>PVBE011336743.1_pt1 | contig 59640 bp, 53 predicted proteins | sample 1631181 | NCBI WGS metagenome assembly PVBE01 (sample SAMN08397723, study PRJNA350692) | Marine metagenome, whole genome shotgun sequencing project. | isolation source: water | place: Pacific Ocean | collected 2012-04
CGTCGTGGGCGAAGGTTCGCTTTCGCGAGCGAGCAAGCGGCTTTTCATGAGCCAGCCTGCGATTTCGGCGCACATCAAGTCGTTGGAAGAGCAACTTGGCTTGACTCTGTTCCATCGCGTCGGCCGCCGATCCGTGGTCGGCAAGGCTGGCGAGGTCTTGTATCAGATGGCTGGCGAATTGTTCGCCCTGGCAGACGATCTCAAGACAGTGACGGGCGATCTGCGCGGAACGCAGTTCGGCAGGATCCACGTTGGCATCAGCCTCGAATGGGAGCATCTGCTGCCACGAGCTCTTGGCCGGTACAAAGCCGCCTATCCTGCGGTCGAGGGGTTGCTGACCGTCCACGAGGGCGATGAAGTCGAAAAGATGACGCTCGGACGAATGATCGACGTCGGGTTCATATCCCGTGCATCGACCCGGCCGGAATTGGAGTCGCAACCCATCCTCGTCGATAAGATCGTACCAATAGTGAACCAGGATCACCCACTGGCGAACGCAATTGACCTCACGCCCAAAGACCTGAGCCGAGAAATGATATTCGTGCGTGAGTCCGGATCGACGGGCCGAGAGACCACCGACAAAATGCTCCAAGGGTGTGGCCTGTCCGATCAAATCGCCATGGAAGCCGCGAGCCACGAAGCTATCCGGGCCCTGGTGTTGGCCGGAGCCGGAGTCGGATTCGTGCCACGGTCGTGCCTGGGCCCCAACGGCAGCGCCGTGCCGGTTTCGATCATCGATCTTCCGGGGCTATGCGCGCCGCTGAATCGCACATGATCTGCCTCAAAGATCGGCTCCAATCGGACGCGCAAACCCGATTCATGGAGCTGGCGTCTCCGCCTGACCTGTGGAGTGGTCCGCCCTACCAGGACTCATCGTTGCCTTTCGCGTCTGATTAACCGGTCACCGCGTCCGCTGCTTGACGGCTCTGGCGCCTCGTAATATTCTAGGCGTAACCCGTTAGCAAACCCGTGCCGCGCAATCCCGTTCTCGGGGTTCGCACGTAGCTTGGAGGACGCCCATGCAGGTAGCGACGCTCCCGACCAACCCCGCTGACGTCAGACAACTCATCCGGGCGGATGAGCTGATCCAACCGACCGCCGGCATCGCGCCTGGTCACATCCAGGCAAACCTGGCGATACTCCCCCGAGACGCAGCGTTCGACTTTCTGCTTTTCTGTCAGCGCAATCCCCGACCGTGCCCATTGCTTGAGGTGATCGAAGCCGGAGACACGGAGCCCAAGATTTTTGCTCCGGGCGCGGACATCCGCACGGACATCGCCAAATATCGCGTGTTCGAGCACGGCGAGATGACCGCGGAGGTCTCCGACATCCGAGACTACTGGCGCGACGATCTAGTGTCGTTTTTGTTGGGCTGCAGCTTCTCGTTCGAAAGCGCGCTGATCACCGCCGGAATCGAGATGCGCCACATCGAAAAATGCATCAACGTATCTATGTTCATCACCAACATCGAAACGTCGCCTGCCGGAGAGTTCTCCGGACCGATGGTCGTGTCGATGCGCCCCATACCGCGCGAGCAGATCGTGCGCGCGGTTCAGGTCACGTCGCGTTTCCCGGCCGTCCACGGCGCGCCGGTGCACATCGGCGATCCGGCGGCGATCGGCATCAGCGACGTCACGAAACCCGACCTGGGCGACCCTGCGGAGTTCAAAGACGGCGAAGTGCCGGTTTTCTGGGCATGCGGTGTGACCCCGCAGGCGGTCGCGATGAATTCGAAGCCGCCGTTGATGATCACCCACTCGCCTGGATACATGTTCGTCACCGACAAACAAGACGAGGACATGGCGGTGATCTAGGCGTACTCTACGCGCCGCTTGCCGCATGCGGCCGCAGGAGGAAGTAGGCTTTGTCCTGATGACGATAAACAGAATAAGTAGTGCCGAACAAAATTTGTCATTCTGAGGCCGCAGCCGAAGAATCTGGTCGCTGAACACGCCATTTTGCCTGAGCAACCCCAAACGCTTCTTTTTCTACGGGGTGCCATTGTGGCAAGAAACGTTGAGCGCAATGTATTGGGTCAATGACCGTAACGGCACAAGCGACTCTTGCGTGTGGGCGGCCCTTCGACAGGCTCAGCGCGAACGGATGGGTGCGTGGCTCACCATGGGCGGATGCTCCGCATCGAGAGAAGTGTTGGGCACTACTTATTTAGTTGATGACCATAAGGGCCAGAGCACCAGTGCGTCGGGTCGCCGGGCGACGTGTCGGTTTATTTTGGGTTTACCGCCGTTAATTTGAAGCGCTGGCCGATACGGCCAATCGGAGCATTCCATGACTATTGAAGACATCATCCTGGACAACGACCGCCGCGGCATCTCGCGCCTCAGGCCTTTCGTACCGGCCAACTTCGCCGAGGAAGCGGCGCTGCTGGTCCTCGACAACCCGGGCACGGCCATCATCACGACCGGGTTCTACATTCTCGACGCGAAGGCAGCCGAGACCGACGGGCCGCCCGGGGCGGTCGCTATCGGGAACGCGCTTCGCGATCTCGGCTACGAGGTCGTGTACGTCACGGACCGGTTCGCGACATCGTTGCTGGCCAAGACGGGCGGGGATCACGCCCGCGTCATCGAATTCCCGATCATGGACGACGAAACCAGCAGTCAGTTCGCATCGGGGATGATGTCCGAGATCGACCCGTCGATCGTCATTTCGATCGAACGTTGCGGATTCACGCACGAGGGCATGTACCGGAACATGCGCGGGCGAGACATCACTCCATTCAACGCTCGGATCGATCACATCTTCACGGACGACCGTCCGTCTGTGGGCATCGGCGACGGCGGCAACGAGATCGGGATGGGCAACCTCGCCGAGGAAATTCCGAAGATCGAGACGCTAGTCGAGTTGCCCTGCGTGACCAAGACCACGAAGCTGATGCTGGCGAGCGTGTCCAACTGGGGCGGATACGGCTTGGTTGCAGCGCTGTCCGAAGCCAAAGGTCAGAACCTACTCCCTTCGATTGAGGATGAGCAGGCGCTGATGAAGCAAACGGTCGACTTGGGCGCCGTCGACGGAATGAGCGGCAAGCAAGAGTACAAGGTCGACGGTTTCACGCTCGAAGAGAACTCGCAAACCCTGCAGGCGCTGCACGACTACCTGGGACAGTGAGTGCACCCCAAACCGTGGACCTTCGGCATCCCCCTGAGGCCGCGCGTTGGGCGAAGCTCTTGTCGGACTTTGTGCCGGGATTCATGGCGAACCATCCAGTGCTCGCCAGCGTGGGCGCCCGTGGGGACCTGATTCTCTCCGGCTCGACATCCTTCGGAATCGACGACGAATATTCTGACCTGGATGTCGATCTGCTGCTGTCACACGAAGATCTGGCCGTTGTTGACTCGGCGTCGCCTACCCGGTACTTCGATTTCACGCTGGATGGCAAACAAGGCTCGATATTGGTACAGGAATCCGATAATTGGGCTTCCAGAATTGACGCCCGCGACATGCCGTTGATCTCCGAGCTTCGAACCGCAATCGTGCTGAGCGAATCCACGGGGAACGCTGAGGTCCTCGTCGCCAGGGCACTCCAACCGATGCGGCGCAAGGTCAGAGATGCTCTGTTTTTCAACCACCATTTCGAAATGCGCAGCTTCCATCGCTCGGCAGACAACCCGATGAATCGCGGTGACGCCGTCGCCGCACACCTCAACTCAGCGCAAGCACTTGCGCACGGACTGAGGGCATGCCTGTGCTGGACGGCGAGCCCTACCCGCACGACAAATGGCTGTGGCGCGCCGCGTCTCGCACACCGACCGGCCGTGCCGTTACACCCCACGTGAAAAGCATCCTCGATCATCTGGCATCTGACGCTCTGCGTTTCCTAGGGCCCGAAACGGAAAACCCGCTGAGCTTAGAGTTGAAGGGATTTCGGAACGTTCTCGTGGATGCCGCCCGCGCGAAGGGCATCGACGAGCCGTGGCTAAGACGATGGTGGGAGCACATCAACCAGGCGCGATCCGCCGTGAGCCGCGTCCGATGGTGAACCGGGTTCGGGATCAGATCCGGTTAGCGTCGACGTAGTCGAAGTTGATGTCGTGCCCGAGCCCGGGACCCTGCGGCAGATGCACGAAACCGTCGGCGTCGAGATCGTCGATCTTGGCGTTCAGCCAGGGCTCCACGGCGTCGTAGTCGATGAACGGATGGAGGAGCCCGCGCTCGTAGAACTCGCCGGGGATGCCCATCGCTCCGAGCACCTGCAGGTTTCCGGCGCCTCCGCCGTGAACTTCCATCGCCACGCCAAACGACTCGGCGAGATGCACGATCTTCATCAGCGGCGTGATCCCGCCGACATCGCCCACCCCGCCGCGGCTGATGTCCGCCGCGTCACGGGCCATCCACTCGGCCCTGGTGAACATCTTTCCCTCCGCCGTCTCCGGCCCGATCACCGGGATGTCGAGCTGCTGAGCCAGCCAGGCGTACGACGAAATGCTGTGCTCGTCCATCGGCTCCTCGAACCAGTAGTAGTTCAGCTTCTCCAACTCTCGGCCGATGTAGTAGGCCTGCTCGCGGGAGTAAAAGTGATAGGCGTCGAGCATCAGTAGGATGTCGGGTCCGACCGCCTCGCGGACGGCGGCGCACGCCTTGACGTCCATCTTGGGATCGGGGGCCCACTCGATGGGCGGCATCCACGTGTGGAGCTTAAACGCCTTGTATCCTCGCTGCATGCACCACTCGGCAAAACGAGCGTAGTCCTCGGGCGAGCTCAGCCCGCCGGGGTCCTCGTCGCCGCACATCGTGGACGCGTAGGCGAGCACCTTGTCCCTGTATCCGCCAAGCAGCTTGTAGACCGGCAGGTCCGCGGCGGCGCCAGCCAGATCCCACAGCGCCATGTCGATCACGCCCATTTCTCGGTCGGTGAGATCTCGGTGCGCTCGCTGCCAATGCCTGAGCCGCTGCCACAGCTTCTCGCGCATCATCGGGTCCTCGCCCAACAGCGCGGGCTTGAACACGTCCTCGACCAGCAATTCAGGCATGCCGCCGAATGCCCGACCGACTGTGCCTTCGTCGGTTTCGATCGTTATCAGCGTTTGAACGGCATCGTGCTCGTCGCCGGCGTGCGTGTGGCCCTCCGAGTCGCGAACCACCGTTGTCTTGTAGCTGAACCGCTGAGTCGTGATATCTGTAATCTGCAACATGATCCTCCAATGGCTATGGACATCGAGCATCCGCCGCGACATTATAGAACGACGCGGCGCGCAGCGGCTCGGTTGCGCGGGAGGTTCGAGGATTCCGGAGGAGGACGAAATCGACTTGAGGCTGGCGGACTAGTCGGCTCGCTCACCCTCTGCGATCTCCCGATCCACGGATTCGTCAGCCTCGAGCTCTTCTTCTTCATATTCGAGCTCGATCGGACGAAAGACTTTCCAGTAGATCATTGTCGACACCAGGTAGGCCAACGCCATGACCATGAACGGAGTCGCGAAGTCGCCCGTGTCCATGACGCGCGAGCTCACGAAGATGGCGACGGCCGACACGGCGCTGCCCGCTGCGATCTCGATGCCGGTGCTGGTCGCCCGTTCTCGCGGCTCAAGCACGGACATGTTGAACGCGTCGTCCAGCGGGAAGCTCATCCGGAACACCGCGGTCCGCCCGACGTGAGCAGCCCCCATCAGGACAAGGAGGGTACTCCCCTCTCCGAACGCGAGCGGAAGCAAGCCCATCGCCATGACGAACGGGATGGCCATCATCCTGGTGGCCGCTATGGCGTCGACTTTGTACATCCTGGTCGCGAGCAGCGGCACTAGCAGAGTCACGACCGCCAGACTCAACTCGGCGATCGCGAACAGAATGCCGATCTCACCTTCGTCGGCGTGCACATGTCCTTCGTGGAAGACGACGTTTAACAGCGGGAACACGGCGGCGGTGCCGATCGCGATGATCGCGCTGGTCAACACGAAGTAGGCGATCCTGCGAGGGTGCTTGATGTCGGCCGTCAGCCTTCGCCAGCCTCTGGGCCTGAACTTCGGTGAGCTTTCCAGCTCCGGGCGTTCGACTGCTTCAAAGGAACGCAGCATCAGCGCGGGCGCCAGCGAAAGGAACCAGAGGGTCAGTCCCGCGTACGTCGCGAATCGGTAGGCGTTCACTTTGCCGAAATCGTCGATGAACAGTAGCGGAAGCAGGCCGGCCATCAACGCGCCCGCCATCGCCGACATGGTTCGGAAGCTTCCCGCGACCGAGAACAGGTGGACGCGCTCGGATGGCTGGCTGTTCTCAGCCATGAACGCGGCTTCCGACGTATGGTGTAGGTTGTTGAAGAAGGCGACAAACGCCGGGCCAGCCAGAAGGATCGGCTCACTGCGCGTGTGGATCATGATCAGGGCGATGATCGCGCCGACCCCGTCGCCCAGGATGAACGACGCTTTGCGACCGATTCGGTCCGAGACGAATCCCGCTGGCACCGCGGTGACCGCCGTGGCCATGAACCCGATCGTCAACCGCAGACCGACGAACCTGACGTCGAATCCAAGCGCGAGCAGGTAGAGGTTGAAGAGAACCGTGAACGAGCCATGGATCATGTCCATGCCGATCACGTGCAGCACGTACAGGTTCGCGTTGCGGCTGAACTCTCGCGTTCGCGCTACGTAGTCGGCCACGAACACGGAGACCTGATTCAGTGCGTGGCTAGAATCTATGTTTGTCGGCTCCGTCGACATCCGGATCTCCTGGGGCTCCTCACGTGTTCGCGGTAGGCTGACCTACATTTCAAGTCAAGTAAACCGTGGTCGATTCGCCCGGTGCACGCGGGTTAAACTCGGCCATTTCCGGAAGTTAACCGCGGCAAAATGGCAAGCGCATTGACCGTTTGTCAGCAACTAGCGCGAAAAAACTTTATACAATTCCCAAAAAGAAGCGCGCAGAACTGCTTTTACAGAATCGAGGCCCGTGCTAGCATTTTCACTGAGCGGACTATGAACACCAATGTATGAGACCGGAAAGTTCTCATACTCTGGCCCGAATTCGACCATGAAATGGGCCGGGGCGTGCAAGCCTCGTCAGGAATGGGGACGGGTCTCGTGACGACCAGGATCAGTGGCGGCGTTCACAAGGGCCGATTGGTCAGGACGCCGAGGTCCGCCGGGTTGCGACCGACGTCGGAGCGTGTCAGAGCGGCAGTCTTCTCGATTATCGGGGCAGGCAGCGTTACGGGGAAAAAGGTGCTCGATCTATATGCAGGAACAGGCGCATTCGGCATCGACGCTCTCAGCAGGGGCGCCTCGTCCGCCGACTTTGTCGAGCACAATCATGTGCTCTGCACCGCGATTCGCGGCCACCTGCGGGAACTCTCGCTGGATTCGATCGGGAAAGTCCATCGATCGAAAGTCCACCGAATGTTGCCCAACATGAAAGGCGCGTTCGACCTGGTGATCGCCGATCCGCCTTATGACTCCGATGAGTTCGACACGGTGTTGGACGAACTCCAACGACCGGGTTTGATTGCCGACAACGGGATTGTCGTCCTCGAATACAGGACGGACGCCGATTCGATCAAAAATGTCGGCGGGTTTCGACGGTTAACCGATCGAACGTACGGCGACACAGCGATAACGATATTGGAAGCTGGAGACGCAAATGCCTAAAGTGGCCTATGTAGGAACGTTTGACCCGGTGCACAACGGTCACGTGGACATCGCGAAGCGCGCGGCAGCCGCCGTCGAGGAAGTTATCGTCGGCGTGTACAAGTCGCCTCCGACCAAGACCCTCATGTTCGGCACCGAGGAGCGCGTCAGGTTCTTCGCGGATTCCGTTCGGGACGTGCCCAACATCCGCGTGATGCCATTCACGGGATTGGCGCCGGACTTCGCCAGGGAAAATGGCGCTGGGTTCATTCTCAGAGGGCTGCGCGCCGGATTTGACTTCGAGCTGGAATTCGAGATGGCATTGATGTGGCGGCACATAGCGCCGGACATCGACGTTATCTGCATCTTGAGTTCGCTCGAATTCCAATTCGTTTACTCAAGCCGGATAAAAGAGGTTGTAGGGCTCGGTTCGGATGTATCCGCGCTGGTGCCCCCGCACGTCAACCAAGCTTTGGCAGAGAAAATGGCGAGCAGGTCCGAGTAGACAGACTTAACTAGCATCAATCAAGGCGAGACAATTCAAAGGAGGAGACAGGGTGGACTTCGAACAAGTAATCCAGGAACTACAGCAACTCCACGGCAGCAGCACCCGCGTACCCGGTTTCAGGAAAAGGTCGATGGTCGACGGCGAAAAGCTCGCCGAGCTCGTGGACGCCCTGAAAGCGGGACTGCCCCACGAGATGATGGAAGCCCAAGAGGTGATCCGCCAGAAGGATTCGATCCTCAACCAGGCGTATCTCGAATCGCAGCGTCTCAAGAGCGATGCCGAAGACGACGTGAGCGCTCACATGCAAGCAGCGCAACAGGAGCACGAGTCCAAGGTCGACGAGTCTGAGATCGTCAGGGCCGCCGAGGTCAGGGCGCAGGAGATTCGCGACGCGGCCATGGTCGAGGCGCAGGACATCGTCCAAGATGCGCAAAAGCGAGCCTACCGCACCATCGCAGACTCCGAGGACATCGCTACGAGTCGACGCGACGGCGCCGACCAATATGCGCGTGAGGTCCTGTTCAGCCTCGAAGAGCAGCTCTCCGAAGTTCTCGGACAGGTACGGCGCGGCATCGACTCGTTGCCTCGCGACGCGGAGTACCACGCGCCCGAGATCGCAGTCCCGGCGTAGCTCGCGAATCCGGTCAATCCGAACACAATAAAAGAACGCCCCCCTTTCCGCGGAGGCGTTCTTTTGCGTTCATGTGCTGAGCCGGTCCGCCGGACCCGACAGATTACGAACCTGGCTTGACCGCCTTGATGTTCATGCTGCGGATGCTTGCGCGCCAGCCGTCGTCGCCGCTGATCGGGGTCTCTGAGAGCACTTCGACCTCTGCGAAGCCAGCGTCTCGCATCTTGCCAAGGTAGGTCTCTTTCTTCTCGGCGCCAGCGAGGCAGGCAACCCAGTTGGAGGTGTCCGCCGCCTGGTCTTCGGGAATGTCGTCGACCAAAACCATGTCGGAGACCATCAGCCGACCGCCGGGCTTGAGAATCCGAAACGCCTCGCGGAACACCGGGTCTTTGTCAGGAGCGAGGTTGATCACGCAGTTGGAGATCAGGATGTCGGCGGTGTTCTCATCCAGAGGCGTGTCTTCCATGTCCGAGAGATGGAACTCGGTGTTGGAGAGCTTCAACCTGCGAGCGTTGGCTCGGGCAAGGTTGATCATGTCTTCGGTCATGTCGATGCCGATGACCCTGCCGGATGGGCCGACGGCCTTCGCGGACAGGAAGCAGTCGATGCCGCCGCCGCTGCCAAAGTCGACGACCGTCTCGCCGGGCTGCATCGAAGCGAGCGCGGTCGGGTTGCCGCAACCGGCGGACGCCGCGAGGGCTTCGGCTGGCAGGTCTTGCGTCTCGGCGGACGTGTACAGCGTCAGCGCTTCTTCGCTGGAAGCCGTCGAGCAGCAGTCCGTGCCGCAACAATCGTCGGAGGACGACGCCTCGCTGGCACTACGAGCAAGCGCTCCATAGCGCTCTTTCACGACACCTTTGATCTGATCGTTCCCTAATTGTGTCATCTATCGGTCCTCCTACTTTATTGACTTCTTTTATCCAACCAGGCGCCGGATTCGATCAAGAATCGGAGCGCCAGCTTTCAACCGCGAACTGGGTCTGCGCGGGCGGGCAACACAGCGATTCTTGCGGCTCGCCGGTGGCCTCGTGCACCGATCGCGCCAAATACGGCAGTATATCGGACCAGACGCCCGCCGCCGCCTTGTGCGCTTCCTTGCCCTTCTCCGTGAGGTGGCAGATCTTCCTGGTTCTTCCGTTCGAGATTTCCTCGAAGCAGTCGATGTACCCGTCCGCCATCAGATCCTTGATGGCAGGGTAAATCATCCCGGGCGTGGGCCTGGACCAGCCTTCGCAACAACCTTGGATCGTATTGGCGATCTCGTAGCCGTGCATAGGGCGTTTCGACAAAGCGTTCAGCAGAAAGTATCGATAGACGCTTTTCTTGATGAGCATCTCCCAGTACGCGCCGTCTCGAAGGTCGGGGGTCGTCTGTAGCGCCATATATTGCGCTCCTATATATTGGTTGCGGATATATTACCAGGCTATATATTGGCCGGTCAAGCGATGATTTTGGGCGAAATGGAGTTGGGGCGACGCGCGCCGCGGCATGTGGTGACACGCGGCGCGCCCGGCCGTTGGCGGTGTTTCGAAGGTTCCTCCGACAAGGGTGTCCCGCCCCGCCCGTCCGTCCGTGAAGGTTCTTTGGGCACTCCACGAGCCTCTACACTCCGAATTTTGGTGGTCCGCTAAAGGGCATACGTTCGCCGTCGGGGTGGTTCGACAGGCTTCCAAGTAACAGCGCCACAATCCGTTTCCCTGCTGGGCCTCAGAAATTTTAGCTGCGGCCTCAGCCTCACTCATGGCGGTTGCCACTCTCGTGTCGAAGCATGAAAACTAGGCTTGGCCCTGAAGGACCAGAGCACCGATCAGGGACGTGTGCTCGGCATCGCGGTCACAAACGACGCAAGTAACGCCGAATAACATGTGTCATTCTGAGGCCGCAGCCGAAGAATCTGGTCGTTGAGACACACCGTTACCCGCAGGACTCCAGAAGTTTCTCCTTCTGCGGAAAGCCCAGCATGGCGAGAAGCGTAGAACACAACTTATATGGTAAACGACCATCAGGCCGACCCTGGTCGCCTTTATTCATACCAATGGCAGAATTTTGGAGCGCCGTCGCTGTCCAATGCGTTGCTTCTCTGCAGGCATAATCCCGATAGGATCGGGACTGACCACGAACGGAGAGAGTTGGTTCCTTGGGCGCGCCCGAGCTAATGGCGGTCTGCGCTGCACTGTTGACGCTCGCACGCTGACTTCAGCCGCGCATGGCCTTGTAGCGTTGCTGGGCTTCGCGGAATAGGTCGACGACCTCTTTTCGTTGGGCGTCCTTGTAGAACCGGCCCTTGGTGTTCACCCACTCGAGGGACCGTTCGATTGCCCAGTCGAACGAGGCGGCGGCTTCGCGTTTGTGCGCGCCGTCTTTACCGACGTTGACGTACACGGGGCTGGTGTGGGCGAACACCGGTTGCGCGAAGCTGTCTCGCGCGTCGCTCGAGAGTCGAGCCGCGACCCATCCGTCGGATTCGGCTGAGGTCTCGAGGGTGAGCTCGCCGGATTTCGAGCCGGCCGGAAACATCTTCGAACCGACAACGCGGCCGTTTGCGATCACTTCCACGTTGTGCACCGGGTAGTGCGAGTCCCATAGAACTTCGACGGTTAGGGGGTTGCCGTCGATCGCGTCGATGACCGATCCCGGCGCTTGGCCGTTGACCGACAGAAACACCGCGGGACCATTCGTGATGAACGTCCGGCCAGCTTTCAGCGCATCGAGCCAGTCCGCGTAATCGAACTCGGCGCCGGTGTTCGCGTAGACGCGATTAGCGGAGCTGATGAACCAGTCCGAGCCAGTCGACGCCGGGAGCCGGAAACCGGCATTGAGCATCCGGTAGTAGATGTCGTACTCGGCGTCGTTCCAGCCAGGATCGAACAGGTTGAATGCGTCCAGCTTACCCAGCGCGGCCGCCACCGGCGCTTCCATCCCCTGCCCGTTGTGGCACCAGATGACGATCCCGCCCTGACGGCGCGCGTCGTCGCACGCGAAGGACAGAGGCGGGTAGTCCGGATCGAACGGATCGACGAGCACGCCTCTGCTCAGCGGGTCGACGACGTTTCTGATGTTCAGCAGCATGATGTGCCCGTAGCCGGGCTTCCACGGCTCGGAATTGTGCCTCGACTCTTCGCCGCTTTGAACGTAGTGGTGCGCGGACGAGAATTCGGTCAGGAATCCGGGCGCGTATTTGTTCGTTGCGTAATCGAGCTCGCGACGCTTTAGGACGCTGACGGCTGTCATCTGCAGGTCTTCGACTCTGGGGTCAAGCTGCAGGCGCTCGTCGGGCCGCGTTTCCTTCTCGTCGTAATGGATGTGCGTGTTGCCGGGGTGCCAGCCATGGCCCGACAGGGTCGCCCAGCGGCGCAGCGCGATCTCGACGGTCCTTACTCCGCGAGCCGGCATCTGCACCGGGACCACTGCTGGCTCGTACTCGGTGCCGCGCTCGACGGTGATCTGCAGCCGGCCCCGGCCCGTCTCGAGGTCGAACGTCCCATCCGAATAGAAAAACGGCGCGCCCGGACCCACTTTCAAGATCGCGTCGTCCGGATGGACGAACGGCCCCGCGGGAGAAAGAACCTGCACTCGACATTCGACTTTGACGCCGGTATCCGCGTCGACCACCACACCGACTAACTTTGCCATCAACAACCCCTTTCCGCCCACTCGGGCTCCATTCAGAATCGCGCACGCCTCAAGAAATCCATCGACCCGACTCGGGGAAGACCGCGAGGTGTTCGCGTCGCCAATTCGTCTGCTTTTGTTCGTCGCAATGTACCAACTTCCCGGCGACACGCACGATCAGGCACGACTCGTTGATCGCCTCCCTGTGGCGTACACATTGCCTACATTGGTGCTGGCACCAACCCGTTTACCGTGACCGCGCGGGTTTGTCAGTCGAACCCCTGTAATAACTTAAGTCTATGAAAACAAATCGTTAACGATCTCCGGATCAATCTACTGCGATGGAGACATGACGTGCCTGGTGGAGGCGACTCGGAAATCGGACCGAACCGTCAACATTAGGGAGGGGAGGAGCGTCGTCATGGCGATGTCAACCGCAAAAGACACACTTCGACTTCTGGCAGTCTACAGGGAAACCGGTGACGAGTCAGCGAAAGCGACACTCGTTCACAACTACGAACCCCTGGTTCGCAGCCTCTGCAGGAAGTTCGCTTCTTCGAGAGAGCCGCAAGAAAACCTGTTCCAAGTTGGGATGATCGGTCTCCTCAACGCCGTAGAGAAATTCGACCCTGAGCGCGGTTGCAGTTTCTCGTCTCTGGCAATTCCGGAGATCATGGGCGCCATTTTGAACTACCTGCGCGATCATGGCAACCTGCTCTAGATACCTCGCGGGCTGCGACGCAACAAGCTGGCGATGGACAAAGCGTCCGAAGCCATGGCGTCCACGTTGGGCCGCTGGCCCACCATGGATGAGGTTGCCGAGTACTGCGAACTCACCACCCAAGAGATCAGCGATGCAGCAAGGCTCAGCCGTATCGGCGACCCAAGGTCGCTCGACGAGAGCTTCGAGTCCCATGAGTCTGACGACGGCTCGTCGCTGTCCGACTACGTGGGATACGAGGACGAAGGATTCAACGTTTCGTTAGACCGCTTGACCCTCGCCACCGCTTTCGACACTTTGCTCGAACGCGAGAAGACGATCCTGAGGCTTCGCTATTACAGCTCGCTGTCTCAGCGACAAACGGCCGAGATCGTCAGCATCTCTCAGATGCACGTTTCCAGGTTGGAGCGAGCAGCGCTCAACAAGCTCCGACTCGTCCTTCAGCACAACCCGAACCGCGTGCCGTTGCCGGACCGGATCAGCGCTGTTGCCAAGAACAAGATGCTCTCCGCGGCGTCTTAGCCCGAACGAGGTCCCAATTTCGCGAATGTTTCGGTCTTCCTTGACCGTGTGACCTGACGCGTGTACGTTAGCCGAACCGGCGCGTGCACCGCGGCGAATCACAACAGAGGGCGAACGTTGCGATGAAGATCACCGATCTTAAAGTCTGGGTCACCAAACCCGAAGCCAACGGCCGCTCGTTCGTTTTTCTCCGGATAGACACCGACGAAGGCATATCCGGCATCGGCGAAGCTACGTCGTCCGGGGGCGGCGGCAGCATCGTCGTCGGGAACATGGCCCGCTTTCTGCGCGACTCCACCGTCACCACCGACTTTCGGACATCGCTGATCGGCCAGGACCCTGAAAACATCGACAGGATTTGGCACGAGTTGTATCGACGGTTCACCGGAGGCGGCGGTTCCGGCGGATTCGTCACCACCCTGCTGAGCGGCATCGACATCGCCTTGTGGGACATCAAAGGCAAGGTGATGGGCCGGCCGATCTACGAGCTTTTCGCTGGACCGATCTGGGACAACATCCCCTTGTATACGCACGTCGCCCCGGGAGATCCTGACAAGGCCGCCGCGCAGGCTCGGTCGCTAGCGGCTGAAGGCTACACGGCGCTCAAGACCGACCCGTTTTCGCCCGAAATGGGCAAGCACCACCGGCGATACATGCGAGGCGCCATCTCGGCAGCCGGCGCCGCTCTTGGCATCGACACGATCGCGGCGATGCGCGAGGCCGTCGGCCCCGACGTCGAGATACTGATCGACGCCCACGGCAACTTCAACGTTCCCACCGCTATCAACCTCGCCCATCGACTCGAGCCCTACGACATCGGGTGGTTCGAAGAGCCGGTCCAGCCCAACTCAAACGAGGCGCTACGGCACGTCAAGGAGTCGGTCAACGTGCCGATATGTGTCGGCGAGCGGCTGTACCACCGGTGGGATTTCGTGCCTATACTCAAAGACAGGTTGGCCGAGTACTTGATGCCGGACATCCTGTGGTGTGGTGGCATCAGCGAGATGCGCAAGATCGCGAACCTAGCCGAGTCGTTCTACATCCCCGTGTCGCCACACGACGCGTCCGGGCCGATCAACATCCTGGCGGGGGCACATACGATGATGGCTGTGCCGAACTTCTACATGGTCGAGTTCAACCACGCCGCGCTGAACCTACACGACGCCTTCATCTCGCCCAAGCTCGACATTCGCAACGGCGTCCTCCATCTGCCAGAGACGCCGGGCATCGGCACCGAACTCAACGTCGACTACATCGAGGCTCACCTCGACCCCGACTGGGAGTAGCGCAGCAACCACGCGTCACCTTCGGCCGCTGCCCAGCTGTCAGCTCTCCAATGCCTGGTGGAACGCGTCGACGATCTGGTCGTTGGTCTGTCGGAGCAGCGTGACGTTGATCGTCAGGTGACGTTGGCCGTTGTCGTCGGGGGCGGTTGTCACGAAGACCCAGTGGCGTCGCAGGTTCTCTTCGAGCTTCGTCGCGTCGACGGCGTCATTGAGCGTGAGCGGGAACAGGTTGGATCCGTGCTCGTATCGTCCAACGTCAAGGCCGTCGAGTTCGTTCAACGACTCGAATAACTCCGCGCCCTTGGCCATCGCCTTGGCGAAGTTCGCTTCGAAGCCGTCGATGCCGTCCAGCGCCAGGGCCGCCGCGTGCGCCGATGAAGAGAGCCCGCCGCCGAACATTCGCCGCAGGTGGTACTGGCCTTCGCAAAACTGCCGTGTGCCCGCCAGGATCGCCCCGAACGGCGCGCCGAAGTACTTGTAGAGCGAGACGTAGACGGTGTCGAACAGCGCCGAATACTCGCTCGATGAGATTCCTGTGGCAGCGGACATCATAAACAGCCGAGCGCCGTCCAGGTGGGTCCCAATGCCGCGGTTTTGGCAGTATTCGGTCATCGCCTTCATGTCATCGAACGTAGCGATTTGACCGCCCATCCGGCGAACGGGGCTTTCGATCATCATCGCTCCGACGGGGTTCGCCACCCTGCCCGACTCGGACCGCTCGACCGCAGCCCGCAACTCGTCCAACGTGAAGCAGGTCCGACCGGGCGCCAACGGGACCATGTGGATGCCGCTAAGCTGCTGCACGCAGTCTCCGGTGTCGTTGTACAGGTGGCTTGGTTCCTGGACGATCGCCCTCGGCTTGCCGTCGCAGAGCTGACGCAACGCCAGGTGGTTGGCGAGCGTACCGGTGGGCATGAACACGGCGGCCTCTTTGCCAAGTATTCCGGCCACGCGCCGTTCGAGCTCGCCGACGACTCCGCCCAGCGTGTACGTGTCGGCTTCGATTCCACGCTTCTGCTGGATCGCCGACAGCGCGGCCAGCGTCGTATCCGGCGATTTCGGGGCGCCGTCGCCGGAGAAGACGACCGAGTTTTCCGAATCGACGGGCTTGCGATTCGTTTCCGTCCCTGAAGTTTCCGGCGCGATATTGGCGTCTGCTACAGCCATTTCATTCCCTTTCTTGCGTGTGTGTCCAGCGTCGTTGCCAGATGGGACCGATCATATGCATCGACCTCGTGAGTGTCAACGCCGTTCAATCTGACGACACTTTCCTTTCACGTATTTGTCAGTGGCTGGACTTCACACTGGCGGCTTTCACACCAGGCACAATTTGGAACCGGTCCGGTTACATAAGAGTCCGGGCATGAACAACCGGCTGGATGCCGATGCAAACGCCACGGATGACCCGTTTGTAACCCGGCGACTGACGATCAACCGAATCAACAGCAATCAACCCGGGCGAGTGGAGCTTGACTGAGCTTCGAATTGTCTTCGAAGAGTGCAAAATGAAGGTGGTGAATCTAATAAGGGAGCGCTTAGGGGTCCATCTCACGCTAATGTTCGTGGCGGCGGCCGTATTACCAGCGGTAATCGTTGGCGTGCTCAGCTTCCAGAGGGCGAGCGACAGCTTGGAAGATCTGGCTGTTTCCCAAGTACAACAAGAAGCAACGCTGACAACCCAGGATCTGACAACATTCCTGGGCCAATTCTCGAGCGACCTACTGGCGATGAGCAACACCCCTCCTGTACAAGCCATTATTCGAGCCCGCGACAACAACGGGATCGACCCGGCTCAGAACGATCCGTACGAGGTTTGGGTCAACCGACTAACCCAGATTTTCAAGGCCAACGCACAGACGAAGGGATTCTACCAGCAGGTGCGCTACCTCAATGAGGACGGCGACGAGATGGTGCGCGTCGACTTCAAGAGCGGTCAAATCGACATCGTATCCGGAACCGACCGATTGCAGAACAAGGCAACCGCAAGCTACTTCACGTCGACCAAAGGCTTAGACACCGGCGAGGTTTCCATCTCCGCGCTGAACCTGAACAAAGAGAACGGACGAATCGAGGTGCCTCACGTGCCGGTAATCCGGTTTAGCACCCCGATTATCGACCCTGCCGACGGGTTCCGCGGCGCGGTTATCTCCAACGTTTATGCGGACAGCTTTGTCAGCCGTTTGAACGTCGACTCGGGCCATGTATACCTGGCCAACAAGGACGGTTCGTACATCCGCAACCCTGACCCGGCCAAGACGTTCGGCGCTGAGACAGGTAACTCGTTCGACATCGACACCGACTTCGGCCGGAGCCACGACGCGCTAGCCGCATCCGGAGGAACAGCATTCGCGGACATTGACGGCGAACTCGGAGAAGTCGTCGCGATGCAGGTCGTTTCGTTCGACCCGCGCCTAGCCGACCGCCATTGGCTGCTCGTCCGGACGATACCGGAAAGCGCGGTTCTTGAGCCCGTCAACTCGCTGCGAACTCTATTGCTGGCCGTTGGCGCGGGAATCGCCGTCTTGGCCGTACTGGCTGCTCTGTGGATGTCGCGACAGATCACGGCGCCTCTGGCCAAGATGGGCGAGGTAGCCGCCGATTTGGCGAAGCGCGTTCCGCCTAATTTCGTCGACGTCACGCAGGCCGTCGCATCCGGCGACCTCACCAAGACGTCAAATATCTCCGTCGACCGAATCGACATCGCCTCCCGCAACGAGCTCGGACAAATGGCCGGATCGTTCAACGAGATGGGCGAGCAGCTCGAAGCAGGCGGAAACAGCTTGAACAAGATGGTTGAAGGCCTTCGCACGCTGGTCGGCCAGATGGCGAGACGGCCAATTCACTGTCGGCCGCCTCCACTCAGCTTTCAGATGCAGCGGAGCAGGCAGGCGGCGCCACATCCGGCATCGCTTCGTCCACGCAGCAGTTGTCGTCCGGCGCCCTGGAGCAGGTCGGCAGCATCGATCAGACACGCACGGCCATGCATGATCTCGGCGTCTCCATCGACCAGATCTCGAAGGGATCCGAGGACCAAGCGGCTGCCATAGAGCAGGCTTTCGCAATCGTAAACCAGGTTTCGACGGCGATCTCAGAGGTCGCATCCACCGCACAGGGCGCGACACAAGGTTCTGAAGAAGCTTCCGAGGCGGCCAACAACGGAGCCGCAATGGTCGATCAGACGATCCAGGGCATGGAGCGTATCTCGACAGCGGTCGACGCGGCATCGCAACAGATCGCATAACTCGGCACGCAGTCCGAGGAGATCGGTAAGATCGTCGCGGTCATCGATGACATCGCCGCTCAGACCAACCTCCTGGCGCTCAACGCGGCAATCGAGGCGGCACGAGCCGACGAGCAAGGTCGCGGTTTCGCGGTTGTCGCCGACGAAGTCAGGGGTCTCGCCGAGCGTGTCACTCAAGCAACGACCGAGATCGCAACTCTTATCGACTCGATCCAGAAGGGCGTCAACGAGTCAATCAGCGCGGTCGAAGACGGCACACGGCAGGTGGCCGAAGGCGCGGTCCAGGCCGAGAAGACCAGCGACGCCCTTCGGGACATCCTCGGGGCAGTCGGCGGGGTCGCCGATCAGATCGGCCAGATCTCGGCTTCGGCTGAGCAGGTCAACGCCTCCAGTGAAGAGATGGTCTCGACCGTCGAGGGCGTCAACTCGGTAACGCAACAGAACACGGCCGCCGCACAAGAGATGGCCGGGAGCTCGGGCGGAGTCGCGGACTCCATCGAGCAAATCAGCCGATCTCGCAGCAGAACAGCGCCGCATCCCAAGAGATGAGCGCGTCCGCCGAAGAGATGAGCGCGCAGGTCGAAGAGGTTGTCGCATCGGCGCAGAGCCTCGACCAGATGGCGCAGGGGCTTCAGGAGGCCGTCTCGGTCTTCAAGCTCAGCAAGAACGGACAGATGTCCGACAGGGTCTGATTTACCCGAAGCGTGGGGGCCGTCCTTCCGCTCGCACGGAAGGGCCGGCTCCCACCTAGCCTGACATGTCACATCGCAGTTCTCGCTCTTGTTAGGGGGCGAACGAATGACTACAACTACCAACAACGTAGAAAGATCCGAAGAGCAACTGGTCGTGTTCGACCTCGCCGCCGAAGCCTTCGGCGTCGACATCGGGTCGGTTCGCAAAATCATCCGAATGCAGGACATCACACGAGTTCCGGGGGCGCCCGGATTCGTCGAAGGCATCATCAACCTGCGCGGGAACGTGATTCCCGTCATCGACCTCAGGAAGCGGTTCGACATACCCGTCAACGAGCTTCACAAGGACAACCGCATCGTCGTGATGGACATCGGCGGTCAGGACATGGGCGTCGTGGTCGACGCTGTCACCGAGGTGCTGCGAATATCGGCGGCGGCGGTGGAACCGCCCTCTTCGGTAATCACCACCGCGGACTCGGTCTACCTGCAGGGGATCGTGAAGATGGAGAGCCGAATGGTGATCCTGCTGAATCTGGACAAGGTCCTGACCGACAGCGAAAAGGGTACCGTTCGCGATATGGCGGCAATGGCGGACGCGGCCGACTAAGGGATGTCAGTAGTCCTTCCCCGGGACGTGGCGTCGGGCAACGTGATCGTACGGAGGCGGCCACTGGCCCGAACATTCGATCATTGAACTGCAAGGCGTCCCGATTAGCCGGGGCGCCTTTTCGCTTATCTGATTGACCGGGCGTACGGCTCGATTTCCCATTCAGTCGTTGACACGACCCTCGGCCCCGCGTAGCATCGGATGCCGAACCGACCGCCGTCGAGGAGCCTGCGATGTCCCATTTCAGCCTGGTATGCACGCGATGCGCTCAGGCCCATTCCCCTTCGATGACAACGCTGGGCTGCGGCTCGTGCGGAGCGCCGTTGGACGTTCTCTACGAATCAACGCCCGATGCTAACCAGAGCCGAGTTGTCCCGCCGATGCCGTTCCATGCCGAGTCGCCGCCGATTTCCCTCGGCGAAGGAAACACGCCAATCGTGCCCCTGGACGCCACCGGCAGAACGCTCGGATTACGCGACTTGAAAGCCAAGCTCGAGTACCTGAACCCGACGGGCTCGTTCAAGGACAGGGGAACCGCAACGATGATGTCCGTCGCGGCTGAGCTCGGCGTCGATGCGGTGGCCGAAGACTCCTCGGGCAACGCGGGGGCGTCGGTCGCCGCGTACGCCGCGAGGGCCGGAATCGAAGCCCACATCTTCGCTCCGGTGTCAGCCCCGCAAGCCAAGATGCAACAGATCGGCGTGTACGGCGCTCACACCCACGCAATCGAAGGTCCGCGAGAAGCCGCGACCGAGGCCGCGGTGGCATTCTGTCGCGAGAACAGCCTTGTGTACGCCTCCCACAACCTGAGTCCGTCCTTCCTCGAAGGCACGAAGACGTTCGCCTATGAGATCGCGAGCCAGATGGCCGGCGCCCTGCCCGACCACGTCGTCATCCCAGTCGGCAACGGTAGCTTGTTCATCGGCGCGTGGAAGGGGTTTCACGGGCTCGTTGCGGCGGGCGTGCTGGACCGTGCCCCCAAGCTGCACGCGATCCAGGCCGAGGCGGTGATGCCCGTGGCGGCTGCGTTCGCCGGACGCGAGTGGACGCCCCAACCCGGCGCGGCCACTATCGCCGGTGGAATCGCGGTCGGCGATCCTCCTCGCAAGCAGCAGGTCCTCGACGTTCTGCGAGCGAGCGGCGGCGTCAGCATCGCTGTTGCCGAGGCGGCCATCGCCTCGTGGCACGCGCGGTTGGCTAACACCGAGGGCATATACTGCGAACCAACGTCGGCCGCGGCGTTCGCGGGTCTCGAACTGCTCATTGAGGCAGGACACGTGGCGTCGCACGATAGCGTGTTGGTGGCCGTGACCGGGTTCGGGCTCAAAGACACGCCGCCGACAAACAATCGATAGCGTTCAGGGTTCAGGGTTCAGGGTTCAGGAACGGACACTCGCCGTTTCAACCGGGGGTCGTCAAGGGGCGAAGCCTCTTGACACCGGGGGCTTGGGGGTGTCCCCCGAAATTCCTCGGGCGGGCGAGTGGGACAGACCATCCCGAGGAGGCGTCTTTCCTCCGCTGGCAACCAGCGACCATCCCTGCGCTAGCCCGAAGTCCGCTCGAACGCCTGCCTAAACCCGTCCAGTGACCCCGCCAGGGTCTCGTCGGCAACACAGTACGACAGACGGAAATAACCCGGCACGCCGAACCCACGACCCGGCACTACCAGCACATTGTGCTTCAGGAGTTCCGCCGTAAACTCGACGTCGTCTTCTAGCGGCGACTTGGGGAACATGTAGAACGCGCCCTGCGGCTTGATGAGCTCGTACCCGATGTCGGTTAATCGCTCGTACATGAAGTCGCGCTTGGCCTGGTACTGTGCCACGTCGACGGTCACCGATTGCAGCTTGGCGACGATGTTCTGCATCATCGCGGGCGCGTTGACGAAACCCAGCGTGCGATTGCAGAACACCAGGCCGTCTATAAGCTCGGCGCCGTCCTCGTAATCCGGGTGGGTCGCGATGAAGCCGATGCGCTCGCCGGGCAACGCTAGGTCCTTCGAGTGCGAGGTGGCCACGATGCTTCGGACGTGATGCCCGAACACGTGCGGGTACTCCAGACCGTCGAACAGAATCTTCCGATAAGGCTCGTCGCTGACCAGGAATATCTCTCGACCGGTTTCTTGTTCTTTTCGCTGGATGATCTCGGCGATCCGCGCGAGAACGTCGGCGCTGTACAGCACGCCGGTCGGATTGTTCGGAGAGTTGATCAGCACGATCCGCGTCTTGTCAGAGATCGAACTCTCGAAGGCATCAAAATCCGGCAGAAACGCGTCGTCGGGGGGCACCGCGCGCCCGGTTGCTCCGTGGTTGTCGGCGTAGAAGAAGTACTCAACGAAATACGGAGCGAAGACGATGACTTCGTCGCCGGGATCGAGCAACGTTTTGAAGATGACATTCATCGCGCCGCCCGCTCCCGCGGTCATGACGACCTGGTCGGCGGTAAAATCGAGCCCTGTCTCCTCGCGAAGCTGAGCGGCGACGGCGGCCCGCGTCTCGACAAAACCGGCGTTCGGCATGTATCGATGCAACCCAGCGATCGGCTCGCCGACGATGCGCCTGAGCTCGGCGAAGAACTCGGGCGGAGGCTGCATGATCGGGTTCCCGAGCGAAAGGTCGAACACGTTCTCGTCGCCGAACTGCTGTTTCAGAGCGGCGCCTTCCTCGAACATCTTCCGAATCCATGAGCCCTGTTCCATGAGGTCGCTGATCTTCTTGGAAATTGCCATCGTGTCCTCGCATCGGCTAGGAGTGAGCGTCGAAAACACGGCGAATGTACCGCCCGCTCCCGCCCTGTGTCAACCACGGGTTGACACAGATATGCCTGTTGGCTACGCTAAAATCGCCGCATTGAGGGCCCGTAGCTCAGTGGTAGAGCGGTCGGCTCATAACCGATTGGTCACAGGTTCGAACCCTGTCGGGCCCACTCCCTGCACCCACTCCGGGACGTGATGCTACATCGACGTCACGCTGCGGCATTGTCCGCTCTGGGGGTTGTCGCCGAGCTCAGTCTCGTGAAGACGGAACGTTCACGCCCCCTCGACGACGATCGATTTCGATGTTGTCGCCTTGAGCCTGATGGCGAGGGCCGGCGCGTATTCCGCCGAGGCGTACCACTCTTTCACCCGGGCGACGCTGTCAAACTCGAGCACCACGACGCGGTGTGGGTTCCAGTCTCCTTCGACGACCTCATGATCCCCGCCTCTGACCAAGAACTTGCCCCCGAACTTTTCGATCGATGCGCCGACGATCTTGCGATACTCGGCGTACGCATCTTGGTCGTGAACCTCGACGTCGGCGATTACGTATCCAGCCATGGTTTCCTCCTCAATATGATCGAGCCGAAAGATCGACTCTCGTTGCCATTATAGTGTTCGGCTTTGGATCACGATTTCACAGGGGGCGATTCGGGGACTGCCAACACAGTCCGTAGCTCGCGTAACGTGCTATTCGGCTAGTCTTCGATCGAGTCCAGGACCAACGCTCCGTCCTCTTCGTGGAACGTCACGGTAACCGGTTCGCCCGCGACCATGTGCTCGCGCAGGTGACTCGGTAGGAAGCCCGTGTGTTGCCGTCCTCTCCCCTGCAAAGTATACGAACGACCGTCGTCCGCTGCCACGGTGATGGAATTGAGGTCAAGGAACGATTCGGCCTGAACGTCGGTTAGCTGACCGCGGACGGTTTTCTGCTCGGACGTCGTGGAATCGTCGGGGCCGCAAGCCACGGTGGCGCTTACCGCCGCGATCAGTGACATCGCGAACAAGATCGCCAGCTTCAGTTTGGCGTTTGTCTTAAATTTCGACCTATATTTGCGTTGACTGTTTTCTTTGACATTGCGTAAAGTTGTACGTGAGGTACGTGCCATATGAAAAAGACTCTGCTATCGATATCCATACTCGTCGCGGTGGCCGTGTGGGCCGGCGGAGGCTTTGGTCATCAAGCCCAAGCCCAGCAGCCGTCCAACCAAGTCACGGTTCTTGTTTTCGACAGGGATTCGCTCAACGGCTCTCTGGTCGACACAGACTTAATTAACTCATTTCTCGGGTTGATTTTCAAACTCAAGGAAGGCCAACCATTCACTTTCGTGGCGGTCGACGACCCTCTCGGCGCCATCGGCCCGGTCGAGACGGATTCGATGGAGTTCTCGGATTTCAGACGCGAACTGGACGTCATGTTGGCGATGTCATCCGGCGCAGAGCGAGATCTGGCCGCGGCTCTCGCTGAGATCTATAACTTCCTCGGCGGTGAATTCGCCGGGGCGCAATCTTCGATTTACTTCATCACCGGATCGAACGAGGACTTGCCGACGCCTGTGCTTCAGTCCGGACTCGATCAGATGGTAAGCCTTCTTGACCAGAAGGGCTGGCCGGTTCACTCGGTGACGCTTCCGGGAACAGCGGAAGCGGTCGTCGACACGCTCTCAGACATATCTCGCAACACCGGCGGCGAGTCGTACTCGCTTTCGATTCCCGACGGCCTGCAGAACTTCACAGACAGAATACTCCGAATGGGGGCGAAGGGCTCGCTGACCGAGCTTGGCTCGATAGAACTCACGCCGAACACCTCCCTCGAAATGACGATGCACATAGCGCCGGGGACCGAGACGGCGAACCTAATCTTCTTCAGGGAGGATCAGGTCACCGCCTTCCGAATCAGAAACCCTGAAGGGTACGAGGCGTCCGCCGGCGACAGGACCTCGTCGTCGATCACCGAGTTGCCGAACGTGGTCATGTGGGAGATCATCGACCCCGCTCCGGGCAAATGGCAGATCGACGCTCGCGGCGTCGACGGGGTGATTTCCGGTTGGCACTACGCGACCAACAAATACTCGTTGATGCTGCAATCGTTCGGCGCTCAGCCGCTCGGGCAGCCTGCATCGTTGGCTGCGTACGTGTTTGAACATGGTCAGCCAGTGGTCATAGAAGAAGAGGTTGAGCTCATCGCGAGGATCATCTCGCCCGATGGGACATCCGTGACCTACTCGCTCAACGACAACGGCGTACTCGGAGACGCCGTGGCGGGCGACGCCTACTTCGCTGCCACCATCCCGCCACAGACGACAGAGGGCGACTACATGGTGCACCTCGAGCTTTCGTGGTCGAAGCTGGAACACGCAATCACGGCTCGGGATTCGTTCGAAATCAGGGCGTTCCCATCTCTGAAAGTGACTCCGGTTGAGATGAATGATCTCCGGTCCGGTGAGCGAACGAAGATCGCAACGATCTTCGCCAATATCAACGGGAACCCGATCGCGCTGTTGGGCGAGCAGATATCCGTCGACATGGCTACCGCGGTTGAAAACCATGGCGAAATCGAGGTGGTCCCCGGACAGATCATCACCGAGGGCAAAGCTTCCAACTTCGACGTGTTCTACACGCCTGCCGAGGAAACACTCAGCACCATCATCGTCCGGCTGAGCATGGAATACGAAGGCCGTCTGCACTCATTCGCAACTGACTCGATGGTCGTTTCGACCCTGAGGACCGTGGGGACCGTGGCGCCCACGCCTGAGCCGCCTCCGCCGCCGGTCGTCTTGCCGACGCCCGTTCCGCCTCAGCTTCCGGTATTCGTTCCCGTTGAAGAGCCCGGCATACCGGTTGCACTGGTGGTCGTACTCGCCGTCGTCAGCGTATCGATACTCGGCGCAGCAGCCTACTGGCTCACGCGGTCGACGCCGTTCGGGTACCTATACGGAGACAGGGGACAGCTGGTTGTCGACTTCTCGACGCTAGAGCGCCGGCCGGTGACGAACCTCGTACAGCGCAATGTCGTAAACGGCACGGAACTTGGCATATCCGGACTGGAAGGCGCGAAGTTCACGTTCGTCTCGCCGAACCAAGTCATCATGTCCAGCGGCCCATCGTCCCATGCGACAATCAGGGTCAACAACCAGCCGCTAATCGGACAGATGTCGATCCACGACAACACCTGGGTCGGAGCCGCGGGCCGCCTGTACAGCTTCTCGATGGCGCCGCCCGAAGGCTCCACTGAAACCGAGCCAGCGCCGGCGACCGCGGACTAGACGCGCCTCCTCTCCGAAGAAGAAAGCGCCCCGACATGAGTCGGGGCGCTTTCTTTATGTCCCATCGCCTCCCGGCTGTTACGATCGCGAGGTTTTCGAAACGCGAAGGTTATCGTTCCTCGATTCGAATCGTCTTCATCACGTCGGCAGGCGTCGAAGACCCCGGTTCACGAATGGTGATGCCGGCGAGCGCCGCCATGCTCGAATCGACCACCTTGCCAAAAACGGAATGGCAGGATTGGTTCCCGCAATCCTTTGAGGAGCCGTCTGGCCGAAGACCGTCTAGGAACGGCGTGGGAACAAACGTTATGAAAAATTGGCTCCCATTCGTCCCGCTGCCCGCTCGCAACCCGGCATTCGCCATTGACATGATGCCCGGGCTATCGTGCCTGAGGTCTGCATGGAATTCGTTGTCGAATTTGTAACCGGGGCCTCCGGAGCCTCTGCCCGTGGGGTCTCCGCCCTGAGCCATGAAGTCGGCGATTACCCGATGGAATGTCACGCCGTCATAGAATCCCGACCGAGCCAGGAACACAAAGTTGTTCACGGTTTGAGGAGCCTTGTCAGCGAACAGTTCGATCTCAATTTCGCCGCCCTTTTCAAGCTCGATGATCGCGTAGTGGGGGGTGTTCGGGTCGATGTTCATCGCAGGTTTGGCAGCCCATTGCAACTGGACGCTCGGCGCTGACGCCGGTTGCGACGGGGCCGCCGCGGTCGGGGCTGGCCGCGCGGCCGGAGCTGCCGGCGGCGCAGATTCGGGCGTCTCTTCGTCTGAACTGCACGCCATCGCGACCATGGCCAATAGCGTGAATCCCGCCAGCAGGACGTACCGGATGTTCTTAATCGTCATCGTACGGTTTGCCTCCTTTCTGAGGTTGATCGCGACGCCCGTGTAACCGATCGGGCCCGCGTCCGGTTCCGCCCATTCTACTGGTTCTTCCTGGCTCGCGCCACATATGAGGGAGGGCAGCCGTCAGGAATCAACGCCGTTTGTGCGATCGGTTGTGTCGTCGGCGAATAAGTCAGACAGCGAGAAGCGGCGAAGGTGGAAGGCGATCCAACGGCTGAAATTGGGCACCGGCGCCGCAATGATTGGAGCATGCGGACTCGTCGGCTCCGCCGACCGGTGCTTTGGTGGCATTGGTGCGGAAATGAGCAACCAGGGTCGGTCTGGTAACCGAGCCCACGTGCCTCATTGGTGCTCTGGCCGTTATGGTCGTCAACTGAATGAGGTGTCCCCAACGCGTCTCGCTGTGCCGAACCCGGCGGAAGGAGAAGCATCTGGAGTCTTGTGGGCAAAGGTGCGTCGTCAACGGCCAGATTCTTCGGATGCGGCCTCTGAATGAAATAATTCCCACGGCGCCACTTATATTGTTGACCTCCATCAGGGCCAAGCCAGTTTTCATGCTTAGGGGGTTGCAAGCGCCATCAGTGATGCGGGTTGCACGGGGCGACGACGGAGACGGCTCGAACGATCACTCTATCATCATGTACTTGCGCCATCGTCGTTCCCATACGGCCAACGACACCTGCGGATATTGTCGCCACAAGTGCGTCCCCGCCACCAGTGATGAAAGCATCAAGCAAAGCAGTATCTGGGTGAGAGGTTGAAGCGTGGCAATCGTGAGCGCGTTCAGGAGCACGAACGTGCCGGTCATCGACCAAACGGCGTGCCGGGTGACGCCGTACTCGATGGCGCCGAACGCGACCGTGATCGCAGTGATTCCCAACAGCATCACGGCTGAGATTCCGAGTACGACAGGTCCTCCCTTCCCTCCTCTGAATCCGAGGAAAGGCGAGAAGTTGTGGCCCAATGCGGCGAGGCGAGAACCACCGCAGCCCTCAATGCGCTCATCGGCGCGTCCAGCCGCTGGCCTAGGTAGATCAGCGGCGCCTTTTCCGGCGTCCGCGAGCAGCACACCGCGATGCCAGCCGTTTTTCCCAGTTGCCGGTACGCGTTCAGCGCACCCGGATTGCCGCTGCCGGCCCGCCGGATATCGACGCCCCGCGTGGCCCAGGCCACCAATACCGCGGTCGGCACGGAACCCAACGTGAACGCCGATATTAAGATCAGGACGATCTCGATCATGTCGTGGCTAATCTCCCGACACATTGTAGCGCAGCGACGCGCTGTTTAGGCGTCGGGTCGATGTCGACAACGCGCATGGCGAGAGAGAATCGGAGCTGCATATGCGGTCGAGTTTCATCGTCCCGCGTCTCGACGCGCACATGTTACGCCCACAGAAGTTCAACGATTCCAAAAGATTCGGCTCTCCTCCACTGGCTATGGTGGCACGTACCCATGAGGGGCCTGCCATGCGATGACACGATTAAGACATGCGATGGCGTATTCCTGACAGATCCACATACCGGTTCACGAACGCGTGACCGTCGATCGACGATGTAATCGCCGTGATCGTGTGCACAGCTTTGACGAAACAAACGTTGGAGACACTGCTTGAAAATCGACCTTGAGGAAACCGGAGACGACTCGGTTCGCATCCTGGTAATCAAAGACGATCGAGAATACTTCGCAACCGTCAACGCAATACTGTCAGGAATCGACCGGACTCGGTATGTGATCAGATGGGCGCCGGACTATCTGTCCGCGTTGGACGAACTGAATTCCGGCCGCCATGACGTCTGCTTGCTTAACATGCGATTCGGAGATTTCGACGGTCCGTCGATTCTCGAATACGCGAACGAGCGAGGACTCGCGACGCCAATCATCGTGTTGGCGCGGGCGGACGAAATCACGCGGTCGACGTTTGGCCCGGCGGAGTGGCTCCGCCGTGACGAAATCGACCCCGACCTTCTGGAGCAAACGATTCGGTTCTCCATCTATCGCGGTCGCACCCAACAGACGTTGGCGCAACATCGTGCCGCCATGGACGGCGCCATGGACAGGCTCACGATTCTCGACAAGTCCGGCTACATCCGCAGCGCCAACAAGCAGATGGCGGCGGCCTATGTATTCAAAGACTCAAACGAACTCGATGGCGTTGAGATCAGCGCTGTTTGCCGGCGAGTACTCCCGGAAACTGGCGCGGTCGGCGCTCGCGGAAGCCGGACGCTCCGGGCGGTGGTCGGGCGAGGCGATTGGAGTGCGTAGAGACGGGGAAACGTTCCCAAAGGTGTTCTCCATTTCGTCGATCGAGCATGGCCGCTACGTGTTGGCGGAACGAGACGTCTCGGAGAGCCACAATCTCAAGGATCAGCTTTTCAAATCGCAACGGGTCGAAGGCATCGGCCAATTGATCGGCGGGATCATCCACGACTTCAATAACCTCCTGTCGGCGGTCCTCGGGTACTCCCAACTCGGTCTCCTCAAATTGCCGGAGCGGCATCCACTCAGAGCCTACTTCGAAGAGATTGAAAAGGCGGCTGAACGAGCAACTCTGCTGATCCAGCAAGTGCGCTTGTTCACCAGTGGCGAAGACTGCCAGGCTCAGACGGTTGGGCTCAACCAAGTGATCTCCGATTTAGAAATGATGCTCGCTCAGGTTATTCCGGAGAACGTCGCGCTGTCGACCGAGTTCGCGAACGATCTCGGATACGTCAGCAACAACTGGGGACAATTGGAGCAGGTCATACTGCACCTGGCGATCAACGCGGCTGACACGATGCCCAGCGGCGAAAGCCTGACACTGAAAACCCAGAATTTAACCGTCAGCGAACGAACGACTGAATGGTCGAATGATATGGCAGCAGGCGAGTACGTGTTCCTGGCCGTGAGCGACACCGGCGATGGGATGTCGGAGCAGGTCGTCGACTGAATATTCGAGCCGTTCTTCACGACGAAAGCCTCTGACAAAGGCACCGGCCTTGGATTCACGATCTGCCATGGAATCGTAACTCGAGCGGGTGGCACAATTTCCGTCGTCAGCGAACAGGGACGCGGTTCGACGTTCAACATACTCCTGCCCAAGACGTCCCCACCGGTTCCGGATCCGGTTTCCGATTCCAGGGAGAACGACGCGCGGGCAATGCCTTTGGGCGCTGGAACTATATTGCCCGCCGAAGACGGATCCGCGGTGCGTGCGGTATCGTCGCGTGCGCTGAAAAACCAGGGCTACGAGGTTATCGAAGCAAGCAACGGGCGGGAAGCGTTGGACACCGTTCGAGCGATGAGCGTCGGGGCAATCGACCTGTTGATCACAGACGTGGTTATGCCCATTCTAGGCGGCAGAGAGTTGGCCGCGGAGTTCGAGAAGCTGCAGCCGAGCGCGAAGGTTTTGTACGTGTCCGGTTATGCTGAACGCAACGTGATTGACATAGCCGAGGGGTCGATCGATTCGAAGACCTCGTTCATGCAGAAGCCCTTTTCACCGATTGACCTGGCCATCAAGGTAAGTGACCTGCTGACCGAACGCCGACACGGCGTGAGCGCCTGATCGATGGCGGATCCCCAAATCCAGGGGCGATGAAGCCTGATGGCGACAAACAAAATAAGTAGCGCCGAACAGAGTTTGTCATTCTGATCGTTGAACACACACTTTTGCCCGCAGGATTCCAGAAGTTTCCCCTTTTGCGAAACGCCCAGTACAGCGAGATGCACTGAACGCACCTTATTTAGTTGATGACCATCAGGCTTCGACGCGCTATTTGATCACGTACAGAGTCCCGTTCGTCGATGCGACGTACACCATGCCGTTGGCCAACACAGGCGTGGACGCTATCGGGCCGTCCACTTGAAACTGCCATTTTCTCTCGCCGGTGACCGTGTCGACACCATGAAGCACCCCGGCTACGTCTCCAACGAAAAGGGTGTTGCCGGCGGTCGAAGGCGATCCGACCACCACGTCGTCGGTCCGGTAGGTCCATATCAGGCTGCCGGTCAACCGGTCCAGGGCGAAAATGGCGCCTGACGCCGATGCGACGTAGACCATCTCCGAGCCCACTGCGGGAGTTCCCACGAAGCTGGACCGAGGGCGCCGAAACCTCCACACCAGTCCTTTGAGGGGAGGGAGAGTGTCGACCAACTTCCACCAAAATAGTTGCGTTCGCACCCACCGGGCCGTCTTTTCAAACGGCAGTTCGGTCTTGCTCCAGTCGATGGCCATCATGAGACCGCCAGTATCGGCGACGTAAACCATCTTTTCATCAATGGTGGCGGATCCTCTTGTGTCGGACACCTGCAAGTCCAGCCGATGATTTCCGGTAACAGCGTCCAGCAGATATACGCGCCTGTCCTGGGATGTAACAGCCACGACACTCTCGTGCACCGCCGGCGCTGTCAAAACGCGGCCCTCGGTTAAGTGGCTCCAGCGCTCCTCTCCACTGACCGCGTCGAGTGCGTAAAGCCGGCCGTCCGATGACCCGATATAGACGACTCCTCTATAAACCGAGGGTGAGGAGTAGATCAGATCGCCAGTCTGAAATTCCCATTGAAGCGTGCCGGTGGCCCTGGACAACGCTATCAAGCGTCCGTCCTTCAATCCCACGAAAACAGAATCTCCGGCGACCGCGGGCGATGAATCCACCGGGCCGTTGATCTCGTTTTCCCAGATCAACTCTCCGGTCGCGGCGTCAAGCGCCACGACACGCCGATCGCCAGTGCTCAAATAAACCGTACTCTGGGCGACCGCCGGGGACGACAATATGGGAGCCTGGGTCTCGAATTGCCACGCCACTCGTCCCTCGGGAACCGAGAATTCGTTAGAGCCTCGCCCAGAGTGATCCGGACCTCGTTGAAACATGGGCCAGTCGCCCGTGGCGGGGTCGGCGCTGATGTCGGATTCCGGGGGGTTCAGCCTGTCGGAAAACCCCAATGTAGAATATCCCGTCCAAACAATCACTGCCCCGACGAGGAGAATCATGACGATCAATCGGACGATACGCCGCCGCCGATTGGCGGAGCGACGTTTTTCATCCAGGTTTTGGGCCTCTTCTTGGCTGACTCGTTTACCTCTGCTCAGTCTTGACCGGCAACCGAGGCAATACGAGGCGCCAAATGCGTTTTGTTGTCCGCAGGCGGGACATAGAACGATAGCATCCATCCAATAGATGCTACACCAAATGGGACGTCGGATTGAAGTGAGGTTGTCGTCCAGCTTTCAAATGACTTTGAGGTGCATCGTTTCTCAAACCTGAATACCGTAATTGGTTTTCACGCTTTTGCGAACTTCAAAAATCGCCAACGCCGCGATGACCCCAAAATGCAAGTGTGATTGCTTGACTTGTGCCTGAACGTGTGTTAGAAAATTCAACCTAACTGGTTTGATTGTAGATTCCGAATTCCATACGGCACGTAACGGTCATGGAGGTCATTGATGAAACGTAGAACGTTGGTAATCCTGGTAAGCCTGCTAGTCGTATTTGCGCTGGCGGCAATGGCGTGCTCGGCCGATGATGAGGCCGACGCTCCTGCGGCCGCCCCGGCTCCCGCGGCTGCGCCAGCGGTGCCCGCGCCAGTTCCTGTAATACAGGCGCCGGCAACTCAGGCTGCCCCGGCTCCCGCGGCTGCGCCAAGGCAACCTCAAGCGCCAGCCCCTGCGGCCCCTGCGGCCCCTGCGGCGACGGCCGTCGCATCACAGAGCCCATCAACCCCATCAGGGGCCACGGCGCCGCTGGCGGTCCCCACGGCGGTTCCGACACCGGTGGCAATCTCGGCCGACGTGATGCCGATCGATCGATATGTGAAGAGCGCTGGATACCTACCCGAGTGGGGGGAGCCGAAAACCGGCGGCATTCTTAGGTACGGCGCGTCGCACAACCTCTCGGGCCACGACCCCAACTATGGCCACAGCTTTGAAGGTCCGCAGTTTCTGCCGACCTATAACGCGCTGTTGAGGTTCGATACGTGGGTTGGGTTGGCCGGACCGATTGAGGGTGACCTGGCCGAAACCTGGAGCGTGTCCTCCGATGGCTTGGCCGTTACATTCAAGCTCAAAGAAGGGATCACGTATCAAGACAACCCGAACCTGCCGGCGTCGATCGCCAGCAAGGTTTCCGGCGACCAGTTCACGTGCGAGGACGCCGAAGCGAGCATGAACTTCGCCATCAACCCGCCCCAGAATTTCACGGACGAGGGCTTGTCCCATACGGGACCGAGATCGGCTCTCGGTCACATGTCAGTCGCCTCGTGCCCGGAAGGCGCCTTGGGGCACACATTCAAAGTGGAGTTCAAACAAGCCCTGGCGAGGACGATCACCCAGTTCGCTGGCGCCCGCGGCATGCCGAACAACATGGACAAGGACTTCCTCGAGTGGTTGTACGCCGAGTGCATCACGTGCATGGACGAGACAACTCCCGAGTCTTTCCTGCAGGGCACCGGCACCGGGGCGTTCGTGCCCGTCGAGTTCCAACAGGACGTGATGACCAAAGTGCGACGAAACCCAACCTACTTCAGGGAGGGGTTGCCGCTATTGGATGGCATGGACCAGTTCATGATAACGGACTTCACCACGCGGTTCTCAGCGTTGCTGACGGGCCAATTGGACTACTTCGGCGAGGGAAGCTCTTCCTTGCTGCCGGGGCAGGTGGTGCAGGTGCAGAACAGCTTTAGCGACAAGATTCAAATCCAACCGGCCATGCATTCATGGGGCAAAGGGCTTCAATTGAACTTGAACCGGCCCCCGTTGGATGACATCCGCGTCAGGAAAGCAATGACTCTGGGACTCGATCGCGACGACTGGGTGGACTTCAACCTTGTTGGAACCCAGACTGCGGTCGTGCGGCCGACTAACTGGATGCCCCCGGGAACTGTCTGGGCGCTCCCTGACGATGAGCTGATGACATTCCCTGGCTGGCGTCGCGGCGACGGCAAGACCGAGGACATCGCGGAGGCAAACAGGTTGCTTGACGAGGCCCTGGGCGATGGCGTGCGCTTCGAAATCGGCTGCATGGCCCAAGGTTCCCAGCAGTACATCGACGGCTGCCTGTACTTCCAGGACCAGATGAAGAGGAACCTCGACATCACCGTGGTTAGCGATATTGTGGAAGGTGCGGTCCAAGGTGACAGAGGCAGAGCCGAGCAATACGATGCGCACTACGGTTCCAAAGTAACCACCAACGTTGGTGATCCGGACGACTACTATAACCTCGCGCTCGTTCCCGAGTTCGAAAGCTGGTACTACAAGAACACCGGGGCTTTCGACGTCATGCCTGAATTGGCAGCGGAACTAGAGGCGATGGCACGGGCTCAGTCGGCGGAACTGGACGTGGCCAAGCGCCGGGAGATGGTCTGGGACATAGAGCGGAAGCTTGCCACGGAGGCGTTCTTCAACATTCCGTTCCCGTGGACCCTTATCTTCCCGGCTTGGTCCAAGGAGGTTCGGGGTTGGACCCTTGGTCCATTCCCGTCTCAGATCAAGTGGGCTCAGTGGGAAAGAGCCTGGGTAGTCAGGTAAATAGCTAGGGGACGAGTGGAGCGGCCACGACACACATCTGATGGCCGTTCCTCGGACCCCCTTTAACAATCACGGAGCGGCTTGCCACTATCTTGTATCGAGGCGAGCCGCTTCGGTGCGATACTCGCGCCTGTTACAAATAAACGCTAAGGTGTGTATGCCTTGTTGGTTCTGTAGCGAGTGTGTTGAGAAGCCAGCCTTACGCAGGTGCGTGGGGAGACGGGTGCCACCTGGAAACCCGATTCGCCGGGCTCTGTCGCGGAGCCTGATCGGACCCGGGATAGGTTGTCTAGGAGGAAGGCGGAGATATGCGGCAATACATATTGCGAAGAGTCCTATTCGGCATATTGACGGCCGTCTTGGTATCGCTTTTGGTCTTCTTCCTCATGAGGATTGCGCCCGGCGACGTTGCTCTGATGATCGCCATCGAGCAATCGGGAGGCGAGGCCTCGGGCATCACCGAAGAGCAATTGGAAAACATCCGACAGAGCCTAGGTCTCAACGACCCTATCCACATGCAGTATCTAAGCTGGATGGGGGGTGTATTAACCGGGGACTGGGGTGAATCGATGTTCACCAATCGGAGCGTGTACGAGGAGTTCAAGACCAAATTCCCAGTTACTCTGGAGTTGGTAATTCTCTCCCAGGCGGTGGCAATACTGCTGGGGATCCCCGCCGGGATTTTGATGGCCCTCAAGCAAGACACCAAGCTAGACTACACGATCCGGCTCGTCTCCCTGGCGGGCCTCTCAATGCCCTCTTTCTGGAGCGCTACTTTGTTGCTCCTGGGAGGGGCCTATTTCCTCAACTGGAACCCGCGTCTTGGGTACGTTGGTTTCTTCGACGGGCCATGGGACAATTTGAATCAATTCTTTTGGCCGGCCCTCATGCTGGGCTACATTAGCGCGGCCACCAAGGCCAGGATGATGCGGTCAACGATGCTGGAAGTGTTGCGACAGGACTACATCAGGACCGCCCAGGCCAAAGGGCTGGCGGCATTTGCGGTCACCACTCGGCACGCATTGAAAAACGCTTTTATCCCGGTAGTTACCATAATCGGCATCACCACGGCGCTGGCCTTGGGAGGGTCGGTGGTCATGGAACGGATTTTCACGTTGCCCGGGATCGGCAACTACATACTGAACGGCATGCTGACTCGCGACTTCCCGGTAGTGCAATCCGTCGTTCTCATTTTTGCCGCGGGGGTGATCCTAGTCAACCTATTGGTGGATCTTTCCTATGGTTGGTTGGATCCGCGGGTAAGGTTTCAATAGGAAAATCAACATGAGAGGGTAGCATGGCAAGCCAGAACCAGGACACGGGAAGTGCCGCCGTAATCACGGTCACTCGGTCGGCTCGAGAGTGGAGTCTGTGGAGGGCAACCACCAGATTCGTCTCTCGCAAACCTTTGGGGGCCGCTGGCGCCTTGATCATCATCGTGATGTCTATAATGGCGATTGCCGGACCATGGATTACTTTTTACGACCCGATCGAGTGGAACCTTAAAGACAAGCTGATGGCGCCAGGCGCCGATCATTGGTTGGGCACCGACCAAATGGGCAGGGACCTGTGGACACGTATGATGATGGGCGCCAGGGTCTCGCTCCTAGTCGGTTTTGCATCCGTGGCATTTGGTTCGGGTCTGGGCGGCGTCCTAGGAGTCATTAGCGGATGGTACGGCGGCAAGGTGGATCAGACCGTTCAACGCTTGATGGACGCCCTGATGTCCGTTCCCACGCTAATACTGGCGATGGCCGTTATGGCGGCTTTGGGTCAGTCGCTATTCAACATCATTGTTGCCATAGGCATCGTTCAGATTCCCCGGGCTAACCGAATCGTACGATCCCAAGTGTTGGCGGTTAAGGAGTCGCAGTACGTCGAAGGCGCGAGGGCCATCGGCGCTGGCGACATGCGGATCATGACTCAACACATCACGCCGCAGTGTGTCGCTCCCTGGTTGATCATATCGACGAGTGCGCTGGGGATCGCGATTCTCACCGAAGCAACTCTCAGCTTCCTGGGATTGGGCGTTCCGCCACCAGAGCCTTCCTGGGGCGGAATGCTCTCAGGACCGGCTCGAGACTGGTTCATTACGGCGCCGTGGATGGCGATCTGGCCGGGTCTCGGCCTTTCTCTGGCCGTGTACGGGTTCAACCTGTTCGGCGACGCGTTGAGGGACGTTCTCGACCCAAGATTGCGGGGCACGTAGACCGGCGGCGGCTGCGAGAAACAGCAACAGGCCCTGAGTTTTGGGCATCGGGGCTCGGGGCCTGTGTTTTCGAGGAGCTGAGGCTTTGGCGACTTCAGGGTCGGTTCACGCCGATCAAGCCGAGATTCATGTGCTCTGAGATCTCACGTTTGGTCCGAACAGCAACCCGGGTTAGCTGATGTCGCCGTCACAGCGTCGCGCCGGTCCGGGAGCCCGAAGTCACCGGACGATCCGGCTGAACGACGGGCCGTCCGGATGCACCGGCGCGGGCCAGTTGGCGTCGCAGCTCCAAAGATCGCCTTTCCATCGCGTCAGGCCGTGGGGCGCGGGAGCGTCGTCGTCGTACTGGATGCAGTCCATCTCGTCGCCGGTGTCGATGTCGTACTTGACGATCAAGCGAAGGCCGGTGTGCGACATCCAGATGCCGTCGCCGTCCCATGACAGGCCGTGGGGCCGTTCATACGAGACGTCGACCTCTTTCAGCACCCGGAAGTTTGACGGATCGACCAGCTTCATGCCTCTGGGTCGAAAACAAGTGATCCACATGAGTCCGTCGACCCACTCCAGGCCATGAATGCCGCCGCCGTCCGGAGTCGGGTATCGTGCCAGCAGCTCGCCGGTATCGAAATCGAGCTTCAATATCGACGAGGCCAGCGAATCTCCACTGCGTCGGTATCTGGCGCTGGCAGGTGCGTTCGAGGCGGTCCAGAAGCATCCGTCGCCAATTGTGAGACCGGACCCATTTTCCGTCGGGGTCTGAATCGTGCGTATGGGCAGCAGATCATCGCCCAGCAGCCGAATCTCTTCGGTCGCCTGGTCGATGACGTACAGCCCTTCCTCGGCGGTCTGCAGGCCGTTGGGCATCGTCGCGGGTGGAGCGACAGTCGTTTCCAGTTTCATTCAATTGTCCTCTCATGCCCGTTCATCGAAACTCGGCGAAGCGCCGGCCCAACACATCAACCCGACAGGACGTCAAGCGCTCCTCTGAGTCCCAGGCAGTACCCAAACAGGCCGAATCCGGCGACGGACCCGCGGCACGGACCCGCCACCTGTGAAACAGCTCCGCGCGAAGCGGGGTTCGAGATATGTATCTCGAACACGGGGTACTTTACTTGCGCTATCGCCGCCACCAAGGCCGTGTAACCGGTGGTGTATCCAGCGGGGTTTATCAGCGCTGCGTCCACGTCGCCTTCGTGGGCCTCGTAGATCTTGTTGATGACCTCGCCTTCGATGTTCGAGTGGAAGAACTCGATTTCAACGCCGAGCTCGTCGGCGTACTGGGTGATCTGACGCTCGTAGTCCTCCAAAGTTTGCGGGCCGAACACTTCGACTTGGGCCTTGCCCCGCATGTTCATGCCGGCGCCGTGCAGTATGAGAATCTTTGCCATTTGTTGCTAGTCCTCCGTGTTTGTATTTTCGCGATGTTGCGCGACTTGATCCTTCGTGTTGGCTACAGTTCGAGTGCTCCGTAGCAGGTCGCGACGATGCTCTCCGCATCGATCTTGTACTCTCTGTACAGGTCGGCCCTCGTCCCCGATTGGCCGAACTCGGTCACCCCCAACGGCAAGGCCGCCGTCTTGAGGGCGCTTCCGATCCACGCGAGCGAGTGCGGGTGCCCGTCGGCGACGGTCACTAGCGGCGCGGATCGTTCATCCTCCGGTATCGAATCGGTCATGAATTCCCGATTGGTTGCTTTGCCTTCGGTAATGTCGGTTACCGATTGTTGAAAGCTTCGATAGAGCGGTCCCGCGCCTGTGACGTTGATCACGTTGGCGTGGACGCCCTCTTCGAGCAATCTGTCGCTCGCTGACACCGCCTCCGGCACCATGGCGCCGCTCGCCAGGATGTGGACGACATTTTCGCCCGGGGCGTAGCCGGGGCTGTTGCTTCGGTCGACTAGACGGTACGCCCCGTCGAGCACCTGCCGCCGCAGCGACTCGCGGAGCGTCGTGTCCTTCGGAACCGTCAACAGGCTTTGATCGACGCGTTTGCTGGTCAATCGCAGATAGGTCGAGCGGCCTCGCACCCTCAATTGCTCCAACGCCGCGAGCATCACCCACTCGAGCTCCTGTGCGAAGCAAGGTTCGTAGAAGTCGAGGTCCGGCATCTCGATTCCGATCGAGGGCGTGATCTGTGATTGGTGCGCGCCGCCCTCGGGCGACAAGGACACCCCCGACGGCGTGCCGACAACGATGAACTTCGCGCCCGAGTAGACGCCGTACACGAACGCGTCCAGTCCTCGACGGATGAACGGATCGTAAAGTGTCCCGATGGGAAACAGAAGATCGCCGTCCACTTCGAACGACGACCCAAGTTGGCCGAGCATCATGAACAGGTTGTTTTCCGAGATGCCGAGCTCGACGTGTTGACCTTGCGCGTTCTCCTCCCACCGGAGCGACCGCACGATTTCGTCGTCTGGCAGGGGCTCTTGCTCCACACGCTGCCAGACACCGACTTTGTTGATCCATCCCCCAAGATTGGTCGAGCTGGCCACGTCGGGGCTGACGGTCACGACCCTGTCGGACACTTCCGGTAGGTCGCGGGAGATGGCGGTCAGGATCAGGCCGAACGTCTGTTGAGTCGCAAGGTTCCCGGTGTACGGTTGGCCGAATTCGTTCGGTATCGAAATGTCCGGGATATCGTGAGTCTTTCGGAGGCCGAGTCCAAGCGCCATGCGCCGCTCCTCGCATCGCCTACCGGCCGGGCTGTCCGCCGGGAATCGAGACCAGCGCTCGCCGTCGCTGACGCCGAGCCGTTCTCTGACCTGGTCCATCTGACTCTCGGACAGCGTCACCGAGTGGTTCTGCGGATCGCCGACGGTTGGCAGTTTCCAGCCTTTGAGCGTATACGCGAAGACGACGTTGGGGCCGGATTGGTTTTCGGTTCGAGCGAACGCCTCGCGAAGCATGGCGAAATCGTGCCCGCCCAGATTGCGGAACGACTCTTCGAGCTCGGCGTCGTCCCACCGGCCGATCAACCTGGTCATGTCTCTTGGGTATCGGCTGGTGTTGGGCAGCCACTCGCGAAGCTGGGCCGGATTTACTCGCAGAAGCCTCTGGTACACCTCATTGGACATCTCGTCAATGGCCATCCGAAGCAGCTCGCCGTTGGGTTCGGCGAATTTCGCTTGCAGCTTCTTGCCGTACTTGGCGTCGATGACGGTCCAGCCATTGGCGTCGAACATCTTCCGCCACGCACTGACGCGAATTCCGGGAATAATCCGGTCGAGACTCTGCCGGTTCAGATCGACGACCCAGATTACGTTGGACAGGTCGGTCATGGCCGGCTCTGCGATGGCCTCCCACACGGACCCCTCGTCAAGCTCGGCGTCGCCGACGACCGAGATATAACGTCGATTGGGTCGGGAATCGGACGGGATGTGCGATCTGATGTACTCGTCCGCAAGCGCCGCGAAGTTAGGCGCCACCGGGCCCAGTCCGACGCTGCCGGTCGAGAAGTCGACCTGGTCGGGGTCTTTTGTGCGGCTGGGATACGCCTGGAGGCCATGAAACGCCCGCATCTCGGTCAGGTACTTCGGGTCCAGATTGCCCAGCAGATACTGAATTGCATGGAACACTGGGGATGCGTGCGGCTTCACCGCGACTCGGTCTCCTGCCTTCAGAAAGTCGAAGTACAGCGATGTCATCAGGGTGACCACGGATGAGCTCGACGATTGATGCCCACCGACTTTGGTTCCGTCGGGATTGGGACGAACGCTGTTGGCGTGGTGCACGAGTTGCATCGCGATCCACAGGACGCGATCCTGGATTTGCTCCAAGACATCGTCGCGAGTCAAGCCGATGTTGGGATCGGGGCCGGTCTCAATAGTCATGTCGAACACTCCCGGCATAACCGCGACGATGAAATCACTGCTCGGTGCATACGGTCGCTCTGGCCGCCAACGTCACGACCCGGCACCGTCACAGGCGTTCGGACGGATTGGGCCGCGAAACTTCTAGCCCAGGTAAGCGCTCGCCCAACCGAGGCCTTCCTCGGTGGTCGTCTTGGGCTTGTACTCGCACCCGATCCAGCCGTCGTAATCCATCTCGTCGATCGCTTCGAACAGATACGGGTAGTTGATCTCGCCCGTGCCGGGCTCGTTCCTGCCCGGATTGTCGGCGATCTGCATGTGCCGGATGATATCGAGGTTGGCCTGGATCGTGCGGGCCAGATCGCCCTCCATGATCTGCATGTGGTATATGTCTTGCTGCAGAAACAGGTTGCCCGACCCGGTGTCGTTGATGATCGATCGCCCCTGCTTAGTCGAGGTGATGTGGAAGCCGGGAATGTCGATCGTGTTGATCGGTTCGATCAACATTCGAATCCCGGCCGCTTCGAGCTCGGCGGCCGCGAATTGCAGATTGCCTATGAGCGTGGAGTGAACTTTGTCGGCGCTGACGGTCCGTGGCGGAATTCCCGCCAGACAGTTGACCATTGGGCATCCGAGGGTTCGGGCGTATTCGACCGCGCGGCCAACGCCTTCTTGGAACTCCTCTACCCTGTCCGGATCGCACGCGTTCCCGCGGTCGCCTGCACCCCAGTCGCCTGCCGGCAGATTGTGGAGCACCTGAGTCAGCCCGTGCTTGGCAAGGAGTTCCGCCAACAGGTCTTTGTCGTAGTCGTACGGGAACAGATACTCGACCCCCTTGAAGCCGGCGGACGCGGCGGCGTCGAATCGGTCCAAGAAATCGACTTCGTTGTAGAGCATGGTTAGATTGGCGGCGAATTTGGGCATTGGAAACTCCGCGAATAGGGATTGGTTGATGCCATTATAGGCCGCGAACGCAGGCCTCACAACGTGTGTGCGAACGACTCGCCGATGTCAGATTATTGCCGATGAGTGTCGGCGCCCAGCCTGTGTTTGGCCGGAATATGTCAATGCACGCCTGTACAGAGATGAGAGCAAGCCCCGAGGTTACGGCCCGTTCGCACGGTTATCTATGCCTTGACACGTCTGTCGTTCAATGCGTCGCGCCTACGCAAGCAAGCCCTCGGATAGACCATGCATGTAATTATCGGCTTCATATTCATGTCCGCGATCACGATTACTGTATTGCTCGTCATGGGGATGGGCTTGTTGCAGTCGTCTTGGGGTCTCGCCACGTCGTGGTTCACGTACCAAGATCAAGAGATCAACAGGTTTGAGGGCAGGATCAAGCGCATCGACGACTTGCCGGTAACGGCGGTCAACCTGGTCCAACTCAACTGGAAGAACACCGGCGGGGCGTATGACGCCCGGGTCGGGATCGAGGTCGGCGATCGCGTGTTCCTCTTGGTGTTCGAAGGCTTCGAGTGCGCTGGCGCCGGAGAGATATCGGCGCCGGACCTCGGAGACACCGACTTCTACATGTCGATGCATCCCTCAGATTGGGAAAAGATGCTGGTCAACATCAGGCTCAACGGCGGAGCGGACCTTGACCACACGCTCAACACGCTGGACCTCAGCAGCGACGGCGGGTTGGCTAAGTCCTGGAAAGGCGACCAGTACGGGCAGGATCTGTTCTTCAGGTACAACCAGACGTTTCAGTACTACTACGACGCCTCGTCCGAGGTCGAGACTGAATTCTCAATCGGCGTGTCTCCTGGCGCGACAAACGAATAGAGCCAGAGATCGGGCATTGCTGGTGACCGCGGCTGCAGCAATGAGAAGCGCTCGGGGTCCTGGTATTTCCGCGGACAGCGGAGTGAGTGTTAACTGAAGGCTCTGTTACGCCCCGGCCATTTTGCGGCGGGTACAAGCGAGCCTTTGAACGGCGGTTATCGAGATGGGTGGCGGGTCTGGCACTGCGCGTTGGGGGGGATGTGCACCCGACAATTTGGGCGGCGACGAGCGACTGTCTCGTCGGATGACTGCCATGATACTCACAGAATCGACTGAACACAGGAGAGAGATTTCATGCCGTACTTTATCAACACTTTTAGGGTGCCGAAACCAGGTCATTTCACGGCCGTCGCGAGGGGCGTGGAGCAATCGCTTGGAGCCACGGGATGGTCCGGTTCCATCAGCGTACCGATCGCCCCGAGAATGCCGGCCAATGGGAGTCTGGCGATAATCGGCACGGTTGCCGGCTTCGAAACAGCGGATGACGTCGACGCGATCGTCGATGGCTTGTTCCCAGACAACATGGCCGGGTTGGCCGCGAGAGACCCGTTGGCGTCGATGTGCGACCATTTCAATTGGACGACTTCGCGCATTATCAGCCCGGCGATAAATCCGGTCGATGGCTTCGTTCCCAAGATAATCGGCAGAACCACCTTGGTGGCGAAGCCTGGCGCCGCTGCGGCTCTTCTCGATCTTCTCCTGGAATGGCGTGAGGAACTCGACATGCCGGCGAAGCCCATCGTGAGCGTCCCTCTGGGAGGTTTGGCAGGCTCCATAAGGGTGTCCACGATTACGGAGTCGCTGCAGGCTTACGAGGACTTCGGAGCTCAGATCGCGGCCGATCCCAGGTCGCAGAAACTGGCTGAGCTGGTCACCGGGCCACCTTTGCGGGGCGTCGGGCGAATCAGTTTCAACCATCAACCGTAGACGCGGACGCCTCAACCCAGGAAGGCCTGTTCGCCGCGAACAGGCCTTCCCGGACCGCTGTGCCGACGGGACGGCAATCGTGGGCTCCAGGTGCGAGGCGTGAGTGTGGCCCATGCTGTTTACCCACTGCACGTTTTGAAACGGTCTGACAACTTACCCAGTGACTCAACGTGGATCAGTCAGCCGAAGGAGAGAACGACCAGTGCCCATATTTCCATCAGTCGAGTGGTTTGAATGCGTCCAGCAGGCGGCCAATGACGACGCTGGATTCAAGGCGCTGGGCGTCTGCGACGCGAATATGGGAGTTAGGGTGGACAGCCGCGCCTTCAGGGTTTCGTTCCGCGCGTTCCAATGTGAAAGTGTTGAAGAGATCGATGACGACGGCCTGCATCCAGTCGACTTCTACCTCGAGATGGATCATCCGGAGTGGAAGTCGCTGATCGAGAACATCCGAAAACATGACGAAGCCGACGCAGAGCACACGATGAACACCCTCGATCTGGCGCGACCGCAGGGCATCCTCAGGTCGCGCGAGCCGCAGGGCGCCACAAGCTTCCTTAGATGCCATTTGACTGTCCAGAAAAACTTCGACAACTCCGCCAGCATAGACACCGCGTTCTGACAGGATTACGACATGGCGATTGACGAGTACCGCTGCCGCGAATGCCAGCAGAAAACAAGCGAATTCTGGCGCGGGTTCGACGCCCCGGATGCCGTGTTCTGCGCGGTTTGTGGCAGCAATCAGACGTCCCGGATAATATCGCCGGTCGCGTTCCACAAGTCGTTGAGCTCGAAGCTCCGGGATTTGGACCCGCGATACGACCGGATGGTCGATTCGGCGGCGGCCAACACCTCACCGCCGACCCCAACCAGTTCATCGACCGGGCAACGCCGCTGAGCGACAGCGACGCATAGCTGTCCGCCCTCCCTCGACACCCTGTGCTACACTTGGCGCCAGTTTAACGCGCCCACGGTCCGGACTGGATGAGTCCCACTGTCGATGTCATCGTGTGCACAGGAGCAGTCATGATCTACGAAGAACGACGAATCACTCTGAAGCGCGGTCAGCTCGACGCGTTCACCGAACACTTCACCCGAAACGTTAAGCCCGCCCTGACTGAAAGCGAAGGCGAGGTCCTCTGCACGCTGTCGGCGGTCATCGGCGACCCAACCGAGGAGTTGCTCCAGGTCACGAGGTACCCGGACATCGAGCGCTGGGAACGAGCTCAGAGCGCGTACGACGAATCGCGGATGGCACTCTCCGACTCTGAGGACGTGCGGTTGCTGCGGTCGGTTTCGTCGCGCCCGAAACACGTTGTCACGCCCGACGATATGCGGGCTTTCTACGGGCACCGCCGTTTCTTCATCTCACCGACCGATCTCGACGAGTTCGTCGAGCACTCCCAGAACGGCATCTGGCCTCGAATCGAGGCTCAAGGCGCGAGCATCCTCGGCTTGTGGACGCCGATAGCGGCCACCGCTCCTCAGGAGATCATCCTTCTTACCGGGTATCACGGCCCGGCCCACTGGGAGGAGACCAGGCAGAAGCCGACGCTGCCCAAAGGAGTCGAGCAAGGCGTTTGGACGCTCGGCACGAAGGCACGAACCGGCAGATCGGACATCACGATAAGAACGTGGGTCCGGCTCATGCGCCGGCTTGAGGTCTGACGATAAAAGAGCCGGCCCAGTGGCAGGCTCTTTTGACGGGTCGCTCTAATTAAGGCTTGCGGATGTCAGGAACCTCGATGGCCATTTCCGTTCGAGCGATATGACCGTACGAATCCCAGACCCGCGAGGTGTTCAACGATAATCGCCGAGTTGGCCTCGACATCGTTGCCAACTGTGTCCAATGTCACTTCGGGGTTCAAGGGCTCCTCGTAGGGATCGTCGATTCCCGTGAATCCGGTAATCTCGCCGCGTCGTGCTTTGGCGTACATGCCTTTGGCGTCTCTCGATTCACAGACGTCCAACGGAGTATCCACGAACACTTCGATGAACTGATCGGACCCGACCATGTTCCGGACATCGTCGCGGGTGGCGCGATAGGGACTGATGGCGGCGCAGATGACGATCCCGCCATGTCTCACGATCTCCGAAGCCACGTAGCCAATTCGACGAATGTTAGTGTCACGGTCCTCCGCGGAGAAACCGAGTCCCTTGGACAGGTGCGTGCGGACGACATCACCGTCGAGCACCGTGACCTGCCTTCCCTGTTCCATGAGTTGCACCACAAGCATCTCCGCCGTCGTGGTTTTGCCGGAGCCACTTAGTCCCGTGAACCAGATGCAGGCGCCTTGTCGAGTCTTCGGCGGATACTGCTCTGACAGTATCTCGGCGACTTCCGGTCGCGTAAACCATGACGGGAGTTGCTTGCCGACGTTGAGGAACTCCTCCCGGACCTGAGTGCCGGAGATCGACGCCGTGTTCGCGCCTTTCTCGAGATCGGAGACCTGCTCGTAGCGGTCCTTGTCCGGCAGGTAGACGAGCTCGGTGAACGGGACCATGCCCACGCCCAACTCATCGGCGTGCTTTTCCATTGCTTCTTGAGCATCATACGGTCCGTAGAAAGGCTCGCCTTTGGAATCGACGCCGGGGCCAGCGTGGTCTCGGCCGATGATGATGTGGTTGGCGCCGAAGTTGCGCCTGATGATCGCGTGCCACAGGGCCTCTCTCGGACCGCCCATTCGCATGGCCAGCGGGAGCAGGGACAGGAGGATGCGGTCGGAGTCGTAGTATCGCTCGGTCAGCGCCTGGTAGGTGCGGACCCGCGTGAAATGATCCACGTCGCCCGGCCTGGTCAAACCGACGACGGGGTGCAGCAGCAGGACGCCATCGACTTGGTCCGCGGCCCGCTTCGTGAGCTCCTCGTGGACACGATGCAGCGGGTTCCGTGTCTGGAACGCCACCACGTTCGCCCTACCCGTTTTCTCGAGCGCGGCACGGGTCTGCGCCGGCGTGTGCCTGAGATCACGGTAGTCCGGATGCCCCGGAAGCTGGAGGACGGTGATCTTGCCGGACAGGTTGCGTCCGCCCCACCGGTGCATCTCGGCGACCAGCGGGTGTCTCACATCGGTTGTACCGAATACTTTGTTGGAAGCTTCGTCGAGGTCCCACTCGTATATCTCTTCGACGTCCATGACCGCCAGCAGGTCGTTTCTGGAGTCGCGCAACGCGATTTTCTGGCCTTGCGACACCGTCACGTCGTCGCCTATCGGAAGCGTGACTGGGATCGGAAACAGCGTCCCGTTTGTCAGGCGCATGTTGTCGAGCACACTTTGATAATCGTCTTTGGACATGAATCGGTCGAGAGGAGAAAACCCGCCGACTGCCATCAGCTCCAAGTCGCATGCAACGCGCTCGGAGATTTGAATCGAAGGCAACTGATTTGCTTCAGCTCTTAGGGTTTCGGCTTGGCCTTCCGGAACCATGAGGTCTACGAGTGTGCCCCCGAATGGGGCTACTAACGACGTTTCCGTGGATTTCAACACCTGTCTGACTTCCTCTCTGTTGTTTTGAGCAACTACTCCAGTACCTAAGTTATCGCACGAGGTTGATTTGGCTTGTTGATTCGACTACGTGGACTTGATCGCATCCGCCCAGTCTGCGCTCATGTGTATGCCGCACTCTTTCGGCACGCTGCCGTCTTCCCACCACCACCGTCCGGCTCGAGCGTCTTCGCCCTGGGTGATCGGCCGGGTGCAGGGAGCGCATCCGATGCTGGTGTAGCCCATGTCGTAGAGTTTGTTGTACGGCACGTCGTTCGCCTTGACATATGCCCATACGCCCTCGTCGGTCCAGTCGGCCAACGGGTTGACCTTGACGATTCCGCCGTGAGCTTCGTCGATCTCGATCTTGTTGACTTCGCGACGAGTCGCAGTCTGCGATCGGCGGACGCCTGCGATCCAGGCGTCCAGTCCTTTCAGCAGGTTCTCCATCGGGTGAGTCTTGCGAATTTCGCAGCACAGCACCCGCATGGAAACGCTGTTGTAAAAGGAGTTGGCTCCAAATTTCGTCAAGAACTCTGCAAGCTCGACGTGGTCCGGAAGATGGGTTTCGATCTCGACGCCGTAGCGATCGCGGATCTCATCCATCAGGTGGTACGTCTCAGGCGGCATGCGTCCGGTGTCGATGGTCGCCACTCTCAATTCGATTCCCAAACGGTTGGCCATATCGAGTATGACCATCCCATCGGTCTGGAAGCTTGTGCTCAATGCGATCTGGTTTCCAAACGTGTTGGCCGACCACTCGATCACTGTCTCCGCGGACCAATCTTCGGCTTGAGCCTGAGCTTTCTCGAAATCCGCTTGTACCGCCGTCAACAATTCCGTCATCTACCCGTCCCTTGGCCAAAAATTCGCAATAAAAAACCCCCGACGCTTCAAGCAGTCGGGGGTTCGCGGTGCCGTAATTCACACTAGCGTGTCACACGTGGATGCCTCAGCACACACAGGACGCCATAATGAGCGCATCCCCCGTTGAGGGCATACAACAACATGTACACGCCTGGATACTAATGCTTTCTTTCACAACCACGGAGTAATACTAAACCTCCATCGCGTTCATGTCAATCTTTTCACGAAGCGGAGTTCTCGATATCGTCGAGCGTCAACTCGATGCCGAATCCCGGAGCGTCGTTCGGCACGAGATATCCGTCCTTGGGTACGGCCATGCCAGGCGTCCGACGATAACCCTCACTCAAGCGAACGCCGGGCGCGGAGCCAACGAAGAATTCGCCCATCGGGACGTTTGGCATGGCGATGCACGTGTGCTGCCCGTAAGCGTCGTTCATGCCGCCGTGGGGAATGACGCCGATCCCGGCGGCCTCGGCTATGTGGCAAATCTTGACGGTCGCCGTAACACCACCGACCCATTGTATGTCCGGTTGGAGATAGTCGACCACCCTGCCGCTGACGGCAGACAGAAACGGCAGCGGCGTGTACCAGTGCTCGCCGGTGGCCAGAGTCTGCCAGGGAACGCGTTTCCGCATCTCGGCGAACCCCTGAAAGTCCTCCGGCATCAGGCAATCCTCCAGCCATTTCAGGTTGTACGACCGCAGCCGCTCGGTCAATCTGACGGCGAACTCCAGGTCGAACGCCATCCAGCAGTCCAGCATCAGCTCCACGTGAGGGCCGATCAACTCTCGCGTTCTCGCGACCAGTTCTTCGTTTCCCTCCAGACCTCGGAGACCGTCGGCGGGTCCGTACGGGCAAGCGAGCTTGGTAGCCTTGAATCCGAGTTCCATGTGCCAATCGGTGTCGTTGCCGGTGGCGTAGCACGTCATACTGTCTCTGGTCGGACCTCCCAGGAGCTCGTAGACGGGCCGTCCAAGCAGCTTCCCCTTCAAGTCCCAAAGCGCCAAGTCGACGGCACTAATCGCGTAGCTGGCCATCCCTCCGGAGCTATACGGTGAGGTCAACCGAAACATCATGTCCCAAAGTTTCTCGGTCGCCATGCAGTCCTCGCCCACGAGCAACGGACCGAGATGGTCGTTAATGATCGACTCGACTGGCGCGCCGTGGGTAGTCATCCCAAGCCCCCAAGTGCCATCGTCGGCGACGACCACGCACCCAATTTGCTCCCACGCCGGAGTCCATTCGCTCCTAAGCGCTTTGTACTTCGGATATCGAGAGACCGGATTGGCCACCTCTGCGTTGTCCGACCACGCTGGCCTTCGCGCCGAGGTAGAAGGCGCCGGCTGCGGCAGCTTCAGAGTCGCCGCCCGAATTTCCTTGATCTTCATTCCAATCCCTCCGCGGTCCGTTCCGACTGACTCGAGTATGTCTTGCGGTGGATTATATTGCGAATCGGAACCTGCGGATAGCTCAGCGACCGTATTCGGACGGCTCCCATCTGGATTTGGACCACGACGGCAACTTTCCACAGGAGGACCATGCGACGACTGTTCCCCGTATACTACGCGAACGATCTTCGGCACGGCTTGAGCAATGGCGATCAAGCGCCACGCGTCCCGTGTCGCACAGGCGGCGCATCGACGATCGATGCTATAATAGTGTTGATGTGGGGACGCGTGGGTTCGACAGGGGGTGTCTTTGCGGGATTGCAGGTCGAGGCGCCATCTACCTCGTAAAAAGGTGGCAAACAATTAACTGGCGATAAACAGCTAGCACTAGCCGCCTAAGGTGGCTACGTCCACCGTCACCTATCTCCGAGGGGGGCGACTGGGCGACATAAATCGGAGTGCTGCCGCGCCGATGCCGATGAGCGTGGCTCAAGACCTTCGGCTGGCTCCACCGCATCCCCACGCTGGTAAGGGCGCGACGGAGCGAGAACAAAATACCGGCTAAGCCTGTAGTATATCTCGATCAAGGAATCTTCTGGACGGGGAGTTCGACCCTCCCCCGTCTCCACCACGAACACGGAACATCAGCCTCTGCCCCTTCCGGGCGGAGGCTGATTGGGTTTTTCTGGCTCGATTCCGTCGTCGCCATCGGCGTCATCTTGGTTGGCGTCGCGAACGAGCACGATCCCCGAGCCTTCTCGCGTCTATGGGCTTTTTGGCTAAATTCATGCAGAGGTTTGGGACCAACGGGGAGATAAGTGGAGATGGCAATATTCGGCGCCGGCGGCTATGAGTTCGCGTAGTGGACGGTTTCTTCAAGCGCTCGCGAGGGTGGCCCTTCGTAGAGGCCGCCGACGTGGCCGTCGACAAAGATGACAGCGTCTACGTTCTCAATCGTGGACCTTGCGCCTCGGTTATGATATTCGATAAGGATGGGAATTTCCCGGATGCCTGGGGAAGGATCGGAGGAAGGTCGGAAACAGGATTCGACTTCACCGTCCCGCACGGGATCAGCGTGGGACCTGACGGTTCCGTGTACACCAGCGACACAGGGTCAGGGTTGCCCGATTCGCCCAGCCGTCATCCCATGATCAAAGGGAAAGTGATCCACGAACCGGGGCCCGGATCGTTCGGCGCGCCCCACGGGATAGCCGTCGACTCGGAGGGCAGCTTCTACGTCGCCGAGGTCGGTGAGACCTTCTTGCGCATCGATCGAAGGGACCGGAGCGTGCAGAAGTTTGTGCGCGTCTGAGGAGACCAATCCGGCCAGGTGATTTGGACGCCTCAAACTTAGAGGGGCCAATTAGCATCGGGCGAGGGATAAAACCCAACTTACGCGGATCGAGAATTTCTTCTCGATCCGCGCGCGTTTACAATCAGTCCGGACCGAGGTGAATAACTCATGGCATCTACGATATCCACGATCGCCGGCTCTGGGGCGCAGGGCTTCGACGGTGACGGCAGGTCAGCCAATCAAGCATTGATGGACAATCCTTTCCACGTAGATCTTGACCGGTCCCAGCGTTTCCTTTTCATCGCTGATTGCTTCAATTACCGTGTGCGCATGGTCGATTTGCAGACCGATGTAATAACCACGATAGCTGGCATTGGCGAAGCGGGTCATTCAGGTGACGGGAGCCCGGCAACCGAAGCCCAACTCGAGGAGATTTACGCGGTTCAACTCGCCGAAAACGGGGATGTCTACCTTCTGCAACGATTTAGCCCCGCGGTCAGAAAGATCGAGGCCGTTGCGGGCATCATTACCACGGTGGCCGGAAACGGGGCCATGGGCAACGGCGGCGATGAAGGCCCGGCAACCTCCGCGCAGATGTTGGAGCCGAACGACTGCGCCTTGGACGGCCGGAATGGCCTATTAATTGCAGATATTAAGGACACGCGAGTCCGGCACCTGGACCTTGATACGGGGATCATTACGGCCTTCGCGGGGACGGGCGAGAAAGTCCACTCGGGGGACGGTGGTCGTGCACTCGATGCGGGAATCTTTGGAGCCCGGGCGGTATGCGTTGATGAGCACGGCAACGCCTTCATCTGTGAACGCGAAGGCAACACCATCCGAAAAGTCGACCCGGAAGGAATAATAACCCTAGTGGCGGGCACGGGCGAAAAAGGTTACTCGGGCGACGGTGGTCCGGCGACACGGGCTACGTTCGACGGCCCCAAAGCCATTCGGTGCGACGCAGACGGCAACGTCCTGGTGGTCGACACGGAGAATCACGCGATCCGAAAGGTCAACGTCTCTGACGGGACCATATCGACGGTTGCCGGAGGACATCAAGGTCCGGACGGGGACGGCGGAGACGCAACTCTGGCAGGCCTCGCACGGCCTCACGGTGTGGTCGCCGATGCTCATGGTGCGTTCTACATCGCCGACAGCGAAAACCACCGAGTGCGGAAGGTCTCCTGATAAGGTTTCAACGCGGGACGCAACGTTTCAAGGCCGAGCGAATCGATCCGGACTAACCGTTCCCGTTCCGCATGCGAATTCGTTGCTAAGTGTAATTGGTCACGAAGCCAAGATCGAACCGATGCAGGCGATCGAGTTCAAACCCGTGTCTGGAGACGAGACGAGGCCACCCCGTTGATTGGAACGCGGCTTCACGCCCGCCAAATGGCACCGGCGGAGCCAGCGCTGCCTACCGGCGTACTCATGCAGGCTTGCATCGGTCGGCGGGAAATCACAGGTTGAACTGAGCCTCCAAGTAATCGCCGAGTTTGTTGTATATCTGGATGCGACCCCGCTGGGTGTCGGCGACCATCAGGCGGGCTTTTTCGACGTCGAATTCGACTGCCGTGGGCATGGCGAACCGCCACTCCGGCTCCAAGCTGTAGACCCTGCGTCGAGCCTTCACCACGTCAGCGTTGGAATCGACCTGTTGTTTATGCCATTTAGCAAGCTCGTGAGCGTCGCCGATGAAGGTGGTTATGAAGTCGCCCTCAGGACCGTACGCCTGCACGCGGTCATTGGCCCAGTCGCACACATAGACGTCGCCATCGGGGTCCACCGTCACGTCGGATGGCCGGGTCAACTGTCCGCGGCCGGTCCCGTGGCTCCCGAAAGACCTCAGGTACTTGCCGTCGGGTGAGAATTTCTGCGCTCGATGGTTCTTATGATCGGCGACGTAGATGTTGCCGTGCTCACCGAGACCGATCCCCCAGGGCGAGTCGAACTCTCCATCGCCACTGCCGAGACTGCCCCAGTTCGCTAGAAATTCGCCCTCTTTGGTGAATTTCTGTACGCGATGATTGAGGCTGTCAACGACGACTGCGTCGCCGCGGCTGTCTATAGCGATGCCGGATGGACGGTTGAATTGACCATCGCCGTCGCCGCCCTGGCCCCACAGTCTGACGAATTCACCTTCTTTGTCGAAAACGGACACGCGGTTCAACCACTCGTCGGTGACGTAGATGTTTTCGTCGCTGTCCAGGGCGATGCCGGCGGGCCAGATGATCTCACCGTCGGCGTCGCCGTACCGGCTGATGTCTTGGACGTGTTCCTCGTCGCCCGGGACAGTCCCGATGGTGATCTTGGTGATCTTCGCCCCGATCGCCGTCTTGTTCCAGGCCACACCGGATATGGCATCGGCGGGCCGGCTGAGCGCGTAGACTGTGTCACCCTCGCCAATTGCAATCCCCACGGTCTGGGGTATGTACAGCCCGCCCACCGCATGACTGTAGTCGTAAACTCGGCCCATCACCGTCTGCGTCAGCATCTCTCTCAATCCTTTGAATTAGTATTTTGGCAGGAGTGTGGCGGCTGTTGCACAGCGTTCGAACGCACATGCTTCGAACACGATTGGATTTCCCGCCTGCGCCTGAATCGTGGCATCAATCCTTTTGGCGGCCGGCTATGCTTCGATGAACTGCGGTTTTTCGAACGTTCTGCCAACGATGGGCTTTGCGTCCAAGCCCATCCAGTCCTCAATGATTGTCGAATAGACGCCTCGGAAGTCGGTATTGGGAACCAGGTCGCCTTGCTGGAGGTCGTTGCGTTTGGTGGACGGGTACTCGCTGTACTCGCCGCCCTGCACGTGGTCGCCGATGACGAACGTCACGCCTGCTGCGCCGTGGTCGGTCCCCGAGCCGTTGTCGTGTGTGCGCCGTCCGAACTCGGAGAAAACTAGCATAATCACGTTTTCTGCGGCGTCGTGCTCCCGCAGGTCATCGAAAAAGTCCTGTATCGCCGCGGACACCTCGCTCCACAGGCTCGCGTGCGTCGCGAGCTGGTTGGCGTGACTGTCGAAGCTCCCGTGGTCGCAGTAGAAGATTCTTGTGCCCAGATTTGCTAGGTGTATCTGAGAGATTCCTTTCAACTTCTGAGCGATGGGGTTGTCGGCGTACTCAACGATCGAGGCGTAGATTGTGGGGGCCGCGCTCAGGATGTCCGCCCCTTTTAACGCGTCCAAACCCGTTTGTCCCAGGAAGTCCATGACCGGGCCTGTACCGATTCTCGGAGCGTACAAGCTTTTGTAACGATCGAGGATGCGTTCCCTTTGCTGTCGTTCGGTGATGCCGGTCAGCAGGCCGTAGTTGGTGAGATCGTCAACCGTCGCCACGGGCACTCCAGGCACGGCCATCGCCCGAAACATGCTGGGGCCGAAGCTAACGCCGGTGACCACGTTCTCTTTGTCGGGGTCGATGTCGCGGATGACCTGGCCAAGCCAGCCCTCGGTGCCAAGGGTCTCCGGTTCGCACGTGTGCCAAATGTCCATCGAACGGAAATGAGAGCGCGGAGAGTTTTCGTATCCCACGCCGTGGATGATGGCAAGGTCGCCTTGTTTGTACATGTCCCGCATGTGACCCATGCTCGGATGGAAACCTAGCTCGGCGGTGATGGGCAGGACATTGTCCTCGGGAATCCCGACCGTCGGGCGATAGTCACGGTACAAAGGGTCGGTGAAGGGAATGACGGTGTTCAGGTAGTCGTTGCCTCCGGATAGTTGCAGCACCACCAGGACCGGATCTTTTTGCGCCGTGGTCATTTGAGTCTCCTTGCGGACGGCTGTGAAGTTTGCCGATTGGCCGCGGGGTTCTCTGTTTGGTTACGTGAACTGGTAATCTCGAAGGGAGACGATGAGTTGCAGCATTTCGCCCACTCGCTGGTCGGAGTTGCCGTTCGCTCTCCACTCGATGTGGCCGTCCTCAGCGGCATGGCTGACGAGTTCGGCCCTGGACTCATCGTTGATCTCCAGCGGACCCATCAGGTCGAGGCAGCCGTCCACAAGTTGCTCGGGTGAAAGACCTCCTCTGGCTTTGAGGTTGCCAATGATGGCCTGGACCCCGGGCCGTTCCACATCGCCAACCAGGTCGGCAAAGAAATTGGTGCGCTTCATCAGTGATCCGGAATTTATCCATTCCGAGCCGGTGTGCCACCCTTCGACGCTGGGAGGGTTCATCAGGTCCTGTCCCATGTAGCCGGTCTGTCGGGCGAGGTTGCCCAGGCCGGGCGCGGGGAACCCGGAACCTCCAGCCAACCTCAGAGTGCTGATCACCACTTCGGCAGGGCTTTTGAGTCGGGCGAATCGAGCTTCCTTGAAGAAGTCGGAGTTAAACAGCGCTCGCAGGACCGAGCGAATGTCAAATTCTGACTCGACGAAAACCTTCGCCAGGGCGTTCACCGCCTGAGGGTCCCGGGGAGGGGTGACAGACCAGGCGGGAACCTGTGGCTCATCGGCCACGAAGAAGTTGTAAAGGTGCCGACAAATGAACTGCGCGGTGGCCGGTTGCTGCACGATAATGTCTATGATGTCGTCGCCGTCGAGGTCGCCGGTGTGCCCCAGGAAGGTTTTCTCGCCGTGGTCGTGGTCCTCATCGCGAAACTCGAAAAACCAGTCGAACCTGCCCATGGGGAACCTCGGCAACTTGGGCGTGATAGTCCAACCCGTGAATGCTCTAGAACACTCCCGCACATCGTCTTCGGTGTAGGCGCCGACGCCCATGCTGAACAGCTCGAGAAGCTCGCGGCCCCAGTTTTCGTTGACGGCGTGAGCGTGGTTTTCGTTGTTGTCCAGCCAGTAAAGCATGGCCGGGTTCTTCGCCACTTCGAGCAGGATTTCGCGATAGCTGCCCATGCCTTTATCTCGGAGCATATCGACCAAGTCGATAATCTCATCCCAGTGGTCGACTTTGGATACTCCGGTGGCGAAGACGCCATGCCAGAACAGGGCCATCTTTTCCTCGAGAGGCGCTCTGGTGTTGAGCATGCGGTAGAGCCAGCTTGCGTGGCCCATTCCCTGGATGGTCCCGGGCTTCCACGTCCAGGGTTGGTACCTGAACAGGTCGTGAAGGTCCACGGGCTCTTGCGATTCGGGGTTCAGAAGTTCTTCGACCGAGGCTTCGTAACCGACGGTCACGCGGGCTTCCAACTCTTCACGAGATTCGCCGAAGCCGGCGCGCCGCATCAGGTGTGCCATCAATTCAATTTGGGGGTCTGCCATCGCCTGCCTCCTCCGCCCATAATTTCGTGTAAGTCTCGCCGCCGGCCGTGGGGACGTGGAGGCGGTGAGCTCCGTCGACTCGTCCCAAGCCCGCCGGCCAATCGAGCCGTGGCCGGTCGCACTAATATAATCAGGCGCTGGCGAACTGTCAATTTAAGCCATAAAACCAACATTGCGTTTTTAGCGTTGGCAACCGCAGGAACGCTTCGTAGCTTCGATCCAACGGGCCGCGATCGCGTACACGGTTCATGCGCCGTTGTTGACGCCTCCACGCCGAGTCAAATCTTATCTCCGCCGGTTGGATGTTTCTCGCCTGCTCCGCGACGCGGCGCGGCGCGTCATCGGATAATCGGCTGGTGCTGGATCGGTTTGAGCAGAGTCTCGTTGCGGCCGAGAGCAACGCTCCAGCGGCTGATCGGGCGCCGAATCCCTGCCCGGCTTGGACCGCGTTGGCGCCGACCTGGAACTTTTTGATCTGAGTGCGGCCTGACCACTGTACACCGGACGCGTCCGCGCATTCGAAGGCGACAAATCGCCGGGAGCAGGACGGCGCCCTCGGACACGCCCCCTGCTCGGGCCACGTCGTACAATCCGAGGCATTCTTGCGTCGGCAACCAGGAGACCGAACGCCGGCATTGGTCAACACGCCAACGATGTACAATCGCCGCATCACGGGCGCTCGGAACTACGGCGTCGATCGGAAGCATAACAAAGTGTGGTTACCAGGAGTCAGGCGAGGAAGCAAGCTTTTCTACGGATGGGTAGTTGTCGGCGGCGGATTCATATGCCAGATTATCACCGGCATCAACCACCAAGGATTCTCGACTTATCTGCCCTTGTTGGAGGAAGAGTTCGGCTGGAGTAAGACACTCCTCTTCGGCGCCCGTTCTCTTGGTCAGATCGAGACGGCTTTTCTAGGTCCCATCAACGGCTACCTCGTTGATAGGTTGGGACCCAGAATCATGATCACCGCTGGGGTGACGATATTCGGACTGGGCTTGGTTCTGTTCGGCCTCGTGCACTCCGCGTGGTCATTTCTGGCCGTGTTCTTGCTGATGTCCGTCGGATCCAGCTTCAGTTCGCTTCTGGTAGTCTCCACCGCCATCAACAACTGGTTCCGACGCAGGCGCACCCTGGGCATCGGGTTGGCGACCACGGGACTGGGCGTAAGCGGAGTGTTCGCCGTTCCGCTCATCGTGCTGGCCCAAGACGCCGTCGGTTGGCGAGAGACAGTCATGGCGTCCGGGGTCGTTGTCTGGGCCATCGGCATTCCCGCGGGGTTGTTGATGCGGGACAATCCTGAACGGTATGGGTTGCTGCCTGACGGTGACCCACCGCAGTCGGAAGGACCACAGGCGCTCGAGCATGGCCTCACGAGCAGCGCCGCCAACCGGCAGATTGACTTCACGCCGCGCGAAGCTCTGCGGACCCCGACGTTCTGGTTCCTGAGCCTCGGGATGGCTCTCGGCATGTTCGCAATGTCGGCGGTAGTGGTACTCCAGTTCTTTCAGTTCGAACAGGGGATCAGCCTCACGCGCAACTCCGCCGCTCTTGTGATCGTGGTGATGAGCGTCTTCAACATCGGCGGACGTCTCATCGGCGGGTTTCTCGGCGACTGGCTCTCCAAACGAGTTCTACTGGGCGGGGGGATGATGGCCACCAGTGTCGGCATCTTCATACTGTCGGGCGCGTCGGACATATTTCAGGCCATGGTGTTTGGGGCCATCTACGGAACCGCCTGGGGCATGCGCACTCCTCTCAGCAACGCGATCCGGGGAGACTACTTTGGGCGAAGCCATTTCGGGCTCATCAGCGGATACTCCATGGGGCTTTCGTCCCCGTTCGCAATCGCTGGACCGATTTTAGCGGGACTGCTGGCGGACGCCCGAGGAGAGTTCCAGTCCACACTGTACATTCTGGTGTTGGTGACCCTCGCGGCGGCCGCCTTGCTGTTCTTGGCGGCGCCTCCCGACCCACCAGGACCTTCTGCCATGGAAGGATCACAGCCGTAGAATAAAACCGCGATAGCCGGTGTGGCGCATCGATCATGACAACGATCTCTCGCGTCGGGATCGAGGAATCATCGAGGCTGGGGTGGAGCGCTCTCGCCGGCAGGGCGAACCAACCGGACGCCATGAATGTTTAATAGAAGCGGCTTCGGCGGTCGGTGTACAGACATGGTCGGGCGAGGACGAGGCGCGCGTTAATCCACGCCGTCGATTGGCAACGGTGCTCGACGCAGATGTCGCACCTACGCGCGCTTCATCGGCGCCGATGTGTGGCTGGCATCGCAGACGCGTCAACGCTGGACAACTATGTGGACCCGATCACCCCTCCGGGGATTCGCGCATCACTTCGATCCGCTCCGGCCATTTGACGAAGTGAGGGCCGGTCTTGCCCGCGGCGACGAGCCAGCATGGCCCCCGTGGCCTTCGGGCAGTGGCTGGCCATTGAGTTGAAGAGCTAGCATCGTGCCCGTTGCCAAGGCTTCACCGAGGGGTAAAACTCGCTGCGTGTTGAGGCACGAAGCGACTACGAAACCGGCGTCCTCGGAATATCCCGCCCGAACAAGGACGTCCGAAAGGGCTACGCCCTCCCATCGTTGACCTGGCGCCACCCATCCGTCGTGGCACCTCAGGTCTTGCACGCTCTCAGTTTGCGGCATATCTGACAACTCTTGCAGGCTGATGTGTTGGGGTGCATCCACCATCCCCTCCACGCGCACGCCGTCCCATTGCTCAGGGCGATCCGCCGGGCACATCGAGAGCTCCGACCTCACATCTAGCTGCTCAGACGTCATCAAGACACCTCCATATGTCTACACGGGCTTTGTTGGATAAGCCTATCCATTCGATTATCAAGTCGCTGCTCGAAAACACGGCCAACCGTGAGGATCTACGTCACCCGCGTTTATCTGTTGGAACTAGTCGACATCACTTTCAATCATAGCGCCCAACGCGGGCGACAGGCATCGCCAACGGCGGTCGGGTGTCACGCTGCTCGACGGGTTGGCGACCCGAGTTCCCTAGTACGGATCACGGCTAAGCGCGTCACGGCCCTCCAGTCGACAAGCCCGGTTTTGCCGGAATGCAAGCCACATGCGGTCCACTTTGATCCGGACGATACCCGACGTCGAAGCCATCGGTTTAGAAATGTTTGTCTCGGTCATTACAGCCTTCACATCTTTCGTCTATTCCGGCCGCTCGTCGTGGGACCCAATCGGGGACACCGACCGGGGTTCAATCGGCGCCGGTTGCTGTCCACCATGTTGGCCCAATTCTGCTGCCGTCGCCTTTGCCTTCATCGAGGCTTTCCAAGATCGTAATCCATCGCGGTCCGGCCTGATTCCTTTAACTGATAGAAGTCAGCGTTCTGGGCTCGATTGGAGACGCCATATTGTCTAGGATGCCCGATTTCAGTGACCTCGCCTCGACGTGCCTCGGGGTTCAGCCGACATCCCTTAATCCGCGAATCCATGTAACGTTGGCCGCGACGTTCCGAAACCCTCAACTGATTGTCGGACCTCAACTCCTCGTCGGATTTTCGCGCTCCGGCCTTGACATGGCTTAGGTGGGGTCGTGGGCTCGCCGCGTCGAACTATCGTGACAGGTAATGATCGAGGGCATAGTGCTGCAGGAGCGGGATTCGGAAAACTTCTAGTCGAGCGATACCGACCGCCACATCGCTGACCGTCATCGGAGGATGGTTCATGACCCAGATTTCGACAGCGAATGCGAGGTTAGAGGAGATGACTGAGTGCCTCGTCGAGCGAGGCCTAACCATCACCTGGGCGCGTGCCAGAATGCTCGAGGCCCTTGCCAGCTCCGATACTCACCCTGATGCCTACGAGTTGCAAACTGAGGTCCGACTCGAGTATCCGTCCACGTGCCTAGCAACCGTCTACAACATGTTCAGCGTGCTCAAAGAGTGCGGCAGATCCTCGAGTTGGCGTTCTCTGGATCCGCCAGTCGCTACGATGGCCGTCGCACCGATCCCCATCCGCGTGTAGTTTGTCTCATTTGCGAGCGCATCGACCATCCAGACTTCGCAGAGCCCGCCATCCTCCGCGCGTTGATCGCAGAAACCACAGGCTACGATGTGACAAACCACCGGCTCGACTTTTCGGGACGTGCCCCGACTGTCAGTCATTTTGGGGCGGTCGCAGGATAGCGGACATTTTGCCCTCGGTTCAAGCTGCGTTACACTACTGAAGAGGATGTCCGGTCCCGGTTCGTCGCAACGAACCCATGATGTTCCGCTGCCACGGCCGCTAGCCGGAACCTGGCAACTTCGGACAACCACTTGCCGGCAACGGTACCTCATCAATCGGGAAGACCTCTCCGAGCCATCACTCATCCATCAGGCACCGCCACGAGTTGGCCGGAACCGAGCAGTCCGGTCATATTGAATATCTTCGAAACCATCCGGAACTCTCGATGGATACGGGCCAACGACTTGTCGTGGTTGACAGCGTGCTCCCGAGAGAGTCGAAATTCGCTCTCGACATCGCCGTAAGGGACCCCACGGCTGCACTCAAAATCTAGCGGTGCAACCCCCAAACAACGTGACGGTTGAATGGAGCCGCTCTGGCAGCCCTCGTGCGCGAATACGCCAATCTGGGGCGGAATCAGTGCAGCCAAAAGATCCGTGTGCTCCACGCTCCGCTATGTTAACGACTCGGGCACCTGGCTGGTTGCGGACAAAAGAAGAGGGCGGACCGTCATGGCCCGCCCTCTTCGCGTTTCAACGTTGTCGCTGGTCCCCTACGTTGTCAGCATTATCGGGTTGCGCAGAGGCGGCGCGATTTCTGTTTCCGAAAGCTCGTAGGCCTCCTTCTTGAAAACCTGGATCCGGTGGGAGCCGAAATCGCAGACGAACAAC
>PVBE010899206.1_pt1 | contig 59597 bp, 59 predicted proteins | sample 1631181 | NCBI WGS metagenome assembly PVBE01 (sample SAMN08397723, study PRJNA350692) | Marine metagenome, whole genome shotgun sequencing project. | isolation source: water | place: Pacific Ocean | collected 2012-04
GCACATGGTTATGGAACCTCTCGCCGTTGCCCGCGAGCTGGCGGGCGATCTCGAGCAGTTTTTCCGGTTCGACTTGTTCCATGATCGGTTCGTTCCCAACGCTCATTTCGATGTTATTCCCCAGAAGCCTTTATGATGCCGGCGACCCGGCCGAAATCGAATACGACATACAATAGGTTCCTTCGGAGTCTTCCTATGTGGCTAGTTAAGGCTTGCGCGATGACACAGGTAGCAGAGGGATAACACTTGAATTCTGGCCCGTCCGGTTATGTCATTGTAGGTGCAGTTGTCTATCTTCTGGTTCTGATAGTGGTCGGTTTCTACACCAGTCGCAACATTCGCTCCAGTGCCGACTTCATCGTCGCCGGCAGAACGTTGCCGCTTTGGTTATGTACGGCCACCGTGTTTGCTACTTGGTTTGGTTCTGGAACGCTGGTTGGTGCGGCCGGTGCTGCCTACAATCGTGGCATTTCGGGTGTCCTGTCCAATCCGATTGGTTCAGCCGTATGTTTGCTACTGGCGGGTATGTTCTACGTGCGGGTGCTAAGGAGAATGCGCTTGCTCACGGTGCCGGATCTATTCCGGACGCGCTTCGGGATGCCCGCGGAAGTGCTCAGTGCTGTCTGCATCATTCCAGCGTACGTCGGTTGGGTGGGCTCAATTTTTGTGGCATTCGGATTCGTTCTACAAACGATCGCTGGCGTAGACACAACGACGGCCATTCTCATCGGCGCCGCAGTAACACTGGTCTACACTTTTGCTGGCGGCATGTGGGCAGTGTCGCTTACTGATTTTTTTCAGGCGCTGGTGATCGCCACTGGTTTGCTCGTGCTTTATCCGCTGGTGCTAGGTGAGGTGGGTGGTCTGAGTGGTCTCCTAACCCGGGCACCGGCAGGGCATTTCACGATCTTGCCAGGTAGCACCCTGAAGGAATGGCTGTGGTTCGTGCAAGCAGTGATGGTTATCGGTGTCGGCAACATCGCCTCTCAGGACCTCATGCAGCGTGCCTTCGGGGCAAGGACGGAGTCTGTAGCGCAGTGGAGCATGTACCTAGCGGCGGTGGTTTACATGACAATCGCGATGTTGCCTGTGCTATTTGGTATTGCTGGCAAAGTTCTGCTGCCCGACATTGCTGACCCGGAGTTGGTGTTGCCATCGCTCGGCATGGCCTACTTGCACCCGTTCGCCATGGCGCTGTTTACTGGCGCTATGTTCTCTGCTCTGATGAGTTCTGCCGATGGAGGGCTTCTAGCTCCGGCCAGCATCTTTAGTGAGAACATTCTTCGCGTCGCCCGACCGGACCTGACCGACCGGCAGTTGTTATGGGCGACGCGTGGGGCGATCGTCGTGGCTGGCATGGCGGGGCTGATGACCGCACTCTTCTTCCAGAATGTATACGCGCTAATGGTCAAATCTTTCTCGATCCTGTTCGTCGGGCTCATCATCCCAATGACCGCGGCGATTTACTGGCAGCGCTGCAACGGGCCGGCGGCGGTCGCTAGCCTGGTCACAGGCATGGTCGGATGGCTGACGTTCGAGTGGTTGGGCACTACGTATCCGCCCGATCTGATGGCGGCAGCAATCGGGCTGGTGACGCTCGTAGTTGTTACTCTGACAACATCTAACCGTGTCGCACCTTTGCCGCTAGCCGACATCGATGGACAGCAGATCGCGTACCGTGACCGACTCGGGACCCTGGCGTTTCCTCGTCTGGGCGGGTCAGAGTGAGCACCAGGCAGGTCCTGAGTCACTCGCTTCGTGGTTCGTCAATCGGGTCTGGTTTCCACCATCTGCATCCATGACGTAAATCTCGTTGTTGCCATCTCGGTCGGCGACGAAGGCAATCTTAGAGCCGTCTGGGGACCACGCAGCGAATTCGTTCGCCACCGGATCGTTCGTCAGATTGGTAACGCTCCCATCTACCAGGCTTACCGACAGAATGTCGGCCCAGCCCTGCACGGTGGAATCAAAGATGATGCTCGATCCCGCTGGAGACCATGCAGGATAGCCGTTATACGCATCTAAGTCCGTTAGCTGTGTAGGATCAGAACCATCGGCATTAAAAGTCCAGATCTGCAATCTTCCGGCTTCGCCCCACTCTGTATCGATGGTTTCGCCCAGAATGCCGCCTTCGGCGGCCAACTTCCGCCCGTCTGGCGACCAAGTTGGGGAGAGAAAGTTGTAGCCAGCAAGGTTTGTGATTTGCCGTTGGTTCGATCCGTCGGGATAGATGGTGTAAAGATTCGATGGCGTCGCGTTGCCACCAGAGCTAAAAGCAATCTTGTTGCCTTCCGGTGACCAAGATGGCGAGTTGTTGTCGAATTCGTTATGGGTCAGGCGCGTTACGTTACTCCCATCAATATCAATGAGGTAAAGCTGTTTGGTTTTTGCTCTATCCGAAGAAAAGACGATTCGGGCGCCATCGGGTGAGCAGTAGGGGAGGGAGTCTGTAGCAGGGTCGTAGGTGAGTCTGGTGAGGCCGGTACCATCCTGGTTCATAAGATAGATTTCCGAATCACCATCACGCTCAGAGCTGAAGACAATTTTGTATTCGTCAGATTCCACTCTTTGCGGCGCACGGGTTGCCATTAGCAGTTCTTGTTTTGGAATGGTACGCCTCAGATGAGCAGCCTGCCCAGGGTCGAAAAATAACGTGAAGACTGCAGCCGCAGCTATCGGGACCCACCATGCTTTCCTCCGATTTTTGGCCCGTAAGACGCTGAGCTGCCCTGATACAACGTCTCTTGCCTTCCCCAAACGGATCCCGGATCCCAGGAGCGTGAACAACATTTCCATAGGTCATTTTCCCCAACAGAGTTAAGTTTCCACCTTGCCTAGCTGTTCTGTGCCAGCCTGTCGCTTCCATGTTACCGCTTCATTTCATGAAGCTTTAACTACACCTTCCGACTACAATGATCGCTGCTTTTCTCCGATAAGGACTGTGGTTGGTGATGACGCCGGAGTTGGTGAAGTAGGAGGTGGAGGTATGCAGGCGTTGATACGCAAGTGTGACGATCGCGAGGTCTCGACGATACTCGAGGTTATCAACGACGCTGCCGATGCCTACCGCGGGGTGATTCCAGTCGACCGCTGGAAAGAGCCATACATGCCGGAGAACAAACTCCGCGATGAGATCAACGACGGTGTTGTCTTTTGGGGCTACTACAGGGGCGGGGAGCTCGTCGGCGTAATGGGGACACAGCACGTTCTCGACGTGACCCTTATTCGCCACGCCTATGTGCGATCCCTTCGCAGACGAAAAGGGATCGGAAGTCAGCTCCTTGTATATTTGCTCAGCGAAAGCTTGCGCCCCTACCTGATTGGCACCTGGGCGGCGGCCACCTGGGCGATTCGTTTCTACGAGAAGCACGGCTTCCGACTGCTCTCGTGTGAGGAAACAAAAAACGTCCTGAACAAGTATTGGTCGGTACCGAAACGACAGATCGAGACGTCGGTCGTGCTGGCGAACGAGAAGTGGCGGTATCAAGAAGCATCAAGAGATGAAACAACTGCAACCGAGTTTTAGGTCGTTGTGTGGAGAGGCGCCCCGGCCGCTAGTCCTGGTTGCGGATCGAGTACAAGCGGGTTTGAGTTCGCAGGAGCAAGCGGTCCCCGACGATGGCGGGTGAGGCGAGTGTCCACTCTTCCAGGTCGTTGACGTGGGACAGTTGGTACTCCTGGCCAGCCTCGATTACGAAGGTATCGCCTTCTTCACCCATCGCGAAGATCTTGCCGTTGTAGGCCCACGGTGTGGTGGTGAACGCTGCGGCCCCCGGAGCGACGCGGGAGCGATAGACTCGCTCTCCGGTCTCGACGTCATAGCGGGCAAAGATGCCTTTCTCGGTCAGGACATAGAGGGCGTTGTCGTAGATGATCGGCGTAGGCAGGTACGTGCCCCCGGCAACCCGGTTGAACCAGACGATGTACTCGTTCCTGTCCGCGGGCCCTTTCAGTGTGATGTCTCCCGAAGCGCCCGGAAGGATTGACGCGATGGGCTTGTCTTCACCTCCTGAGCTTCCGGAGGTCACGAAGAGGCGGCCACCCCAGGCGAACGGACTCTGAATGGTCACGGTCGCCATGCCGTGCATCCGCCATAGCTCCTCGCCGTTCAGCGTATAGCTGATGACAGCACCAGGTCCGACCGTCACAATTTCAGTTCGCAGCTCGTTTTCCCAAATGAACGGCGTCGCCCAGCCGGTCTTTCGCCTGTCGCCCACATTCCGCAGCGTGCGCCACAGTTCTTTGCCGGTTCGCTTGTCGAATGCTGCGATGAACCCCTGTTCTTCGTTGTCATTCAGGACGATTACTCTGTCATCATGAACCACGGGAGACGTGCCGGTACCGAAATCTCGGACCTTCTGGTACAGCTTCAACGGTGTCGCCCACACTTCGTTACCGTCGAAGTCAAAGGCATACAGTCCGAGGTGGCCGAAATAGACGTAGACGTACTCGCCGTCCGTCACCGGTGTCTCGGACGCAAAGCTGTTCTTCCTGTGGCGCCCGCCTGGCGGGTTGCCATGGTAGACGCTGCGCTCCCACAGGCGCGCGCCACTCTCGAGATCGAAGCAGTAGAGCATGAGTTCGATCACAAGCTCGTGTGGCATCTCTCGATCTCGTTCATAGAGCCGGTTGTTCGCCTCCTCGGACGAAATACCTTCTTCGCGCATCTCTGCGAGGTACTCGTTACTGAAGTCAGTTCCCAATGAGGGCTGCTTCATCGGCTGATCACTGACAGCTGAAGTCAGGAAAATCTTGCCGTCCCAAACGATCGGCGAGGACCAACCAACACCCGATACTTCGGTGACCCACTCAACGTTGTTGGTCGTCGACCACCGCTCCGGCAGCTTTGGATTGTCCGCGACGGGGAGGGAATCCGGCCCCAGGAAGCGAGGCCAATTATGCGTGGATGTTTCCTCATCCGAGACCTCAGCAGCAACGCAGCCAGCCGCCAGTACCAACAGCAGCGTGACGACCGTCAGTTTCAACGACAGGTTGTCGTGCTCTAACTTGCTTAACCTGGACTTGAACACGGTCGCTTCACTCATCGTCGGTAGCCTCAATGGAGATCACGATTGGATGCCTATAATTAAGTCTATTTTCCATTTTATGTTTTGGAGAGAGTTAAGTAACGAACTCTATACCTGCGGAAGGTAACCTGTAAGTAACCCAACAGGTGATGTACTTAAAGTTGGCCCGATCAACCAGCAGATATAAATCCGTGAACGGCTCGCGGAGTAGATGGCGGAGGTGCTAGGGTGCCGTCTCGGTCGGAGAGCGATCTTAACTCAACGGAGAAGACGTGGTCATGAACAATATCGGCGATACTGCGGCACAGTTTTTCGACGCATGCGAGACTGGCGGTGGGTGGGATGCCTGCGCTCAGTTCTGTCATCCCGACGCGAGCTTCTCCGCCCAGGTCGGAGTGCTCGCTGATGTTGCCACCTTGGAGGGTTACACTGAGTGGATGAAAGGTATGTTTACCCCCTTGCCCGATGGCAACTACGAATTGCTGTCGTTCGCTGTGGACGCAGAGCGCCAGAATGTCGCCGCCTTCGGCGTATTCCGAGCTACCCATACCGGCGAAGGGGGGCCTGTCCCTCCGACCGGCAGGTCTATTGAGGCTGACTACGTCTACGTCATGCAATTCGATGGGGACAAGATCCGCCACTTGACAAAGATCTGGAACGACGGGATCAGTCTGCAACAGCTCGGCTGGATGTAGTCACCGCGAACGCTGCCGCAAGCAGAAGGGAGTTTTAGCCATCACTCATAAGCGGTGGCTTTACTTCCTCCCGGTGAATAAAAGTGCCGCGAAACCGACGACCGCTAGGTGCTGCCCGATAGTGTCTCGGCGCGGCCCCGCAGGGCCCAGTTTTTCACTTAACGGGTGTTAACCTAGGCGATAATCCCCCATCTTCCTGTATGGTGCCGCGCGCTACATGCGGCGACTTGGCACAAGCTCAAACTGTTGCACCGCAACATTTGGTGCAACCCTAGAACACGACCCAGAGGCGGGCGTACCATGGAGACTATGAGCAACGACGAAGGCCAACGCTGCGCAGAACATGGCGTCTTCCTATGTGAAGAATGCAAGGGACGGCCCGACCGGATCGAATTTTACCTCGGAGAAGGTCGGCAGGAATTTGCTAAGCGGAAAAACCGAGCGTCAAGCCTCCGGGCGGCGACAAAGACAAGGACTAATCCCCTGGATAAGCACCCAACCGCCGCGCTGTACCATGTGGGTGAGAGTTTGAAGGACCAAACATGGAATGCGGTTCAGCGTGGGAGCACAGTTGCCATTTACGGGCCGATCCTGGCGCTGGCAGTGCTTGTATATTTCGTTTTAAAGTTTTTGTGAGAGCCGAGTCTGGAGTCCCATATATAGACACCGCGCGCCGGGATCGATAGAGGGGATACGCTCCTGTAGAAAAGCGATTGGGGGGGCACGGGTAGGTGGGCAGGATATTCGAAAACTTACCCACTACTTACCCAATCAAGGTGCTCACCCGAGGGCTCCCTATGAACGCGCCTAAACCCTTTATAATCTGGAAGTTAGAAGAGTGGGCGCGGTAGGAATCGAACCTACGACTTCCACCGTGTGAGGATGGCACTCTAGCCGCTGAGTTACGCGCCCACCAGAGGCAAGGGTTTGTCGAGAACCGATCAGTGGGTGCCATGATAACGACCTGGAGAGTCTGGGGCCAATCTCAAATCGACGTGCTACCGATTGTTCCTGCGATGAATTCGTTTCCCAGCAGCGCTACCTCGAGCACCACCTGCCAATACATGCCGTCCTCCAGCACACGGCTATAATACCCTTAAAGAAGCGAAAGGAGTTATGCATGAGTGATCCTGAAGACGTACGCCAAGACGCCGCCGCCAGCATTCAGATAATCGCTGGTGATGAAGATCTCAAAGGTCGTTACGCTAACCTGATGTCGGTAAGCCACACCGGCGAAGAGTTCGTCCTAGATTTTTTCTCGGTGACACCATCAAGTGGTGGTGAGGCCCGCGGGACGTTGGTTTCTCGTGTCGTCACAAGCCCATCTCATTTCAAACGTATCGTTGCGGCGCTTGAGGATAATGTCGACAAATACGAGCAGCAATTTGGCGAAATCGAAGAGCCGAGCGGCCAGTTTCCGGTCCCGGACGATATCGCCGCAGTCCATTAGGGATGGTCTCAAAGGCCTTTTCCGATGGTGATGTCTTAGATGAGTTCTATTCAAGCTCTTGTTTCATCGCAACGATGAATTCTTGAAACATGTTCTTTGAGACTTCGTTGATCATGGCGCCACCGAACTGAGCAAGTACTCCGGAGATGGAGAAGTCGGCAATTACTGTCACTTCAGTTTTGGTATCGCTGACGGGATTCAGCTTGCTAGTCATTCGCATGTCAGCATTACCCATGCCAGCCATTCCCTGACCTTTGGCGTGGACGAGGGCAGTCTTGGTAAGCTCATCGAGCTCGAACGACACTGTGCCCCGATAGTTGGCTGAGATCGGTCCAACTCTCACCACGATGTCGCCCTTGAAGGTGGTGTTGTCCACTTTCTGAATGATCTTGGCACCTGGTAGGGATGCGGCGACTCGTTCCGGATCAATAAGGAATGCCCATACCGCTGCGGCAGAGGCATTTACTGTGAAACTCTCTTCGATCTTCATTAGGGATTTAGAGACGAGTATGTTTGCGAAAGAGGATACAGCGTGGTGAGTTCGACTGCCTTAGCGCGGCGAAAGCATCACCGAGGTGTCAAGTTGCTAGGAGCGGTAGCATTGCCTCAAGTGCTGAGAGGCTGTGGGCTGGAGCGAGCTGGTGGATATAAGGCAGAGCTGTCTTCATGCCTTTGGCCTCGGGTCGGTAGCGGTCGTCACCCATAAGTGGATTAAGCCAAATGATGCGGCGGGCACGCCGTCGCAAACGAACCATTGCCTCCTTGAGTAGGTCAGGATCACCCTGGTCGAGGCCATCGCTGAGGATGATTAGCGTGGTATCTGAACAAACCGTTTGGGTAAGCCAGGAGTCAGTGAATTCCAGCAGACAAGCTCCGATGCGGGTGCCCCCTGACCAGTCGTCGACACCGCGTGCTAGTTGCTCGACAGTACTAGTTACATTTCCGGGAGAGAGCCAATGGGTCAACCGAGTGAGGCGAGTGTTAAATGCAAATGTTTCGCTCCGCGGCGCGACCTTCTTGAGGGATAGGGCGAACATAAGCAGGAAGCGCGAGTGAGAGTCCATCGACCCACTCGTGTCGCAGAGTAGAACAAGGTGAGGTAGTTCAACGGCCCGGGTTGTTTTAGAGAGCTCAATCATCTCTCCTCCAAAGGCAAGTGAGCCGCGAAAGCTATGTCTCAAGTCGACAACATCGCCTCGTTTCGCCAGTATGCGTCGCCGGCTGTATCGGGTTTTCAACATGCCGGCTAGACGGTCGAGAAGCTGCTGCATGGCGACGAAATCCTCACTGGTACATTCGTCGAAAGTCTTATGCCGCATCTGCTCCTCAGGCGTGTATCCGCCAGCTTTATTACACTCGTTGTTTTCCCCAACTTCGTCTCTGGTCGGAGTTCTCTCCTTGGGCCGAAACCCAGATGGGGTTCGGTCCGCTGTTTTTCGCTTGTTTTCCCGTGGCTCCGGCAATGCTGCGGGGCTGTCAGCATGTCGCCACATCTGGTCGAAGATGAGGTTGAAGATACTCCAGTGCTGCCGATTGATTTTCAGCGCAGTTCGAAGGGCGAAGAGTACTTCCTCTTCGGTCCTGATATCTACAAGTTGCAATGCAAGCAAGCCGTCTACTTCGTCAGATAAACTGAGATCGATGCCGTGGGAGCGCAGTCGGGCTGCGAATCGCGCGATATGCGCTGATAGGCTGGCCTCTGAGGCAATGGTAGTCGGTGGCTTGACGCGAGGTAGAGACAGATCGTGACTAGCCATAGGATTCTCCGATGTCAAACTCCCGTAGCAGTTGTCATCGCGGCAGCAAACACTTGCTCCAGAGCCTCGTCACGGAGCCCGTCAATATCGTGACGGTCTTTGAGCACACACCCTAACGTCTCTTCAACGATCTGAGGGTCAAGTCGATCGCGGTGCAAAGTCGCGAGCGCCCGGGCCCAGTCCAGGGTCTCCGAGACGCCTGGCGTTTTCATTAACCGCTCTTTACGCAGTTCGTGCATAAAGGAAGCTATTTGTTTCGCAAGGCACTCGTCAGTTTCCGGAACCTTCATGCGCACGATCTCGATTTCTTTCTCGAGGCTCGGATACTCGATGTACAGGTAGAGGCAGCGTCGGCGCATTGCGTCACCGAGTTCACGTGTCCGATTGGACGTCAATACGACGAACGGACGATGTACCGCTGAAATTGTTCCAAGCTCTGGGATGGTGACCTGAAAATCAGAGAGTAATTCGAGGAGAAAAGCTTCGAATCCTTCATCGGCCCTGTCGATTTCGTCGACCAGTAGCACTGGTGGATTGTCCGGTTCTGTAATGGCGCTCAGTAATGGGCGCTCAAGCAAGTATTCACGCCCGAAGATGAGCTCCTCGAGCTCCTCAGGTTGTTCGTATTGCTCGGAAGCTATACGCAGCCGCAGTAGCTGTTTCTGGTAGTTCCATTCGTACAGCGCAGTGTTTACGTCAAGCCCTTCGTAACATTGCAGCCGGATGAGCTTGGTACCCATTTGTTGTGCGACAACCTTGGCTATCTCAGTCTTTCCAACACCTGCTCCACCTTCGATCAGTAGTGGCTTGACCATTTTCTCTGCAAGATAAACAGAGGTAGCGATCGAAGGCCCGGCTATATAGCCAAGTTTGCGCATGGCTGACTGAAGTTGTTGAACCTCAGGTTTCATCAGTGCTCCCTGCCACGTTTGCTTCTCCCGACGAATCAACGGATAAATCAATCGTGGAGAGAACTCTTGCAAAGTCTTTCGGTGTGTCGATGTCGGCGAGTGCTTCGATCGGCCATACTAAAGCCTTAGCCTCATTGCGATGCCGCTGCACCACCTCGCGGCCACAGCGCCGCCGCATCACCCGGAGCTCTCCAAATAACTTCCGGTCATACAGCATCGGTGGCGCTTGGACCTCACCGCCGTACCGAGAAATTATTAGCGGTGCGTCTGTGCTGCGGTATAAGTTGACTAGATCGCGCACCATTTTAGGTGTCACGAACGGCATGTCAGCAAGCATGATCAACACGGCATCGACTTTGTCTGATAGTGCGTCAACACCAACTCGAACTGAACCCTGGATGCCATTCTTGTGGTCGACATTGAATGCCGTTGAGCAGCCAAGCCCGTCGAGCTGCAATTCGGCTTGTTTGCTCTCATGGCCAGTGACAACGACCACTGGATTCAAGCCGGCCTCAACAGCGGTTTTGGCGGCACGACGCAACACTGTCTCCCCATTGATTTCCATGAGCATTTTGTTTTTGCCCATGCGGGTAGAGGAGCCGGCTGCTAGCAGAAGGGCACCGACACGGGCATCTTCACGCTGCTGGGTCATGGATTGGCGCGTCTCGATTCTTGAGATGGTCTGGGGAACGTCCGGAACGCACTGCTAAAAGCTCTGAAACGACAGAGAGACCGACCTGCTCGGGGCCCTCGGCACCGAGATCAAGACCGACAGGTCCGAAGATACGTTTTCGGTCGTGTTCCGTTACCTTTTTCACGATCTCGTCACACCGGCCCTGAGGGCCAAGAAGACCGAGGTAGGGAACTGGGGTGGCTAGAAAACGTTGAGCCCATTCCTTATCGCGAGTCAGGTTGTGGGTTTTGAGTACAACGAAGGTATCAGTGGTGGCAGGGATTTCCACATCGTCTCCAGGAAATGTTTCAATGAGTCGCCAGGCGTTTGGGAATCGCTCGGGCGCCAAATACGCGGGGCGATGGTCTAAAACAACCACCCGGAATCCGGCGCCTGCGGCGCTTCGAACCATTGGAATAGCGTCGTCACTAGCGCCGCAGATGACCAGATACGGTGGTGGTTCGAAGAGCTCAACGAAAGCGCACATACCCTTTGCCTCAATAGTACGCGAAACACCATTATTGGTTGCTACTCGTGCTAGAGCGAGGAATTCTTCGTCCATCCCTGTGCATTTTGGCTGGGCAGGATCAGTCTCTAAGACTACGATGCGCTTGTTGAATTCGGCGCCATTCGCTGAGCTCGCGTCCCCCATAATTGTAAGCACGGTGAAGGGTGAGTCACCATCGAGCAATTTTCGTAGTTGATCGAGAACCTTCGGATAACCTGGATTATTCGCTGGAACAATAAAGATGTCGACCGTGCCGTCACAGCCTAGACCTAGGCCCCAAATCGCGTCGTCATCATTACCTGTTTCATAGTGCAGCATCCGACATTCACCGGTTTCGATCACGCCAAGCCCGGTCTGGCGGACGTCTTCTTCGAGGCAGCCGCCACTGATACCTCCCAGTGTCGAGCCGTCGGCGGCGATCAGGAAGCGAGCACCCGGTCGCCGGTATGCCGAACCAGAAATTCTGACGACACAGGCGATAGCAGCACCTTGGCCGGCTGCCGTGAGTTCGTCGAGCCTGTCCAAGATCGTCTTGGTTTCTTGCCAGTGCTTCACTGTCGTACGATAAGCCTGTTCCCTGAAGCCGAAAGTATGAGACTGTCCCCGTTTATATTCCACCAGTCCACCCAACTGTGACGGTCCACGTAACTCTCTCCGGTCAGGGTTGCGATTTGCGCGATGATCGACTCCAGGCTATCGCCAAGCAGCTCAGGCAACAGTAAACCGTCGACAATCATGTTCTCCAAGGCTCGGAGGTAGCCTCGTTCCTTGGCATCACGATCGACCAAGTCGGCCTCCAGGATCCTGAAATTGAAATCGTGTGGTGGGATCAGCACCCTCCCAAGAACGTAACGACCGACGGGTTCACTTTCCAGTATCCAGCCACGGCCAGCGTAGAACCAATATTCCTCGGCTGCTAGAACTATGGCCTCATGGTGGATCGGCTCACCAGCTTCCATGGCACTAATTATCACAATGAGGCGAGCTTCTTCTTCTGACCAAAGCACGTAGTTCTTGCGTGTTTCCCACCATGCAGTCCATTCAGTGTAGGTATCGAAGTTCTCTTCAGTGATTTGCTTGAGCCGTCGCATGGCGCGTTCGGCTGTCTCTTCGTCTGGATTGCCGTCTGCTGTCCACATGATCAACTCGCTCACTGCCTGCCTGATCCCGGCGTTTTTTTGTTGCGAGTTATCAAGGGTTATAAGTGCGATACGAAAACAGATGCCGGGATCGATAACAAAGCGGCCCAGACGTTCTTGTTCGAGATCTTGAACCTCCGAGAAGCCGGAAAAGGCATCCCAAAACCAGTATTCCATCGCGTCAAGACTCCGCACCTCGCGGCACGGCATACTCAACAGTTGTTCCTGGGCGAAGACTGGTGCTATTTGCAACAGGAACAATCCAGAAACAAACACTGGAGACAAGTACATTAGTAAGATGGTGCGAAGCATGGGTTCAGGGTGCGTGTAGTGCGGCCTGACCCAAGCTTACCGGTTGCGGCCGCTACCGCCCATCGGTCCAGTGAGGTTGGGCAACATCTTGAGGGTCTGCATGATCCTGTACGTCGTTGGGTTTAACCCCCACAACCGGTCATCGGCATCGATGTCCTCAAACCAAATGAGTGGAGCGAGCTCCTCAGGTCGTCGCTGTGGGCCTTCTTCCCCCGTCGCCGCGGCCAAAAAGCGCTTGGCATCGGCTACTCGGGAACGCCAGGGACCACTCCAAGTTTGGAATTCGCCTGCGTTGCCTGCAACATAATAGATATCGCGCAAAGTCCAGCCGACTGCGGCAGCTACTAATTCTACGTCGACCAAGGTACCGCCGACTAAATCAACCAAAGCGCTGGCTCCGTTTTCAGTCGGTACGATCGTCCGGATTTCGACGTTTTGGTAGGCCAGGTCCATGTCCCGCATGACGACATAGACGTCTTGAATCGAGGGTTCGGGTGGCTGAACGTCCGTGACTATAGCCTGGTTTTGCACCAGATCCGCGTAGGCAAGTGATGGCAGGACGAGAATTACCCCCACGATCACTTCGATGGCTAATCTGGTGCGTAGAACTTTCACAGAATCAGGCTATCACAGACGCTGTCACTCCCAGATCCCTAGAGCCATCTTCGCGTCCTCTGTTGCCATTGTGCGGGGGTCCCAGGGAGGGCTCCAGATTAACTGGATGTCCACGTTATCGACTTCATCGAGATCAAGAACGCGGCCGTGCACAGCGGCCATAATCTGCGGTCCGACAGGGCAGGCGGGTGAGGTAAGGGTCATCTTGACGTTAACTTGTTTTACAGGGCCGTCTATTTCAACGTCGTACACTAAGCCTAGGTCAACGATTGATATGTTGATCTCGGGATCAGAGACCGGTCGTATGGCCTCAATCACTTCTTCTTTGCTCGGTAGAGCCATCGGTATCTCCGTCAAGATTTCTTGGTTACGACTTCGATGTCACGATCTATCACAACCTCACCAACAAGGTCCTGATCATACTCAGCTAGAGCTTGCTCCAGAGTCATCCATGCTAGCAGGGCGCATTTGATCCGTACTGGGAAGTTTTTAACGCCATCGAGTGCTTCGAGATCCCCAGGATCCGACCCTTCCGGCCATTCAGCTCCCTGCATAATTGCTTGAAAGGTTTTTTTTAGTTCTAGGGCATCTTCTAATGACGCACCCTCAAGTTGTTGCGCCAGCATTGAGGCAGAAGCAACTGAGATCGAGCAGCCTCGTGGCTCAATGTGCATACTTCGAATTTCGCCGTCAACGATATCTAGATGCATTACCAACTCGTCGCCACACAGAGGGTTGTGCCCTTCTACCTGGACGCTGGGGTTATCTATGGTCGCCGCTCCGTGAGGGCTGCGATAGTGGTCAAGAATGACTTCGCGATAAAGTTCGTCCAGGCCAGAGATGCTCATAGTCTAAAAACCTTACGGGCTTCGAGAAGCGAACCAACTAGTTTGTCAACATCCTCGCGGTCGTTATAGATGTAGAAGGAAGCGCGCGCCGTGGCAACGACGCCGAGCCGATGCATGAGCGGTTTGGCGCAGTGGTGCCCTGCCCGGATTGCGATACCGTGTTGATCGACGACCGTTCCGAGGTCATGTGGATGGATATCGGTGTCAATGAATGACACCAGGCCACAGCGATCAGCAGGATCCCGCGGCCCGAATAACTGAATGAATGGCAGCTCGGTGAGTCGCTCCATGGCGTACGAGACGATTTGTTTCTCGTGCGTCCGGACATTCTCCATCCCCAGCTTCATCAAATAGTCGATAGCGGCGCCGAGCCCTACTGCGTCGGCGACGCTGGGGGTGCCTGCCTCGAACTTGTACGGCACACCGGCCCAAGTGCTTCGTTCAAGACTGACGTTCCGGATCATCTCTCCACCACCGAGAAACGGATTCATCTCTTCGAGGAGGTCGCGGCGGGCCCACAACACACCGATACCAAGCGGACCAAGTGCTTTGTGGGGCGAGTAGGCGTAGAAGTCGCAGTCGAGGGCCTCAACGTTAACCGGTCCATGAGGTGCGCCTTGGGCACCGTCCACGAGAACTAGCGCGCCTACCGCGCGAGCGGCGCAGGCGATTGTACGCACCGAATGGATCGTCCCCAGGGCGTTAGATACGTGCCCCATGCAGACGAGCTTCGTTTTTTCGGTGATGTACTCGTCGAGGCGATCTATACGTAAATGGCCTTCGTCATCGATATCGATGAAGCGAAGCTTGCAACCTGTGTCTCCAGCGAGCAGTTGCCATGGTACTAAGTTGCTGTGGTGTTCCGTCACCGTTAAGACGACTTCGTCACCTTTTTCCAGAAACTTACGCCCCCAGGCATGTGCGACCAGATTGATCGATTCTGTCGTGTTGCGGGTAAAAACAATACTGTTCGGATCGTCACCGTTAATAAATTGGCAGACTTTATGACGGGCCGTTTCGTACGCTTCGGTTGCTTCCTCTGCGAGGCAATGGACGCCACGGTGAACGTTAGCGTTTGTGTTGCTGTAGTAATAGCTAATCGCGTCGATGACTGACTGTGGTTTCTGGCTAGTGGCTGCGTTATCCAGGTAGATGAGTCGCTTGCCGTGAACCTTGCGCTGCAGGATGGGGAAATCCTGTCGTATCTGTCCGACGTCGAGCGGTGCAGTCTCCGTTTGGATGTCGACAGGGCCGATCGCCATAATTTCTACCAACTATTCCCGCTGCCGCGTTGATCGTCACCATGGTCCTTAACGGCTATTTGAATGCGACCATCTTTTTCAATGACCGGAAACGTCTTAATTGGTGCCACCGCGGGCATAGCTACAACTGTGCCGGTACGGATGTCGAACTTGGCCCCATGCCGCGGGCACACAATGGCATATCCCTCGAGGCCACCGTCGCCGAGCGGGCCATCATCGTGTGAGCATAGATCCTGAACTGCGTAGAGTTGCCCGTCAGCCCGCGCTACCGCAACGCGGCACGTTTCGACCTGGAACGTCTTGACTTCCCCGTCACCGATGTCATCAGTGTTGGCGATGTCGATCCATTTTTTCGCTTCTGTTGTTGTCTGAGTCATCTGTTTGTCTTCGTTTCCAGCTTGCCACGCACGTAGTTCCATAACCGACCGTGCATCGCCTTGTCCTCGATACGGTCGAGCACTGGGGCAAAGAAGCCTTCAACAATGGCACGCTCGGCTGCTCGGCGAGGTAATCCACGGGTCATTAAATAGAACACTTGCTCTTCGTCGATTGGTCCGACGGTGGCTCCATGTGTGCAGCGCACATCTTCGTTAAGGATCTCCAACTCCGGGATCGACTCCGCTCGACATTGTTTGTCGAGCAGAAGATTGCGATTTTCCTGATACGCTTCGCTGTCTGCAGCCTCTAGATCTATGCGGATGAGGCCTGTGTAGGCCGAGCGTGCTTCATCTTCGAGGACCACCTTGAAATCAAGATCTGAATAAGTGTGGCTGTGCACGTGCACGTGCTCCGTGTGGTTATCGAAGTGTTGCAAACTGTCCCCTAGAAGAACGCCAATCATCTCGGAGTAAGCGTTAGCGCCTAGCAGTTCGGTACGAATGTCCGCCTTGTTGTAAATCCCCCCAAGGACGATGCCTCCACTGACCGCCTGCGCGTCACGTCCAACATGTATCTTTTGGGTGTAGTGTGAGCGCGTCCGCGCACCCCAGTTCTGCACGTTGAAGTACTGTAGTTGGGAGTTCTTGTCGATGCTGGCCTCAGTGACGGCGTGGGCGATGACGCGTGGGGCGGCGCCATTGCTGCCCGCGTCTGGTGTGTTGCCGTACTCATCGATCAGGATTGCCGAAGCACCCTCTTCTAGCACAACAAGGGTCCGGGGGAAGATTGCAGCTAAGTCTTGGTTGCTTTGATGTACTGCGTGCAGCGGAGCGTTGATCTCAACGCCAGACGGTACGTAAAGAAAGACACCACCAGAAAATAACGCTGCATTGAGTGCTGCGAATTTACTTTCTTCAATCGACACTTGTTTGCCGAGGTGTTTTTCCAAAATTTGAGGGTACTGCTCCACGGCGCTTGAAAGGTCGCAGAAGATCACGCCAGCTTCACGCCACTCCTCCTCGAGAGAGAATTTCGGTGCCCGCATGTCCTGCTGGATTAACAACCCAGCCAGGCCTTGAGTTGCCTCAGAAGCGAACTTGTCGGACAGAGTCCTCACGATAGTTGGGTCGACTGCTTGCCCTGTAGAACCGTCCGGTAGCAGTGGTTCCACCTTGTCGATCAGGAACTTTTCCGGCTCGCTGTAGCGCCACAAGTGGGCAACGCGGTCAGGCAGCGGGGCACCTTCATAGCTCTCCCAGGCCTGTAGTCGCCAGTGTCCCAACCAGTCGGGCTCGTTCCCCACCTGTGCGATTGTGCGAACTGCTTCAGCTCCACTCATTAATGTACTCATTTGTCTAGTCTCACCGGATCATGTCGTTTTCTGACCTCAGGAGACTTTTGGTTTCGAGAGTAGCTGGCACCAGTTTGTCAGGACTGGTACCAGGTTCCCTGAGATATCAGTGACTTGTTGCGTCTAACCGACGGAGCCTTCCATCTCGAGTTGGATCAACCGGTTGAGCTCAACGGCGTACTCCATTGGAAGCTCCTTCACAAATGGCTCGATGAAGCCATTGACCACCATGACAAGGGCTTCTTCCTCGGTAAGACCACGACTCATCAAGTAGAAGAGCTGCTCATCGCCGACCTTCGATACGCGGGCTTCGTGTTCGACTTGGACTTGTTCCTCAGCGATTTCCATTGTCGGGTAGGTGTCAGAGCGCGATTCTTTGTCCATCAGAAGCGCATCACACTCAACATGCACTTTGGACCCGATGGCGTCGGGATAAACCTTCACCATGCCGCGGTAGCTAGCACGGCCACCCCCCTTTGAGATGGATTTCGACGTGATGCGTGAGGTTGTGTTAGGTGCCGCATGATAGATCTTGGCACCTGCGTCCTGGTGTTGACCCTCATTGGAGAAGGCGATTGACAGAATTTCCCCATGTGCCTTTTCACCGACTAAGTACACGCACGGAAACTTCATTGTCAGCTTGGACCCAAGGTTGCCATCTACCCATTCGACAGTTGAATTTTCGTGCGCCACGGCACGCTTAGTTACAAGGTTGTAGACGTTCTTTGACCAGTTTTGGATCGTTGTATAACGCAGGTGTGAACCCGGTAAGGCTACGAGTTCAACTACCGCTGAGTGCAACGAATCAGCTGCATAGGTCGGTGCTGTACAACCCTCTATATAGTGCACTCGAGAACCTTCGTCAGCGATGATAAGAGTGCGCTCGAACTGCCCCATGTTTTGAGCGTTGATACGGAAGTAGGCTTGCAACGGAATATCAACTTCAACGCCCTTGGGAATGTATACAAACGAGCCACCCGACCAAACTGCCGAGTTTAGGGCAGCAAACTTGTTGTCAGTCGGCGGAATGATCGTTGCCCAGTATTCCTTAACGATCTCCTCATACTCGCGCAGGCCCGAGTCCATATCGAGGAAGATCACCCCCTGCTTTTCAAGTTCTTCTTGCATGGAGTGGTAAACGACCTCCGATTCATACTGTGCTGAAACACCAGCGAGAAACTTGCGTTCAGCTTCTGGGATACCGAGGCGATCAAATGTGTTCTTGATGTCTTCGGGAACCTCGTCCCAGATGGTGCTCTGTTTTTCAACTGGCTTCAAGTAGTAGTAGATGTTGTCGAAGTCGATATCGTTGAGTAGACCAGTGTTTCCCCAGTTTGGCATCGGCTTCGACTCGAAGACGTCTAACGCATCGTGGCGAAACTCCCGCATCCACTCGGGTTCGCTCTTCATCTGTGATATCTGGTCGACTACGTCGTGGTTGACACCTTTCTCTGCCTTAAAGACGGCTTTTTCAGGATCAGAGAAGCCATATTTGTATTCGTCATTGATGTCGAGCGCAGGATTCTTGACTTCTGTTTCGGGGGCCATTGCTAGTCTCCTAAGCCTCTGCTGTTCCGATGCCAGTGGCTTCGGTATTTTGGAACAATTCTTGCTCGATCCATTCGTAACCGTTCTCTTCGAGAGTTTCAGCAAGCTCGATGCCGCCGGTGCGAACAATCTTCCCGTCCATCATCACGTGAACTACATCGGGCTTCACGTAGTTGAGTACCCTCTGATAGTGCGTAATCAGAAGCATAGAGCGTTGTTCTGAACGCATTGCGTTAACTCCCTCAGCGACCGTCTTGAGAGCGTCAATATCCAGGCCTGAGTCAGTCTCGTCGAGGATGCAAAAGTCTGGCTCAAGCATGAACATCTGTAGAATTTCAAGACGCTTCTTCTCGCCGCCGGAAAAGCCGTCGTTGACGTATCGCGAGGCGAACGAGGAATCAACACCCAGAAGGTTCATTGCCTCATTAAGATTGGTACGGAACTCGCGCACTGCCACCTCACCACTTTCTTCCCGCGCTTTTAGCGCTGAGTGTAGAAATTTAGCAACGGTGACGCCTGGGATTGACATTGGGTACTGGAAAGCGAGGAACATGCCAAGGCGGGCGCGTTCATCAGTGTCGAGGTCCAACATATCGAGCCCCTTGTATTTCACTGAGCCATCGAGGACCTCGTAATGCGGGTGCCCCATCAATACGTAGGCCATCGTGCTCTTGCCAGAGCCGTTGCGCCCCATAATGGCGTGAATCTCACCCTCGTTAATAGTGAGGTCGACTCCCCGAAGGATCTCATTGCCGTCAATGGCAACCTTTAAGTTTTGAACTTCGAATAGAGGGTGGCTGTTATCGCTCATCTCTTTTCGCTACTCCAATTACACGTTTTTGTTGATTTGGTCTTTGTTGATTTGAAAAAGTCTTTGGGTTACCGGGCCCTCGATACTCAGTTGAACATTTAGTTCCCTTTGAATCTCAGTTTCTTTGCACATGAGGTCCAACAAACTTATAGATTCCAATGTCTTGGAGACCATTCCTGAGAGAGTCCACCACACTGGTCGTAAGGTGCACGACGTAGTGTGCACACAGATGTCCTCTATACCAGTGAAACGATTGCAGGACTCAACATCGAAAGGATCAGGGGAGAATACCCGCAGAATGTCTGCCAAATTGATGTCCTCCGGGGACCTTGCCAGCACGAAACCACCGTTCCGGCCGCGCACGCTATCAACCAGTTTGGCCTGTCTCAGCAGGTTGAGCAGCTTGCCTGCGTACTCGGGTGAAAGACCTTCGTTCTCCGCGACCAAAGAAACCGGAACTGGTTCGTCAGTTTGTGGGAGCGCTAGCTGTAACATGCAGCGCAGCCCGTACTCTTCCATTGAAGTGACTTTCATGAAACACCTCAGAGTAGACCTTGGAGGCGTTGCTTGACTCGATCACAGAACTCACTGTGAACACTACTAATGATAAGAAGGCAGTCTAAGAAAACCTGAAGAAAAAGTCAACTTTTAGATGGCTGCGTCTATGCACCCTGCAGGTTGGCAAAACAGCCCAAGCAGATGTGTCCGGGCTGAGGTAATTCATATGCGGTAGTTGAGTTAAGGAAAGAGGCTTACCAGGAGATCACGGAAAGCTACTAGTACTTCTTCGACCAGGGGTACTTGGCGCTCTTGCGAGTCTCTGGTTGATAGTGCGACAGCGTTTTGATGTAGCCGAACTCTTTGGGGAACGAAAGTTCGTATATCTCCGGGTTGACCTCGTCATCAAGGCAGACCTTTTTGGCTTGCCACCCTGCTCGGGTCATAAGAAGCCCTGCATTCTCAGGCTCATTCTCTGGTGCCCGGGTGCAGACAAGTGGTCCATCTAAAACGGCTGCTGGCTCTAGGTAGTACTGAAAATCCGTTTCCTCAAACTCACCATTCAATACTGCTTCCCAGAAGGCCGTCAGACCTATTGCGATCGCTTGGCACGAGTTGGGGTCGAAGGCAGGCTCAGGTTCCGGTTCCTCGCCGTCCGACTTAGCATTAGTTGCAGGAGCTTCGACGGCCTCTTCTGCTGCGGGCGCTTTAGTCTCGGGCGCTTCAGTGGCCTCTTCGACTGCGGGTGCTTCAGTCTCGGCAACTGCCCGTGTTTCCTCTTCGAACTCGGGCTCCGAATCTGCAGTCGTCTTCTGCAGGTCGCAGTCCTTACAGCGCCACTCGCCGTCTACCTCTTCGACATGCTCGTGTAAGCAGATTTCCTGGTAGTGAGAGATCTCCGCTTCAAGCGCATTTCGTTCCTCTACTTGGTTCTCATCCTTCAGGAGGTTAAGCGCTTTCTGGGCGCGGTAACGGTGGTCGCGTAGCTCTCGAGATTCGAGTTCCATGGATTCGCGGGGTTTTCCTAGAGGGTTTCTTTGGCTGGCTTCACTCGATCTCGGTGGCGTCCGTTGGCGCGTTGTCAGTCGCCATCTCCGAGTTTCACAGCATTTCGGTAAACGGTTAAAGCAGACAGTCGTTATCGTAGCTGTGACTCAAGAGACAGGAAGCATAGCATTCAAGCTACGTTCGTGCGGACGCTCGGCAGTCTAGATTGCAGAGTTATATACCCCGCTATTGAGTGCCTCTAGGTGAGTAGCGTATAACCTTTATGGTTACTTGATTAAAATCGTAGTTGGGAGTAACTACTTGAGCCATTCATGCACAACGATACGTTCTCTGATTGTCGGTTTTCTGGCAGTCGCGGGGCTCATTGTGGGTTCGACTGCCGACGGGGGGGTTGTTGAGTCGCCCCGCCAATATGCTGAAGAGCATTACAACGCTGCTGAGGCTATGCTTGCGGATGGAGACGCTGAAGAAGCGCTCCAACTTTTTGCTGCGATTGTCGACAACTTCCCGAGGACTCAATACCCGTTGCTTTCCTGGCGTGCGGCAGCCAACCTGCGTGCCGGGCAGATCGAGATTGATCTGGGCCGTGTCGATGCCGGTACAGCTCGCTTCGTCGACGTGATTGACGGTGAACCCCCCTCTGTTTGGACGACAAGAGCACGGCTAGGCCTAGCCAAGACTTTGCTATGGAACCGCGAGTGGCAGGCTGCTGCACGCTTGCTGCAAACTATTGTCGATGTTTCGGGAACAAGCGGCCCAGAATCCGACATTATTGCCTACCGCGACGCCGAGGACCGGCTCACCCTCTTGCATCGTCTGTGGTTGCGTGCTGAGGCGGGCGAGAGACCTTGGCAGCAGGCTGGTCGTTACCCAGTTGATTTCACGTTTGATCGCCCGATAGGGATCGCTGCTGGCATTAATGGAGTGCTGGTGACTGATGAAGGGAATGATTCAGCTGTCTTTTTTGATTCCGTTGGCACCGCTGCTTCTTTCCGTGTTGCTGACCCACAACGGCCATGGTGGGGGACATCCGCGAACGGCTTTATAGCAGCGGGATCGATGGTGAGCGCTCCATTAAGGACCAAGTCGTTCCAATTTGTCTATTCTGAAAGTTCTCGACAGCGACCGCTCGATGACATCCGTGCCGGTGCAGGCATGCCGGATGGTGGTTGGTACTTAGTCGATAGCGAATACCGGGGCGTGATGCGCTTTGAGCGGGATGGCACGTACGACCGCATTCTCGATACGGGTGCCAACAGTGAACCGGTTGACCTGGACCGCGGTCCTCGTGGTCGCCTATTCGTTATTGAAGAACGAAGGCGTGAAGTCTTGATTTTTGACGCTGACGGTGTTCTGTCGGCAGGTTTTGCGTATCACGATTGGCGCGAACCATATGCTCTGGCGGTTGATTCGATTGGCTATGTCTATGTGCTCGATCGTAGCCTTAAAAGGATTGACGTATTCGACCAGGATGGCGGCTTTTTGTGGAACCTCGGGCCGGTCTTGCCGGGCGGAATAGAACTTGATGACCCGCGCGACCTCACGGTTGACAGTACGGGCCGTATCTTGATTGCGGACCGAGGGCTAAGAACCGTACTGGTGGTTGAATGAGGAACTTTGTTGAGGATGTCTGCCTAGATGTGCTCAGGGTGGGGCTCAGTGTAGTTTCCAATTCCTACGTGCTTGTCCTGTTGTCTATTTTTTTGGCAGTGGTTCCTGCGGAAGCCCAACAGGTAAATGAGCGCATGCGCTCAACCTTTGCACGGGCTGAGATGCTTTACCGGACGGCCGAGCCGGATCAGGCGATCGAACCGCTTACAGATGTCATTGAGGCGTTGTTATCCAATGCGATGAGCGGGGACATAGATGATGAGGGCCAAGCACTTTTGGTCAGGAGCCTTGCCTATCGGGCCGATGCCCTGATTTTTGCAGGAGAACGCGACGTTGCTGAATCTGATCTTGAGCAATTGCTGACTTTATATCCGCGGGTTTCAATTGAAGGATTTCGCCTTTCAGACGTTGGTGCAGACCGCTTCCAGCGTGCTGAGGCTCGGTTGGTAGGAACACTGACGCTTTCAGCAGCACCGTTAAGTGCACGTATTTTCGTTGATGGAGAGCAGCTACCAGAGGGTATTACCAGCTACGACTTGCTTGCCGGTACCCACTTCATAGAAGCGTCGCTTCCAGGTTTTACTCGCCAGGTGCAGGAAGTGGAAATTCGAGCAGACCGGTCCACCGAGGCCGAAATTGTACTCGAGCGAATCTCAGCGGTGGTCAGGCTGATGACGCGTCCTGTTGGTGCGACCGTCCTGATCGATGGCAAGGTTGTGGGCGAAACCTCTGGGATGCCACCGCGCGATTGGGTACCAACGGGTGACGCAGTGAGATATCCGCGTGGGGAATTTTCCTCGGTTATGGAAGTCGAGGGCCTCATGCCAGGGCAACATGAGGTGGAAGTCATCCTCGATGGATACCGGACTTTCAGCGCGCCATTGACTATCCCTGATCTGGCCGATTATCAGGTCGGGAGCATCATCATGACTGCCAATCTTGGCCTCGTGTTGCTGCGGGACCTTGCGTCTGATTCCGAGGTTTGGGTCGATGGGCGCCGAACTCAGCCCGAAGCACCTCTACGTTCAGGTGATGAAGAAACGCTGAATTCAAATGCCTATCGGCTTTCATTGGAACCCGGGGAATATCGCATCACCGTTAGCCGGGCTGATGCTGGAGTGTTCGAAGAAATGGTGACGGTCGCCGATCGGCGCAGTGTAGCGCTTAGCGTCCGCCTTCGCCCAGCCCTGACTTTTCTTGGTGTTTTGGGCTCTGACCGGCTAGGGGCGGAAACACTCGAGACCACGCTGCGTGGTTCGTTCACAGAGTTGAATTATTGGGCCTTTCTAGATCGCACCGATGATGCAGAGGGGATTTTGCAACGGACAGGTGCCACGGAGGATCGACTGCGGGCAGCGGTGGGAGAAGGAACGACTAGCCCAAGCCCGTTCGATTGGCAGCGGCTTCAAACAACAGTCAGCCGGGAGCTTCCCGGGTCGATATTTGTTCTCGGCGTGCTTGATGATAGCGAATTGGCGGCCGACGCTGACCTTTGGATATGGCCTTCAGCTCCGGGCCCCGCGGTTGCTGAGCGTGTGCGAGTCTCGTTGGCTGATGGGGACATGCTTGAAGCGTTATCCACTAACTTGTCAGGAACTATGACGTTTCAACGGTCGTGGACTGGAATAGATCTTATTGACAGTGGAATCGCTATGTCTCCGGTAGTTGCAGCAGTTGTACGAAATGGACCTGCTGCAGAGGCTGGAGTGAGGACCGGTGACCAACTTGTTACCGTTGCCGGTAACAAAGTCGCAACAGCTGAAGGGGCGGGAAATTGGTTTGCCACTTTTCCCCCGAGCTCTATGGTTGCGCTTGGCATGGCCGGGCCGAATGGCGAACGCACAGTCGAGTTAAGAATGGGAGCTACGCCCACCGTGGTAAACCCGTCGGAGGGCGATCGGTTCTACTCAGTGGTTTGGGCAATGAGCGCTGCGGCTGCGGGACAGCGGGACGTTGCGGTTCCAGCTTGGCTGGTGGAACTTAATCAGGCGGCAGTTTTTATGCACGTGAGCGATTGGGAGGCTGCTGTTCGAATGCTAACCAATCTGCAAGCGCCCGAGGTTACCGGCGTTGGGTATGGGTTGGCGCAGTACTGGCTTGGTGTAGCACTTAGTGAGATTGGGGACCTCGACGGCGCCCGGGCTGCTTTTGAGCGCTCTCTGAGCCAGCCTGATGCCCGCTACTTAACCAACGATGGGCTTTTTCTCGCCCCGATGGTGCGAGCCCGCCTTATTGCTCTTGGAAGTACGAACAACCGCTAATGCTAGTGAAGCCTCTACGTTATTTGGATGCTCACGCCTTGCGGTGCGCGTTGCCCATGGATGTTGCTATCGACGCCATCGAGGCCGTGATGCATGCGGCGGGGAACGGAGATGCTGAGGCTCCCGTCCGTACCATGCAATCGGTCATGCGGCCTGGCAAAGAAGACTTTGTCTTTGTTGTTATGCCAAGCGTATGGAGAGGGCGCCAAGCTGCAGCAGCTAAGATCGTCTCTAACGTACCCGACAATCCCCTCGAAAATCGTGCCACTGTTCAGGGGGTAGCGGTGATGTTTGATGTCGAGACCGGTTCGCCGAGTCTCATAGTAGACGCCGCCACGTTAACCACGATTCGAACTGGGGCTGTGGTCGGTCTAGCAACCCGTTTTCTCGCTCGATCGTCATGCAATGTGCTTGGGATCATCGGTACCGGTGGAATTGCTGCCGACCTGGTCAAAGGGGTTGCCGCCGTGCGGGGGATCGACCGGGTACTCGTCAATGATATTCGCCCCATTGTTGCTGCTACCTTTGCGGAACAGATCCCGTTTGATGCTCAAGTTGTCAATGACAACGACGAACTCGCTTCACGATCGGACATACTAATTACTGCTACGTCGGCGACCGATCCGGCTATCTCGGCAGGGACGGTGCAGCCCGGCACACACATCAACGCGGTCGGAAACTTTTCGCCCACTGGTCGTGAGATCCCCGGCGCAGTAGTCGCCGCGTCCACCCGCTATGTTGACGACATTAACAATGCTATGGAAGAAGCTGGTGAATTCATCTTAGCTGCGTCGGAAGGGCTGATTCCACCAGGCGCTGGTGGCATCACTGGCGACCTTCAAGGGCTGGTCCTCGGCAAAGCTGTACCACGCACCAATGAAGAAGAAATTACCCTATTCAAGACTGTAGGAACCGCACTCTCCGATGTTGCAGGCTTGTCTGCAGCTGCAGTTGCAGCGGAGGCAGAGGATCTTGGCGTCGTGTTGACCTAACATTCCACCTACTAAGATTTTCGCTCTGCTGTTGAGCAACGTGGCGAGTTGCTATGTACGCTTCTTACGCGTCGGCAGCGATCTCGGGTGGAGCGCCCCTCATCATATCAATGAAGCGATCGAAGAGAGGCGCCGCATCATGTGGTCCCGGGGCTGCCTCGGGGTGATATTGGACCGCAAGAATTGGCCAGTCCTTGTGCCTGATCCCTTCAAGTGTCCCGTCGTTGAGGTTCAACCGCGTGACTACAAAGCCGCTTTTCTCAAGGCTGTCGGGATTGACGGCAAAGCCATGGTTTTGAGAGGTGATCTCGACTGCACTGGTGGCTAGGACGCGGACTGGATGATTGGCTCCATGGTGGCCGAACTTTAGCTTGAAAGTTGTTCCGCCGGCTGCCTGACCAATGATTTGGTGGCCCAAACATATCCCAAGCATTGGTAGTTTGCCGAACAGGTGCTTAGCTGCCTCGATACCATAGTCGACGGTTGCTGGGTCCCCCGGGCCGTTTGACAGTAAGACCCCATCCGGTTGGCGCTCGAGTACTTCTTCGGGAGGTGTGTTGGCCGGAACAACTGTGACCTGACATCTTCGCGCCCGTAGAGATCGTAGGATGTTCCACTTAACACCGAAGTCGTAGACTACGACCGAAAGGATATCTCCGTCGGTTCCGTCTGCAGGTTGTGGGCGAAATGCAGCGGGGTCATCTTCTACGCCAGGCGTTCCGTTCCATTCGTAAGGACCATCGCAGGTTACCGACGGCACCAAATCCTGCCCTTCCATCGACGAAATCTGCTGTGCTCGTTTGACAGCGGCGCCTAGATCCACTTCACCTTGGACGATAACGCCACGCATAACGCCTTCCTGGCGTAGCCTAGTGGTCAAGTCACGTGTGTCGATGCCCTCGATCCCTGGGACGCCTGCTTCAGCCAGGTAGTCACTAAGCGAAGCTTCGGATCGCCAATTGCTCGGTTGCCCCGTGAGTTCGCGCACGATGAAACCTTCGGCATGGATTGCGTTGCTTTCTGCATCGGCCGCGTTTATGCCGTAGTTGCCAATCTGTGGCGTCGTCATCGTGACGATTTGACCCTTGTATGAAGGATCGGTGAGGATTTCCTGATAGCCTGTCATCCCGGTGTGGAAAACAACTTCACCTGCAGCCTGATCGGTAGCCCCAAAACTACGACCAGGGTAAGCGGTACCGTCTTCCAGAACCAACCAGGCTGTGCCACCAATAATCATGAGGCGAGCGTAACACGCTGTCCATAAACCCTCGATCTGGAGCTAAACGGGCGCAGGGGAGTACTTTCAGCCGGGTGTCACCAATAAGATGGCTAGCGACCTCAGGGCACGATAAAGTACTCTTTAGAGTAGGGTCTAGAGGACGCCCTGATTAGTTTTCGAAGGAGTCAATCCATGGGTTCCAGCACCGAGGCACAGGCACCTGAAACGGCGCCTGGGCCGCAGCTTTCACCCAACCAGCTCATCATTTTCACGCCTGCAGCGGTGGGAAAGGTCATTAGTTTTGCACAGACCAGCCCCGAGGCCGAGGGCAAACAGCTTCGCCTCTATGTGCAGGGGGGCGGGTGCTCGGGCTTCGAGTACGGTTTTAAATTCGACGAGCGCAAGGAAGGTGACTATGTTCTGCCGCAAGGCCATGGAGAAGAGAGCATCGAGGTTCTCGTTGATCCGTTCAGTTTGCCGTTTCTCCAGAGTTGCACCATTGACTACTACGAAGACTTTGCGGGCAGTGGCTTCAAGGTAAGCAACCCGAACGCTACTGGTACCTGTGGTTGCGGACACTCCTTCTCAACGTAGGTTACGAGTTCGTCAGCGTTCAATCAGAGCTTTATGTGGATGTCTTCGCCCTCGATGCGAACTTCGTAGGTATCGACGCTTTGTCCAGGCATGCCTTTACATTCGCCAGTGGTCATGCTGTATTCCCAGCCGTGCCATGGGCAGGTGACGGTGCCGTCGGTGCAAATGCCGTCACCGAGTGGGCCACCACGGTGAATGCAAGTGTTGTCGAGCGCGTGAAAAGTACCGTCGACGTTGAACAGAGCGATGGCCACTCCATTCACTTCGCAAACTCGGCCTTCGCCTGAAGGAATGTCGTTGGCCTTTGCAGCCCATGTAAAATCGGACATTCTAATGCTCCTCCTTCTGGGTTGTGCAACTCGCGGATTTTGTCATGGGTGATTCTATTGGTCAAAAAGCGGCCCAGATGGCTGCTCCCGATGAGGTTGGCAATGGTGATGGTTCGTTCAGCAGTGCTGTGCGCACAATGTTCAATGCTCTGGCACCGAGCTACGACAGCTTCAATCATTGCTCATCGCTTGGGCTCGACTATGGATGGCGCCGTGCCACAGTTCGTTCACTAAAGCTAACGAAGAGTGATCTAGTACTCGATGTCGCCACCGGAACAGGGGACTTGGCGTTCGCTACTACGCGAGTGGCTCGTGGGACAGTTGGCTGCGACTTTGCTGTCGAGATGATTCGCCGCGCGCGCGCTAAAATCCGTTCCGGCGATGGCACTTGGTTTCACGTAGGCTGCGCTGAGTGTTTGCCATACGGTGACGAGCGTTTCCAGGGTGTCGCCTCAGCATTCGCTATGCGCAATGTCAAACCGATACTTGAGGACGTGCTCGCGGAGGCTTTTCGGGTGCTTGAACCGGGTGGCCGCGTAGCGATTCTAGAATTCAGTCGGCCGCGGATGGTTCCCATTCGATGGGGGCACAGTGTTTACACTCGCTTACTGATGCCGCGGGTAGGTCGTTTTGTGACCGGCACGGTGGAGCCATTCGATTACCTATACCGCAGTATCCAAGAATGGTATTCGCCCGAAGAATTTGCCGAAATACTTCGTGCAGTTGGATTTGCAGATGTTCGTTATCGTATGATGAGCTTTGGTACAGTCGCGCTGCACAACGGAACTAAACCAACCGCTTGTCGTTCGTAGCTTAAGGCAATAATGATAAGACACATAAGAAAAATAGGGCTCGCAATGTTGGCTGTCGCTTCAGTGTTCTCGACCCTTGCCGCCGCCCATGAAGTCGCCCCGAGACAATTGTTGTATGGCGTCGACCGCGCCAAGATCACGGGCATTGCTGCGGACCATGAACCGTTTGCGCTGGACCAAACGGTTCGCGTAGCGATCGAAGTTGAGATGTTGCCCGGTATGCACGTCAACGCAAATCCGCCGACGTTTGATTGGATGATACCTGTGGAGGTCTCGGTAAAGGGGGTCGAGGGAGTTAGTCTGGTCGAGGCATTTTACCCGGAGCCTGTAAGCGTCAAGTTCCCTTACGACGACGAACCCTATCTAGTGTACGAGGGTACTTTTGTACTCGGCTTGGTCCTGGCTATCGCCGAAGACATCCCGACAGGCGGCCGCGAGCTTCAGGTCATGCTCGATTATCAGGCGTGTAACGATGAAGCTTGCTTTGCACCCACTGACACCTCGATCAACATGCCGATTATGATAGTTGCAGACGTGGGCCAAAGCCGGGAGGTTTCCTCGCCCCTAATTGAACGGGCCCCTTTTCCACGATAACCGGTGAGAAATCGCCGATGTTTTTTTATAGCGTCGTGCTTCTTTCGGGCACTTACTGCTAAGGTGCGGTGCGATTGACTCATCTCAATTCGCTGGCCTCTATTGTCACCCCGTGTCTGCCTCGCGCTTGGCTTTGATATCGTCGATGATCTTTTGTGAGAGGTGTGCTGGCACCTCGTCATAGTGTGAGAATTCCATCGTGTACGTGCCTCGGCCGCCGGTGAGCGAGTTTAAATCGGGAGCATAAGTAAGCACTTCAGCGAGTGGAACCTGTGCCTTGATCATTTGTTGGTCACCACCAGCCGGTTCCATCCCCTGGACACGCCCACGGCGGCTATTGAGGTCCCCCATTACATCGCCCATCGCTTCATCGGGAATGCTGATCTCAATGTCCATCAGCGGTTCCATCAACGTCGGCTGAGCCTGTAAAGCGGCTTCTTTGAAAGCCATCGACCCGGCGATCTTGAAGGCGATCTCGGAAGAGTCGACGGCGTGGAACTTGCCGTCGAGCAAGGCACACTTAAAATCTTCGACCGGAAAGCCACAGAGTACCCCCCGCGCAGCGGCCTCCACGACACCCTTCTGAACCGCGGGCCTGAACTGCTGTGGGATAGAACCGCCGAAGATCTTGTCCTCGAACTCGAAGCCTTCGCCAGCGTTATTCGGGGACAGTTCGATTACACAGACGCCGAATTGGCCGCGGCCGCCGCTCTGCTTCTTGTGCCGTCCTTCTGCCCGGGCTGTTCCACGAATTGTCTCCCGATAGGGAACAGTGGGTGGTTTCAATGTCGTTTTCACGCCGAAACGTTTCTCGAGCTTTGCCACGGTCACTTCTACGTGGAGTTGGCCGAGCCCGGAAACGAGTAACTCGTGGGTCTGCGGGTCGCGGTCGACGACGATCGTTGCGTCTTCCTCGCAGAGACGTGCGAGCGCCTCACTGATTTTTTCTTCATCCGCCTGAGTTTGAGGTGCAACCGCGAACGATATTGCCGCCTTAGGAAATTGAACAGGATCGATAATTATCGGTTGAGATTTGTCGCAGAGCGTATCGCTGGTGTGGATATCTCTGAGCTTGGCCACGGCGCACAGCTGCCCGGCAACGACACCCTGTGTGGGTTTATATTGCTTGCCTTGAACAAGTGCCAAGTTCGAAAGCTTTTCAGTGGTGTTGGTGCCCGGGTTGAGCATTGGCGCATCGGCGCTGGCCGAACCCGAGAACACCTTCATTAATGAGATGCGGCCCGCATAGGGGTCGGCCACCGTCTTGAAGACCAACGCTGCAAACGGGCCTTCTGAGTCAATCGGCCACGAGACCTCTTCTTTATCCTTGGGATTTACCCCGGTAAAGTTGGCGCGCTCATCGGGGGAGGGAAGATAGTTAGCGGTTGCCGCGAGCACCCGGTCGGTGCCTATGCCGTGTAATGCTGACGTACAAAGAACCGGAAACAGCAAACGCTCGCGCACCGCAGCACGGATGCCCGTTGCGAGTTGCTCAGGGGTCAAGTCGCCTTCTTCGAAGAAAACTTCCATAAGGGTTTCGTCACCTTCGGCGACCATCTCGACTAGCGCTTCACGCTGGCTCTCAGCGGTAGCCTGCAGTTCCTCAGGAATGTCTTCGGCCGAGGCTCTCCCGTCACCACCACGTTTGTAGCTAAAAGCTTTCATCTCAACGAGGTCAACGATGCCACTGAAATCGTGCTCCTTCCCGATGGGAATTTGTAGAGCTACCGCTTCGCGCCCGAAGCGTGCCTGTATGGCTTCAAGGGTGCGTTGGTAGGAGGAGTTCTCACGATCCAGGCGGTTGATGACGATGAACCCCGGCGTGTTGTATTCGCGCGAGTACTGCCAAGACTTGTCGCTCATTACCTGAGGGCCGGAGACAGCGTCGACTAAAAGCGCGAAGCTGTCCGCTACACGGACGGAAGCCTTCGTGTCCGGTCGAAACACACTGTAGCCAGGTGTGTCGATAAAGGTGACGTGTTTGCCCTCGAAGTTGCAATGGGCAAGTGCTGCCTGGATTGAAATCTGTCGTTCAACCTCTTCAGGATCGTAGTCGGTCGTCGCGGTACCTTGATCTACGAGCCCCATTCGATTGACGGCGCCCGTGGTGTACAGGCACGCTGAAACAATCGTTGTTTTCCCGGTGTCTCCGTGACCTACCACAGCGACGTTGCGCAGATCAGCGGTTGTGACTTTAGCCATTGCCTCCCCTGAGATCTTCAGAACCGTCCGATAACAAGCCGGCGCGGGCTGCGACCCTAGAATCGCCGTCTAGTCCAGCGAGAATATCACGGTTCGTCCCGGGCACGTCGCAGCGTGCGGAGCAGCTCTTCGAGGTCCGATGGTAGTGGTGCGATAAATTCTAGCCGCACGCCACTGATGGGATGGTCGAGGTGCAAGCGGGAGGAATGGAGCCCCGGCCTGGGGAAGTCACGAATGGCGCGTCTTGCCTGGCCGTCAGGCACACTTTTCCACTGTGCTCCAACGTACTTCAGGTCGCCCACGCAAGGGTGATGTATCTCCTCGAGATGGGCCCGCACCTGGTGCATGCGGCCGGTTTTAGGCCAAACGTTGAGCAACGCAAAACCGCCCAGGTCTTCGACGAACTCCCATCGAGTGAAAGCATCGCGCGGCCGGTCGGTGTTCGATGAAATCTTTGTTCGATTGTTCCGGTCACGGCCAATGGCCAAATCGATGTCCCCAGATGATGCTCGTGGGCAACCATAAACCACTGCGGCATATTGTTTTTTGACCGTTCGAGCGGCGAACTGGTGTGTGAGTGCGGCGTGGGCCTTATCATTCCTCGCCAAAGCCATGATGCCAGAGGTTCCCTTGTCGAGACGATGCACTATCCCTGGGCGATCGCTGCCACCGCACTGTGAAAGAGTTTTCCCATAGCGGTGTAGTAAGCCATTGACCAACGTTTCTTTGTGTCGTCCCGCGCCCCTGTGTACCACGAGCCCTGCAGGCTTGTTGATGACGGCGAGATCATCGTCTTCATAGATGACGTCAAGGTCGAGAGCTTGTGGCCGAGGCTCATCAGAAGGGGTCTTTCTAGGCAGCAAAACGGTGATTTGTTGGCCCTCTTCGACTGACAAACTCGGTTTTGCTGCCGGCACTGTGTCGATAGCGACATAGCCGTTAGCAATGAGGCGCTGAATCTCGGAACGGGAGAGATCCGGCAACAGAGCGGCAAGGACACGATCAATACGCTGATGGGTGAGGTGGTCCGGTACGGTCACTCGGTGGTTGGGACCATTGTTCGGCAGCTTTGGCTGCATCGATTGTCGCTCAGCGATCAGGACGTGCTCTCGGCCGGATCCATTGGCTCGTGTTTACCCTTCAAACGGGCCAGCATGCCGAGGGCGATAGTGACCCCCACGATGGCAATGAATTGGGAGGTCGATAGTGCCCCGCCGAATAAAAAGCCCCGTGGGTCAGCCCGCAAGAATTCATGGAAGAAGCGGGCCGTGGCGTAGGCGAGCACGTATGACCAGAAGATCTGTCCGTCGTATTGCTTGCGACGGAGCATCCAAATTAAGAAGCCTCCGAGCAGAAGGTTTGTAGTAGCTTCGTACAGCTGCGTCGGGTGGAGTGGGATGTTCAAAGGTACGCCAACCAGAGAACCGCTGTACGTGTCCGTGAAAGTGACACCCCATGGCAGGTCCGTAGCAATTCCGTAGCAACAGCCGGCTGCGAAACAGCCCAGACGACCAATACCATGGCCGATCGCCACAGCAGGTGCGCTGATGTCGGCAACTTTCCATACGACTAGCTGGTAGCGACGGGTATACCAAAAAGTAGCCAAAATGGCGGCGGCGAAACCACCGTAGAAAACGCCTCCTGCCTGCAGCAAGCTCATGCCCATCTGTGCGAGGGCGCCAATGTACGCACTAGTTGAGCCGAGGAAGCCGAGGGCTTGACCTACTGCGCCTCCACCTTCTATTACAAGTGCTCGGAACTGTCTCGAATAGACTTCCCAGTCAACCACTAACAAGAGGACCTTCGCCCCAACTAGCGCGGCGAGAATGATGTAGACACCCATGTCGACGATCACGTCCCCATCAATCTCTTCCCGTTGTGCTAATCGTCGTGCCACCAAGATGGCTATGAGGAACGAGAAGACAAGTAGTACACCATACGTGTGGATAGTGATCGGCCCTAAGACCGGGATCGGTAATTCAAACAGGGTAGGAAACATTGACTAGCCTCGGATTGTTTCTGCTAATTCAACGGAGCCATGTCATCGGCAGCCGTTTTCTCCACGGGATTATTGTCTGCCGATAAGTTGTCGCATTCTTCACTGGGCGTTTCGCTCATCGTGAGCGAAGCTTTTTCGACTTCGCCTTGTTGAGCCATGACGATGAACAAGGATATCGCGCCAACGGTAATTGCCATATCGGCGACGTTAAAGGATGGCCAATGGTAACGCCCCCAGTGCACGTCAATGAAGTCGACGACATAGTGGAGACGTAGCCGGTCGATTAGGTTACCCAACGCACCACCGAGAATGAGGCCGAATGTAGCCATGACCCGGGGTTCGTGCCAACTCTGGCGAGCGTAGGTCCAAATTAAACCGATAGCCAACACTGACACACCAATCAGTCCCGCCCGAACGGGAGCCACCGGTGCATCCGCAAGCAAACCGAAGGCAGCCCCTGTGTTCCTTACATGTGTTAGCGCAAGAAAGTTGTCGATTAAGTCGATACGGATCTGGAAGGGAATCCAGGCGCTCACCATAAACTTGGTAATTTGATCAAGAATCAGAACGGCTCCTGCGATGAGCAATACCCCCGTACGGTCGCGCATTCCTGTGTCATTCCCCCACGTTAAGCTTAAATGTGAGTTACTGAAGCTTCAGCAAGGCGCTGTGGTACTGCATGGCCGTTGCGGTGGTCACATCGTTTCCAAGATCTTCTGAAACGAGACGGGCAAGACGTCAGCTCGTAGAATTAGAATAGGCTCGTATACATGCAGACACAAGGTTTTGGGGCGATTCATCCGTCCTGACTTGGACTCGACGTGGTGGTACTGTAATCAAGAATTGGCCCTCCCGGCCGTGAGGCCGTTCCTCCCCTGAAGTCATTGGGCCCCAGCATGTCTTTGACTGGTCAAAAGAAAGAGCGGCACATGCGTATGCGACAATTTCTAGTCAGTTTTTATCCACTGATTCTTGTGGCAGCAGCGATTGGTTTCATAGTTGTTCCGGCTGTTGGTTTGGCGTCACCCGCGGCGCAGCAAGGACAGCAACAATTCCCCAAGCTTCAACTTAGCCTTGATGATGCGGTGAAATTGGCTCTCCGACAAAACCTAGATATAGCGTTTATTGACTATGACCGTGACATTGCTCATCAGAGCATAATTACGGCGGAAGGTTTATTTGATCCGGTCGTTGGTGTTGGCACCCCTGGTACGCCGGCAGTTGTTGGAACTGTCGCTGGTGGTTTTGGTCAAACAGCTCCGCCGGTTGGAGGCGTTGGGTTTTCGTCATCGGAGAGTCCGTCGACGACAGCGCTCGCTGGTGCTCCTGTTAGCGAAAGCCAGGGTTTCAATACGCAGGTTCGTTTTACCCATCAGTTTGATTTTGGGTTCAACTACCAATTTGGCTACAACATTGGTCGTAGCACCAGCAACAGTACATTTACGAACCTGAATCCGTCGTGGAATAACACCCTAGGGTTTGCTTTCGCTCAGCCGCTGTTGCGCGGTCGTGGAAAGGAAGCGAGCGGTGCGCAGCTACTTTTAGCGAAGCGCAACGCAGAGGTTAGTGACCACGTGTTCCGCACCCAGGTGGAAACTATCTTGTTCAGTGTCGTGCAAACCTATTGGGAACTGGTGTTCGCACACCGCAACTTGGAAGTCTCCCAACGATCGCTGCAGCTTGCGCAGGAACAGCTTGGACGAACACAGGTACAAGTTGAGGTAGGCATGCTGGCCCCGATTGAAGAGACTCAGGCAGAAGTTGCCGTGGCGCAACGTCGCAACGAACTGATCATCGCACGAAACGGGCTTGAGGACGCTACCGACAACCTAAAGGTGTTACTCAAAGCTGAGTCTTTGCCGGGTGGCTGGGAAACTGTGATTGACCTTACTGATGCACCGGAGATCACACCACGCCAAGCTGACATTGATGAAGAGATCCAGTCGGCACTTGCCAATCGGCCCGAAATCGCCACTGCGCGGGCCCAAATTGCCGCCAGACAAGTTGAGGTTAACGTCACACGAAACTCAATGTTGCCAGCACTCGATGTGGTCGGTGGGGTTACGTTCGTTGGTATCGGTGGCGATACGATTGTCCGCGAACCCTTCCCCGGTCAAAAGATTATCGAAATTCTTCCCGGTGGTTATGGCGATGCTCTCAGTGCTTTGTACGGGTTTGGTTTTAGCACTTGGAGAGTTGGATTTAACTTCAGCATGCCGATTGGCAATAGCACTGCAAGAGGAAATTACGCGCAGGCGACACTTAACGAAGACAAGGCGCGGACTGAGCTGGAGCGTACAGAACAACAAGCGATTCTTGAGGTCCGACAAGCAGTGCGTGCTGTCTCTGCAGCCGGTGAACTTGTGACCTCGATGGCAAAAACGCTCGAATTGGCAAAACAACAACTGACAATCGAACAGGATCGCTTCGATGTCGGGATGTCAACGAACTTCGAGGTGTTGGCGTTTCAGGACGAGTTGAGGCGTGCAGAAGCACAAGAGCTTCGTGCCATGATCGACTACCGAAATGCACAGGCTTTACTGGCGCGCGTCACGGGTTCAATCGTCGAGACCTGGGGGATTCGAATTCAGTAGGTGTCTCCTCAGACACACAAGTCATGTGAGCACCCCTCCCTGGTCTTGAGACACAAGTTGTCTCTCCCTATGATGACAGGGAATGGACAATGCTCGCACATCCTCATTAGTCATCAGCGTGGCTATTGCTGCGGGTGCAGTGCTTGTGTTTACTGGCGCCATTTCGCAACAGAAAGACGTCCCTCCGCAGTTCGAAGCCGCCGTCAAACGTGTTCTCGTCGACGTTACGGTATTTGACAAGAAAGGTCGATTTGTTCCCGACCTGACTATCGACGATTTCGAGATCCTTGAAGAAGGCCGGCCCGTTGACCTCAGCTTTTTTGCTCTTGAAAAATTCCGCAAAGCACTCCCTGTTCGGCCGACGGAAAACGGTGCAGTGTCGAAAGAGGACCAGATGCCACCGGAGCTCGCGGAGGCGGCGCTTTTACCGCGCTATATGGTTTTGTTTGTCGACGGATTTAATACGTCGCCACCTGATTGGGACAATGTTCGCTACGCTCTTAACGACTATTTGGATAAACACGTTCAGGAAAACGACCGTCTCCTATTAGCGACGCTAACCCCGACCCGGAAGCTTCTCGTGGGGCCGGAATTCACCCGAGACGTCAATAGTCTTAAGCGGCTCATTAACCAACTTGCAACTGATCCATCGATTAAGGAGCGTGAGAGGCAGAATAAGCAGGACCTGTTGACGCTTCTGTATGACGACTCGAATCAGCTTTCGGCCCTCAATGTTGCCGGGGAAAGCATTGGTTCCGACGCGCAAGGGAACGTAGCCAACGAGGCCAATATTCTCCGCCAGGGGGCCAATTTGGCGGAGGTATTTGCTGGTCAGCGCAAAGACGAGATCCTTTACACACTGAATTCGATGACGTCGTTGGCCGAACATCTTAGTCGCACGTTTGATGTTCCAGGCCCCAAGACGATGATCATGGTGTCGGGCGGGATCTCAGAAAATCCCGGTAGTGTTTACTACTACATGCTCGATGCTCGTCTCGACCAAGCGTCCGCGGAGGCGCGAGTAGATGCACCGATGGCTGCCGAACATCCAGTTGCTTTCCGCCAGCCACACGCTCAAACGATTGATACTTACTTGCTACGAGCAATTGGCCACCTCAACCGCATGAACTACACGCTCTACACTATCGGAGCACGGGGAACGATGATTGGTGCGTTCGACGATGTAACGGACAGATTTCGTAGCAATCTCACCCCAGGTATTTCGTCGATTGCTTATCGTGACGAAGAAGCAGGCCTGGAGATATTGTCGCGTGGCACGGGCGGTCTAGCATTTCACAACTCGGCTAATTTCTTTGGTGCCTTTGAGCGGATCGATCACGATACGGCTTTCCGCTACGTCCTTGGTTATGCGCCACCAGAACGGGCTGATAACGCGAACCCGGACAAGTTTTACCGTATTCAAGTGAAGGTCGATCGAAAACACGTTAACGTTCGCGCCCGCCGCGGTTATGTAGGAAGTTAGTAAACTTAGTCACCCATCACTTATTACTCTTGTTTGCGTCAATCCGGGCACGAGGTCCGCATGAAAGCCTTAGCGATCCGACAGCATGGTGCGCTTGACCAGGTTGCAGTGCTCGATGTTCCTCCTCCCGAGCTGGCCAGGGGTAGCGTACGGGTCGAGCTTCGAGCTGCGGCACTTAATCACCTTGACCTCTTTGTAATTGCGGGGATTCCTGGGATAGAGGTGTCGATGCCCCATGTACTGGGGGCTGATGGCGCCGGAGTGGTGAGCGAAGTAGCCGATGATGTCAACAGTGTGTCTGTTGGTGATGAGGTCGTACTTGATCCCGGTCTCGGCTCTCCTGACGAAACTGGCTATTCACTGTTGGGCGAAATGGTGCCCGGAACTTTTGCCGAGCAGATCGTGGTCCCAGCCGAGAACTGCTACCCCAAACCAGCTTCGCTGTCTTGGCCCGCTGCGGCGGCGTTTCCACTCGTCATGTTGACAGCCTGGCGCATGATCGTGTCTAAGGCGAGCTTGCAGGCAGGGGAGTGGGTTTTGATCCACGGTATTGGTGGCGGGGTTAGCCTTGCAGCCCTTCAGATCGTCCGCCATCTCGGCGCCCGTGCCATCGTAACCAGCCATAGTGAGACCAAACGTCAGCGAGCTCGTGAGTTCGGTGCGGAAAATGCCGTTGACTATAACCATGACGATGTGGTTGCAGCGGTCCGAGCTTGTACCGAGGGGGTTGGGGCTGATGTCGTGATCGACAATGTTGGCGAAGCGACATTTGATACTAGTATCCGTGCATGTCGCAAGGGCGGCCGCATCATCACCTGCGGTGCCACGTCAGGGCCGAAAATCCTGATTGATGTGCGCCGGATTTTTTGGCGACAAGTGTCGATCATGGGGTCAACAATGGGTGATTCTGAAGAGTTTCGCTCCATGCTTGCCGTCATTGAGTCAGGTGAGATTGTGCCGGTTACCGACCAGGTGTTTCCGCTTGCTGAGGGACGCGCCGCCCTTGAACATTTGGAGACTGCCGAGCAGTTCGGCAAGATCGTTCTTGATATTGACAGTCGTTAGCCGAATATTGACATGGTCTGTAAACCTCAAAGTACTCCGACGATCCCCCAAAGCTCTGCCCAATGACAGTTACTTTCTCCCGCGTCTATACGTGGGTTTCCTTTGTAAAGTTTGAACACACGCTGTTTTCGTTACCCTTGCTGTATGCAGGCGCGGTGATCGCGGCGGGGGCTTTTCCCGACCTACGCACCGCACTGTGGATTCTTGGTGGGGGGACCGGGGCTCGAACGGCAGCAATGGGTCTTAACCGGATCATCGATCGTAATATCGACGCACGGAATTCGCGGACCGAGGATCGGGAGTTGCCGCGCAAAACTATGAATTTAGCCGAAGCCTGGGGAATTGTGGCAGCGGGGCTAGCTCTCTATCTTTTCTCTTGCTTCATGCTTTCGCCGTTTGCGTTGTCTTTGTCACCGGTGCCGCTGATCGTCTTTGTAGTCTATCCGTATATGAAACGTTTCACGTCGCTGGCCCATTTTGGTGTAGGCACTGCTCTGGCGTTTGCGCCGCTAAGTGGTTTCATTGCCGTTACTGGGAGCATTGCTGATTCTGCCGCCGTTCTCTGGCTCGCTGCTTTCACCCTTTTTTGGGTGGCTGGGTTCGACATTATTTACGCCACTCTAGACATCGAGTTCGATCGCACGGAAGGGTTGCGAAGCCTTCCAGTGTGGCTCGGTCGCCACACGGCACTGGGGGTTTCGATGTTCACGCACCTGCTTGCTATAGGGTGTTTAGTAGGATTGTTTGTCGAGGATCTTAGTGGTGTGATAGCAATCACGGGAATCATGGCGACTGGTGTCGTGCTGGCCGCTGAGCATTGGCTCGCTGAGCGGGTCAACCTGGCGTTTTTTCAACTGAACATCATCGTCGGATTTTTGGTGTTCGGTATCGTATTCGCAGGCAAGCAGGGTTGGTGAGCGGACGATGAGCGATACAACAGCTAACAGTAAGCGGATATTGGTCGGGGTGACTGGGGCCTCTGGGGCACCCTACGCGGTGGCGTTTCTTCGGCGGCAGCTCGGAGATGTCTATCTGGCGCTGTCGAATTGGGGTCGTATGGTAATGCTTGAGGAAACGGGGCTACAGGAAGATGACTTGCGGCCACTGGTTCAGAAAATTTTCTCTGACAAGGATCTCGCCAATCCGTTTTCGTCTGGATCCAATACCTTCGATGCGATGGTGATCATTCCGTGTTCTTTGACAACCATGGCCAAGATTGCTTCTGGGATTGGAGACACGTTGATTACGCGCTCCGCCATCGTCGCTCTCAAGGAGCGACGTAGACTCGTGATGGTTGTGCGGGAAGCACCCTGGCCGACGACTGCGTTCGAAAATGCGGCCCGTTTGTCTCGTGATGGTGTCATTGTCATACCAGCGTCGCCTCCCTTCTACCACTCTCCTGGAACCCTCGACGAATTGGTTGAGCAGTTCGTGGACAAGGTAGTCGGGGTGCTTGGTTTCGAGCCGCGCAAGAAATGGCGGGAAGATGCCTTATAGCAACCTACAGAGCTTTGTCTCGGCGTTGGAATCGGCCAATGAACTTCGCCGCATTGACGCCTTAGTTGATCCGTATCTCGAGATCGCGGAGATATACGATCGAGTGGTTAAACAGGAAGGGCCGGCTCTTCTTTTTGAAAACGTGCGTGGCTCTGACTATCCGTTGCTGATCAATCCCCTCGGAAGCGCTCGACGTATCGAGTTGGCTCTTGGGCGCCACCCCAGCGAAATTGGTGCGTAGTTGCTCGAATTGGCACAGGCGGCACAGCCGCCACAGCCGCGAAAATTGTGGAAACATCGATCGACGATACGAGAGGTGCTCTGGAACATGCGCGTATCGCGCGTCCGTCGGGCGCCAGTCCATCAAGTGATAGAGAATCCGGATTTGTCACGGCTCCCCGTGCAGACATGTTGGCCTGAGGACGGCGGTCCATTTATCACCTTTGGACTGGTAATTACCAAGGATCCGGAGACCCGCCAGCGTAATGTTGGTCTCTATCGAATTCAGGTGTATGACGCCACAACCGCGGGCATGCATTGGCAGATCCAGAAGGGGGGAGGGTTCCATTACAACAAGGCTGAACGTTTGGGAATTCCGCTTGAAGTTGCTGTAGTTATAGGTGCCGATCCCTACTTATTGATCGCGGCAATCACTTCGCTGCCCGAGGGCATAGACGAGATTGCCTTCTCAGGCCTCATGCGCCGAGCACCATGCAAGCTGGTTCGCTGCAAGACTATTGATCTTGAGGTTCCCGCCGAGGCAGAGATAGTTCTTGAAGGCGTTGTCCCACCCCGAGAGCGGCGTCTGGAAGGCCCGTTTGGTGATCACTTTGGCCATTATAGTCACGCTAGCGACTTCCCCGTCTTCCACGTCAAGCGCTTTACCCGAAGACGGGCTCCCTTATATCTGTCAGCAACGGTCGGTAAACCACCCCAAGAAGATAAGCATATCGGTAACACGGTGCAGGAAATGATTGGGCCACTCATCAAGTTAATCCATCCCGAGATCAAGGACCTGTGGGCCTACTACGAAACTGGTTTCCATAACCTTTTGGTGATGTCGATGGATGAGCGTTATTACAAGGAATCAATGCGCACCGCGCTGGCATTGATGGGCACCGGACAGTTGTCGCTTACAAAGTGCGGTGTGTTGGTGGATGGCAACGTCAACGTTAGCGATTTCGATGCTGTGTTGCGGGAGATTCGTGACAACTTTGACCCTGCTAGTGATTTCCTGTTACTACCGGGAGTGCCGCAAGACACCCTCGACTTCACCAGTTTCAAGATGAACCTTGGTAGCAAGATGGTGCTCGACGCAACCTCGGGTGCGAAGGGCACGCTGCACGGGACGCCCGGTTCCGACGCAGCCGCGGTCGCTTATGCAGCCGGTGGTGACATCCCAAGTATTGAAGGCAATTTCTCGGGTCTGGTCGTCCCTGGATTCAGTTCAGCTGATTTCGGCGATGAGGCCATTAAGTCGAGTTCAAGGGATGAACAAAACAGTGAACTGGCAAGTCATCTCTGTGTAGAAGATCCTTGTGAAATCGATTCCCGGATCCTCTCTCACATAATTCTTCAGGATTCTCTTCTTGTTGTTCAAGTTGAAGTCGGAGGACGAGAGGTTGTCGAACGCTTAGTTCAGGCCCCTCTTGGCTCGGTCAAGATGGTTGCCACAGTGAGCCCAGATGTGCCATTGGATAACCGAGATCTTTTGCTCTGGGGGATCTTTACTCGCTTCGACTGCGCCCGCGACATTGTCTTTACCGAAGTACAACGACGTGGTGCGTGGACCACCTGTCACGGTGTAATGGGAATCGATGCGACCTTCAAGCCCGGCTATCCAAAACCGTTAGATATGGACCCAGATATCGTTGAGAAGGTGGACAGACGATGGGCTGAATACGGGATAGACTAGTGGCATGGGCAGCCCTGCAAGTATCGACACAAGCGGTTTACGCAATTTAACTGACCCGGCGCTTGAGCAAATCGTCGCCAAATTGGAAGCTGGTGAGCGGCTCGATCGTGTCGACGGACTTGCGATACTTAATTCGCAGGACTTGATCGGTGTGGGCCGTCTCGCCAACGCAGTTAAGGAAATGCGATCGGGTCCCTATGCCTTCTTCGTGCTGAATCGTCAGATTAACCCGACGAATATTTGCGTGATTTCGTGCAAGTTCTGTGATTTTGCCGCTAAAGCGGGGGACGATGATGCCTATGAAATGACAATGGGCGAGATCCTTGAAAAGGTCCGGGAGCCGATCCACGAGGTGCATCTGGTTGGGGGCTTGCACCCAACTTGGCCGTTTGAATACTACGAAGAAATGCTTCGTGCCATTCGCCGTGCCAATCCGACGGTTCAGATCAAGGCGTTCACGGCTGTTGAAATCGAGTTTTTCTCTAAGCTTGCCAAGATTTCCATTGAGGACGTTCTCAATCGATTGGTTGCTGCTGGACTCGATACGATGCCAGGTGGTGGGGCAGAGGTTTTCTCGGACAGGGTCCATGATGCGTTGTACCGAGAGAAAATGGGTGCCGAACAGTGGCTTGAGATTCACCGAATAGCACACTCCAAGGGGATTCCTACCAACGCAACATTGTTGTACGGTCACATCGAGACCCATGAGGAACGCGTAGAACACTTGATGTTGTTGCGCGACCTACAGGACGAAACCGGCGGCTTTTTGTCGTTTATCCCGCTCGAGTTTCAGCTTGGTTACACGAACCTTGTAGCTCGCCAAGCCTCAGCCCTTGATGGCTTGAAAACAATCGCCGCTTCCCGCTTACTCCTCGACAACTTTCCGCATATCAAGGCCTACTGGGTCATGCTCGGTGAGGAGACGGCATCGATGGCGCTGCAGTGGGGAGCTGATGACCTCGATGGGACCATTGGGGAAGAAAAAATCGCCCGTGCTGCTCTCGCCTCGAGTCCGCTCGGCTTGACGGCACATAACATGCTGAAGTTGATGCGGGAGGCAGGACGCGTTCCGGTACAGCGTGACGCACGTTACCGTGCTTTAACATTGTTTCCACCGCCGCCATCACCTACACACTGGTCACAACGGGGTGCCCGGGACGTTACCGCGATGATTCCGTCGAAAATTGATCCGATGATCGCAGACACTGGCGCGGTGAGTCTTGAAAATGAGGAGCTTTACTCGTGGGACCTAGCTGGAATAAGCCCTGACCAATTGGCGGAGCGAGGAACGCTTGCCCGTGGAGACGCTCTTGCCGCTTACGATGCTACAGGCGCAAGTTTGCCGACCGTGCCCCCTGCCATAGCCGAGAGCGAAGCTTCTCGATGAGTCGTCTGCGCATCGCCCACATTTCCTATTTGAACTCGGCCCCATTTTTTACCGGCATGGGAGACGAGATCTTTGAGATGGTCGAAATGGATCCGCGGGCATTGGGCCAAGCAGCTGAGCAGGGTGAAGTTGATGCTGGTCTGATGTCAATCGTGGACACATTCCGTAACCTGCAGTTCGAGCCGCTCGGAGATCTGGGTATAGCTCTTTACGGTGCTTCTCACTCGGTGTTGCTCTTCTCTAATAGACCAGTGCAAAAACTTAATGGGGCGACGATCGGTATTACGGGTGAGACGAGTACTTCGTATCCGCTGTTGCGATTGTTACTCAATGGTTACTTCGGGGTGAATCCCGCCGCCTATGTCCGGAGACCGAACGGTCCGGAGGTTTCCGATGACGCGCTCCTCTTGATTGGGGATTCAGCCTTAAGGCGTGCGGCGCGGAGTGGGCAGGAGCCTGGCCTCCGTGACTACACTGCTGGCATATTGGAGCTTGAGGCTAGCCGCTTCGAGGAGCCCTACAAGCACGTGCTCGATCTCTCGGCAGCCTGGCGCGAGTGGCAAGGGATGCCATTTGTCTTTGCTCGTTGGATGGTCCGCCGCGAAGTTGCGCGGGAAGATCGGATCACGCTGTTGGGGGCATTGCTATCCAGCTTTGATGCCAACATGCGCCGTCTAGAAAAATTGGCAGCAGATAATGCTGATCGTGCGGGCATCTCAGCTGATGCTGCATATGCCTACCTCATGGGGTTCATTTATCGCTTCGGGGACCATGGAGAGGAAGCGATTGAAAGTTTTCGAGAATTACTAGAGTCGACCCACTGGTGGGAAACGGCGCCACCCATCGCCCTCGAAAGGGAGGGGACATGAGCTCACCGGATCTGGTGGAAAAGGCGCGTGATCGAGTACGGCTGGCACGGTCCGAAGGTGGAGAGAATGCCGTTCCCGGATTGGTGTTGGAGCGCCTACTGGATCCGGCGGCGACGAACGGCGTCGAATTGAAGACAATCGTTGACAAAGTTGATGCCGGTGGGCGTATAACTCCGGAAGAAGGACTCTGGTTGCTGACCGATGCACCGCTACTGATGCTGGGCGAAATGGCGCGAATATGGCAGCGACGGCACAATCCTGAACCGCGGGTGACATTCGTTATTGATACCAACCCGAATTACACAAACTTCTGTGACGCTGACTGCCTGTTTTGCGCTTTCTACCGGAAGCCCGGTGACACCGAAGAGGGCTATTCACACAGCGTCGACGAACTCATGGAACTTGTTGGTCGCTCTGTGGACCGGGGGGCAACCACGGTCCTACTGCAAGGTGGTTTGCACGATGATCTGTCAATGGACTATTACCTCGACGTTATTCGTGCCTTTGTTGAGCGTTACCCGGGTGTACATCCGCATCTGTGGTCGGCGCCCGAGATCGGTAAAATGCGCGAAGTCTCCAGCCTGACTTACAACGAGATTTTTGCCCAGCTATACGAAGCAGGACAGCGAACTATGCCCGGTGGTGGTGCAGAGCTTCTATCTGATCGGGTACGTGCTCGCATTTCACCTAAAAAGCAAAGCTCTGCGGAGTGGCTCGACATTCACCGTGCAGCTCACCGCCAGGGCCTCAAGACCACTGGCACGATGATGTATGGCCACGCTGAACAGCCCCCCGACATTATCGAACACCTCGAATGTTTACGGGCCCTACAAGACGATACCGGCGGTTTCACAGCCTTCATTCCCTGGTCTTATAAGCCCGGACACACACCTATGCAGAGGCAGTTCCCAGAGTACCCGGGTCCAACGGTTTACCTTCGCATGCTTGCCTTGTCCCGCGTTTATCTGGACAACTTCGCCCACGTCCAGGCGTCGTGGTTTTCCGACGGGAAAAAGGCGGGGCAGGCTGCTCTTCACTTTGGTTGCGATGATTTTGGTGGGACGTTGATTGAAGAAAATGTGCTTTACGAGGCTGATCACGACGTATCAACGACGCCCGACGAGACAATTGAGATCATTCGCGAGGCTGGTTTCACGCCCGCGCGCAGGCGAAACCCTCTTTACGATGTCGTCGAAACATATTGAGACGCTCGCGTTACTGACGCTGCTGCTATTGATAGTGTCGGCCTGCACCTCGGAGACAACGATGACCGAAAATCCCCAGCCGCCTGAAGGCGCCGCGCGCGTTGTTGTTAAGACTAGTCTTGGCAGCTTCATTATCGGCTTGTACGAAGAGCATTCGCCGGTCACGGTCACGAATTTCCTGTCTTACGTCAATGCTCAACATTTCGATCGTACGGTGTTCCACAGGGTGATCCCTGGGTTCATGATCCAGGGTGGAGGTTTTGTTCATCAAGGTAGTCAGTTTGTACGCAACGACGTTGATCCACCGATCATCTTGGAATCAAATAACGGCTTAAAGAATTACCGAGGTGCTGTTTCAATGGCCCGCACACAGATGCCTGACAGCGCTTCAGACCAGTTTTTTATTAACTTGGATCACAACCAGTTCCTTGACCGCTCCGACATCGAGATCGGCTATGCGGTGTTCGGGGTAGTGCAGGAGGGCATGGACGTCGTTGACGCAATTGCTGCCGTCGAGACCCATCGGATCCGGCCTTTTCCTGAACCGGCGACTCCAGTGGAAGATGTGTTGATCTTGTCGGTTCGTCTTCAGCGCTGATCCTGGTTCTGGGGAGATATCTTCTAGCGAGCTTCCAGTTCTTCCCGCAGAAATGCCACTGTTGCCGGCCAAGCTATTTCTGAGGCGGCCATATTGGCCCCGTCACGGTCAGCTTGCGCTCTCAGGAAGCCGTGCCCGGCGCCTTCGTAGATGTTGGCTTCGTAAAGCTTACCTAGTCTCTCCATCTCAGCCTGAGCAGGCTCGATCGTTGCGTTGACTCGCTGGTCATCACCCCCGTAGAAACCCTGTATAGGAGCTTGTACACGGCGTAGAGATTCCTTCGGTGGCGATGTTCCGTAGTAGACGACGGCGGCTCCCAGGTCATCACGAGTAGTTGCAAAGTTGAAACTCGCACTACCCCCCCAGCAAAAACCTATGATGCCGAATCGTTGGGTAGCTGCTGGCAGCATTGTGGCGTACTCGACGCTCATGTTGATACGCCGGATCACTTCGGTGGGCTGCAACGAGCGCATTAAGCTCACCGCTGACTGTCGGTCGAGCTGCGTTGAGCCTGTGTTGTTCGGCCCTTTTCCAGACAGCATGTCAGGAGCTATGGCAATGAACCCTTCTGCAGCAAGCTGGTCGGCGACACTACGCGCCCAATCATTGAGGCCATAGATCTCGTGGATGACGACCACGATGGGTGCGTTGCTGGAACGCTCGGGATACACGACATAGGCTTCGATTTTGTCTCCTCGAGACTCGATAGTGACCCATTCGGTGTGTCGTGGTGAATTCGCGAGACGGGACCTGGCGTCATCACCGGACGCAGGCAGAGCAATCTGAACGCCCAAGGCGGTTAGGTTTGTAATCATCGTCATTACAAAGAACAGGATGGCGTAGCGGGTGGCTGTCAAACTGGGCGAGGGCAGCATGGTTATCTCCGGAGTTTAATCAAGTCGAAAAACGCGATCAGGGAAGCTTGCCAAGACTCTGATTATAGCGAAGCGGCAGACGATCTTCGCCGAACTCCAGTATTATGAGTCGCACTTGTACATTTGTTGTGGTCAAGGGTTTCTACCACCCAAGAAACCTTGAGAAGTCTCTGTATTTTTGGCAATAACGCTCGTATTTTCGAGCCATTCGGCAAAGTGGATTTTCACCATGAATAATGACCTCTCCACTGGCGAGGCCGCACCCGATTTCACTACCACTACCGATACTGGCGAGATCGTCAGCCTCTCGGACTTGCGTGGTAAGAAGGTAGTGCTGTACTTCTATCCGAAGGACGATACGCCTGGCTGTACCAAGCAGGCCTGTGGGTTTCGCGACAGTTACGCGGACTTCGAGGCCCACGGAGCCTTGGTCTTTGGCGTCAGTCCGCAGGGTAAAGAGAGCCACGCTAGATTCCGTGCCAAGTATGACCTGCCGTTCACTCTTCTGGTGGACGAAGATCATGCGATTGCTGATGCCTACGGAGTGTGGGGTGAGAAAAAGATGTATGGGCGAAGTTATATGGGAGTAACCCGCAGTCATTTCGTCATCGATGAAGCGGGCATAATTGTTGATGCGCAAGCGAAAATCTCTCCAAAGGAGAGCCCGGCCAAAGCTCTAGCGAGCGTTTCTGGCTAGTTTCCTAGCTGTTGCGCCGTCCATTGCGTGCCGAGCTAGGTACCCAAAGCAGCCCGGATTTGCTTAGGTGCCGATCGATCGTCGTCAGAGCAGGTCCAAAGGAGGCATGGTTTGGAGCAGTCCCTTGTTTACGGCACCTTCGTATAGTTTCGTCAGGGCTTCGACCCCTATGTTGCCCATGTCGGTCGTGATGTCGTCAACGTATTGATCGATGAAGGTACGCAAGATGTCTTTATCAAGGCCACGCCCGTGGGTTGTCGCGAAGGCAAGAGCGGCCTCTGGATTGGCTCGGGCAGCCTCAATGCTGGATTCAAACGCGGCCGCAAGCTTGCCGCAAAGCCGGTCGCCAAGAGAGCGTTTCACTGCGACGACACCGAGAGGTACCGGCAAACCCCTGTCTTTATGCCATGCTCGCGCTGGCTCGAAAATTGCGTGTAAGCCGTGGTCGCGGTAGGTCAGCTGTGCTTCATGGATAACTAAACCGGCGTCCACATAGCCTTTTGACACGGCGTCAATGATCGTGTCGAAACGCATTGGCACTGGTTCGAAGCTGTTCCCTGCGTAGGTTCGGAGTAGCAAGTAGGCGGTGGTCAGCAAGCCTGGGACGGCGACCCGCATACCGGAAATGGCGGCCGCTCCCCGCTTTTCGGTTGGTTCCCGACTGACTACGAGTGGTCCATAGTTTTCCCCGAAACTTGCACCAGCACGGAGCAGGCGATACTCGGATGCAACAGATGGATACGTACCGGCCGACAACGCGGTTAGATCTAGTCGTGCCTCCATAGCCCATTCGTTAAGCGTCTCTATGTCGTCAAAGATGCATTCCGTATGGATGCCTTCGAGATCGACTGTGCCGCTCGCCAGTCCCCATGCCATGAAGGCGTCATCAGGGTCCGCACTTTGGCCGATCATTACCGTTGGGATATTTGTAGTGTGACTCAATATTGTGGGCCCCTGATCTAGATGGGTGTCAAAAGGGTCTAACTTTTGCCAATCCCGGCGATTGGCACTCAGTGAATGGACGTGTAGTTTAGCTTTTCCATGAGTAACGATCTTCTAATTTGGCGGGACCAATTTCCGATATTGTCTCGCACGACCTATCTCATCTCTAATTCGTTGGGGGCTATGCCGCGTGGTGTGCCTGAGGCCTTGGGTAATTACACAGACGACTGGGCCAACGAGGGTGTCAGATCCTGGGAAACTCGTGACTGGTTGAATCTGCCGTTGAAAATCGGTAATCAGGTCGCCTCGCTACTCGGAGCTCCGGCAGGGAGTGTCTCGACCCACGCTAACGTCACCCTGGCTTCGGCAGTCGCGGCCTCGTGCTTCGATTTTTCTCTCAAACGGAACAAGATCGTATGCTCGTCACTCAACTTTCCATCATTAATCTATCTATATCGACAGCAAGAGAAACAGGGAGCAAGGTTACATCTCGTGGATTCGCCCGACGGTGTCCACGTGCCACTAGAAGCGTTGCTTGAGGCCATCGATGAGCGCACCGTCCTGGTACCAATCTCCCATATAATATTCAAGAGCGCCTTTATCCAGGACGTCCAAGCTGTTGTCCAGCGTGCCCACGAAGTTGGGGCTAAGGTCGTGCTCGATGTTTACCAGTCCGCCGGCGTAGTCCCTATCGATGTGACCCGTTTGGAAGTCGACTTCGTTGTCGGCGGAACACTGAAGTGGCTCTGTGGGGGCCCGGGGGTTTCCTACCTTTATGTAAAGCCCGAGCTCGCTGACACCCTTGAGCCGACACTTACGGGCTGGATGTCTCATACTAAACCGTTTGCTTTCGACCCGAGCCCCATCGAACGTAGCACAGGCGCCGGGCGATTCATGAACGGTACCCCAGCGATCCCGGCGTTATTTGCTTGCGGTCCGGGCCTCAAAATTATCAATGAAATTGGCGTGGAAGCAATTCGTTCGAACTCGATACGGCAGACACAGCACCTGATCGATGCTTCCGATAAGCACGGTTGGAAGGTTAATACTCCACGGGATGATGGAACACGTGGTGGCACCGTTTCAATTATGGTTCCTGATTGCGAAAATGTTAGTCGTGAACTTCTAGCACGAGATATCTTGATCGACTTCCGGCCCGGCGCCGGGATCCGTTTGTCGCCACATTTTTACACTACGAACGACGAAATGGATCACGCGATTGAGACGATTTCTGAGATTGTTGCAGGCTAGGGCCGGGTTGGCTCAGTAGCCGCGCCTACGATCCACCTCATTCAGCAGGGAATCACCTGCCACGTACCGCCGATAGTTTTTGGTGAACTCATCGGCTATAACTTCGATCTCGCTGGGAGCAGCAATGTGCGGTGTGATCCAGGCTCGGGATTGATCCCACAATGGGTGGTCTTCTGGAAGTGGCTCGGCAGCGAACACGTCGAGCACTGCGGCGCCTAAGTGGCCACGTTCAAGAGCCTCAAGCAATGCATCTTCGTCGATTAGCTCGCCTCGAGAAATGTTAATAACAATGGCGCCTTTGGGTAAGGCGTCGAGAGCGCTCTGATCAATCATACCAACAGTTTCGACGGTCTTGGGCGCGGCGATTACTAATGCATTACATTCTGACAGCATGTTTCGCCAGCTGCTGGCAGAGAAGACATTGTCGATGCCTGGGACCGCGAGACCGGAATGGCTAGCGCCGAGGACACGCGCGCCAAGCGCTGTCAGTGCTTTGGCCGTTGGAAGGCCAAGCGAACCGAGGCCGATAATTCCGACCGTTCGATCTGCCAACAGCGGCCGATTGTTTCGAGCCCACTCGTGTGACATTTGCTTCTCGCGATAAGTGTCTATCCCGATGAGATGGTGTAACAGGTAGCCGATTATGTACTCGGAGATCTGTATGCCGAATCGACCAAGAGAACGAGTCACAGTAACTGCAGCAGAGAGCTCTGTGCTCTCCAGGAAATGATCCACCCCGGCGCCGGTGACCTGCACCCAACGAAGAGCTGGCATGCTCGTTAGGGTTCTGGGTGGAACCTTCCACGCGAGTAAGATTTCTGCTGAGCTTATGGCATCGGCTATCAAGGATGTGCCGTGGCTCGCCACTGGCCCAGAATCCGGAGCACCAAGCACCGCTTCGCCGGTTTCATGCGTCGCTGCGTTGATTGCCTCGATAGGGGTATCAGGCAAACGTTCCCGGAGAGCATCACGATAGGTATCACCCTGAGTATGCCATACGCAAATTCGTGGAAGTTTGTTCATTCGTAATAAGTCCTGACCGATGATTCATTATCTCTCGTTACGATAGTCTATGAGTCTTTGGCACGTCTGAGCGCGACAGGAGAAGTATTTACTCTTGGCCTCTAGGTCGATGAAGTGGGTAGAGCGTAGAAACAAAGACGTCGTTGTCATTGATTTGATGGGCGAGTTCAAACCTGAGTCCAGAGACGTTCAACTGCGTTCGATCATTCTCAATTTGTTGGACCGCGATGAAAAAAAGATCCTCCTCAACTTCGACAAAACGTCCTATATGGATAGTGTTGGCATTGCGGAACTCATTGTTAGTTACACCACGGCTTCTACCCGTGGAGCCGAACTTAAGCTCCTTAAGCTGCCCCGGCAAATTCACGACTTGCTTCACTCCACACAGCTCATCAGCGTGTTTGAGTACTTCAGTGACGAAACCAAGGCTGTCGAGAGCTTCAACACGCCGGCAACCTCCTAAACGCAGTTATTCTGAGATCACGCTGCCGCCAATAGGTGACTTTGTCAGAAGTTGAAGCGGATGCCTGCAGCAAGCCAAAATCCGCCGAGATCGAGCGACGAGATTTCGCGAGACACCTTTTCATTCAGTTGGTCGACTAAAGTTGAAACGACGTTTGCTTTAGCGACCATGTACTTAACATCGACATTGAAGTTAGCGGGGCCACGCTGCCACTCCACCCCGCCAGCGCCGTGAAACCCAAACGCCGGATTGACGTTTACGGCTGTTGCGAAGCCAGTGGTTGCGAGTTCCGCTGCAACCGACTCGTCGACGTCAAATCTGTTGAGGTATACGCCGATTCCACCTCCAGCATAGGGCTTCGCGCCCCCAAACCTCCAGAGTTGGACCCGTAAGGTCGCCCGGAGCGGGAACATTGACATATGACCTAAGGGCAGGAGGCCGTCAGTCTTCGGACTCATGATGAGCCGACCGATCTCGGTTTCAAGCTCTAAATCAGCAATAAGCCGACGTACTGAGAACACCGTGAAACCCAAACCTGAGTCAAGATTTTCCTGGCCTGACCTGCTTAAGATTCCACGCCCACCATACGACCACCCAGAGATCCAGCCGATACGGGAATCCTGTAATTCAGGAGGTTTTGGTTCCTGGTGCCTATTGACCTCCACTGTATCAGTCCCTGATAACTGGGCCGCATGAGCCTTGGGTGCTGCTACCGCCGTCCACATGCTCATGCCAAGCAGGCAAAGAAATGCCTGGCTCACCACTCTCGTTGCTCTATGGTTCATGCCCCCTCCGTTGGCAGATTACGTGGAGCGCGACCTTACCACTCGTTTTTCATTGCCAGGGGGGGTGGGTGGACGCCTGACGCCACAGATTGTAACAAGTTTCATACTGTCTCCAATGGTCTATTGCCAGGTCTTTAAAGTGTGATCTCGAAGAATTGTGTGCGCTCTGGAGGCAAAGGCGATAGCATCAGTTGAGCTGTCGCCCCGTAACTTTTCGACGAAAAGTCGTAGCTATGTATGCATGAGTATCGCGTCAAGCCCACGCCACCGTTCAACTTTGAGCTGACGGCTTCTTTCTTGTCACCTGGTCCCACGGACCAGGTCGACGTTTTCGACGGCAAGCGATACATGCGATTACTTGAGTTGGACAGCTCATCGCGCCTTGCGCTTGTAAGCAGCCTTGGGTCGGAACAGCGCCCGGAACTGATTATCACTCTGATGAACGGCGCGGAAAAAGACGAGCGTCCGACTGGGCGGGTTCTGAATCGCATGCTAGGGCTGGATTTTGATCTCGGCCCCTTCTACGAGTTGTGTCAGCGTGACCAACAGCTCTACGCTCTCAGTCGTGACCACTATGGTCTTAAGCCGATACAACGTTTGCGGCCGTTCGAGTCGCTGGCGTTGGCGATTGCCAGCGAAGGGCAAAAAAAGCATATGTTCCGTGCGACCCTATCATCGATAGCCACGGTTCACTCCTACACTGTCAACTGTGCAGGGGAACTGTTTTGTTCATTTCCAAACGTTGCTACCTTTGCTGGGCATGAGGTGAAAGAGCTCACGCACGATCCGGTAGATAGTATCCAGGCTGAGCAGCTACAAAGTCTCGCGGCAGTGGTGACGCACGGTGACATCGACCTGAAGGCTCTGCGCCGCCGGCCCACCGACGAGCTTCTTGCTACATTAAAATCGATCAGTGGTGTCAGCACATTGGGTGCACAGCTAACGGTTCTTTGCGGTTACGGTCGCTTGGAGTGTTTTCCGATCGCCGATACCCTGTTGCAGCGCTGGATTGCTCGAAATGTTTATGGCAGCGACAACGTTGATCTCTCGGCGATCGAGGTATGGGCTGAGCAATGGGAAAATCTACGTGGCCTGGTAGCGTTGTACATTTACGCTGAATTGGCGAAGAACGGGGAACTTTAGCGGAAATTATCAGCCTAAAATCTTAGGCTCCAAAATTTATATGGCTACGAGAGCTAAACCTAAGGATGATCGCTACAGGCTACCGGCCGCGGCTGAGCGCCGTAGTCGCAAGCTTGCCGAAGAACGCTTTGGTCGTTACCTCAGCGAGCATGACCTGAAGCTGACACCGGAACGCCGGGATATTCTCCAGGAGTTCTATCGTATCCACGAACACATCGAAGCTGACGAACTGATGTTTCATTTGCGCCGTGCTGGAGTGCGGGTGTCGCGCGCCACAATCTATCGGACGCTTGATCTTCTAGTGCAAGCGGGGTTAGCACGCCGTATCAGCCTGGGCAAGGATCACTCTTATTACGAACACATTCTCGGCCGTGAAGCACACGAGCACATGGTTTGCCTCGGTTGCGATCGCATCATCGAATGGCTGGACGCGGAGCTTACCCGATTGGTATTCCGTAACTGTGCTGAGCAAAGCTTCTCGCCCGCTCGCCACAGCTTGCAGGTGTTCGGCTATTGTCAGGATTGTTCCAAGACCAGCGAAGCCCACAAGGCTCTCGAGTTGGGTGAAGATGCCAACCTGTCGTCCGGCGATTGACGACTGAGGAGGCGCTGCGTTGCTCAGCGTGTAAGCGGGCAGCAGTGTACGACCCTTTTTCTCCTCGATGCACCAATTGCGGCGAAGCCCTGGAATTTGTACTCGCAACGACAGAGATGTCTTCGGTGTTGCCTAAGGGTAAATCTCGAATGCCAAACTTTGGCACTGATGAGGGAATGTGGCGCTATCAAGCGTTGCTTCCCAAGACTGACCGGAAGTTGGTCAGGCAGCGCGTGTTTATGGGAGAGGGAGGAACTCCTTGCCTCCGTGCTCGGCGCATCGAACGGGATTTGGGATGTCGAGAAGTATGGCTTAAGGACGAAACTTGTAACCCCACTGGCTCGTTCAAGGACCGTGGAACGGCCTTGGGCGTAGCGGTGTTGGCACGTCTAGGGTTTTCCGCTCTGGGGACGGTGAGCACCGGCAATATGGCGAAATCCGTAGCCGCCTATGCTGCAAGGGCAGGCATGGAAGCCACGATCTGGGTCGGAGCTTCCACCCCGATTCAAAAGCTTGCTCCGGTTGCGGTCCACGGTGCTTTGCTCCTCCGGATCGATGCATCCTACGGGGAAATCTATAACGCGAGTATTGAGTGGAGCCGGCGCACTAACGTACCGTTCATCAATTCCGATTCGGCGCTTCGGGTGGAGGGTCAAAAAACCATCGCTTACGAGATCGTCGAGCAGCTTGGGGGGCGTGCCCCTGATTGGCTTATAGTGCCTACCAGTAGCGGCGGCAACTTCTCTGCTATAGCTAAGGGCTTGCAGGAGGCATCGGACGGTGGGTGGCTTGGTGGCCACTGTCGGTTGGTAGCGGTTCAGGCGGCCGAATGCGCGCCGATTTCCAGAGGTTGGAAGGAAGGATCGAACAAGCCAATCAAAGTCCCGCCGTCGACCACCATTGCGGGAGCCATTTCGAATCCTTCCCCACCTAGTGGAGCGCGGGTATTGCGTTGGTTGCGTCAGACCAACGGGTGCGCAATTGCCGTGTCCGACCGCGATATCGAAGCAGCACAGTTCCGGTTTGCCTCAAAATCGGGCCGTTTCGTCCAACCTGCTTCGGCGGCCTGTCTTGCCGCACTTGAGCGTCTGCGGAACGATAACGTTGTGAAGTGTGAAGACTCGGTGGTTTTGCTGTTGACTGGCTCCGGGAGCAACGCGCCTCCAGTAGCTATCGAAGTTGCGGAGCCTTGTTCGCTGACTCAAGTCATGGCGGAACTCGACTAAGTAGCAAGCTCCTGCTGTGAGTTGTTCACCGTTTATTCTGCCTTGCACCCTCGGAGCGCCCGTGTTTGCATCGCTCTATGTGTGAGAAGCCAGCCAGCAACAATCTTAAACGGAGCTCGGCGATTCTGGTTGTGGCCATGTTCACCCTGGCTTGCCAAGATATGGACCGGCTTGAGCCAGACCCTATCGTTTTTGCTTCCGACTCCGATGGCCGGGGAACAATTCTCGGCACGACGACAGCCCCCGACTACGGCAGTGGAGCACGGCTGACTGAAGAAATTGCTCAGCGAAGAGTCCGCGAGATTATGGGTGCTCGTGGCGAAGATCGCCTTGAGCTCGCGACCACGTTCCTCCGCGAATATCCGATGGCCAGAGTTATCGCGAAGCTCCACGAGCTGATGGGCGATGCTTACGCTGAACTTGCGGAGCCTGAATTGGCGGCAGAAGCGTGGGAGAAGGCACTGGAGACATCCCAGCCACCAAACGACATTCTGGGCCTACCGCAAATGAACATAGATCTTCCTTATCAGATTGGCTGGGCTCACACTGAAGCTGGTAACCCGATAATCGGTGCGGAATGGCTTACTCGAGCGACTTTTATTAGTGACAGAGTGCAACTTGAGCAGGGCCTGCGATTTGTCTACGCGGAGCTTGGCTCTCCAGGCGTTGGTTTTGATGAATGGTTTTCAACAAACCGACTAAATACTGCTGTGCAAGCCCCAGATTTCGAACTTCCCGGTTACGGTTTTGACTCTTTGCGGTTGTCGGATGTCGATGCGAGCCTCACGTTAATTAACTTTTGGACGCCGACGTGACCAGCCTGCCGTGAGGAGTTTCCTCACCTCGATGCTCTATACCGGGAGTTGAAAGACGATGGTTTTTCCGTCGTTGCCGTCGATGTGCGTGACGACCGGCCGGGCACGGACGCTTTCTACAAGGAGTTCGGCTTCGAAATTCCTAACGTTTTTGACACCCAAAACATTGCGGTGGCTCGATATGGGGTTAGTGCAACACCAACGACCTACCTGGTTGATGAGGACGGTCGTATTCTTTGGCGGCGCTACGGATACTTGCCAGGTGAAGAAATTCGGCTAAGAGAGCAGGTCGAGGTTCTGTTGGACCATTGAGGAGAAAACGCGGCAAGTGGACAAAGAAGTGGCCCGGGTGCTCGCCACGATTGGCCTGCCAACGAAAATCTCCGCTTCTCCTCCAGCTGTGTGCCTCGAGTGCCACTCTCGCCATTTCGCCCAGACCAGATGGGTAGCAAAACGATGAAATCTCCTTGCTCGACCCTGGCGATAGGCATGTTATGTGTTGTCGGTTCCGGAGGCTTTACTCCAGTTTCTACGATGGGTGTGGCGGCTTATCCTGCCCAGAAGAGTGAGCAACTAACGGCCGCCATACTTCCTCTCGGACTTCCTGCTGACCTTAACGCTGCTTCTACAATTCTCCAGGCGGAAGATCGTCGCGACCTTACCGAAGCATTACTGCGGTTATCCGAGTCACCAGAACCGCTGGTCCGCGGGCGCACGGCCTTGGCGATTGGCCGGGTTGGTCTGCCGGCCGGCTACCTTCGATTGATAGAGATGGCCAGGGACCCAGTACCCTCGGTACGGGCACTGGCGGCGTTCGGCCTGGGTTTGCTCGAGCTTGACCTCGAACCAACACTGAGCGTTGCCATCCGGACCCGGATAGCTCAGCGTCTTGTTACGTTGCTGAACGACCCCGAGCACTTGGTGGTCGTCCAAGCCTTATGGGCATTAGGTATTCAGAAAGATCCTTTGGCGATACCAGCGATCACGCTGATTCTGGAAGACACATCCCGCCCACCACATGTGCTCGAAGCAGCTCTAGGAGCTTGGTGGCGGCTTCCGGGTGCTTCAACGCAAATCGCGGTTCCACATCTAGCATCGGAGGAAGGGTCGGTGCGGTTAGCGGCCGCCACGACGTTACGGCGTCTTGCTGACCCAGATGCTATGCCGGCACTGGCCACAGCTTTAGAGGATACAAACCCCTTAGTTCGCATTGCGGCGATGAGGGGTCTCTATGACGCTCCTGTAGGAGTAGCAAATCGGTTCTTAACCACATTCCTTGACGACGATGATTGGCGTGTGGTTTGCGCAGCACTGAACTGGATTATTGCCTTATGGCAGAGGGAAGCTGAAGTAGATGACCAGGTGTTCACGGCTGTTTTAAGAGCGTCAGCGAATCGCGATCGCCATGTGCAACGCCTGGCCCTGAAAACACTTGCCTGGGCTCCGGGGAGGTTCTCGGTCCCGGAAGACCGTGTCGTTATGGACATTCATAGCGACGATGCTGCCAAGCGTTCGTCGGCGGTTTCGGCGCTTTCCGTGGCTGATGGAAGCCTAGCTGAGAAGGGTCTTGATGCAGTACGCGATGTTTACGGCATTGAGGCATCTCCAGGGGGATCTGGCTCCTATAAAGTCCCCGCCATTCTTAGTGCTGCTCCGTTGGAGGCAGCTGAAGTAGTTCGAGCCCTAGTTGCTGCTGGTGATGCTGATGCCGATGGTTGGTTCTCGGCCCTGGCTACTTATGGGCCGGAAGCAGCTCGTGCGGAGGCACTTCGGCAGATTGAGAAATTTGATCCGGAACAAGCGGGAATAGCAGCTGCGCAACTCCTACGGGATGGGAGCCCAGTTCTGCAGGCAGTGGCAGGCGAGGTTATTGCTCGGTTGTGGGCGGCAAGTGAGCTTCTGGGGGAAGGTTCACAGGCGCAATGGACCAACGCGATATGGGACGCTCAGCGTGATCTAGCGGGCACCGGTTCACTTGAACCACGTTTGATCTTGCTTGGCGCAGCGCACAGCATTGACCCCATGACGATGCGCTTACGTGCGTCGGCTTTGCTTCCCGACCCCGACCGTAATGTCCGCCTTTGGTCCTTACGTAACGCGCCCCCTGAGGCAGGTTCAAGGGCTGAAGAGTTAATGAAACAAGCTGCCGGGCCAGTCGATACCGGGCGGACACTGGACGACTACCGGAAACTTGCCGAAGATTTACTTGTCTTACAGCAGGCGCCGCCACGGTTGGTGGTTGAAACATCGCGCGGTGCGATCGTCTGGGAACTCCAAGCAGCTTGGGCGCCGCTTACTGCAAATGCCTACCTAGAGTGGGCAAAAGAAGGCTTTTTCAGCGACATGGTGTTCCATCGAGTAGTGCCCGGTTTCGTTATTCAGGCGGGTGACCCGACGGCCGTGGGATATGGAGGGGCTCCGGGGAGTCTAAGGAGCGAAGAAACCCCGATCCCGTATACCCGTGGGACGGTCGGGTTAGCTCTGGCTGGCCGGGATACTGGGGGCAGTCAATTCTTCATTGTCCATTCCTTGGAGCCGCACCTGACGGGTATTCACCCTGTTCTCGGTCACGTCGTCGAGGGGCGCCGAATCGTCGACCGTATTCAGCCAGGAGATTCTTTGCGCATTAGACTCGCGTCCGGCCAGGCTCAATGAGAACCTTCGCATGAGTGCCCAGGCTACAATCGCGGACATAGTGAAGTTGACCGTCGATGTGATTGGTTGGTTTGCCGCGGGCGCAGTCCTTGTAGCCTATGCCCTCGTTTCCACGGGGAGAGTAAGAGCAGCCTCATACTCTTATCAGATCCTTAATCTTCTCGGTGGTTTGGGACTGGGTGTAAACACGTTTTACTACATGTCGTATCCGTCGACGGCGCTTAATATCGTGTGGGCCCTAGTTGCCGTGTACGCGATCTGGCAGTTACTGGTTGCGAAAAGCCGGATTGGTCCTCGGACTCCTTGATGATGACGCTTTCTATCCAGGTTTGTTTATGAGAACACGGATCGATTCACTCGGTTGTCGCTTGAACATCGGGGAGGCTGAGCACCTTGCACGTGTTCTTGCTGGCAACGGGCACCGTATCGTTGGGCCCGGTGAGGCTGCTGACTTGATGATCTTGAACACCTGTGCGGTGACTCATGTGGCGGCTCGTAAGTCGCGGAAGCTTATCCGCCATTGGCGACGAATAAATCCGACGGCTGCGATAATCGTGACTGGATGCTATGCGGAGTTGTCGCCCGACGAAGTTGCGGCATTAGGTGTAGACCTAGTGGTTGGCAATCAGCATAAAGATGAATTGCCGAGTCTCTTGAAAGAAGCGGGAATTCTTAATGACGCTCAAGTTTTGCCGCAGCCTGACGCGTTCCCCTTGCAGTCTGATGACGCGTTGCAAGCGAACTGGAACGGAAGAACCCGTGCTTTCGTCAAGGTACAGGATGGCTGCGACAACCGGTGCACATTCTGCATTGTTTCGGTAGCTCGGGGCGCAAGTCGAAGTAGGGCTGTTAACGAGATCGTTGCGGAAATCCAGGACCTAGTGCAAGCAGGTTATCGTGAGGCTGTTCTCAGCGGTGTGCACCTCGGGAGCTATGGCCATGATCAAAACATCCAGGAGGGGCTCCTATGCTTGGTGCGCTCTATACTCCATGAAACAACCATCGCAAGGTTACGGCTATCTTCACTCGAGCCTTGGGATCTCGGCCCCAAGTTTTTTTCCCTCTGGGAGGAGGAGCCAAGACTTCTTCCACACGTGCATCTTCCGCTAC
>PVBE010205109.1_pt1 | contig 59581 bp, 42 predicted proteins | sample 1631181 | NCBI WGS metagenome assembly PVBE01 (sample SAMN08397723, study PRJNA350692) | Marine metagenome, whole genome shotgun sequencing project. | isolation source: water | place: Pacific Ocean | collected 2012-04
CCCGATCTCAGGCGCGAATGCCGTCGGAACCGACTGGACCTACGTGAAGACCACCGGCGCGATCAAGGCGAAAGCCGGCCTCGGCGTCGACAAGACGAACTACAGCACCTGGTAAATCCAAAGGGAACCTCCCAACGGAGGATCCGGTACAATCCCAAAACGATGAAGGGCAGCGGCCTACGAAGCCGCTGCCCTTCGCGATTCTTCTGGTAGGCGGGGAGAGCTGGCCACTTAGCCAGGATCGCTGCTCCTTGCGCCGACCCGCGGTCCGGGTCTGTCGCCACTTGCGGCATTGGGCGGGCCCATCCGGGATTCACTGGTCGCGGCTGAACCCGCTCCTACAGGTCGGATTCACAGCTGTAGGGCAGAGCTTCCGTGTAGGAGTTGCTTTAGCTGCGACGCGTCGAGCGTGGGGACTTGCTCTCAAGGTTGCTTATTGCGCTAGCCTGCGGTCGTTGCCTCGGGCATGGATCGCCCTTGGCTCTTCCTTCAACTTAACATAACGAACATTATCGATCTGTTGGCTGTCGTCGGAGGGCGCATCCGTCAGGGGACCATCAACAGGTACTGCACTGCGGCCTTCACCGGCCGCTCGTGAGCATCCACCAGGCTGCCGGGACGCCGATCAGTATGACCAAGCCCACGATTGCGCCCAACAGTCTCCGCCGGCGCTGCGCGCGCTGATCCACGTGGTGTTCCTCGCGTTGCGCCTCGTGGACTGCATCGATCTTCGCCCAATCAGTCCCGCACTGGGGGCACGTAGCGATGCCCTTACTGATCCGTCGCGTGCAGAAACATGCGCGCGTCTGTTTGCGGCTGCACTTGGGACAGACATCCGCATCGGACGGGTCTAGCACAGCGTCGCAGCTGTAGCAATACTCTTCATGCATGGATGCAGAACCTCGGCAACGTAGCCCATTGTGTCCTGAAGCGATCAGCGGCTGCGCTGGTTCCACCGTCTGCGCGTCATCGAAGATCGGTGTGGGTCGTCATTCGCTGGCAGGCAAGCGTGAGCGTTATTCATCTTGAATCGCTGTCAGACGGCATCTGTCGACTGCTCATCGTCCGTCGACGTGCTTCCGAGGAGCCCCCCCAGATACATCGAGGCTCCTCGGCAGTGACTGACGCGTCAACAGATTGAGTGGACTATATGCTGATCGAGCCGGTTGAGCCGGTCCGCGTACCCGCCCAGGTCCCGCTCGAGCCGTTGCTGCCTGACCAAGTGCCTGAGCCCGTCCAGACGCCTGGCGAGGTCTGCGTCAGCGTGCCCGAACCACTGAAGGTAATGCCGCACCCGGAGCCGCTGAAGGTCACGGCGCCGGTGACGGGATCCACAGTGCCGGTGATCGCAATCGTTCCGACGCATACGGGTGGGAGGGTGATGTTGCCAGTGAACACGCCGCCGGGGTTAACGAAGAACTTTATGATGCCCGTGGCATCCCCGAGCGAGATCCCTGTGTACGCGCCTACGATCGTGACGACCGTGCCGACGCCACCTTCCCCGCCGCATCCCGGAAGCAGCGAGCACACCAAGAGCACGATCAAGCCAATCATCACAAATGCTACGTTGCGCATTGTCAGTATCTCCTTCGAAAAACGCTGGAATGCGGTTGGGCAATGGACCCAAGCGACGGTCAGGCCCTCACAACCACGCTCCCCACCTCAGTCATGGGGAACTCGATGAGACCGACTTGCTCGACCAAAGAGCGACTGGCGGCTAGAAGGACACCACGGCTGCCGCTTGGACCAAGTCCAGATCTTCCAGCCAACTCACGTCCGACAACTGTCGAGCCCAACTGAAGGTTACGTCCAGCCCGTCCACGACCTCACGGGTCGCGCTGATCGAGACGAGCTCGTCATAGGTCGTGCCCATCAGCACGGCCGGGTGAACGGGGTCGAGATTGACGTACCGCAGTTCAACAGGCGTGTCGCCGATCTCGAGTTGGGCGAGCCCAGTCAAGGCGCGAGCGCCATTGAAGATCGTCGTGTTGCGCATCCAGCGTTCCCAAGGCACAGCTCCCGGGGAGGCGGCCAGGTCATACTGGATCATCTCGTAGTACGGATGCAGGCGCGAGAAAGCGATGTCGTACGTCCGGTCAGTGCGACTGGCGATCCCGGTGATCTTCACGCTGCCGGTATCGATGAGTTCGATGCTTCCCAGCCAGGCAGCCGAGTTGCTGAAGTCGATCCGAGCGAAGTTGCGCTCCATATTTGCATACTCAAACGCAACGTCGCGGCCCCAGATCTCGCCCGAAGCGTCGACGGCCCAGGCTTGCTCGTCGCCAGCGCCGTCGAAGAGGTACGTGCCACCGATATGCCAGGATGGCTTCGTGTATGCCAGGCGGTAGGAGGTGATGTGGTCGACGCCAACGCCGAAAGTCCGACCGTGGTCGCCCCACGCATCGCCGGTAAATACCTCAACATCCAATCCGTCGGTGAGGACGTCCGGCAACTGCAAGCGAACGCCGCTCTGAGCGATGCGATCGTTGTCGAAGGCCAAGCCCATCCCGTGGCTGACGAACTGGCGGCCAAGCGTCCAGTCGGCGTCGGTGATGCAGTCAGTGCTCGCGGCGATGAAGGCCTCGTCCAGCCAGATGTTCTCGCCGAGGCCGAGGGAATCCATGGGGACGACTTGATGGCGAGCGATCTCAACGCGCGAGGCGTCGTCGATCATCTTGAGGGAGATCTTGCCGTACAGATCATCGGTGATGGGACCTTCGATGCCCAGCTTGGCGGTTAGCGCGTCGAACTCAGCGTTGCTCCAGAGGTCGCCGACCAGACCGGTCCGGTAGTCGATCCATCCGGTGACTCGAGGACGGTTCATCGCATCCTCAAGCGCTGTCACGCGATTGTCGAGGTCGTCTGTCTGATCGCCAAGGTCATCGATCTGCGACTGCACGTCGGCGAGTTCGGACTTGAACTCATCCAGAAGCTTGGCGCAGATGCCGCGGACCTCTTCCTCCGTCACGGTACCCGCCGGGCCCTGCGGGCCAACGGCACCGGCAACGCCAGCCGCGCCGGCGGCACCGGGCGCACCGGTCGGCCCTATCGGGCCTGCCGGCCCGATCTCACCCTCGGGGCCATCTTCACCCGCAAGGTCAGCGACGACTCCGGGCTTGCCCTCATACCAATCCATCAGACGCGAGATCGCCATGGCGAACTCATACCGCGTCAGCGCGCGGTCACCCTTGTAATCCTGCGACTTCGGGTAGCCGATGATGATGCCCTCGTCCGCGAGCGTCTGGACGGCATCATACGCCCAGTGGTCGAAGGGCACGACGACTGTGGTATCTGCGAAAGCCTGCGGACATAACGTCACTACGAGGATCAACGACAGCGCGGGGATCCACCGCATGGGTCACGCCTCCTACTGTGATGTAATGCTGCGATTGCCCAAGTACGGTACACGGGCTTGCTGGAGTCGTATAGCTGAACACCACGCATAGCGTGGGCGCCGCGCCATCGAGGCACGACCACAATGGAAATCTTTAATGCCAGTGTAGATTTTACTTGTGATCACTCAATGGTGTCAACACTACATCGCACATTCCGCCGCACCGGAGCGAAGACACCAATGCCCCTGGCCTCGAGTGCCTCGACACCCATGACGACGGTCGAAATGATCGGCGCGACCTAGTTACCGAAGTTCTGCAAGACCGTGGACACTCCGAAGACGAGAGTCGCGATCTTTGACCAGTCGATCTTGTTCCCTCTGGGCACCACCACGACGTCGCGGTCTTGGAGGGGGGTGGTCAGCGCCTCTCCCCCACCGCGCAGGCCGGCGCGCAGATTCACCTCAAAGACCTCCACGCTGTCGCCCTGTCGCCTGAGCAGGCCGACCCTCGCCAGGCGCGCTTCCTTGTAGCCTCCGGCCAACGCCACAGCATCGATCACTGCATCGCCGGCCTCGAACGTAAATGTTCCCGGATTCCGCACTGCGCCAAGCACGGCCACCTGCGCCCGCCGTAACGGCACGCTGATCACTGTCCCGGTCTCCAGAAGGGGGTCCGTCGCGACCGCTCCCGCCGTCGCCAACGACGGGCGCAGCAAGGCTGTCGCATCGACGAACTCCCGCGTCCCGTCAGGCCGCGAGACGAGTATGGCGCTCACCTCGGCATCCGCGGTGACGCCCTCAGCCAACGCGAGGGCCATCGTGAGGGTCACGGGCAGCGCCGCGGGGCGCACGACGCCCGGGCTACTGACCTCGCCCACCACGATGATCTCGCGGCGCTCCTCAGGCACGACGACGGTGCGGAGATCATGGGCCGGCACGTCGGCCTCGCCTCCGGGTTGATTGAGCGCCGCGCCAAGGTCCAGGTCCAGAGTCTGCCCCGTGCTATCCACTGCTGAGATCGTAAGCGATGCGTTATCGGTTAGCCCACCGGCTTGTGAAATGACATCTGTCAGTCGCATCCCATGCGCGACCGTGCGAAGGCCTGGGCTCTTGACCTCCCCGATGACCGCGATGGCCTGTCTGGGTGGCACCACGAGCGTGTGATAGCCCGCGATGGGGAGATCCAGCTCGCCATTGGGTGTCTGGAGGATCGCGTCGAGGTCAACGACCGTCATGTTGTTTTCGTAGTCGATCAACGCTGCGTTCCGGGAGTCGGCGTCCGGCCCTACCCCTCCCGCCGCAGCCAACGCGTGCGTGAGGCGCGCATCGCGCCTAAGCGAGACGGGACCAGGCCTTGCGACCTCCCCCACGACGATCAGCGGCTGTCGTTCTCCGACGAACAATGTGTCGCCAGGCTCGAGAATTTCGCCGTCGGCCAACCCGACATCCCCGGCCATCGCCAGTGTGCGAGGCTCCTCATCGCCCCGGTAGAGGATGGCGTCACTCGCCTTGTCGGTGCGCCCGCCCACTCGAGCCAGCGCCTCGGCAATCGGCAGCCCCTCCCCCACCACGGGCACCGGGCCCGGCTTGACCACTTCTCCGAGCACGTAAATCTGGCGCGGATGGTACTGCTGGATGTTGACGATGACCTCAACGTTGCGGTACAGACGCTTCATAGCGTCCGCGATCTCCCCAGCAATCTCATGGCGCGTCCGACCTTGGGCGCGCACCTCCCCCACCTCGGGGTATGCGAAGGCACCATCAGGCCCCACCATGAGATCGAAGGGCGCGTGGAAATCCGGCCTGCCAACATCCACGCGAATGTCCAGGACGTCCCCGGGTTGGATCAGGTACTGAGGCTCCGCCCCATCGGTCAGATCGCCGGGCGTGCCACTCCTGACTTGCGCGCCCAAGACGCTCCCCAATAGCAATGCCACCCCACACAGAATGCCCCGCACGGATACACGTGAGACCATCGCTGCCTCCCATTTGCTCGGACCAAGAGGACGCCGTCTCTTGATCAGTTCATCGCGTGGTGACGCCTTCGCCATCTCGCCCCCGCCACCCTCGTTGCCCGCCGTCCATCCGGAGGTCTCTCGGCCGGGCATCCCGCCTGGGACACTCAGCGCCGCCCGCACAGTATAACCGTCCCAGGCGCGGCATGCCAGGCGCGCTCAGCTGGCGGCAACGCATTCGGTTTCCGGGCCCCGCAGCGGAGACATGCAGGTCTCGGGAGCGCAACTGCCGAATCAGCGCGACCAACGGCCGACCGTTCAACCAACGATCCGGGTCCCCCGTCCAATACGGGGAATCAGGGCCAGATACGGGCCTAATCCCTGTCTGACGGCCCGACTGGGGTACGTGTCACTCGGGCTCTGGAGACCACCGATCGGCTTTCATGCGGCGGCCCACACGCATTACTGCTCAGATGCTCCGGAGGGTGCTAACCGAATGGCGATCCGAGGCGCGCGTAGAGTGACGGGAGCGCTGAAGACCCTTGGCGCAAGCATCAGAAGGCCCTCGCTGCTGGCGGGCCACAAGATCAAGGGACTGATGGGTGACGACGAACTCCTGGCCCTCCTCACGATGGCTTCTCGAGTGCGGAGCGGGAGCACGATCCTGGAGATCGGCGTCTACCTAGGGAAGTCTACATTCTACGTGGAGGCCGGAGCACAAGGCCAGAGCATCCGCCATATAGTCGTGGACACCTTCGAGACAGGCGTCGCGGGAGGCGCGAGCGAGAAGAGACGAGAGGATTTCGACGCCAACATTTCGCGATTCCGCGAAGACGTCGAGGTGTGGGAGATGGACTCGTCTGGTCTCGGAGCCAAACTCGAGGCAGAAGGGGTCTGCCTTGACATGGCCTTCATCGACGGCGATCACTCGTACGAGATGGTGAAGAGTGACCTGGAGGCGGTGCTGAGCCATTCGACGCCGGGCGCGGTTATCTGCCTGCACGACTTTCTCAAACCATGCGGGGTAACTCGCGCCGCCGGGGAGTATCTGGAAACGAAAGCGATCGAGCCGGTGCGCCTCGTGGGGTCCCTCCTTATCGCACGGAAGACGTAGCGGACCTGTCCCCAGCGGGGATGCGTGGCGTGCCTCCACCGGTGATCGGGCCGGTTGCGCTCCTTGTGGTGGATGTCATACTGGGCGTGCCATTACACGGCATCCACGCGTTGGCCGCATGCCGAGTGAATCGATTCCCCAAAAGTGGTCTGACAGCATGAGCATCGTCGATCTAATTCGATCGAAGTCGGAGCACATCCGAACGGTCCTGCTGCCTGGCGGCTCCATCCGCGGGCGGATGGCCAGGGGTGCGTTCTGGAGCGCCACCAGCACGGTTGCCGCCCAGATCTTCGGATTTGCCGTTGCGGTGGTTACGGCTCGGATTCTCGGCGACAGCACCCTCGGCCACTTCGGGATCATTAGGAGTACGGTTGAGCTAACCAGCATCCTCGGAGGACTGGGCCTGGGCCTGACGGCGATCCGCCACGCAGCAGAGCTGCGAGACAACGATCCGGATCGAGCAGGCCGCATCCTGGGTCTGTCGATGCTGGTTACGGCCGGCTCGAGCGTCGCCATCATGTTGGCGCTGTTGGCGGCGGCCCCGTGGGTGGACGAGACGTTCCTGAAAGCCGAGGGGCTCGCGGTCGAGTTGCGCCTGGTGGCGCCGCTACTCGTGTTCAACATGGTCAATGGCGTGCAGATCGGCGCGCTCGGAGGCCTGGAGGCATTTCGCTCCCTCGCCATCGCCAACGCCGTCCGCGCGTGCCTGAACGTGCCCATCACGGTGGTTGGGGTCTCGCTGTTCGGCTTGCAGGGCGCGGTTGTCGCCATGGTGGCGAGCAGCATGGTGGGCGTGTCGATCAGCCACTACCTGATGAGGAAAGAGTGCGCGGCGGCTGGGATCCGAATCTCATACCTGGATGCTTGGCAAGAGCGGCGCGTGCTCAGCACATTCGCGCTGCCGGCGTTCATCACCACATCGTTCGTGACTCCGGTTGTCTGGCTCGGCAACACGACGCTCTTCCGGCGGACTGGAGGCGACGCGGAAATGGGCGTCTTCTACGCCGCCTATCAATGGCGCACGCTGTTGCTTTTTGTCCCAGGCGTCCTGGGACGCGTCGCTCTCCCCATGCTGGCCAACCTCCATGGAGACGGAGATGTCCGCCGGTACCGGAGGCTCTTCTGGGGCAACCTAGGCATCGTGATGGCCGTCGTCACGGCGATCTGCATACCCATCTCCCTTGCCTCCCGGGGCATCATGAGTCTCTACGGCGAGGGCTTCGGTGATGGCGCCTACGTGCTCGTGTTGATCTGCCTGTCAACCGTCTTCTACACGGGCGTGGGGGTGGCGAACTCAGCCATCGCCAGCATGGGACGAATGTGGGGCGGCGCCGCGATGAGTTTCATGTGGGCCTGCACCTTCATGACCAGCGCCTACTTCCTGATCGACCGCGGAGCCGTTGGCCTGGCTGCCTGCCATGCAATCGCCTACGGCGTGCAGGTGGTGGCGTCACTGGGCTATACGGTGTATCTGATGCACCGGTACGCGGGCCGCGGGTCCGTTGGGACTGATACGCCCGAGGCGCCCTGATGCGGCTGACTGCTTCATCACGGGGGCCGCGTCCGACATCGGTAGCGCGGTCGTGGACCCGCTTGCTAGGCTCCCTGGCGCTGGGGAGACAACTCGCCAGTAATATCAGACGCCCACACGGGTACTGAGCAGATCCAATGCACCCGGAGGGCCCTGACAATCCCAAGCCCTCACGTGCACCTATGAAGGATAATGACCAGACGCCTCCACCCAGATCGCTCGCCGGATCCACGGTATCCAGCACCGCCTGGACCATATCGAGCCGGCTGGGTGTTCAGGTCATCTCTCTCATCGCGATGGCCTTCTTGGCGCGCCTGCTCGACCCCTCGGATTTCGGGCTCATTGCGATGGTGCTGACGGTCACGGGGTTGCTGGACACAGTGTCCTCCCTGGGGCTGAGCGCGGCCGCGATCCAACGCAAGGACCTCACGCGCGACCAATCAAACATGCTGTTCTGGATCAACGCGGGCCTCGGAGTGCTCTTCACCATCATTACGGTGGCGCTCGCGCCGGCGATGGTGTGGTTCTACAAGCGCGCTGAGTTAACCACCTTGGCACCCGTGCTGGCACTGAACTTCGCGGTGGTGGGCTTGAGCGTGCAACCACGAGCGCTGCTTGCTCGGAATCTGCGCTTCCGCGCCATCTCGGTGATAGAATTCGGTGGACGGATCGCGAGCAACATCGCTGCCATTGTAGCGGCCTACGCTGGATGGGGGCTGTGGGCGCTGGTCGTTCAGTCACTGGGGTATCAGGTACTCGTGACGGCAGGATTCTGGATTGCGCTGCCCTGGTGGCCCGGTCGATTTCGGCGTGGCTCGGACGTCGGAGACCTGCTCAAGTTCGGCGCGAATGTAGTGGGAGTCGGCGCCTTCAATCACCTCGGTCGCAACTTCGATAAGATCGTTTTGGGGCGCACGATCGGGAGCGAGGGGCTGGGGTACTACTCGCGGGCGTATCAGCTGTTGCTGTACCCCATCTCAGCCATCAACGCTCCCCTGGCCAGCGTCATGCTGGCCGCCCTGTCGCGCCTTCAGAACGACCTCCCGCGCCTGCGAGCCGCGTACACTCGCGTGATGCAGGCTGTGGTGGCCATTACGTTCCCGGCCGTGACCATGATGGCGGCGCTTCGCGAGGAACTGATCCTGACAGCCTATGGCGAGAAGTGGATTCCCGCAATTCCCATTTTCGGCATCCTGGCGCTGGCGGGCTGCGTCCAGCCGCTGGGCAACTCCACCGGCTGGCTATTCATGGCTACCGGCAACCCAGGCCGGCAATTGCGGTGGGGGCTGGTGATGGTCCCGCTGCAGTCGATCGCCGTGCTCATCGGGGCGAGATGGGGCGCGCTGGGCGTCGCTGTGGCGTACGCGAGCGTGACCATCCTGCTGGCGTGGCCCGCGGCCTGGTACTCGTACTCGACGGTCGACATGCGGGTGTGGGATGTGTGGCGCAAGTTCGTCCCGCAATTCATCGCCGCCCTCGGAGCCGGTGGCGTGGCGGCGCTTACTCGCGAAGTGCTGATCGCCCGCGCGACGCTTCCCCACTGGAGCCGCCTGATCATCGGGTCGATCACTGGGAGCGCCGGTTACATCATCCTGCTGTCCATGCTGTGGCGTGGGTGGACGAAGGAAGTGCGCTCGATCATTGACCTGATCATGAAGCGCAGCAACCTGGAGCAAGTGCGCTCACATCACAGCAGTTCTCGATCGCAAGAACGCCCTGAACAGCGTAGCGAGGACTAGGTCCCATGCCTCCCGAGGAATGGGACCTATATCCAGCGAAACGGCATGCCTGAGAACGTGCAGACGCGAGCAATTCCGCGCTGGACGGACACACCGTCGCACTGCGGTCATGCTCGGAGGAACCGCCCCATGCCAGACCTGCCCGACACGCAGTTGCCCGTCACGGTCATCGTCCCCGCGAAGAACGAGGAGGGTGGCATCGGAGCGTGTCTGAGCAGACTCGGGCGATTCGCGCGGGTGGTCGTGGTTGACTCCCGTAGCGCCGACCGGACCCCGGAGATTGCCCGGGAGCATGGGGCCGAAGTCCTCGACTTCGAGTGGGACGGGCAATTCCCAAAGAAACGCAATTGGGCGCTCAGGACGCTCGACATCGACACGGAATGGGTGCTTCTGCTAGACGCGGACGAACTGGTCACCGAGGCGTTCTGCGACGAGTTAGCGGATCGGCTAGGCGCCGAGGCGCGCGACGGCTACTGGCTGACATACGACGACTACTTCCTCGGCGTGCCGCTCCGACACGGCGACCGCATGCGCAAGCTGGCCTTGGTGCGGTCGGGACACGGCGAGTACGAGCATATCGCCGAGGACGGGTGGAGCAAGCTGGACATGGAAGTCCACGAGCATGTGGTCGTTGACGGCTCTGTGGACGCAATCAACGCCTCGCTGATTCATCGTGATGTGAGGAGCATCGGGCAGTACGTTGAGCGGCATGATGAGTACGCCGCATGGGAAGCGGCGCGGTATCAGGCGCTTCGGGACAGCGACGACTGGGCCGAGCTGACGCTCCGACAGAGGATAAAGTACCGCGTGATGGGTTCGTACGCCATGGGGCCCTGCTATTTCGCCTACAGCTACATCCTGAAGCTGGGGTTCCTCGATGGTCGCGCCGGTTTGGCGTATAGCGTCGCCAAGATGATATATTTCCTGCAAGTTGCTCTTCGGATCCGCGCAGCATCGGTGGAGTCGGCGTCCGCGGACGCCGACGATCCAACGGTCTGACGGACGCCATCTCACGAAAGCCTCAGGAGCCCCATTACATGCGCATCTGTCTTGTCGCCGAGTATTTCGAGCCTGGCGGACCGGGCGGAACGCCGTCGAAGATGCCCGAGCTGGTCCGGGAGATGAAGCGCCAACACGACGACGCAGAGATCGACGTGATCGCCAGTCGCAACTACTACCGCGCCGAAGGGCCGAAACTGCCGGCGCTTGAGGAGTGGGAAGGCGCTCGCGTAACGAGGCTGTCGGTCCCGCCGTCGAATCGCCCGTCCACGCTGCAGCGAGTGGCCGCCGGCGTGCTGTTCTCGTGTCGCGCGCTGGCATCGGCGTGCACCCGACGGCGGTATGATGTGATCTTGGTGGGAACAAACCCCCCGCCGGCGCCCCTGGCAGGACGATGCGCTCGCGCCCTGACGGGCGTGCCATACGTCTATCTCATCCATGACCTCTACCCCGACACAGCGGTCGCTCTTGGGCACCTCTCCCAGGATGGCCGCCCCGCTCGAATCGCCCGCCGGTGTCAGACAAAATGGCTTCAGTCAGCGGCAGGAGTAATCGTGCTGGGACGGTGCATGGCCGAGCATGTTGCCAGCGAATACGGGGTCTCCGAGGACGCTCTCGATGTCGTGCCGATGTGGGCGGACCCGGACGAGATCCCGATGCTCCCCAAGTCTACGCCCTACAGAGAGAAGAATGACCTGAGCGGATTTCTGATCTTCTATTCGGGGAACATCGGCCATTACCAGGACTTTGAGACCGTTCTCAGGGCGGCGAAGCTACTCAAGGATGAGCGACCCGACATCACGTTCGTGTTGGTGGGCGATGGCGCCCAGCGCGAAACCCTCGAACAGCGCGTTGCCGATGAGCAACTCGCTAATGTGAGGATGATGCCGTTCGTTCCGGCTGAGGATTTCCCGTCCGCTCTCGCCTCCGCCGACGCGCTGCTGGTGAGCCTCGCGCCAGGAATCGAGGGCCTGTGCGTGCCCGGGAAATTCTACACATCTCTGGCCGCCGGTCGCGCGATTCTGGGCATATCCGGTCCGCGCTCTGAGATCGCTCGGGTACTGACGGAAGCAGAATGCGGGCTTCATGTCCGGAACGGGCAGGCAGAGGAATTCGCGGACGCCGCCACGCGGCTTGCGGACGACGCGGCCCTAACGGAGAAGCTGGGCCACAATGCCCGCCAGGTCCTGTGCGACAAGTTCACGCTGGAGACGGCGGCCACGGACTTTTACGATGTGCTGGAGCGCGCTGCCGCGGGATCTGCGTCACCGGAGTAAGTCCTGATCGGGCGGGGAGCTAGCAATGTTCAACAGACTCCGATACCGACTTGCGCGCGCCGCATTCTCAGCGCTCGCGGGGAAACGCCTTGGCGTCCCCCCCCCCAGCCGGACTCGTCCCCTCCATCCCAGAAAAGCTACTCAGCATTGACCAGGACGAACACGTCGCCGAGATCCACCTGTCGCGGCATGCGGACGTCGAGTCTTTTGCCCTGGACGATGGGCTGCCGCCGGCATTCCGCAGGGAATGGTCCTTCGCGGCGCGTCACGTCTACCGCTTGCGCAACGTCATGGTCGACATCCGGACCGGGGCATGCATCTCCGACGAAAGCGCGTATCAGGAATCGTACGGATCGCTCCTCCGGTGGCTTTCGGCCAGGCCCTACCCAGCCATGGGGTCGGCGCGCGGCGAGAGCACCGATGGGGTCTGCACGTGCGTCCCAGCCGCGGGATACTATCACTTCTTGCTGGAGGAACTCCCCAGGCTCATCGCCTGCCTACACGTCTATCCATCAGCGACCGTGCTCGTCAGCAACCAGGCTCCTAGTTTCGTGTTTGACGTGATCGATACCCTCAAGCAGACGGGACGGCTCAGCGGACGCATCGAGCGCCTGGATGACGGCCTTGTTCAAATCCCCGACTACGCGTTCGCAGCCGCTGAAGCTTGCTCCGGTTGCGTCCACAGCCACGATATCGAATCGCTCCGCCAATCACTCCTGCCGCCGGAACTCGGCCAATCTGTCGAAGGGCCCGAACTCCTGTATGTCTCGCGCCGGGCAGTGGGCTCGCGCTCGCCCGAGAACGAACACGAGGTCGAGATAGCCCTCGCAGAGAAAGGCTTCGAGGTGGCTTGCCTTGAGCGAGACGACCTGCGAAGCCAGATGGAACGCCTTGCCGCGGCCCGCTTGATCGTGGCCACTCACGGCGCCGGACTTGCCAACCTTGTCTGGTGCCGCACGGGAGCCCGGCTGGTGGAGATTTTTTCCCCTGATTTCGTCAACGACTGCTATGCCCGCCTTGCGTGTCAGAGGGGCATTGCCTACCAGCCTATGTGGGCCGTCCCCGCCGGCAAATGGGGGCGCGTCGACATCGAGGCGCTCCTGAGGCACCTCGACCTACGGGAATAAGCGTGAGAATACTCTTTGTCCATCACGGCAGCGCCCGTGGCGGAGCCCCTCTCAGCCAAATAGGCCTGATGGCCGGCCTGCGCGACCAGGGCGCCACGTGCATTGCGTGCGTCGGATCCGGCGACCCAGAGGTCATCGAACTCTTCGAGAAACACGACTTCGAGGCGCACGCATGCGCGGTGCCGCCGTTCCTGCACACAACCGGCGATGACTACTCGCCGCTCCGACCTCGTGATTGGATGCGACTGACGAGATGGCTGGCGCAACGGTCGGCCACCGATCAGCGACTCGGCGAGCTGGTAGACAGAATCCGCCCCGATATTCTGCACCTGAATTCGATAGGTCTGGCGCCGTACGCGCGCGTTGGACAGGCCCGCGGGGTCCACTCCGTCGTGCACGTGCGCGAAGCTGTGCTTCCTGGGATGTTTGGGACCCGCAAGAGATGGCTCGCGAAGTGCCTCCGCGAAGACGCGTCCGGCGTGATCGCCATCTGCCAGGATAATCTTGCCAGGATTGGCCTTACTGGCCCACAGGTGCGGGTCATCTACAACCCAGTGAGCTTCGAGCAGTTCGACTTCCGGATGGACAAGGGCGAGGCTCGAGAGAGCTTGGGCATCCCGCCTGATGCAAAGGTAGTCCTGTTTACCGGGGGCCGAGACACTCTTATCAAGGGGCGCGACGAGTATCTCCGGGCAATGGGCATCGTCCGCAAGCGAGACGCTCGCCTGACGTGCCTGACGCCCAATTTCGACAAGCGCCCCACGCGGAAAGCGCCGCGAAACCTGAAGCAGCGGATGGCGGAGGTATTGGGGTACTATCGGCGCAAAGAAGCCGAGCTGGAGCGCCGCATAGAGGCGAGCGACCTCCAGGACCGCATCGTCCGCACAGGCTTCGCGTGGGACATTGAGCGATATCTCGCCGCCAGTGATGTCGTCTGCGTGCTCCACACGCGCCCCCACTTCGCGCGCATGGTGATGGAATCAGGCGCCATGAAGAAGCCCGTTGTCGCTTTCCGGATTGGTGGCGTCGAGGAAGTCGCGCACCACGAACGGAATGCTCTTACCGTGGAGCCGCGTGATGTGGAGGGCGTCGCCGATGCGGTGGTCCGATTGCTTGGCGATGATGAGCTTTGCGCGACTCTCGGAGCCGGAGGGTACGAGCAGGCCTCGGAGCTGTTCGAGGCTTCTGTCCACACGGAGAACGTGCGGACCTTTTACGGCGACGTGCTCGGCAATTCCGCCGACTGACGCGACGGCGGTCTCAAGATCCAGTCTGGACGTCAGCGCGAGGGACAAGTAGATGGCCGATGCGCAGCGGGCGACGACGCACGACCTTGGGCGCTGGACCAGTTTGCGCCTGCCCGGCCGCCTGCTCATTACCACCACCGTCCTGCTCCTGCTAATGATCTGCTACTTCCGTGAGTGGCTCACGACATACACGTCGCCGCTGCTACTGGGGAGCTATCTCGTTGTTGGTCTGACACTACCCCTCGCAATCCACCACGCGCTTGTAGTGCGGTTCTGGGTCATGCGACGGAGCGACGTGAAGGCTCTCATCGTGCCCATCGTCGGGTACGCTCTCTTCATCTTCGTCGTGCTCATTGAGCGAGCCCACCAGTCCATCGGCGACGCCCACATGAGCGTCGGAGTAATCGGCCTGTTGATGCTGCTGCCGATCTGGGCTTGGTTTGGTTTCCTTGCTGCCCGATCGACCCAGAATGCCTACTGGCTCGGCACGATTCTCAGCGCGATCATCGCCGCCGCCGCTTTCGCCTCCTACGTGATGCGCCAGACCGGCATTGCGTACGAACCCATCATCACCCCGGCCCGCTGGCCCATGCGTCTCGTCTTCCTGTTCGCCTATCTATGGCATCTGTCGGCTTGGTTGGGCGGCAAGCGCAAGGGCAGGCACGCGTCCATCATCGCCGTGCTCGCCTGCGTGCCTGAGCTGATGCTGACAATGCACAAGCCCGTCCTCCTGGCCACGATGGTCGGCACGTCTATCGTGGTACTGCCCCACCTCGCATCGCGTCGAATCTTGCTGCGCCTCGTCCCAGCGATAGGGCTCTCGGTGGTGGCGCTCATAGTGCTGAACTGGGCCAGCGGAAACGCGATTGCAGCTCGGGCCCAAAACGCTATCGTGCGATCCTGGCTACACGTAGACGCAGGGATGGCGAGCGAGCATATGTCCACCAAACTGGCCGAGCGACTGCTAGGCGGGCGATTGAGGATCTGGTCCGAGATGATGGAGCCCTTCGGCGAGAGTCCTTGGGTTGGGTCGGGTTTGGGGCACCAGTATCAGCTCAAGAAGCGGGCCCAGACCGTGTCGGCTCACAACACGGCGGTCGACCTCCTGCTTGGCGTCGGCGTGCTCGGCGTTCTGCCCATTGCAGTCGTGACGGCCTGGTGGATCACGCGGGCGACTCTCACCGTCCTCCGAGCGCCAGGACTCCCGGCGGCGATCCAGTGGATCGCGGTGGCCTACTTCATTGGTCTCTCGGCATATGGCGTTGGCGGGGCCCTGCGCAGCTTCATGTCGCCGCTGCTATTGCTGGCGCTACTGTTTGGGGCGTCGATTCGTCTGCGAAGGGCTGGTGGCGCGCCGGCGGCTCGCCAAACCCAGCCTCCACTCGACGGACCGAACGTTCAGGCGGAGGATACGCTACCGGGATGAGTATCACGGCGACGGCCAAAATCGCTGCTGGACGGGTAGCGGGACCGGCGTGGGCAGGCGCGTGCAAGTGGCTGGAGCAGCGCGAAAGCCCTGCGAAGCTGCCGCATCTAACCGGCCTGCGCGTCGCCCTTGTCAAGCAAAGCGTCTATACGGACCTGTACTACGACCCCAACGCCAAGACACCACTCGATCTCATAGGATCCAGCGCCCACCGCTCAGGGCCTGTTGCGCTTCTGACCGACTTCCCCTCCCAGTTCTTCATCGTTGAAACGGAACCCGACGACGAGTGCCAGGTGTGGCAAGAGAAGGCTCGCTCCACCCATCCGGAGTGGGACGCCCTCACCACAGCCATGGACGCGGTCGCCGTTCCCGCTGCCAGTGTCGACTGGGGTCAGTTCGATGTCGTGTTGGCCATCGAGAACGCCGTGCCTGAGCGAATCACCCGAGACTTCCCGGCCGTTCTCTGGGCAACGATGGTCGAGCACCACCGCATGAGCGTCTATAAGCCGTACCTACGCCAGCCACCAAGCGGCTACGACTGCTTCCTGAACCAGCACTTCGGGCCAACGCCCCGATCGCTCCGCAGGCGCGCGCACGTAGTGGAATTCCCTTACGCTCTCAACCGAGCGGGCTCCATAACTGATCTCTTCGGCGATCTCCCGACTCAGAACTGGGTGGTCATCGAGCGAAACCAAATCGAGGGCTCCCTCAAAGACCTCCAAATGCCTGAGGGCGTTGACAGCAAGCTCTGCGGCGACCGCACGATCACGGACCACCTACGCATGCTCGTGCAGTCGAAGATCCTCTTCTCCCCAAGAGCAGGGAGGCGTCTCTGGGGCAACGCGGCCGCTGAGGCGGCCGCCGCGGACTGCGTTGTCGTCGGCAACAGACACAGTTACTGGAACCCGTGCATGATAGACCCGCGGCTCCATTGCACCACGCCCCCCGCGGGCATCAAACTCGTCGAACGCTTGCTGGCCGACGATGACGAGTACCACGATATGCTGACGGCCCAGCGAGCCCGCCTCGACTGGTACGCGTTCTGGCGCCCCCTCCAACAGCTCAACGCCTGCATCGCCCAAACTCCACGTCCGCTCTCCGCCCAACGCCTCTGCGTCTAGCCCGGCCGGCCTCTCCCCCACCTCACCCACGCAGGCTCACATTCTGGCATACGCTCTTTCACGCTTTCCATTATACCTGTTTTCCGTCTTTCCCTTTATCATGCCACGCCACAGCCAACGCCCCACGACAAAGTCAACCGACGAAGACGCGGTGGAACCCACCCCTCCCCTACTCTCCTGACTTCGTCTTCTCCATCAGCAGATCCAGCGCTTCCTCCACGATCTCATAGAGGTAGACCTTGCGGCCCAGCCTGACGCGCCTCTGGACTGACTCAACATCTACGAAGTCCCAGTACTTGCGGCCCATGTACATTTGGCGCTTGACGCCGTCACGCCCCGCCTCGCCGGCATCAGCGTCGGCCCCCGCTTTCACGCTTTCCCGAATACCAGTATGCACGTTCTCGTCCTTCGGCGCCCCGCCGGGCTTGGAGGCAGACTTCTTCTTAGGCCTGGACGGTTTGAGCGCATCGGCCTCCTCTGCCGTTCCCGACGACGCATCCGGTATCCCAAGCTTCTTGCGCACTACGTTCGCCCGGCGCGAATTTGGGTCGGGGAGCTTCTTCTTCGCGGATCTCTTAGGCAAGTCTGAGGACCTCCTTAGCTAACGCCATGTAGTCCTTCGCGCCGTTCGACCTAGGCGCGTGCGCCAGAACGCTCATCGTTTCCGCAGGGGCTTCTCGGAGTTTCGAGCATGTACGAATACGCGTTTTCAAGCATTCCGGCATTCGCGTCACTTCCTGCACCAATGGGTCTGTCGTCCAATACCGCCGATCGATCTTCGTTACGACAAGACAGGCCTTCGCCTCTGGATTTGCGGCATTGAGCACCTCGAGCGCTTGACGCGCGCCCTGTCGAACGCTGTACACGTCTGCCTCTACGGGAACGAGGGCGATGTCGGCTAGGGCGATGATCGACAACGTGAGGTCCCCGAGACCCGGCGCTGTGTCCATGATAATCCAATCGTACTCGTCGGTTGGGATCTGCTCCACTGGGTACGCCGTCAGAGCTGCGATGTCGATCGCTCCCGGGAGCAGGTCGAATCCCTCGTCGGGAAGTTCGAGAAGTTCGAACTCCGCCTCCTCGTGGTCGACGCCCAAGGCAAATGTGGAGTTTCCCTGCGCGGGGTCGGCGTCTACGAGCAAGGTCCTATGGCCCAGGCGGGCGATCGCCGCGGCAAGGTTGATGGCGGTCGTGGTCTTTCCGGAGCCGCCCTTCTGACTGACAATAGCGAGAATGCGTGAAATCGCGAAACCCTCCTATCATGAAAGATTGCTATCGTCATTTTCGCCGGGGAGGAGGGGGGACCTGCTAATGAGACGACGCCCGCCGGATATCTGGGTGAATACTGGTAAGCAAGTAATCATGAAAACCGGTAAACGTGCTTACGTGACGTCGGGGGTATCAGTGGTCACCGGGTGGCTCCCAGGTCATTGGGCGTCGGCTTGGTTCCGCGGGGAGTGAGGGAGAGGCGCGCGGGCCCCGCAGGCGGCTACGAGCTGCTGTGAGTTGGGTTCTCGTGCGGGTTCTGGTGGCGACCGGCGTGTAGGTCTGGTGGCGTATTGACACTATGCAAGGAGAACGCTAAGGTGACCGGGAAGAAGTAAAACCATAACGGGCTGGCGCCGAGGCGATCGGCCCCGAAAACCACAGAAGCTCCCGGACCTTTGGCGAGGGAGTGGGAGCTTCGAGATTACTTATGGTCGGGGAGTCAGACCCGGGAGATAGTGCCCTGTTTGCTACTACGATACTGAGCGGTATCGGAAGCGAGCATAGCACCCTCCTGTCTGCGTGTCAACCCCCTGGCTATAGAGGGGTGCGCAGTACGTGCCACGACAACGCAAATCACGCTCCCAGAAACCTAAATCCGCTCAATCCAGAGGCGCTCCCGCGACCGATCCCTTCGAGGGATTCGGCGGGTATGAGTCGCCCCATTGGACACCGCTTCCCGACTCGTTCTATGACGAGCATCTTCGTTATCTTAGCGGATCTGAAGTCAAGATACTGGTTACTATATTTCGACTGACCGTTGGCTGGAAGAAAGCGCAGGAGAAGATCAGCGCGCCCCGCCTGGCGGATCGCACCGGCCTTGCGGAAAGCACTGTGAGGGAGACAACGAAGAAGCTCGAAGCCAAGGGTCTCATCGACATCCAGAGGCGCACCACGGCCGCCGGAGACGCCGACGCTCACACGTATTCCATTAGGTGGTCCGAAAATCAGAGGACCCCGCAACGGGGGTCCACCGATAATCAGAGGACCGTCCGCGAATCGCCGGAGGACCGTCCTCCGATGACCGGAGGGCAAGAACAGAGACAGCCTTCCAAGAAACAAACTCTCAAGAGAAAAGAGCTTCGTGATGACTCTGAACAGCCGCTGACAGAGGCTCATGAACTCGGATTGCAGCTACATCGCAACGAAATAACGCGCGAGGAATTCAACAAGCGCCTCAATGAAATCCGAAAGAACCGCGCTGCCGATGAGGACGAATGACATCGCCGGTATTGCATTCTCAACATTGAATGCGCATACTCAGACGCGCAGCCGAATCATCGCCTGGTGACAGGCAATACACAGGACAGGAGCACGCGCGCATTGGACTTGTTTTCCATTGTCCTAGCTGCCGGTAAAGGCGCTCGCATGAACGCTCCCGGCCGTTCGAAGGTTTGCTTCGAGGTCGGCGATGCGCCCGCCATCATGCGAGCCCTTCGCGCCTACGAAATGGCGGGCGTCCGGCATCATGTGATTGTCATTGGGCAAGACGCGGATGAGGTGATTCAGACAGTCGGCGGTCATTTCCCCAATGCGTGTTTTGCCTTCCAGGTGGCACCCCTCGGCACCGGCAATGCCGCGAAATGCGGAATGAGAGTTCTCCAGGACGCAGGCTACGCCGGCCACGTGCTTGTGGTCGCGGGGGATAAAGTCGTCGAGCCCAACGTAGTTGCCGATATGATCGCGAAGGCAGAAGAAACCGATGCAGATCTCGTCCTGCTCACTGCGGACAAGGCTCCCAACCCAACCGCCGGCCGCGTACTTGCTGGCCCGAATGGTCACCCGGAGGCGATCGTTGAAGTCAGCGAGATCAAACTCTCCCGCGCGATCGGGGAGATCGACGCGCTCCTCGTAGATCAACCCAGCACCGTCTCCGGCGATGACCTCACTGAAATCATCCACAGGCATTTTCCGGACGATACCAAAGCCCGCAAAGCCACGGGCCGACTTCACACGGCGGCCGCGGAGACGCCATCGATCCCGACCTCGGAGATCGTCGCCCTGCTGCAGCCGTTGAGGAAGGTCGGCAGCGCCAGCGCGTGGCGTGATGGCAAGCGCGTCGACATACCGGCATCCGAAGTCGAGGACGTTGCTCAACGAGTCAATCAGTCGATCTATCTCTTCCGCGCGGACGCGCTGTACGTGGCACTCGAGGACCTCCAACGCCACAACGCCCAGCACGAGGAATTCCTAACGGACGCGATCGCGAACCTCGCATCGGCTCGGAACCCAGACGGGTCCACGAAGTACTGTCTTGTCGAGGTCCCCCTGAAGGATCCCGATGACGTCCTAAGCTTCAACAGCGTGGAAGAGCTGACAGAGATCAATCGCATCTTCCGCGAGCGCCACGCGGACGCTGAACGCATCGACGTGGTGGCTCGCCCGGCGCAGTTTCGCAAGGTGTCAGAGTGGCGGAGCATCTTCTCGGGCTCCTCGCCCGAGCTTCAGGCATTCATGCGCCGCACGTATGGGGCAGACGAAGCGCTTCACGCGACAAAACGCTCGGAGTACGTGGCAGCGCTCGATTACGCGACGGAACATCTCTCGCCCGAGACGCCAGTCCTAATCGCCCGCTCACCGGGACGCATTAACCTGCTCGGCAGGCACACGGACCACCGCGGTAGCTGCGTCAATGCGATGGCCATCAGCGAGGAAGTGCTGATGGTCGCGGCAGCGCGCGTGGACGATCGAATCCATCTACGCAACACAGATGCCGAGCAGTTTGAGGACATCCACTTCTCGATTAGCGAGATGGTTAGCGACCTCGAGTGGGGCGACTGGCTGGTCTGCATCAACAGCCCCAAGACGCTGGCGATGGTGCAGGGAGACAGCTGGGGCAACTACGTGATGGCGGCGGCGTTGCGGCTCAAGTACGAGGTCGGTCGGGCTCCACTCAAGGGCGCCGACATCATCATTCACGGCACGATCCCCATCGGGTCTGGGCTGAGTTCATCGTCCGCCATCGTCGTCGGCGCCGCGGATGTTCTGACCGCCGTCAACCACCTTCGCATCCGCCCAAACCTCCTCGTCGATCTGTGCGGTCAGGGGGAGTGGTTCGTGGGCACCCGCGGCGGCACGGGCGACCACGCCGCGATCAAGCTTAGCAGGCGCGACCATGTCATCCACACCTCGTTCTTGCCCTTTGAAATCCTCGGCGCGGCGCCATTCCCTGCCGGTCATCGACTGGTGGTAGCCAACTCCGGCGAGGAGGCCAAGAAAAGCGAGGGCGCCCGCGAGACCTTCAACAGCCGCATCCTCGGCTACCTGATGGGCGAACTCATATTCAAACGAGAATTCCCGGACCTAGCTCCCTCGATTCACCACCTGCGCGATATCAACTGCGCGAATCTCGGCGTCACGCTCGACGAGCTGTACACGATGCTGAAGAGGATCCCGCTGACGATCACCGAGCAGGAATTCCTGGCCCAGTACGGGCCATTCTCGTCCGATGATCACGTGAAGCTCCATAGTCTCGTTGAGGCAGTTCAGGATCGAACCCGGAGCTATGATGTGCGGGCGCTACTGCTCTATGGCCTATCTGAATGCGAGCGGGCGAAGCTCTGCTACGATGTGCTGACCCGCGGGGATGCGGACGCGTTGGGCCGCCTGTGGCAAGTGTCCCATGACGGTGATCGCGTCGCGCAACACGACGCCGACTTCAACACCACGCCCTTCGTCGCCGACGTGAGCGATGCTCGACTCGATGCGCTGGCCCAGGCGACGCGAGGAGACGACAAGGATGCCGCGCTCGCAGCTCGACTGCACCGTCAACCAGGCGCCTACGGGTGCAGCACGCCGGGCATCGATCGCATCGTTGACTTGGCGATGCGCCAACCCGGGGTGAAAGGGGCTCAGATGGCGGGTGCCGGCTTGGGTGGCTGCGTGATGATTCTTGTCGAGTCCGGTCACGAAGCCGGTCTCACGTCCGTGCTGGCCGAGCACGGCATCGACGTCGCTCAATACCGCTCCGTTGAGGGTGCTGGAACGGTCGAGATATGACGAGTCAGACGGTCGCGCGAGAGTGGGGGAGAGGGGTCCCCAAGGACGAGCATCTACTAACGCCAGGATAGAGCGCGCATGCCGATTGAGACGACCCATTGCTTCATCACAGGCGCCACGTCCGACACCGGCAACGCGGTCGTGGCCCGACTCGCGCAACAGTGCGGCGCGAAGCAGATCACGTGCCTTGCTCGCGAAACATCTGACATCGCCTCCCTGGAAGAACTCGGGGTGCGGATCCATATCGGCGATGTCACTGAGCCCGCGCCGTGGACGCATCTGCTCACAGCGGACACAACGTACCTCGACATGACCCATCCGTTGAGATACGCGACCACCGTGCCGGCCATCATCGAGACCGACCTGCGGAGAGCGCACTTCGTGACGACCACGGGCATGTTCTCGCGCTACCGAGGCGTCGCCGCTATGTACCGTGCCGGCGAACAGTTGATCCGCGACAGTGGGCTCGACTACACCATCGTCCGCCCAACCATGATCTACGGATCCGTTCGCGACAAGAACATGCACCGGCTCATTCGGTTCGTTGATCGCGCGCCGTTGTTGCTGATCCCCGGGGACGGCAAGAACCTCATGCAGCCAGTGCATAGAGATGACCTGGCCGATGGGATCGTGGCTGCAATGACGACGGAGAGTACCGCCCTTCAGACTTACGATCTGGCTGGCCCGGATGGCATCTCATTCCGGGAGATCATCACGGAGATCATGGACGTCCTGGGGCGTGAAAAACGCGTCATCCCAGTCAACCGCTCGCTCGCCGTAGGAGTTGCCGCGGTCATGCAATTCATCCCCGGCTTCCCCGTCTCTCGCGAGCAGGTCCAGCGACTGCAGGAAGACAAGGTGTTCTCGATCGAGAAAGCCGTTGAGGAACTCGATTACCGGCCAAGATCGTTCCGAACGGGGATCGCCGCGGAAATCCAAGAGATGATTGACGCCCGCCTGATTCCAGACAGACGCCACGAACACTGATCGCTGCTCATTGGGAGGCAGTGGATTGACGCAGCCGCGGCAGGAAGAGATGACAGGGACGTTGGAGCACGCGAAAGCCGTCTACGCGCGGCTTGTTCCCGGGTCGGCGCAACCGCCTCCATGGTGGGATGTCGTCGTCATCACATCCAGCTCCGCGAAGCAAGCCGCCAAGTACTCCGAGGAGATCGCGGATCGCACTCTACGGGGCCTCCTGCCGAGCGGCGCCAAGTACCTGGTCGTGCCGGATCCGGGCGACCAACGCGTCGGCACCGGCGGGGCGACGTTGCACGCCCTCGGTGAGGCTCTGACTGATGCCGGCTGCGTCCTGCGAAACGAGGACGAGGTGGGGGAGTGGTGCCGGAATCACTCGGTGCTTATTCTCCACTGCGGTGGCGATTCGCGCCGCATGCCACAGTACTCCCCAGGCGGAAAACTCTTCTCGCCGTTGCCGGTCTCGACTCCCTCGGGGGAGATCAGCACGGTTTTCGATGAACTGCTCCAGCTATCCGCTCTCTGGGCCGAGCGGGCATCCGACGGCGCCGTTGTGGCATCCGGCGACACGATCCCTGTCTGCGATACCAAGCTCCTGACGTGGGACCGCCCGGGCGTCTCCGGAGTTGGGATCCGCGAGACTCCGGAGGTTGGCACCAGGCACGGGCTTTACATCGTCGATGAGTATGGCCTTGTGGTTTCCTTCTTGCAGAAGCCCAGCGTGGCCGCCATGCGCGAAGCCGGAGCGATGGGAGACGACGATCTCGTGGCGGTCGATTCTGGTTTGCTGAGGTTTGACGCCGAGACGACAGCCGCGCTCGGGGCGATCGGCGGCATCGTCGCCGAGCAGCTGACGAGTGGCGGTGGCGGCGCGCCCATCCCAGGGCTCGACCTTTACGACCACATCACGCGGGGCCTGACCGGCGAGTGGGCGCCGGCGGCCGACGAGGGCGACTACCACCGCGAGGTCCACGCGCGGCTCGCCGACGCGCGGTTGTGGTGCGACGTCGTCGATGGACAGTTCGTCCACATCGGCACGACTCGCCACTTGCAGCGCGTTCTCAGCATGGCGGATTCATATCAGACGCTACTGGAGGCGACGAAACAGTTCGGTGGCTCGCCGTCTGGCCCTGCCCACTCGTCCGGGGTGGTTATCGACAGCCACCTGGGCGACGACAGCGATCTCCAACCCGGGTCCGTCGTCTTGGAATCTGAAGTTCACGTGCCCTTGCGGGCGGCCGCCGGCGGCATCGCCCATGGCCTGCGCGGCCTGAGTCAGCCGGTTGAGATCCCCGCGCAGACGGTCTTTCACCAGCTCCCTGTCCGGATGCCTGACGGCACTCGCGGCGATGTCGTGCGGGCGTACGCCGTGGATGATGACCCGAAGGCGCTAGCCTCGCCGGGCGACGCGATCTGGCTCGGGCTCCCCATGCTGGAACTCATCCACGACCTGGAGTTGGATCCCGATGATGTGTGGCCGAGCACGCCCGTTCCCGAACGCAGCCTGTGGAACGCCGACCTCTTCCCAGTTGCCACGCCGGATGAGGCGATGCAGTTTGCGCGCTGGTTCGCGGGCGTCTCAAGGGAACCTTTGGCGGAGGAGTGGGGGCGGTCGCCCCGACTATCACTGGAATCCAGCGCGGCCCTGGTGGACAATGAACGGGTCGCTGAATCGCGCAGCGAGCGGGCCGAGATGCGATGGGAAGCAACGGCGGTCGACGTCGCGAAGTCCGGGAGCGATGTCCGCCCATTGCTGGCGCATCCCCCATCCGTTCGGACCCTGGCGCGCGCCGGCTGGGCTATCTGCGCTCAAGCAGATAGCGCTGAGCGCACCGAACTGACCCATGCAGCCAGTCTCCATTACCAAGGCGGAATGTTCCTGCGCCACGCGGGGCTCCTGGCCGATGCAGACGAGGCTGTCGCCCAGGCATTCACATGCGTGAGCACGCAGATCGGGGAGCGGCTGACCAGCGCGTCCGGCAGGCAGTGGCGCGGGTGCCGGCAGGCCGATGAAGTGGCGGTCGCGGCTCCGGCCCGCATCGACTTTGGCGGCGGGTGGTCTGACACCCCGCCTTTCTGCGTCGACTGGGGCGGATCTGTCTTCAACGCTGCTGTCGAGTTTGGCAACGCTCCCCCCATCAAGGCGACGCTACGCCGCCTGGCGGAACCGGTCATCCGTTGCTCATCCGTGGAGACAGGCGAGACCGTCGAGATCGCAACCGAGGAGCAACTGGCCGCCATCCCCACATTTGGATCGGAATGGTCAATACCGATCGCCGCGCTGCGGCTGGCGCGCGTTATCACCGACCGCAAGCCCATCGCGGACGCCTTGACGGCTCGAGGCGGCGGCGTGGAGTTCATCAACTCCGTTCGCTTGCCCATGGGATCGGGTCTGGGAACGAGCAGCATCCTCGCCGCAACGGTCCTGCGCGCTCTCTTCCGGATGATGGGGGCAGAGGTGACCGACGTCGAGTTGTCCGACCACGTGCTCTACCTCGAGCAGCTGATGAGCACAGGAGGCGGGTGGCAGGATCAGGCGGGCGGCGTCTTCCCGGGGATGAAGCTCACTGAATCCCGGCCCGGCGTGCCTCAGACGTTACGGGTCAGGACCGTCTGCTGCTCCGACGATCACCTGAAAGAACTGGAGAGTCGTTTCCTGCTTTATTACACGGGGATGCGCCGGGTGGCGAAGAATCTGCTGGCACAGGTGGTGGGGCGGTACTTGGCGCGCGAAGCGCCCGTTCTGCAGGTTCTGCATCGGATCAAGGTCCTGGCGGTCGAGATGTCGGAGGCGGCCGAGGCCGGCGACTGGGATTCGCTGGGGCGGATGATGACCGAACACTGGGAGAGTAACCAGGTCTTGGATCCGCATACCACCAATACCCGGATCAATGCCATCCTCGAGATCTGCCAACCGTACATGTCCGGGGCGAAGCTGGCCGGCGCGGGGGGCGGAGGTTTCCTGATGGTGATGGCCAAGGATGCAGACGCTGGCGCCGAGCTGAGGAAACGCCTTCAAGACGCGGCTCCCGGAGGAGAGGTCTGTCCGTGGTCGGTGGCGCAGGATGGAATGCGCGTGACCACCCGCTGAGGGCTCCGCGATCAAGATGCAACGCGAGCCAGATTGACACCCGCCTGCCGGGCAGACTATACAGGATACGCTGGCACTCTCCGAGCACGTCGCGCGCTGCCACGCGAGCGGACGTCTGGAGTCGGCGAGACGGCAGTGGCTTCGGCTCCATTCTAGTGAGGTTGAGCTATGCAGTTTGAGTCCGAACGACTAGGTCCCGATGAGAGCGGCGGAGAGGACGTAATCGATCTCCGGCGGATCGTGCGGACACTGATGTCTCGCAAGTGGTGGGTGATCGGCAGCATTGTCGCTTCGCTTGCCCTCGCGCTTGCCTACTCCAGTCTCAAGACACCTCTCTATCAGACGCGGGCGAAACTGCTTGTCGATGGCGGACGCCGCGGCTCTCGGAGCCCGGGCAGTATCATGGACCTCGCCGCGGGCATGGAAGGCGAGCGATCGCTATCAACGCAACTCCAAATCCTCCTGGCGCGACGCCGGACGGAGGCTGCGGCGCGCCTGGTGGCCATCCGCCAGATACTGCTCGCGACGTCCGATGGCGAGGCCGACGACCCCGCGCTGTTTCTGGACGTGCCATCGGAGATCAAGGACCAACTGGCGCCGCGGCTGAAGGATATCAAGGACAACGTGGACTTGGACGCTCTCCGGACGAGCAAGAATCTTACGGCAGATCCCCTCGAGATACTGCTCGTACACTGCGCGCAGTCCGAGGACGTTCAAACGAAGAGGTACCCGCCGGGCATCATCGATGTTCGAAAAGCCATCGATCGCGCGGTCGGCAGTATCGCACTGAGCAAGACTGAGGGTCTGGCTCGCCAGTCAATACTGGCGCTAGCCGGGGGCTGCTCCGCCGGCGTCACCCCACAGATCATCGATCAGACTGATGTCATCTCGATCATGTCCCAGTCCAGCATCCCGGCGCTCGCGGCGGCCTATGCCAACGCGCTGGCAGACGAACACTCGTGGCGAAGCCTCAGCTCCAGCCGCGAGGCCGCCACGCGTGGCCTCGAATGGGTGGGCGCGGACGACAAGCCGGAAAGCCGTCTTTTCAAGGCCAAGGAAGAATCGGAGGCCGCCCAGGACAAGCTCGCCTCCCTCCTGCTGGATAGCGGATTGGGGTCGATCCCTGCCTCGGCGACCGCCATGACTGCCCGCGTGCAAGGTCTCTCCCAGTCAGTGTCGGTCATGGAGGCCACCGTGCGGGCGAGCGGGGCGGAGGTCGTCGGCCTGCAACAGGAGATGGCGGCGCAGAAAGACTGGGTCGTGGCCAAGTCAACGACATCGTCGAACCCGGCGATCCCGAAGCTTGAGAGCACGCTGAGCGAGTTGGAAAGCGAGCGTGCCGTGTTGCTCGAGACGGTGACGGAAGTCCATCCCGGCGTCACCGAGATTGACGCGCGAATCCGCGAGCTAACCCAGCAACTCACGGAGGAAGTCGACGCCGAGATAACGCTCAAAACGGAGATCAAGAATCCCCTCGGCGAGCAGTTGGTGGCGCAGCTCGCTCAGGCCCGCGTGCGACTCATGCGCGATGAGGCGACCTTGGCCGCGACAAGGCCGGCGCTCGCCCGGGCCGAGGCTGATCTGGCCGGCGTTCCCATCGTTCAGCAGGAGGCTGCGCGACTTGAGCGAGACGTCCAACTTGCGGAGATGAATTACCTCGAGTTGGCGGAGCTCGCGCAGCAACTGGAACTGACGCAAGCCTCGGAGATCGGTGGAGTCAGCGTCCTCGAGAGCGCGAGGATTCCTACCCATTCCGTCTCCCCGAACAAGCGCCTGAACTTGATGCTGGGGTTGATGGTGGGCATTGTGTTGGGACTGACGATTGCGTTTGTGATCGAGCAACTCGACAACACGATCAAGGACGCCGATGAGCTCGAAGACCGGTTTGGCCTGCCGGTCCTGGCTGCCGTGCCCCAGGGGCCGTCAAATGGCGACCACGCGCGGCTCTCCCTGGAGCCCGATAGTGACCACCAGGCGATGGCCGAGGCGTTCCGCAGTTTGCGCACAAACATCCGGTACTCGCGCGCGGACAGCCCGCCTGAAGTCATCATGGTCACTAGCTCAGGGATGGGCGAAGGCAAGACGACGACAGCGATCAACCTCGCGATGGCTCACATCCAGGCCGGCGACCGCGTCATATTGGTCGATGGCGACCTGCGCCGACCGGCTGTCGCCAAAGGCCTGAAGATCGAGGGCGACAAGGGCTTGAGCAGCTATCTCATCGGGGAAGAGTCGGTGGAGCCGATGATCCAGCACCCCGACGACTTCGGAGGGCTCGCAGTGTTGCCCTCCGGCCCGACGCCGCCCAACCCAGCGCGGTTGCTGGAGTCCAATAAGCTGGCGACGTTGATGACCAGCCTCCGTGAGAAGTACGACCTGGTCATTATCGACAGCCCGCCGACGGGGTTGCTGTCTGACACGCAGGTGCTCGCGCCGCTGGCTGATGGTGTTGTGTTGGTCGCTGACGCCACGAAGACGCGACGCCCGATGTTCCAGCGCGCGCTGAAGCAGTTGATGCGCACGGGCACGCCCTGCCTTGGTGGCATCATGAACCGCGTCCCGACGCGACGGGGCGGTTACTACGACTATCACTACGGAGGACACTACGGTGGTGGGGCGGGCAAGGGCAAGAAGAAGTAGGCCCGACGCGCGCCGTCGCCGGCTACTCGGTGGGAACCTGATCGGCCGCGCCGCTCGTGCTATCCGCGGCTGCGTCTGGTCTTCCGGCTCTAAGACACGCGCAGAGCACGACGAGCGGAGCGTACGCGACTCCCCACCAGAGCAGCGAGTATCGAGGCTGCAGCGCGCAGGCGATGGCCAGCGGCGCAAGGTACAGCAGGTTGATGGCCAGGACCACCGTCGCGACCTTCGCGTGACCCCAGCGCCGCGCGGCATGCTGATACGCGTGTTGGTTGTGCGCCTGTGACAGGCGTTCCCGGCGGTATGCGCGGACCGCCAGCGTCGTCGTCGCATCGACCACGAACACGCCGAGCAAGATCATCCACGGCCAGAGCAGGTGGGGCTCGTGAGCTGCGCTGAGAAACGCCAGCGCGGCGAACAGAAGCCCCACGAAGCAGCTTCCGACGTCCCCCATGAAGATCTTGGCCGGGTGCCAGTTCCACAGCAGGAAACCGGCTGCGGCGCCGGCGAGACTCCAGGCCACCGCGGCCAGGCCAGTCAGCCCGTACGCCCAGAGGATGCTGCCCCCAACCACCCCCACGCTTAACGCCTCCACGCCCGCGATTCCATTCGTGCCATCCATGAAATTGTAGAGATTCGCCAGCCACACGGCCAAACCGACGGCTAGCACATATCGCGCGGGGCCTATCGCGATGACGGTGGACCCGATGCTCAACTGCAGCGAGTCACCAAGCGCAACTACGATCGCCACTGCCGCGGCGAGCTGGACGGCGAACCTGGTGATGGCTCGAAGATCACGGACATCATCAATCCACCCAACCAGCGCCACGGCGAACGTGGCGCCACAGGCGACAGCAAGGGGCCCGCGCATGGTCTCCGAACTCAGCGCGACAAGCGCAAACGTTACCAGCGCGGGGATCACGAGGCCGATCCCGCCGCCTCGGGGGGTCGGTGTCTCGTGCGAGCTTCGCTCATTCGGGACGTCAATCATCTGGCGGCGCGCGGCGTAGTGACGCGCGAGACCGGTCAGAACAGCCGCCACTCCGAAACTCAGCCCTCCGGCCGCTATGGCGGTGAAGAAAGACATTGGGTATTGCATCTCCCGCGCGGCGTCGCGCGCGCAAACCGTCGCGTCGGCTGGGGTCTGACCACTACACAGGAAATGGTTGACCAACCGACGAACACTACGCAGTCATTTTAGCGCGCGGGCGCGTTGGAGGCAAGCCTGGTCCGACCGTTGGATCGTCCGGGCTCAGTTTCATCTCATCGCGCGCCCCAGCACTGGTCGCCGCCTGGACTGATTGAGCGCGCCGCGACCTCGCCGTCCCGACGTGACTGCCACTGGAGGCATATCTCTCCCATGAGCACGGTGTTGCGCAAACTAGTGCCGGGAGGGTTGAAGCGGATCGTGCGGCCCCTGTTTCGGGCGTGGAACGCGCCATTTCACTGGCTCCACTGCGCGCTGAGCGGCGTCCGTTGGCGCTCGGATTGGACGTTGCGAGGGTTGCCTCTGTTGCGCGTCGCCAGCAACGCGCGCATCGAAATCGGCGAGCGGTTCGTCGCCGTGAGCAAGTCCAGGTACAACTCGCTCGGCGTCTTCCAACCCGTCATGCTGTTTGCCTGCGAGCCGGATAGTGTCATCGAAATCGGCGACGACGTCGGCATGAGCGGATGCTCGATCTCGGCCCGCGAGCGAGTGACGATTGGCGATCGCGTGATGGTCGGATCCGGAGTTCTCATCACCGACAGCGACGCCCATCCCATCGATCCGGACATGCGGGCGGCGTATGATGATTCCATCGCGACCAAACCGGTAGAGATCGGCGACGACGTCTTCATCGGCGCCCGCGCAATTATCCTCAAAGGCGTCCACATCGGCGATGCAGCGGTCATCGGTGCCGGAGCGGTTGTGAGCAGGGACATTCCTTCGCGCTCAATCGCCGCCGGCAACCCGGCGGAAGTGGTCGCCGAAGTGCCCGCGAGCGGTTGAATTGGATTGGACGTAAGCTATGATGCAGCCACGCGGAGCCGGCGCGGCTGGAGCGCGCGTGCTCTATATGGGCAACTACGTGGACGAGGAAATCGTCGAGGCCAGGGGGTTGCCCTCCCGCAACGTGGCGGGATCAAATCGCATGCGGCGTCTGGCGACAGCGTTGAGCGCCGCCAAGCAACGTCTGATTGTCGTTAGCGCGGCGACCGCCATGCGCATCAGATGGACCGGCCGCCTGTTCCACGGGCAAGCCGTGCGCCGGGCGGGCAACGTCCCGGTCGCGTATTGCGCCACGGTTGGGCTGCCTTTGGTGGGGACTCTGCTAGAGCCCCTGTTCCTGATCACGACCACGTGCTCGCTGATGCGCGCCCGATCCGTCAGCGCCGTCATTATCTATAACTTCAGTCCCTCGCTGGTTCTCATCGCGCTCCTGGCGAGGCACTGGTGGCGCGTCCCGATCGTCCACAACATCGAGGACGTCTCGGTTGCGCGCATGTCCGACTGGCAGTCAAGCACTGAAGTTCGACCCGTGCAGCAAATCGTGTTCGCCTTCTGCATGCGGATCATTGCACGTCTCTCGAGCAAGTTCGTGATCCCCACGCGCCAATTCGAGTGGGTCATCCCGCCGGGCAGGCCCTGTCAGGTCGTCTCGGGCTGCATCAGCGTTGAGACGCAGGACTTGGCCGAGCGGTCGCCCGATGAGACGGGCATCATGCGCGTGCTGTACGCAGGCAAGGTCGAGTTCGAGCACGGCATCGACGTCTTCTGCGCGGCGATTCGTCTTCTCAACGAGTCGCCGGGCCTGGCCGAGAAGATCCAGTTCGAGATCTCCGGTACGGGATCAAAATCAGACTGGCTGCAGGACCAGCTCAGCGAGATGAACGCGGCCAACGTGACGCGCCACGGCTTCGTCAGCGACGCGGAGTACGCTGAGATCCTGCAACGGGCGGACGCGTGCGTGGCCCTTCAGGATCCTCACGGGCGCTACGGAACGAACAAGACGCCATCCAAGGTTTACGAGTTCCTTGGCCAGGGCAAAGTTGTAATTGCTACGCGAGTGGGCGATCTCGACCGCCTGCCCGACGATGTCATCGTAATCTGCGATCCGGCATCGCCCGAGACGCTTCGCGATGCCATCGCTGACCTCGCCGCCGATGGCGCGCGGCGCTTCCGCCGGGCGCGCAGCGCGTGGACTTACGCTCGCGAGAACTTCGATGACTCAGTCGTAGGACCGAAGCTGCGCGAGTTCATTTCAGCGACCGCCGACTGACCGCACGCCGAGGTGCTCTTGGTGCCATCAACTCCCAAAATCGCCGTGGTCTGGTCCCGCATGCCGGGCTACGCGCAGGCCTGCCTGGCGGAGTTGGCCGCCATCATTGGCGACGGGCTGTGGTGTGCAAGTATCGGCGATCCGCCGCCCCACGCGCCGCAGGAGCCCGCGTTTGCCGGAAGGCCGGCCACGATCTTCTCAAGGGACGGTGCCCCCCGCCCCGTTGCCGATGCCATATTGGGCGAGCTGACCGCGTTCAAGCCCGATGTGCTGATCGCAACCGGGTGGTCGCTCCCGGCAGTGCGCCTGGTGGCCCGCGAGCTGCGCGGCGAGGGCGTCGTCACGGTCTGCATGGCCGACACGCCGTGGACGGGAGCGCTGCGGCAGGTCGTCCGCTGCCTGGTCGGGCGCCGGCTTCTGCGTCAGTGCTATGACGTGATGTGGGTGCCGGGCGCGCGCGCCTTGCCGCTGGCCCAACTGGCCGGCTTCGACCCTCCGCATGTCTGGCAGGGCCTGTACACCGCCGACAGCGCCACGTTCGCCGCAGGCACGCCTGGCCGCCTCGACAGCGCGCGCGCTGAGAGCGCCTGGCCGCGCCAGTTCCTGTTTGTGGGCAGGCTGGCCCCCGAGAAGAACGTGGGGCGCCTGCTTGACGGCTACAGGCGGTACCGAGAAGACGCGAGCGAGCCGTGGCCTCTTGTTTGCGTCGGCGATGGCCCTGAGCGCGCCGCCGCCGAATCGGAGCCTGGCGTTGAGTGCAAGGGCTGGCTCGAGCCGCCTGAGGTCGCCGAACTCATGCAGAGGAGCGGCTGCTTTATCTTGCCCAGCACGTACGAGCCCTGGGGCGTGGTTGTCCATGAGGCAGCGTGCGCGGGCTTGCCACTCATCGCGAGTTCGACGGTGGGCGCAACCGCTGAGTTGGTCAGAGATGGCCACAACGGCTGTCTGATTGATCCCCGCGACTGCGTAGACATCGCCAGAGGGTTTCGCTGGATCGCCTCCCATGACAGCCCCCAAACGCTGGGTGAGCGGAGCTACGAACTTTCGCTCCAGCTTAGCCCCAAGATCTGGGCTGACAGCCTGATGCGCAGATTGCGCAACTTCACCGCATCGAGAGAATAGAGACACGGGGATTGGGGCGGAAATGGACGGTCAGACCCCCGAATCGCAGGCGCCGCATATCCTACACGTCATCCCCGGACTCTGGGAGCACACCGGTGGCCCGGCTGAATCGGTGCCTGGCCTGTGCGCGGCGCTGGTGAAGGCTGGCTGTCGCGTTACGCTGGCCACGCTGGATGGACCGATCGCCGGAACCGTGACAGCGTGTAGCGACGCGGGCGTTGACGTGCGGCTGTTTGAGCCCACTATCCGCCATTCGATCTGGTATAGCAGGCACCTGGCCCGCGAATTGCCCGCGCTGGTTGCGAGCGCCGACATCGTGCATTCGCATTCACTGTGGGAATATCCGATCTGGGCCTGCGGAGCAACGGCGAGGGCGCAGGACAAGCCCCTGATCATCACCCCGAGAGGTTGCCTCGAGCCCGTGCGGCTGGCGAAATCACGGTGGAAGAAGCGCTTGGCGGCGGCGCTGTTTGACCGGCGCAATCTCCGCTCCGCATCATGTATCCATGCCACCGCTGCATTGGAGATGGATGGCGCGCGCCTCTATGGGCTAACAAACCCCGTCGCGATCGTGCCGAACGCCGTGGTGTTGCCGGACCGGCAGGCCGTTGTCGACCCGTCAGTCATTCGCGGAAGGCTGCCCGAGAACTGCCGCGAGAAGCGCCTGGCGCTGTTCTTGTCGCGGATCAGCCCCATCAAAGGGCTGGCTGACCTCGTCGACGCCTGGGCAGGCCTGCACGGCGAACATGGCGACTGGCACCTGGCGATCGCCGGCCCAAACGAAGAAGGGCATATCGAAGAGATCATGGCCCGCGCGGCCGGGCGCGGAGTGTCCGAGCACATCACATATGTCGGGTCGCTGTATGGCGACGAGCGATCGGGCGCATTTGCGGCTGCGGACCTGTTCGTGCTGCCCACGCACACGGAGAACTTTGGGGTGGTCGTCGCCGAGGCCCTGGCTGCCGAGCTGCCTGTCCTCACGACCCATGGGGCGCCTTGGGAGGAACTGATCAGCCACGAGTGCGGGTGGTGGGTGCCCGTGGGCGCCGAGAGCGTCGAGGGGGCTCTGCGCGAAGCTCTGACGATGTCGGCGGAGGCTCTTGCTGAGATGGGCGGGCGCGGCCGCCGACTGGTGGATGAGCAGTATTCTTGGGAACGCGTCGCGCGTGAGATGCGCGAAGTCTACGACTGGGTGCTCGACCGACGGGAGCGCCCAGACTGCGTTCACCTGGACGCCGAAGCGGGCGACCAGAGCAAGTAATGTAGGGATTCTCTCAAAAATGGGTAACTTACTATAGTTAGCTCTTCCTACGCGTACCTCAAGCCGCCCGACGCCGGGAGGTCAAATGAACACGTGCCATCGCAGATCGGTCGTGCTGATCGCACTAGTATTACTCATTTCCGCCAGCGCGCTGCCTCAGAGTCTGTTCAAGGCCAAGCCCGCCCCTTCCTATAAGCCGGGCGAGCTTGTCGTCGGATTCCACGGGGACATGCCGGCAGCGGCTGTCGCAGACGTCGCCGCGGCCATCAGCGCAATCCCCGGGCCCGCGATCCCCAAGATCAACGCGCGCATCTACCACCTGGGGGCGACCGACAACCCTCTTGCCGTTGCGGACACGGTCGCGGCCCTGCCTGGCGTGCGCTACGCCGAGCCCAATTACCGCCGGCGCGTGCTGCTGAGTGCTCCCAACGATCCGGGATACGGGTCCATCGACACTCATGTCGCGCCCTTCGACTATGCCTCAGACGGCGTCGCGACGTACTACCAGTGGCCCCTGCACAACATCGAGGCTCTCGCCGCCTGGAGCATCTACCCAAACACGTACTACACTAGCACCACCAAACCGGCCAACAGCCCCGTGATCGCGGTTATCGACACGGGCTTGGACGCCGGCGGGCCGGATGGGATACCGCAGGCTGAGTTCATCAACGCCGGCGGCACGTCGGTCGGCATCGCCGGCGGCGGTCAGGTCGACCTCGCCCGAGGCCGGAACACAATGTCCGGGGCGGCGGATCCGACGAACTTCTACGACGACTACGGACATGGCACGGCCGTCGCCGGCACTGCGGCGGCGTCCACGAACAACGGCACAACGCACGGTCACGGCATCGCCGCCATCGGGTACAACGCTACGATTCTCCCGATCAAGGTGCTCGACGCCACTGGCAATGGCACCCAGGCCGACGTCGCGACGTCGATTATCTACGCCGTCGACAATGGCGCGCTCATCGTGAACCTCAGCCTCGGCGAGTACTACTACGCTCAGGCCGAGCAAGACGCCGTCGACTACGCCTGGGCCAACAACGTGCTCGTGATCGCCGCGGCCGGCAACGAGGGCGATGGCGCCAACCGCCCCCTCTACCCGGCTGCTGACGACGGAGTGATGGCCGTTGCCGCGACCCAGTGGTCCAATGACCCCGCGATCAACAGCTACCCGGCCTCATACTCGAACGCCGGTTACTACATCACCATCGGCGCGCCCGGCGGTGACATCTCGCTCATTCCCCTGGGATTCTGGATGACATACTCCGCCATGCCAACCCAGAAGGTGCCCGCGAACGACGGCGGATGGCTCCCCGGCAGCTATCGATACCAGTACCACGCCGGCACGTCGCTGGCGTGCCCGCATGTTGCCGGGCTGGCGGCGCTCTACGCGGGGTACAAAGGCATCACGCGCGCCACGCCCAACGCTCCCATGCTCATCTGGAGGGCCCTCTGCCGCGGATCAGACTCCATCCTGAGTAGCCCTGGGTGGAACCAGAATCTCGGCTGGGGTCGCATCAACGCCTACCACACGCTGCTTGAGGATAACAACAGGGCGTCGACGGTCGGTGGAATCCTGGGCCAGGTCCGCTACAAGGGCACGGTCGTCGACAACGCTGTCGTCGTGGCGAACGTCGACGGCACCACCGATGCCACCTCGAGCGCTACATCCAGATCGAACGGCACGTACCACGTCGCGAACATAACCCCAGGCCTCTACGATGTCACCGCAACATACCTAGGCGAGTCCGAAACCGTCCAGGACGTCCTTGTCGAGTCAGGCTACGACGTCCCGCGCGTGCGCTTTGACATCAGCGCCACCACGGACCCGGGCAACAGCGCCCCCTCCCTGACCTGGGCGGGCACTACCGGCTATGAAGCCGACGGCTGCAGCCCTGATAAACTCAACGGCTTGGCCCAAGCCACCTTCAAGACCAAGTACGCCGACGCTGACGGAGACGTCCCGTCCGGCGACGTGAGCCTGCGTCTGTTCCGAAGCGGCGTCGAGGAGGCCGACAGCCCCATTGCCATGTCGAGCGGCGTGATTAACGATTACGTGGCGGGGGGCATCTTCAGCGTCACTCGGACCATGAAGTGGGGAGACTACTCGTACTACTACGAGGCCACCGACGGCACCGACAGCGCCACGGGCGAGGCCACGAACGAGATGACCGGCCCGGAGGTCATCACCAAGCCCAAGCTCGCCAACGGGCGCGTGGTGCCGGGCGAGGGATCAATCACCCGCAAATACCGGTTCCGGGTCAACTACGCGTCAACCGACAACAAGCCGGCCGAGTTCGTCCAGCTCTACCTCCAGTGCTTCTATCCGGATACCAAGAGGTGGGTGCTCTTCCGTCGCAAGAAGTTCGACGTCGCGGTCGGCTCGCGCGTCGAGTGGAAGCTCGACCTCAACAAGCGCTTCCCCGGCGCCACCAAATTCAAGTTCAAGTACCGGGCCCTGAAGCGGGCGGGGAGCGTTAAGCTCTGGGCTAAGACCGACTACGTGAAGGGCCCGGTCATCACCGATCCGGCCACGGGCGTTCTGGCCATCTCATCGCTCTCGGCCTCTCCGACCGGCAACGGCGGATGCCAGGTCCTCTTCGCGCTCTCGAGCGACGCGACCGCCGTGGCGACCGTCCGCAACATCGCAGGCAGACCCGTTCGCGTTCTCCCGCCCACCGACGCGGTCAAGGGCATGAACACGCTGCTATGGAACGGGCGCGGCGACAGCGGGACCGGGGTGCCATCGGGCACCTACATCGTCGAGGTCTCAGCCATGGCGCCTGGCGGCCTCCAATCCCGCGCATTGGCCACAGTCCAACTGCGCCGTTGAGGGGCGCGTCTCATCCACACAGACGGCCGCCCGGCAAGGCTTCTTGCCGGGCGTTTGCGTGTTGCCGAGACCGGCAATGGAATCGCGGTCCGCATGGCGAACCTACCCGACGGTTCTTCCTCGTTTGCGGATCGCCGGTCTTCTGGCTTGGCGTCCGAGGAACACGCACAATCACTGCGTTTGGCTGGTGCCCATGCAGCATTGGGTATGTGTCGCGACCTACAACGAACGAGAGAACATCGAGAGTCTCATCGAGACGATCGACTCTCATCTGCCGGGCTGCCACGTGATCGTGGTAGATGATGAATCGCCAGACGGCACGGGCGACTTGCTCGATGCTCTCGCGGCCTGGAACGACCGACTACACCCCATCCGCCGGCCGGGGAAGATGGGGTATGCCTCCGCGCACCGCACGGCCATCGCCCAAGCGCTCGCCTCGGGCGCGGATGTCGTGTTTACGATGGACGCTGACTGGTCCCATGACCCCAAGCATCTCCCCGAGCTGATGGAGGCCATCGAAGATGGGGCAGACCTAGCCTTGGGCTCCCGATACGTCCCGGGTGGGGGCACCGAGGGTTGGCCGTGGCCGCGTCGGGTGCTGAGTGCGACCGCCAACGCGGTGGCCCGGCGGGGCTTGGCGGTTGACATCCGCGACTGCACCAGTGGCCTTCGCGCCTATCGCGCGACGCTGCTGAACAATATCAGGTTTGACGAACTCAGCTCCGAGGGGTATTGCTTCCTGGAGGAGATGGTCATGGGCGCCAGCCTCGCCGGCGCGGCGTTTGCCGAGGTGCCAATCACCTTCGTCGAGCGGCGCGCGGGCAAGTCGAAGATGTCGCGCAAGGTGATACTGGAGGCGATGGTTGTGTTGGCGAAGCTGTCATGGCAGCGGCGTTTCGCGCGCGAGTCGTTGCGGCGCGCCATGCTGCGGGAGTAGCTGACCGTCGGGAGGACTCGTGGAGCGGCTCGCGAAGATGATCTGCGGCAGTCACGCGGGCGTCGTCTCTCGGGCCGCCCTGCTGCAACGCTAAGTGGAGAGGGCCATCATGATCGTGCGCGGTCGGAGCCCGGTGCGGATTTGCGATATCGGTGGGTGGACCGACACCCACTTCGCCGAGCACGGCGCGGTCTGCAATCTGGCCGTCACGCTCTACGCGCACGTGCTCGTGCGTTCGCTGGAGTCATCAGATTCGGTGATGATTCGCGCGCTGGACATGCACGCCGACGTCAACATCGACAACGTGAAGAGCGTGGAGTACGACGGGAACCTCGATCTGCTGAAGGCTGCGGTCAAGCGGATGGACATCCAGGGCGGGTGCGAAGCGATTATCTGGTCGGATGCGCCGCCGGGATCAGGCGTGGGGTCGAGCGCGTCCGTGGGAGTGGGGATGATCGACGCTCTCGCCAGGTTTTCGGGAAAGCGGTTGCCGCCGCACACCGTTGCGAAGTTCGCGCACGAGCTGGAGACCGATGAACTGGGCCTGGAATGTGGCGTGCAGGATCAGTACGCCGCCGCGTTTGGCGGCGTCTGCTTCATGGACATCAGCTACCCGCAAGTGGAGATTTCGCGTTTGGCCGTAGCGCCGGAGTTCCTGTGGGAGCTTGAGGAGCGGATCGTGTTGGTGTATGTGGGGCAATCGCGGCTGAGCGACGGTGTGCATCGGCGCGTGATCCAACGCTACACCGAGGAAGAAGAGACCACTCGCCGCGCGATGCAAGACCTGCGCGACGCGGCGTATGCGATGAAGGACGCGCTTCTCGATTCGGACATGGCGGGCGTGGTGACCGCGATCTCGGCGAATTGGGATGCGCAGATTCGTCTCCACCCGGATATTTCCAGCGACGAGGTGGCGCAAGCGTTCGATATCGCCACGGCGTCGGGCGCAGCAGCGGGCAAGGCCAACGGTGCCGGTGGTGGTGGGACGGTCGTCTTTGTGGCCGAGCCCGGTCGCGAACTCGAACTCCGCCAGGCCCTTGGGAACGTTCCCGGCTGGAGCGTTCTACCATGCCGTATCTCAAATGAGGGCGTCAGAAGCTGGGTTGTGGAGTGAGGACTGAGGGGGGCGGCACCACCGCGCGCGCATCGATCATCGTCCCGGCCCGTAACGAGGCTGAGTCGGTCTCCCAATGCCTCGACGCCTTGATCTCGCAGACAAGCGATGAGATTGCCGAGATCCTCGTCATCGACGGCATGTCCGACGATGGTACGCGTGAGATCGTCGCCGAATACGCGGCGCGCGATCCGCGCATCCGCCTCCTCGATAATCCCAAGAAAGTCGTCACGACCGCCGTGAATGTCGGCTTCCGGGCCGCAAGCTCAGACGTGATCCTCCGAATCGACGCCCACGCGGACTACGCCCCCGATTACGTGGAGAAGTGCCTCGAGGTCCTCGGCGAGACAGGCGCGGGCAACGTCGGCGGCGCCGCGCGCCCCGCTTCCGATGGCTCCTACGTCGGCGACGCGATCAAGGCCATACACGAGAGTCCATTCGGCATTGGCGCGGCATCATTCCGGCGCGCCGACGCTGAGGGGCCGGCGGATACCGTCTGGCCCGGCGCGTGGCGTCGCGAGGCGCTTGAACAGGCGGGGATGTACTGCCGCGAGGATCTGCCGCGGAGCGAGGACATCGAGTTGAACTCGCGGATCCGCGAGGCCGGGTGGGAGATCTACATCAGCCCCAAGATCAAGGCTGAGTATCATCCTCGCCGCACTATTCCGGGCCTGCTTCAGCAGAATTTCGACAATGGATCCGGGGTCATCCACACGGTGCGCGCGGGCTTGGGCGGCGTCTCCATCCGTCACCTGGTCCCGGTTGGATTCGTGGTGACTCTCGCGACGCTTGCGATCGCTGGCGCGTTCTGGCCGCCGGGTCTGGTTCTCTTGGCCGGGGTGGCTGGCTTGTACTCTATCGCGGCCATAGTGTTTGCAGCGCGCGTCGCCCTTCGGATCAGGCCTTCGACCGCGCTGATCCTGCCGGCTTGCTTCCTGCTGCTGCATGTCAGTTACGGGCTTGGATCACTCTGGGGAATGCTCTCGCGCCCAAGCGGGCCCTCGGCGGACAGCGACGCCGCGTGACATCCGCGTGCGGGGATTGGTGGCCTGGATGAAGCGGTGCCTGGCTAACTTCCTGGTAGGCGTCCCCCTGTTGGGTGCCTGTATCGGCCTCCAATCTCTCGCCGCGCGTCCTTGGGGGCCTGCGGCTCTTCCCGAACGACCACCCGTCGGTCCCGTTCCCCCGCGCCCACGGGCGGAATCCCCTCGCGACGCATTGGTGTGGGCCGTCTACGAATCGGCGACCTCGGGCGATGACGTCCTTCGGGCGAGCAAGATCGCGCCTGACGCCATCCTCCGCGGGTGGTTCAAGTGGCGCGGAGCCCCACCGGTCGCCGAGTGGGGCGGCGCGATCACCGAAGCGCGCGCGTCCTCGATGCTGTTTGGTGGTGGGCTGACTTGCGCCGCGGTCCACGCGGGCGAGAATGGGCTCAGCGATCAGGACATCGCGGACATGGTTACGTGCGATGCGTCGGGTCGACCAGTGCCGCTGGGGAGTTACGGCGATGTCTGGCACGGCTCGCTCTCGTCTCCAGCATACGTTGATTACCTCGTCCGGCTTGCGTGCGAGCAGGTCGATGCGGGCGTGGACCATCTCTTCTTCGACCAGATCGACGCGGGCCTGAGAGAGACTGAGGGGTTCGACGACCACGCCATCGCCGACTTCCGCGCGTATCTGCTGAACGACTGCGAGACAACAAGCGGATGGTCGCCGACCGATGAGAGGTGGGGGACAGCTCTGGGAGTTGATCCAGGCAGTCCGGACGAGTGCCCGACGGGCGATGTTACCACCCTTAACTACCGCGAGTACCTCCGCGTCAATGGCTGGCAGGCACAGCCGCACGCCTCCGACAATCCGATCGAGCCGCTCTGGCGCGCGTTCCGCTCGCATCGAGATGAACGCGTCTGGCGCGATCTGGTCGGGCGGGTGCGGACTCACGCGGCCGGGCTGGGGCGGACCGTCTGGATCAGCGCAAATGGCCTCGCTTCATCAGTCGATGTTCAGGCGCATGGTTCCGTTGGGCCATGGTCGCCTGACAACAGGATCCTCGATCTCAGCCGGAGCTACCTGTCGCGCTGTCGCGCGATGGTCGAGCAGGGGCGCGCCCGGGCGGGCGGTCACGTGCCCCTGGTGGTCTTCCATGACTGGGGAGGCAATCCCGCGTTCCCGTGGCTGGAGCTGCCTCCCCCGCTGCGAGAGATCTGGTTGCGTGTCCGGGTGGCCGAGATATACGCAGCCGGAGGGGTCTTTGCGTTCCCAGTGCGTGGCCCGTTTGGATGTGATGCTGAACTTGACGGGACGCTCCCGGAGATGCGACGCCAAGCCGCGTTCTACCAGACGCATCGGGACCTCTTCCTGAAATCGGGGTACCTCGGAACGGAAGCGGCCCGCGTGCAAGAGCCGAGGTTGAGCGTCGCCCTGTGGGGCGATGACTCCGGGCAGCGTCTTCAGGTACACGTCATCAACCGTCAGATGGTTGGTGGCAAGCTCGCCCCGCTGCACGCAACGCAGGTTGAGTTGCCTGTGCCCGCTGTCCCCACTCGATGTGTCGCCATATCGCCGGACTGGCCGGGCGAGCGCCCGGTCCGTGCCACGCTGAGCGGACGCGGCCTCTGTCTCACTCTTTCACGCCTTCACTCCTATGGGATCATTCTGCTAGAGTTTGGCGCGCCCATCGACTCGGCTGCGCTTACCGACCCCAGGCGAGTCTATCCCGCTTGGCACAGCGTGCCGCCGACCCGGACAACATTCCGCGTCGCGCCGGACGCAACGGTTGAGGAAGCCCACGAACTCAACGCCCTGCTGCATGGCGTTCGCGTCGACGATCGGTTGCGCGCGCCGCAGACGTTCCGGGTAAACGCGCTGCGGGAGGGCCGGCTCCTCGTTCGCGTGCGGGCGGTGGCCAACGCGGGCGCGCGATTGGATTACTCTGTGGACGGGGCGCAACTCCGGAGCGTTTGGTTGCCCGACCTCGATCGCGAAAGCTACAGTGACGATCCTGAGTACCTCCGGACATACGCTTTCCCGATTCCTGCCGGAGCGCACCAAGTGACGCTCCGCAATACGGGCCGCGACTGGGTATCCATCGACTGGTATCAGTTCGAGGGGGAGTTCGTGGCGGTGGACACAGGCCGCGCCGATCTCTCCCCGTAGGCCGGTTCGACACAGCCTCGGGAGGCAAGCAGGCACAACGTGGGTCGAGCGAGAATACGCCGCAGCAACTCACACCTACACGGGCCATGGACATCAGATGGCGGAGACCATGCCACTCATTACTATCATCGCACGAAGGCGCCACCGTCTTGCAGCCGCCATCGCCATGCCGATGGCGCTTCTTCTGCTCTGTGGCTCGACGCCGGCGCAGGATCTCTCACTCCGCACCGCAATTGAGGCCCTCGGCGTTACCGTTCTCTCATTGGGCGAGGGCCCTGACATCGTGGAAGTCACCTACGACTCGGCCCTCGCCGAGCCATCAATCGTGGTGTTTGCCGCCGCGCTGCAGACCATGCAATCGCACGTGCCTGATGAAGCAACCGCCTCCCTCAACGCGCTCCAGAATGGCGAACAGACCCTCTCGATCAAGACTCGACCGGCCAAGATTCCCGAGGTCATCGACGGCTTGTTGTCTCCGGCGCGTGCCGAGCAGCTTGCCCAATTCCTGGCTTCCCCGCCCGGGCCCATCAGCCAGCCGGCGGTTGTGGATGGCGTTACGCCGGGCGCGCCGGAAGCAGACACTGGCGCCACCGCTCAGCCGTCGCCTCGCGGTGTCGACGCGCCGCGGTTGGCGCGTCCCCGAAGGTTGTCTCGGCCCAAGGGACCGGACGTCGGCGCGACGTTCCACGGCCCCACGGGTCTGATCCGCACGCCGAACGCGGAGGTGCTGGACGAGGGCTCTGCGCGACTGTCGATCACGAATCCCGCGGAGATCAAGAGCGCCACGGTCCCACCATCCACTGTCCCTGATTTCCGCGAACAGTGGACCTCGACGATCGGGATCCTCCCGCGCGTCGAGGCCGGCGCCGCCTACAGCGACGCGGACATTCCGGGCACACTTCTCTGGCGCGACATCACGCTGCATGGCAAGATCCAGCTCCTGCGCGAGTCTGACCATCGGCCAAGCGTGGCTGTGGGCGCGAGCAACGTGCGCCAAGCGGTCGGCGACGCGAACCTTTACATTGTCGGCAGCAAGGTCCTCGCCGATGGCCGCGTCCGGGCGACCGCCGGCGTTGCCGACGGAGAGCTTGACGGGGTCTTCGGTGGGGCAGAGGTGCAGCTCACGCCGTGGGCCCAAGCAGTGGTTGAGTACGATGGCGATCGCATGAATACCGCGCTTCGCCTTCGGCCCACGCCGGGCGCGCAGATCGACGTCGCCGACATGCAAGGCGGCGTCGGCGTGCAGTTCGCGTATGCATTTGGAATCGGACCTCACGAGCCTCGACCCGGTCCCGATGTGGTCCTGATTCCCGCCGAAGATGCCGCGTCCCCAGAAGCACTGGCCGAGCGCGTGGCTGATGCCGTCTTGGCGCTCGGCATGGAGAACGTCCAAGTCACGGTGGGGGAGGGGCTTGTCGGCTTGGAGATCGGGGTAACGTACGAGAATCGCCGGTACTACCACGATGAGCTGGAGGCCCTCGGTTTGGTGTTTGCGGCCACGGCGCGCGTCGTGCCTGCATCAGCGGCGACTCTGCACGCGGTCGCGCTCGATCACCAAGTGCCTGTCCTGCGAGTCTCGATCAACACCGGTGACTATCGGGCGTATCTCAGAGGAGATCTCGCGGCCCAGGAGTTCGCCAGCGGGGTCGAAACCGACTACGGTCTTCGTCCGGATATCCACCCGTCGATCATCGTGGCGAGAACTCGACGCGCCGAATCGACAGCACGATCCATCGACGTCCAGCTCGTTCCGGGCTTCCGCACGATCCTCGGCTCGGAGGACGTCACGCTGGCCGTGCAGCCGTCCGTGAGGCCGGACGTGGACATCGATCTCGGGCACGGGTTGAGCGTCCGCGCTGCCGAGGAAGTGCGGCTGAGCAACAACCTGGGCCCACTCGTTCACTACTTCAGCGGCGACCAGAGAACTGTCAATTACGCATTTCGCTCAGGGTCGCGGCTTTTGGGGCACGTTGCGGCGGGCGATTTCGCGGACGAGCGGCGCGGCGTGGCCGCGGAGGGGTTCATGTTGCCCGGCAGCAACTCACTCCTGGTCCGCGGGTACGTCGGATACCTCAAGGACATGCGCTTCTTCGGCGGCGGGCTGGGCAGCGACTTCTCCTATACGGGCGACGCCCGCTACTGGCTCAGTGATCTCGACCTCGAGGCCAACGTGACTGTTGGTCGCTATCTCGATCTCGACACGGGGTACACGCTTGGAGTCCGACGGTTCTTCGGGGACAACGAGATCCAGCTCGAATACAAGGACACTGACCTGTCGCAGGTGCTGGCCCTGACAGCCACGGCCGCAATTGGCCGCCGTCGCAACCCGAAGCCCGGCTCTGCGAGACTTCGCGTCGGCGATCGCGCCAGCCAGCAGTGGCGTTCGGTCGCTGACGATGATGGGCAACTCTCTGTCGCGTCCCTTGTAGGGAACCAACTGAGGTACTTCGACATCTCGGATTCGTTCCTGAACCGGGACCGCTTTGTCGGAGACGTCATCCGTCGGCACGTAGGCATATTTCGATGGGCCGCACGGGCAACCGAGACGCGCCGGTAGGCTGAGACCTAAGCTCCCATACGCGGCCATCCCCCTCGCGCCTGACCCGGCTATCCCTGGCCATACGAAACAGCCCAAGCCAAGATGGGCCTCGCCTGCTGACGCGGAACGCGGGAGATTAATGTCTGACAAACGACAAAGCCCCGTCCGCACGCGGATACCCTACGCTGACGCCATGCGGGTCGTTGCGGCGGTCGCGGTCATTATCCTACATGTCGGTGCTGCGTGCGTAACAAAGTACGGTGACGTGAGCGCGGGCCGGTGGTGGGCCGGAAACATCATGGACTCGGCGACCCGGTGGGTTGTGCCGGTCTTCGTGATGCTATCCGGCTTCCTGTTGCTCGACCCCAGTAAGGCCGCCGAACCGATCGCGTCCTTCTACCGCAAGAGGGCCTGGAGGGTGGGGATCCCACTCATCTTCTGGTCGATCTTCTACTGGTACGTGTGGCCACCTCTGTGGCACGGATCCGGCTTCCCAAGTGTGGTCAGTGCTGCCAGGGCATTCGTGCTCGGGAGCCCTTTCTGGCACCTGGACTATCTGTTCATCATCATCGGAGTCTACATCTTCACACCTGTGCTGCGGAAGCTCGTGTCTCGCTTGGAGCCTGCTGAGCTTCGGTTTACCATTATTGTGGCCCTGTTGCTCGCGATGGGCAACAGCCTGTTGCAGACGTACTTCGGGACCACCCGGGAAGGAGGCGCTCCAAGCTACAATGCGTTCTCACAGTTCGTCCCGTATCTCGCTTACTACCTCGCTGGCTTCTACTTGGGCTCGAAGCGACTCACCCGGTCTCAGTTGGCAATCGTGGCGCTCTTGTGCGTTCTCGCCGCCACTGCCACGGCAGCAATTACATCCATCACTGTACCGATCTTTGGGGCCTCCGGATTTGGGTTCGTCGCGTACAGCACGTTCAGTCCCACGGTGGTCATCATGTCGCTGTGCGTCTTTCTCTTCATCGCCAACACCTGCAACAGTGGGCACGGCGCGAGCGCAATCATCAGGTGGGTAGCCCCGTCGACGCTGGGCGTGTACCTCATCCACCCAGTGTTCCTCGACGTCGGTGGGCGGTTCGGCATCACCGTATCATCGCTGCCCGTCTACCTGTGTTGGTTGCCAATCGTGGGCGTCACCGTGGCCAGCTTCGTCGTGGCAGGCCTGCTCCGTCGCATCCCATACGTGAGTGCCGTTGTTGGCGAGAAGACCTCGCATCTGAAGGTCTCTGCTTATTGATAGCGAATGGGTCGACAGTTCCTACGGGATCGGAGAAACTGCGCCGCTTCTGCGCGCATCCCCCTGATGCGATGAAGTGCTCAGGCAAGCGCGCCAGATAGCGAACACGCCGAGGCTGCCCGCTTGCGACGCGGCTGGTAGCCTGCAGGCGAAGTTAGGTAGGTGCATGGATGGACGGCGCTCTTAACCTCGCCGCTGGACCGGCGAGTCTCTCCCTCACAGACCTCTCCATCAACTTGGCATTGGCCGCGGTACTGTCGTTCATCATATCGTGGCACTTCGTCCGTTTCGGATCCACGTTCTCTAACCGGGCCAAATTCGCGAGCGTGTTGCCGGCAATCGCGCTCACCACTGTGCTCGTGATCTCAGTTGTCAAGGCATCGTTGGCGCTCTCTCTCGGACTCGTAGGCGCCCTGTCCATCGTTCGTTTTAGGACGCCCGTCAAGGAACCGGAGGAGCTATCTTACCTGTTCATAGCCATCGCGCTGGGGCTGGGGCTGGGAGCCGATCACAGAGCGACAACCGCGGTCGCCATAGGCATAATTCTAGTCGTGTTGACGGTGCGTTCCTGGATGTCCAGAGGCCCTCAATATCCCAACCTGTATCTGGACGTTGAACTCTCGGGATCGAGCGACGATCCTGTCCAGCTCCAGGACCTCCTGGATCTGCTGTTGCGGCGGGTGCCGGACGTGGAGATGCGCCGAGTGGACTGTCACGGTGACGACATTCACGCTACATTCTACCTGCAGTGCACGGACGCCGAGGTGCTGACCGCGCTCCAGCAAGACATGCGCGCGGAGTACCCGCACGCCCGACTCACCTTCGTGGAGCAGTCTGGTGCCCCTGGGGGATAGGGTATGCTGATACGGGCTCGAAAGGTCGCGCCCGCGGGTGGTGTCTGGAGCCGTCGCGCGCGGCGCCTGCGAATTCCGGTCGCTCTGCTAATAGCCTTCGGTGTCTCCTTTGTGGGCGGGGCGTACTCCTACGAGACGGGGCACTTCGGCCGCGTCTATAGGGGCATCAAGTCAGTGCCCAGCTACATCCGGGTCCGCGCGCAACTCATTCAACACCCCCCCACCGTGCGGACCATCCGCATCGACGTCAAGTTCAAGCACCTCCTCAAGCTCCGAGACAAGGCCGTCGAAGCCATCGGCGAAGGCATCCTGATGCCGACGGATGCGGACTTTGTCCCCGCCACGATCTCCGTAGACGGAGAGGTCGGCCGGGCCAAGATACGGCTCAAGGGAGACTGGTGGCAGTCGGGGTTCACTGGCGATAAGTGGCCCCTCCGAATCAAGATGCGCGGTGACGACGTACTGTGGGGGATGCGGGTCTTCACGTTGCACCACCCAGAAGCACGGATCTTCGACCGAGAGTGGCTGTATCACAAACATCTCCGCCGCGAAGAAGTCTTGGGCCTTAGGTACTCCTTCGCCCAGCTGATCTTGAACGGGGATGATAAGGGGATCCACGCGGTCGAGGAACACTTCTCCAGGGAGCTGCTGGAGTCGCAGGGCCGCCGCGAAGGCGTGATTATCAAGCTGGACGAAGCTGGCGTATGGAAGGATGTAGCGGGGGGGTTGGCCGGCTCTCTGCACTTCGGAGGCGGGATCCACCCCCACAGCTTTCAGGCTGAGTCGCCGGACGTTTTCCGAGCGACGAGAGTGTCCGAAGACCTGGCCCTCACAGAGCAGTCGGACGCCGCCCGCCAGCTGCTGCAAGCGTTCCTCGAAGACGCGCTCCCAGCATCGCGCGTGTTCAAGGTACAGGAGCTGTCGCGCTTCCTGGCCGTTGCCGAATTCTGGGACTCCTATCACTGTCTCCGCTGGCACAACGCGCGATTCTACTACGATCCCGTAGAGGGTCTCTTGGAGCCCATTGGCTTCGACGCAACTATCGCCGAGACGACCCTTCACAACCGATTGCTCGCGATGGAGGAGCCGTGGGCTAAGCAGGCCTTGGCGGATCCCGCGGTTGCTGCGGCTTATGTATCGGAACTCGAGAGAATGACGTCCGCGTCGTACTTGGCGGACCTGCGCGCCGCGTTGGAGCCGGAATGGCAGGCATCGGTTGTGGATGTGCTACGGTCCGAGTGGCACTCGTGGGAATCCGCCATCTGGGGGAGACTCGAGGGCAGGCTCTCTCTCCTCCGAGCGGTCCTTCGGCCTGCCAATCTCGCCGTGGCCTACGCGTGGCCGGACCAGACGCCCGGCGACGAGCTGCAGGTGAGCGTGGGATGCGCGGTGAGACTTCCCGTGGAGTTGCTTGGTTTCCAAGCGGGAGACGGAGATCTGCTCCCGCCCGAGCGGGACACGGCGGGACCAGTCCTGTTGCCTCTTCGCGAGTCGGACCCGGTCACCTACGTGCGGTTCCGGGTTCGTGCCGACGACGCTGCGCGCGCGGATCTAGCTGCGGTATGTCGGCTTGCGGGCAGCACGACGACGCAGCGAGTGCCGGTCCAGGTTTACCGGGCCCAGTTGCTCGCCGCCGGACCCGCCCCACCACCACCGTCGCCGGCGGCGTTCGCCCTGCAACACCCGTTCATCGAGATTGACCCGAGCCAACGCCTCGCGCAGGTGCGACCGGGCGACTGGTCAGTGCAAGGCGACCTCGTGGTGCCGGCCGATTCTTCACTCGCGATGGAGCCGGGCACCACGTTGAGGTTCGCCGAGGAAAGCGTCTTCGTCAGTTCGGGGCCGCTCGACTTCCGCGGCACGGCGGAAGCCCCAATTCGCCTGGTCGCGGCCGGCACGAGCTGGGCCGGGATATTTGTCCGCAATGCCGCACGCTCGTCATGGGTACACGTAGAGGTGCGGGACACGGCGGGCATCGATCGAAACGGGTGGCAGACGACTGGTGGCGTCACGTTCTACCGAAGCCCGGTGGCATTGTCATTCTGCCGATTCCTGGACAACTCGGCGGAGGACGCGCTGAACGTGGTCCGGGGGGAGTTTGATTGTCACATGTCCCAATTCGCGCGGTGCCGCTCCGACGCGTTTGATGGGGACTTCGTCTCCGGTCGCTTCGAGAGTTGTGAATTCACTGACGTGGGGGCTGACGGTATCGATCTCAGCGGAGCCGACGTGGAGATCGACACCGCGGCATTCCGAGGCATCGGCGACAAGGCTCTGTCTGTCGGCGAGACCAGCCGCCTCACCGCTTCATCGATCCACATCGAAGACGCTAACATGGGGGTCGCGGCCAAGGACCTGTCGCATGTTGACCTCGACACCGTCTACATCCGGCGCACGTCCACCGGCCTGGCGTGTTACATCAAGAAGCGCGAATATGGACCCGCGACCATCGTCGCCAAGGACGTGAAGTTCGAAGACGTTGTGACTCAGGCACTCGTGCAGACCGGATCGCGCATCACCATCGATGAGAAGGAGCAGGCAACGGAAGATGTAGACGTAGATCTGCTCTATAGCGCGGCCGGGGGATAGTATGGCACTCGAAGGGTGGCGGTATGAAATCAAGTTCGCGACTACCGAGAGCGAGTTGAGCAAGGCCACGGTCGCGTCCTGGGTGCGGACACACCCGGCCGGGTTTAGGACGACGTACCCTCCTCGGCAGGTCAACAACATCTACTTCGACACGCGCGAGTTACCCGACCTCGACGATCACCTGGCCGGCGTGCCGGACCGGGCCAAGCTGCGGCTCCGCTGGTATGGCACGGAGCACGAGTCGGTGACGGGCCGGATCGAGCACAAACAGAAACGGAACTGGTTGGGGCGCAAGGTGGCGGTGGATGTGAAGTGTCCGTTGGACCTGACTCAGATGGCCTGGCGAGAGATACTCGACAGCCTGGCGGGGCTCGACCTCGGGCCACTCGCCATCACGTTCCGGACGCGCTATCGTCCGGTGGTCATAAACACGTATTGGCGGGAGTACTTCGCATCGGCTGATTCCCAGGTCCGCTTGACCATGGATACCCGGTTGAACTTCTACAGCCAGGTGCGAAACTCGAAGCCGAACCTGCGGTGGCGGACGAGCAGCGAGGACCTGACCGTCATCGAGGTCAAGAGCGATGCCGACCAACAGGAGCGTCTGCGGGACGTCATCGCGAGGTTCCCCCTGCGCGCGACGGCACATTCGAAGTACGTCAGAGGTGTTCTGGGGGCCTACTCCCCGTGACTCGCTACCCCCCCCGCGGGGCCGAAGTGGGCAAGGGTCTTCTCGACCCCCACAAGGCAATCGAACGGTGCTCCCAGCTACTTCAACCGCAGGTCCGACGCAGGTTCCGCTACGTCCTCGGCCGCTCCAGGGACGACAGCATCGCCACATCGCTGTACACGGCCTTCGCCAGAAAACCACGAGCTATGGGTCGCACGTTCGTATCCCTAACCGTGGGTTTCGCAGCGGCCTCCGCAGACCCTCAGTGCGAGTGTCGGAGCTGGCCGACATCGGACTCCCAGAACCAAGCCTGCAGGTCTCTTGCGCCTCGACGGTGAAGCGCCCCAACGAGCCGCCGGCGGTCTAGCCAACGCGCAACGTCAGTTCCATATGGGTAATCCGCGCTGGACAGGCATGGCGGGACATACTCACCGGAAATATGAGATACATCATAATTATGCCACTATGGGACAGAGATTGGTCGATAAGAGGTCCATATCAGTATTGGTGGCGAGACATTGTTCCCTTAATCCCTGAGGGGACTGGCTTATGCGTGGATGTTGGGTGCGGTGCCGGCGAGCAGAAGTCCATCATTGAGCAAAAAGGCTACAACTGGCTCGGCATTGACGTGCAGGATCGAGCACCGGCCTCGCTGGGTGTCCGGCCTATTACAGACGGCGTTTTTCCGGTTGCTGATAGCTCGGCCAATTGCTTGCTCTGCCGACAGATTCTAGAACACGTTGAGGATCTGGATGGCTTCGCTGCGGAATGCTACCGAATTCTGGAGCCAGCGGGGTTCATCTATGGAAGTCATTCATGGCTGGAGCCTGACCACGACAATGCATCCTTCTTCAACCTCAGTCATGACGGCATAAGGCGAATCCTGAGCAAGCACTCATTCGAGTTGGTTGTTGTTGAGCCGGGGATCCACGTTGGGGTGCTGCTGCTGTACCGACTCTTCAACTCAGGGGTGGCGAGCAAGTGTGCTCGCCTGGTGCGTCTTGTGCAGGAACGTTCAGACCGAATACGCCTGTCTCAGAAGAGACCTGAGGACGCGGGGCTGACTCTGGAGAGGCTGCAGCGAGAGAATGCTCTCAGATTTGCCGGCCATCTGCTCTGGATCGCCAGGAAAAGTTGAAGCTGACGATACTTCGGCTCTAAGCTAACGGCCGGACCGCCTCCGCCCGCGCGCGTAGTCCCCCGCCGCCTGCAACTGACATGTACGCTTACTCGCCCGGTAGTTGCAGGCCCTCCGCCTCATGTCCGCTACGACGCGGCGCTATATCCCGCCGACCGAGACAGTCCATGTCATGTCCGGAGCACCAGCGCCCGGTATCGATGCGGCGTCGCTGGCCGGAGGGGCGAAGCGAGCAAGGGCCTCAATGGCCTTCCCGCCGTTCGCTGCGCTCTGAGCACGTCGACAGAATCAAGTCCGCGGTTTTCTCTGTCAGCAGGCCCCAGTCGAACTCCTCGGCGCGCTCCCGGCCTCGCTCGCGCATGCCCTCATCGGGTTCCGTCGACAGTTGGCGGATGCACTCGACAACATCGTCTGGCTGTGAAGGGGTGTACAGAACATCCTGAAACGCGGCCATGCCCTTCAGTTCCCGAGTGGCAATTGGCCGTCCGGCGGCCAGGTACTCGATGACCGTCAGCGGCAGCGCGTTGTGCGTGTACTCGCTGATGCGCAGTAGACAGGTCACGACGTCCATGGCCCGCATATAGGCTGGCAAGGCGTGTTGTGGCTTGGGGCCGAGGAACCTCACGTTGTCGAACTGCTTCAGGCGGTCCGCCTCGTCTACGGCCGTCACCGGCCCGACGAACACGAAGTTGAAGCTTGGCAGCGCGCCGATTACATGGTGGAGTAGCGGGAAGTCGAGCCACGTAGCGAAGTTCCCCACGTACCCAACCACCGGTCCATCAATGTCGGCCATCTCCTGGGGAATCTCGAGGCCTGGGTCCCATGCTTGCTGGAACAGCTCAAACTTAACGCCATTCGGCGCGAGGTGCACATTGTCGTGTTCCATGCTTCGGCTGTCGTATAGGCGCTGAGAGGTGGTCAACACCAGGTCGCTCGCTGCCGTGAGACGTCGGTCCTTCTCGATGACCCCATCATCCGCTCTGCCACCGTGGTTCTCGCGGTACTCGTCGTAACACTCGTAGATGACGTGCTGCTCGTTCGCCAGCCCCAGCAGATCGATGTGATGCGGCCTGAAGAACATTGCGCTCAGGCCATCAACCGATGGGCGGATCTGTTTCAGCGCCCGGCGGATCGCCGCCGCGTAGATAGTCTTCTCGTCAGAGCTTGTCTTGACCGTCCGCGCGAGCCACACGTTCTCGCTCCACAGGACCATCGGCTTTAGGAGCGCGCGCGCGTGTCTGCCCCAATCTTGTGCCTTGGGCGGGAACCGCAATGGGAGCGGAGGCTCGATGACAATCAAGGTTGCCTTGCCCGCCAGATTCCGCGCCAATGCCTCCAACATGGGCCGTCGATGGAAACCGTCCCAATCGGCGATGGGGTAGACGATGATCCCGAGCATCAGATTGCCTCCTTCGTGGTCCGCGTGGAGGAAGTGGCTCCCTCGGTCGCGCGGCCGTCCATCATTCACCTCGCGGCTGGGCTTCTCCTCGACCTATCGCCTCGCCCCAGCAACGGTACCACGGCCTCATGGATTCGCTGGGTTGGGCCATTCATCCCTCGGCTTCAGGTGAGAAGAATCGGCCCGCAATGAGCCCGACCACAGTGACCAGCACGGTGCCCGCAGTCGCGAGGAGGGCCCAGAGCGCCGGCAGGTGCGATATTCCGAGGCCAGCCAGGGCATAGGCCAGGTACCCGATGGCCATCACGCCGAGGGTCTGCGGCACGGTGGTTCCCCAGCGGTCACGGATCTGATCATAGAAGTGGCTCCGGTCGCCACTGAACGGCGGGTGCCCGCTGAGAATCCGCCGCGTCATGGCGAGCACGATGTCCGCGACGGGGACTCCCCACACCACGGATACGCCCAGTAGAGAAGACCAGTCCGGGCTCCCCTTCGCATCCGAGGCTCCAGCGATGAGCACGAGCCCACCGGCCATGAATCCCAAGAAATACGCTCCAGCGTCGCCCATGAACACGCGCGCCGGCGGACGGTTGAACACGAGGAACCCCAGACACCCCCCAGCCAGACAGGCCCCCAGGATAGCGCTCGCCGCGTCACCACGATGGGCCCCCAGCATGCTGACCGCGGCGCCTCCAACCAGGCCGCACGTGCCCGCGAGACCATCGAGGCCGTCGATCATGTTGACGGCGTTCGTCAGACCCACCAGCCAGAGGACTCCCACAGGAATCAGCACCGGGTGTGGCAACTGTCCGCTGGTCCATGCCCAGATCACCCAAGTAGCGGCGATGGCCAGCTCGGCTGCTAGCCGCAGACGTGGCGACAGGCCTCTCAGGTCGTCGATCAGCCCAAGGCCGGCGACAGCCATGGATGCGACGAGCAATGCAATGGCGACGCGGGCCGCTGCTGCGTCCGGCGCGGCCTGGACTGTGATGGCTATGCTAGTTGCCAGCACCGCGCCGAAGACGATGGCGACGCCGCCGAGCACCGGCATGGCGCGCTCGTGGGGCTTCAGGTGGCCGGGGTGGTCGACGGCACCAGTGCGGTGGGCTATTGAGATCACGGCCGGCATCACTGCCGCGGCTGCGACACCGGCCCCAAGTCCGGCGAGGATGGTGGGTAGAATCACTGTGCTTCCCCCCTCACGGCGTGTGGTTCACCGTCGGGCCCATCAATCCCTCATGGCGTATCTCAGGCCCGCTGATTGCGGGCGGTCGGCTCGGGCCGAGCCGCGAAACAGTTGCGGCGTAGCGAGAGGTCATCAGGGCCCGGGGGCGAATTTACCCATCCGTGGGCTGGCACCACGCAGATTCCCCCCGTCCGCGGCTGCCGGGACGACTGCGGAGGGCACTGGTTGGAGATATCGATGCGCGGCAGGATAGCAGCACTGGCAGTGCTTGGGTTGCAGGGACTGTTCTGTCTGAGCGCCTTTAGCCAGACGGAGCGTTCCGAGTACCGCCTTGGTCCCAGAGACACCATCGATATCGTGGTCTTTGGCCAGGCGGAGTATGGTGCCCCTGGCGCGACCGTGCGCCCCGACGGCAGCGTGACCCATCCCTTCCTGGGCCGCATTCACGTGGAGGGCAAGACGCCTACCGAAGTTGAGGCGGCCGTCCGTGAGGAATTGCTGTCTGAGTTGCGCGACCCGATCGTGACGGTGGCGGTTGTGGCGTTGCGCGAGCGAGAGGAGCACATCTACTTCCTCGGCGCCGTGAACTCAGCTGCCCCCTTCCGCACCGAAGAACCCATCACTGTGGAGAAGGCCTTGGCGCTCACGGCGGGGTTTACGCCCCAAGCCAACCGGACTGAGGCAGTGATCATACCGAAGGCGGGCCCCCCCCAGGCCATACTGATCGGTACGCCTGAAGATGTGGCGGCGGCTCCTTTGCTCAACCCGGGCGACACGCTGCTCATCCAGCAGCGCGAGGGCGGCGTGTGGGTGTCCGGAGAGGTCGCCAGACCTGGGCGGGTTGAGCTGCCCCCTGAGGAATCGAGCATTGTCCACGCTATCTTGGGGGCTGGCGGATTGACGCCGGACGCGAACCACGAGGAAGCCTTGCTCGTGCGCGTCGGAGGCGACCCGAGTCCGATCCACTTGGCGAGCGCCTTGGTGTCGGAGGAGCCCGGTCGCTCGGTCGTCCTCGAGCCCGGCGACATGCTGGTTATCGGTCGGTCTGACAGTAGTGTGCTGGTGCTCGGGGCGGTCGTCACGCCCGGCCGGCAGCGACTGGGGCAAGACAGCGTGACGGTACTCGATGCCGTTATGGACGCGGGAGGCCTGGCGGATGAGGCCGACCGCCAACATGTCACCTTGACCCGCCGCGACGGCTCGACCGTCGATATCGACCTGGCCAAGGCGCTGGCAACCGCCGGGGCCGAGGCCAACCCGCAGCTTGTCGGCGGCGACATCGTCACGGTTGGGCGGACCCGCGTCGACATATTGGTCCTCGGGGCTGTGAGGAATCCTGGCTCGTACCGCGTCGTGCCCGGAGACGGGCTGTATGAACTTCTGGCGCTGGCCGGTGGACCGTCGGAGACAGCGGACCTGTCCGGCGTCCGGATCACCCGCGGCGACGACACCGTGGTTCAAGTCTCCGCGAAGTCACTCTACACCGACTTCGAACTCGCGCTGAACATCCCCGTCAAACCGGGAGACGTCGTGTATGTCCCCCACGACACCCGACAGGTGATGGTGTTTGGGGCCGTGGCCAATCCGGGACCGCACCCACTCCGCGACGGGGACAGGGTTCTGGACATCATCGCGAACCTGGGCAGTTTTGGGGAAGACGCCAAGCCCGTTCGCACGGCTGTCATCAGAGTCGAGGATGGCGAGGCGCACGTGTACCTGGTCAACGCGCGCAAACTCATGCAGGGACTTGAGTTGGAGCGAAACTACGAACTTGAGGATGGCGACATCATCTTCGTGCCCAGGGACACCGGTTTTGACTTTGCTGACCTCGTCGGTCAGATCTACCAGACGGCACTCATGATTCGGGTCTTCAAGTAGCTCCGAGGAGATATTTTCCGTATGGCCGTGCCCGCGACAGAAGAGCGATCCATCGACCTGCGCGCCGCGATAGGCGCCGTGATGCGGCGGAAATGGCTGATCCTCAGCATCTGGATCGCTGTCGTCGTGGCTGCGGGCTTTCAGGTCGCGCAGCAGACACCCCTCTATCGATCCCAGTCCGAGATCCGGTTGCAGCGCTCGGCGGGCGCCACGTCCCCGGGGGGCGAGACCGCCTCCCTGGCGAGCATTCTGTCGGCCGCGCGCCAGGACCGGATGTGGTTCGAAACCGAGTTGGCGACGCTTTCGGGTGGCAAGGTCCGGACGGCGGCGATGGATGTCATTTGGAATGAACTACCTGAGTTGCGGGGAGAGCGCGTCGCCAGCGTAACGGTGAGCCAGGTGCCCGAGACAGCCCTGGTGCACATTGCCGCGACATCGCCCAGCCCGGCGATGGCCCAAGCCATGGCGGAGGCAATCCCGCAGGCTTACATGGCCGCCAGCCAGAAGAGCAACACCGCGGCGGTCACGGCATCCGTGGCATATGTGGGGACTCAGCAAGACGAGGCTGAGGCTGCTCTCAACGCAGTCACCGAGAGCATGCGGGAATACAAAGAGAGCCATGGCGTGGTCAACATCCGGCAGGAGATTGCCATGGATGTCGGGCGCGTCAACGCGCTGGAGAGCGCGCTCGAGCAGGCTACGATCGACCTCAAGGCCGTGAGGGCGGAGGCCCAATCGGTCGATGAACAGCGCCGGGCTGTCGACCCGGCCATCGTCGTCGAGATCGAGAAGATCCCCGACGAGGTCGCATCCGGGCTGCGGAGCCAACTCGTGCAGTTCGAGTCAGACCGGCTCGGTCTGCTCAACGAGTACACGGAAGACAGCCGCAAGGTGCGCGCCCTTGATGAGCAGATCGCCCGGGTGCGCGAGCGCTTGGAGACCGAAGTGCAGTCGATCGTCTCCAGCGAGACAGAGGCCGCCAACCCGCTGCTGCAGACGCTGACAGCGCAGAAGGTCATGCTGGACACGGAACGCGTGTCGCTGCAGGCCAAGATCGAGGCTCATGAGCGGGCCTTGCCGGCGGCAAGAGCCCGATTGGAGTTGCTGCCGGGCACGCAGGCCGAACTGCAGGCGCTGGAGCGCCGGGTGTCGGTTGCCGAGGTGGCTTACACGTCGCTCCTGACGCAGCACCAAGCTCTGAAGATCGCCGAAGCCTCCGAGGTCTCCAACGCGTCGTGGGAATCGAGACCCTCGCTCCCACGCAACCCTGTGTCTCCCAACCGCCGACAGACCTTGATGGCCGCCGCCGTGCTCGGATTGATCCTGGGGATTGTCGTGGCCATGGTCATTGAGCGTCTGGATGACAGAATCCGAGACCCGCAGGTTCTGGAGAGCATGCTCAACACGCGCCTGCTCGGCGTCATCCCGGAGGCCAAGAACGAATCTCCCGTCCTGATGGCGTCGCCCTACTCGCGCTCTGCATTCTCCGAATCGTTCAGCCAACTTAGATCGAATCTGCGGTTCAGCTCCGTGAATGGGCCCATTGATGCCATGCTGGTCACGAGCCCGGGCGTGAGCGAGGGGAAGTCGACGATCTCCTCAAGCCTCGCGACCGTTGCGGCTCAGGCGGGCCAGAAAGTAATCCTGATCGATGCCGACCTCCGGCGGCCTTCGTTGCATCGGGCTCTGGAACTCGATGGCGAATTGGGTCTAACGAATCTGCTGGTGGGTGATTTGGCGATCGATGATGTGCTGCAGGACACGCCGGTCGAGGGGCTGCAGGTCGTCACAGCCGGTCCCCTGCCTCCGGACCCGGTGCTTCTCCTTGAGTCCGCGGCGATGCGACGACTGTATGAGCAACTGAAAGAGCGATGTGACCTCGTCATCTTCGACACTCCGCCGGCGCTGATCGCGGCGGACGCTCAGATCCTCACCGGTTACACCAGCGCCGTCCTTCTCGTGGTCGACGTGAATTCCACGCGTCAGCAAGCTGTATCGCGCGCCGCGGAGACGCTGCGCCTCAGCGATGAGAAAGCTCTGCTTGGAGTCGCGGTGAACCGCGTCCGGGACCGTGGGGCCGGGTACTATTACTACTACTACTACTATCAGAGCTACTCCGGATATTACGCGCCGGACGAATCGTAGTTGGCTGGCGCACCGGGGTCTTCCTATCTGAACTTCGGGGCAGGGCCGGCGTGACCCGGACACGACTGAATGTGGGAGCCATGACAGATAATCATCGGAACAAGCCCGCGTCCATCCCCGGAGCGGAGGCGCAAACCGCGCTACCGGTCACGCTGATCGAACCCGGACAGCGTGGCCTCGTCGCCGAGGCTGAGGAATTGTGGCGCTTCCGGGAGTTGTTCTATTTCCTGGTGTGGCGTGACGTGAAGGTGCGCTACAAGCAGACGCTTATTGGGGCCGCTTGGGCGATCCTCAAGCCCTTCGGGGCCATGGTCGTCTTCAGTATCTTCTTTGGGAGACTCGCCGGCATCCCGTCCGATGGGGTCCCGTACCCATTGTTCATTTACGCGGCTCTCGTGCCGTGGCAGTTCTTCTCTAGCTCGCTAACTCGCTCCACCGGCAGCCTCGTCGGTAGCGCAAATCTCGTCCGCAAAGTCTATTTCCCGCGCATTATCGTTCCGGCCGCTGGTGCCTTGGCCGGGGTGGTTGATTTCGCGCTCGCCTCACTGATTATGTTCGCGATGATGGTATACTACGGCTTCAGCGTGGGCCTCCCGATCCTGGCCCTGCCCGCCCTCGTGCTGCTGGCCTATCTGGTGGCCGCCAGCGTTGGCGCCGGTCTTGCCGCGGCAAATGTGCGGTTTCGCGATATAGGGTTTATCACGGGGTTTTTGGTGGAAATGTGGATGTTCGTCAGCCCCGTCGTCTATCCGCTCAGCCTCGCTCCTGAGAAATACCGACCGCTGATGTTTCTCAACCCGATGACGGGCGTAATCGAGGGATTCCGATGGTCCTTCATCGGGCGGCCGTTCCCGGGCATGGCGCTTCTCTACTCGTGCGTCTGCGCTCTCGTGTTGCTGGCCATCAGTCAGTGGTACTTCCGGCGGGTTGAGCGCGCCTTCGCGGACTTAATATAACCGCCAGGGGCGGCGACTGCCGACGGAGTGGCGTAAACTAGAGCCAGGTGGATGAATGTCTGACCAACCATCGATCCGCATAGAGGGAATCTCGAAGCAATATCGCATCGGTCTTAAACAGACCCACCACGATACGCTTGGGGACGCGGTCACTTCGGCCCTCACGGCCCCTCTCCGTTGGGTGCGAGGGCGTGATGAAGCGGTCGAGGCTGAGTCCACGATTTGGGCGCTTAGGGATGTCTCGTTCGAGGTTAAGCAAGGCGAAGTGCTAGGCATTATCGGGCGGAATGGTGCCGGCAAGACTACGCTCCTGAAGATCCTATCTCGGATCACCGAGCCCACGACCGGCAGGATCGAATTGCGGGGGCGCGTCGCGAGTCTGCTCGAGGTGGGGACGGGCTTTCACCCGGAACTGACCGGGAGAGAGAACACCTTCCTGAACGGTGCG
>PVBE010365320.1_pt1 | contig 59511 bp, 64 predicted proteins | sample 1631181 | NCBI WGS metagenome assembly PVBE01 (sample SAMN08397723, study PRJNA350692) | Marine metagenome, whole genome shotgun sequencing project. | isolation source: water | place: Pacific Ocean | collected 2012-04
CGAAGGGCGGGCCTCTCAGCATTCATCTGCTGCGTTGCTTTCGCTTGATGGAGCGCAGGCTACGACGGCGCAAAAGCGCCTTGCATCTAAACGCTGAGAGACCCGCTGCACCCGAAACTTAACCCTGGTCGAGGTACTAAGGCAGAATGTCGAATCCGCTAAGTTCCATACATTCAACCTCAATTCGTTCAACTCCATCCACCCTGGCAAGCGCAGGCCCGTGACTCAACCAGCCCATCATGGCATCCACCTGTGCAGGCTGACCACATAGCTGAGTCAAGACGCTGCCGTCAGGCAAGTTCTTAACCCAACCGCTCAGCCCCATATCCAGCGCCGCATTCCGCGTCTCGACCCGAAAGAACACCCCCTGCACGCGCCCGGTAACTGAAGCCTGTATACAAACCCTCTCTTCCACCATGATTTCAACCAAGAGCCATGAATTCCTATCCGTTGGCATCCCACATCAGTAGCAGACGTGGGTTGGATGTTACCAGCGGTAAAGTTTAGTCAGCATCTATGTCCAAGAAATATGAAATTCCATCTACCGATGTCCCGCATTGCGAGAAGACAGGAGTTGCGTATAACTTGTTGTGACTGTCGCCTACACGGATGTAGGCGAGGGGCGTAAGCACGGAGCGGAAGCTTCGCCAGCAGGGCCGAAAAATGCTCCTGCATTTTCGGCATTCCCACCATCCATGGTGGTCAGATGCTGGCGCCAAGCCTACATGGACGTATTTACGGCGTGTCACAGCAAGTAATATCGATCTCTTGTCCATCACTGTGTCCTCTGTTTTCACTTCGGATAATCCGTATAATAGCTTCAATTCACCACAGATGTATGCTCCGTTATGGCTCTTCAATCAACAAAACTGACTCGCTATAGCAACTCCATTCGCAAGGAGTTGTCTGCCTTTCTCTGGCAGCAGCCCCTCTCAAGACAATCCTTTTGGAAACGCTTCCTGCTACGTAGCCTGCAGATTTTGTTTGGGGTACTGCGGGATTTAACCCAGGGACAGATATCCCTGCGCGCCATGAGCCTGGTGTTTACGACAGTATTGGGCTTTGTACCATTGCTTGCCCTCACCTTTTCGGTACTCAAGAGCCTCGGAGTACACAACGCAATGGAGCCTACTTTGCTGACCCTGCTCGAACCCCTGGGGGAACGCAGCAGCGAAGTTACCAATCAGATCCTGGGCTTCGTGGACAATATTCAGGTGGAGCTCATTGGCATTACCAGCACGGGTTTTCTGATCTTTGTCGTGTTGGATATGATGAGAAAAATAGAAGTTTCATTTAACTATATCTGGGCGGTGAAGCAGGCTCGCTCATGGTCTAACCGGATTAGAGAGTATCTGTTTGCAGTTATTGTCAGCCCTCTGCTACTTTTTTTATCCATTAGTATTACTTCTTCGGTAAATACCAGTTTCTTCCAGCGCTTTCTTACTGAACTGGCTTACGGGAGTATGGTGCTGGAAATTTTTGCCTTTGTGGCACCAATTTTGTTTATGTCCCTGGCTTTCGCGTTTGCCTACAGCTTCCTGCCAAATACCAAGGTGCAATTTTCCTCTGCCTTCATCGGCGGACTCGTAACAACTATTATCTGGAAATTGATGGGCTCACTGTTCCAGGGCTTTTTTATATCGGCAGCGCGGGAATCGATCTACCTGGCGTTTGCAACTGCCATTGCTGTAATGTTTATGGCGTATGTACTTTGGCTGGTCGCCCTGGTGGGATCGAGCATTGCCTTCTATCATCAGTATCCGGCAAAAATCAGGATCGGCAGAGAACGACTTAAGCTGGGCATTGACCAACAGGAAGAGTTAAGCCTGGCATTGGCCAATTCGGTTATACGACATTTTCATGACGGCAAAGAAGCCATGACAGAGAGTGAGTTAGCCGATGAGCTAAAACTAAGCCCCGTGGCGATCGAAGGCTCACTGCGCCTGTTGGAAAAAATTGGCCTGCTTATTCAAACGAATGAAGACCCCGTACGCTATCTGCCGAGCAAATCCATCGACAACTGTACAATGGTTGCAACCTGGCGGGCGTTAAGAAAATACCGCATAGAAGAGCTGGATAACATTGACAAACAACACTCGCCGGACTTAATCCGGGCACAGGAGTTTCAGGCCCGGCTGAATGAAGTCATAGAAAAAGAACTTGGCAGCGAAAGATTTATTGATAATGTGAACTGATTATGCAACGTCCCATAATCGTGTGCGGTGAAGATGCTATAATCGGTCGCCCACCGGAAAAAGTATTAGAGCTGATTGGAGACTAAGCAATGAGCCTACCTTATGTGTTGGTGCTTTATTACAGCCGATACGGTGCGACCGCAAAGATGGCCACGCTGATCGCACGTGGTATTGAGCAGCAGACAGGAATTGAAGCAAAAATCAGAACAGTACCTGCTGTCTCGCCCGATACGAAAGCTCGGGAACCAGAGATACCGGACAGTGGAGCAGTTTATTGCAGCGAAGACGATCTGCGAAATTGTGTCGGTTTAATCCTCGGCAGCCCCACCCGCTTTGGCAACATGGCGGCAGCACTGAAATACTTCCTAGACGGCAGCGGCGGTATCTGGAGCTCCGGTGGACTCATAGATAAACCTGCGGCCGCCTTTACTTCAACTTCCACGCTGCATGGCGGGCAGGAAAGTACGCTGCTCACAATGCTGGTTCCCCTGTTGCATCACGGCATGATCTATTGCGGCATCCCATTTTCAGAAGCCGGACTGAACAGCACCACAACAGGCGGCACCCCGTACGGAGCCAGCCACGTTGCCGGCGCGGCAAATAACAATCCCATTAGCGACGAAGAGTCCTCCTTGTGCCTCGCGCTGGGCAATCGCGTCGCCACACTGGCATTAAAGCTGAAATAGTTGCAGCAGAAAATATGGCAGATCAATCGCTGGAGTTACCTATTCCGATCAAGCGGAGCAAAACAATTTTGCTTGCCAGCTATTATGGGTTGATTATTTATTTCTTCGCCGCAAGTGTCATGGCCACCGGAAATCTCAATCTGGCGACACTGTTTATATGGCTGATACAGGTATTACCCCTGCTGTTGTTCCTACCAGGACTGCATATAAACCGGCTGCGTACCTATGGTTGGGCAAGTTTTCTGGTTTTACTCTATTTCATTCATGCTGTACTGGTAGTTTTCGACCCGGCCCGCAGGGGGCTTGGTGTTGTTGAGATCCTGCTTTGCTGCACGCTATTTGTCACCCTGATAGTCTTCATCCGCCAATTCAAAGCGCATTATCAAGTTACTTTCTAGCCAATAGTTGGCGTATGTATCCAGCAAAGAATTACCAACCCATCACGTCTTTAACCAGCGGTAGGGTTAACCGGCGTTTTTCTTCCAGTGAACGGTAATCCAGTTCGTCAAGAATTTGCATGAGTGAGGCCAAACTGCGATCACTGCGCTGTAAAATATATGAGGCGACAGCTTCCGGCATATCCAGGCCCCGATTGCCGGCACGCAGTTGCAGTGCCGCCAGCTTGTCTTCATCGTTTAGCCTGTGCACCTGATAGGTCAAGCCGGAATGTAACCTCGACTTGAGATCAGGCAATTCAATCTGCAACTGGTGTGGGGCTGAACTGGCGGCAATAACCAGGCAGGCCTTGTTTTCCTTGATGGCATTAAACGCAGAAAATAATTCCTGCTCCCATTCCCGTTCACCAAGAATGCACTCCAGATCATCCAGGCAAATCAGAGCGAGCGAATCGATTCCCTGTAGTATTTCAGGCGAGTACTGTGCTTTATCTTTCAGCGGCAGATATATTGTCGATTCGTTCAGAGTCGATGCGTGACAGAGCGCCTGGAGAAGATGGGTGCGACCGGCAGATTCAGCCCCCCACAGGTAGACAAAGTCATCGGATTCGTTTCGCAGCAAGCTTTCCAGGGAGTTTACCAGTTGTCGGTTTGAGGCTGATGTATAGAAGTTCGCGAACCTGGCGTTATCATCCAGGCTAACTCCAAGCGCTAACTGACGCGGTACATGCTGAGCCATAGCGCTATCGTGTCCAGCGATAGTGCAAGACGGATTGAGACGCGGCCAGAGAGCTACTCAGGGGAAGCAGATCCCTGTCCAATGCAATCAGTTCGTTTAATTGCTCCGAATCACCGGACAGGCTCAACTCCAGTTCCAGACTTTCACCATCGAGTAAAGCGGTAGACACTCTTACTACCAGACCCAAATTCTGCACATAGCTGAGTAACGCCGTGTAAGCGGTCAGATTCTTGATGCCTTCAACCCGGACGCGAACCCGCTGTGTGCCAATATCGGTTCTTACAATGGCAAAATGATTGGCGAGTTGGCTGGTTATCCGGTCCAGAGGCTGGAACAGATAGGAAGTGAGTTCAGTATCCAGGCCATCGAAAATTTCCACTTCATCCTGGAAAATAAATTGCCACAAACCAACCAGTTCTCCACTGGTAGTAAAATGCAGTCTGCCGGCTAAAATACTATCGGCTCCGTAGCGCACACTGGCCAGGGAAATGGCCTCCTCATCCAGAGTCCAGACAGTATCCGCATCCAAATTGCGGCGGTCCTCGAAGTCCAGCACGGGAAAGATAATGGGCAAGCCGCGCTCTTCAGCGAACTGCCGCATTGTGCTTAGCACTTCGGCGCTAATGTCCTCTGTAAGCAAAGCACGCTCTCCCTGATCATTCTGCAACACCATCCATACCAGCACGCTGGGACGATTGCTGTCCCAAACCGGCACATTGGCACTGGCGAGCAGATCATCGACCAGATCGCTGGCAAAAATCACGTTGATGAAGTTTTGTTCGACCGTGGAAACTGTTACCTGGGTTTGAGGCTGAGTCTGGGGCTCGGTTTGGGGCTGAGCTTGATCATCGCTGACTTCCTCCAAATCCGCTACCACGATCTCGGTTCGGTAATCGAAGCCTTCAACATAGTTTTGGGCATTGCGCAGTGCCGTCGCGATTACCGGCTCTTCGAGCCAGTGCCTGGCGCCGGTAACTTTCACGATTACTGCGCTGAGTGCTTCACTAAAAGCGCGATCGCGCTCAGAATCACTTTCATTACCGACAGCGACTTCATGGTTATAGAGCCCACTCACCGGCAAAGCCTGACTCAATCCGGTAATGACAGACAATCCGAGTAGCAGACTGAGAGCGATTGAATTTTTTAACTCAATTGCAAGTTCCATAGCCCGGAATAATACTGCAATTAGCCACTACCTGCCATGAGAGGGCCTAAGCAGGCATTTAAAGACCGTTCTTTGCAACAAGCTCCCGCGTGGTGAGCTTTATTTCAATTAGCCGCTGACTACTTAAACCAAGCTTGATAAAATACCACCGCGCTGACGCCCATCGATATTCCCTTTTGTATGCAGAGAATATAAAGCCATGACGTTTGCTAGTGAGCCTCCTGAAACCATGCCAGAAGATAGCAATTCATTGAGTTACCGTGATGCCGGTGTCGACATCGATGCGGGTAATGCGCTGGTCGAAAAAATAAAAACCGTCACCAGACGCACTAATCGCCCCGAGGTTCTTTCAGAACTGGGTGGCTTCGGCGCCCTCTGCGAGCTGCCCGGTAAATACCAACACCCTGTCCTGGTTGCAGCCACGGATGGTGTCGGCACAAAATTAAAGCTGGCGATGGCCCTGGGGAAACACAACACAATTGGTATCGACCTGGTGGCTATGTGTGTTAACGATCTCATTGTGTGCGGCGCAGAACCTCTGTTTTTCCTCGACTACTATGCCACCGGCGGGCTGGATATTGAAAACGCATCCGCTGTTGTAGAAGGCATTGGAGCCGGTTGTGAGTTAGCCGGTTGCGCGTTAATCGGGGGGGAAACCGCGGAAATGCCTGGCATGTACCAGGGCGAGGATTATGACCTGGCCGGCTTCTCGGTCGGCGTAGTGGAAAAATCCGCCATTATAGATCAGCACCGGGTCAGCGTTGGCGACAGACTGATAGGACTGGCTTCATCCGGCACTCATTCCAATGGCTATTCCCTGATTCGCAAAGTACTGGAACTGGCCAGTGCCGATCTGTCACAGGAGTTCGGTAACAGTACGCTCGGAGAGACTCTGCTGGAGCCCACAGAAATCTACGTGAAGGCTATACTGGAAGTCATAGCAAAGGTCGAGGTGAATGCCATTGCTCATATTACCGGTGGCGGCATTCTGGAAAATCTGCCCAGAGTGCTGCCCGATAATGCCAGGGCTGTTATTGACACGAGTTCCTGGACTGCTCCACCGGTATTTAACTGGATACAGGAAAATGGCAATATCACCACAGAAGAAATGTTTCGCACATTCAATTGTGGAATCGGCATGGTGGTGTGTATTGCGGCGGAACAAGCCGAGCAAGCTATTGAGATTTTAAACAAACACAATCGCGGTGCATTTGATATAGGCAGCATCGAAGCAAAGGATGACAACACCGCTTCCGTAATTTTACAAGGTGAATCGCTCGGATAAAACTATGGAATTGACTCCGTGTCCCGTTGTAGTTCTAATTTCAGGTAATGGCACTAACTTACAGGCATTAATCGATGCCAGCGCAGCTTCGAATTTCAAAATCACCGGAGTGATAAGCAACAAAGCCAATGCGTTCGGCCTGGAACGGGCACAAAAAGCCCATATTCCTACTACGGTAGTCAGTCACCTCGATTACGAATCCCGGGAAGAGTTTGATATCGCCATTATTGCGCAGATCGATAAATACCAACCGCGACTGGTCGTGCTGGCCGGTTTCATGCGCATTCTCAGCCCAACTTTTGTACAACATTATCCTGGCAGAATTCTCAATATCCACCCTTCGCTATTACCCAAGTACCCGGGAACCAACACCCATCAACGGGTATTGGATGCCGGCGATAAATTCCATGGTGTGTCGACTCACTTCGTTACGGAGGAACTTGACGGCGGTCCAATTATCACCCAGCAAAAAGTGCCGGTATTAGAGACGGATGACGCCACAGCGCTGGCTAAACGTGTAGCAGCAAAAGAGCATAGTATTTATCCAACGGTGGTTTCCTGGTTCGCAGCGGACAGACTGAAGATGGAAGGCAATGACGCGCTGCTGGACGGCACAGTCCTGCCCGCAACCGGATTGGAAATTTCATCCACATGAGACGGCATGGCTGGCTGCTCTGCTTATCCCTGCTGCTATTCATTTTACCCGGCGTCGATCTCCCCGCGCAGGAACCACTTTCATTCTCAGCTCAATACTCTGCTCAATACAACGCCAGCGCTAACGGATTCGCAGCAACTGCCAGGAGGAGTCTTACTCTCACCGCTAATGACAGCTATGAATTGAAGAATGAACTAACGGCGGGAGTATCCGGCGTGGTTTTAGCTACACTGGAAGAGGCAAGCCAATTCCATTGGGATGGGTCGGTTTTAACGCCACTCGCTTACAGCTATTTGTTGACCGGCATCGGTGGCGATTCCAATACAGTTAATTTCGACTGGGCTACTGGAATTGCCCTTAGCACAGACAGGGACGAAAACTGGCAGATAGAACTATCAGCCGGTGTTATAGATAAGCTTTCCTATCAATTCCTGTTGCGCCAACAACTTGCCTCGACTTCACAATCGACGTTTGATTTCGAAATAATCGACGGTGATGAAATTGCCGCACAGACTTACCGAATAGTAGGACGCGAGCAGCTCAGTACCAGTTTGGGCACACTATCGAGCGTGAAGCTGGAACGGGTGCGGGCAGCAGACGACGAGCGCAGCACGTCGATTTGGCTGGCTACAGAATGGGATTTTATTCTGGCGCGGCTGGAGCAAGTTTCCAGCTCTGGCCTGACCATAGAGCTGGACCTGGAGCGCGCAAGCATAGGCTCAAGACAGGTGCAGGGACTACCCTGATTTCTTACACCGAAGCGGTTTGATCTGACTGCTGGTCTTCTTTCGACTCGGTGTCGGCCTGATCGACATCGGCATGTTTCCTGGTCAGGCTGTACTTACGAATTTTCTCCACCAGGGTGGTACGCCTGATATTCAGCCGATCAGCAGCACGGGCTACCACACCACCGCAATCATCAAGCGCCTGCCCTATCAGGTTCTTTTCCAGATTTGCCAGATACTCTTTCAGATCCAGGCCATTTAATGGCAATAATGCTTCTCGTTCCTCGCCTAAACTGGCAACTGAGCTAATCATTGCGGGATCATCGGCAGATGTTGCTTCTGCCGTAACTGGTTTATTGACATGGCGGAAATTCTCGGGCAGATCACTCATACCCACTATTCCATGGGGAAATAAAATTGCCATGCGCTCGACCAGATTCGCCAACTCTCTTACGTTCCCGGGCCAGGGGTGCTTGCAAAGGGAAGCGATAGCAGCTGAATTAAATCTGACGGATACCCGCTTCTCAGTTTCCAACACCGCAATTAATTCATTCAGCAACAACGGAATATCGTCGGTGCGTTCATTCAGAGAGGGCATCTCAATTGGAAATACATTAATTCGATAGTACAAATCCTGGCGAAATTCCCCCGTATCAATCATAGCTCGCAGATCTTTATGCGTGGCGGCAAATATCCGTACATCGGTATGTATAGTCTTGACCCCACCTACTCTTTCAAAACTTTTCTCCTGTAGTACGCGCAGTAATTTTACTTGCATGTTAAGTGGCATATCGCCAATTTCATCGAGGAAAAGCGTGCCACCATTGGCTAATTCAAAGCGACCCACACGCTCGGAGATCGCTCCGGTGAAGGCACCTTTCTCATGACCAAATAACTCACTTTCCAGCAACTCTCGTGGAATAGCGCCACAGTTAATAGGCACAAATGGCTTGTCTGCCCGCGCTGAATTCAGGTGAAGATTTCGAGCCACCACCTCTTTACCAGTACCTGAATCGCCGGTGATTAATACGCTGACTTCCGTATGGGCGACCTGCCCCATCATTTGTCGAATTTTGTGAATAGAATCGCTGTTCCCAATCAGGCTGCGAAACATATTGTAGTCACGCACGCCATCCACATCCCGCAGCCGATTGAAATGCTCGTAGAAGACTCTGGCCTTGTGCAGGGCATCGATTAAAGGCTGGTAACTGAGTGGGAAACTCAAGGTGGCAGTTATCGCGGCTACGATATCTATCTCAAGTTGCTCTGGAATATCTCGCTCACCAAGCAAAACGAATGGTGTGCCTGCCTCCCACTGGTAAATATCGCTAAGCAGTTCTTCCCAGCGTATGTTCTGACAGTCGCCGATGATGGCCACACAGACACCGCTGGATTCGGAGACGGCATCAGTAACCAGGGAATGCCAGTTACTGGAAGTAGCGCTAATTATGTTTTCACCAATGAAAGAGAAGAGTGTCTCAAGATCGTGACGCGATGATTCATTGTCATCTATCAACAAGATTCTATTTTCGTCGGTCACTTACCAACACCTTTCAGGTTGAAATTACCACTGACTCGAATTAACACACACGCTTTCGCTCGATCTGAACCCACTCAAGGATGAGCATTTCACTCAGAGGCTTAGCGACATCATTAGACAATGCAGGCTGTTTTTAGTCAATTTTATATCTGCACCCAACATGAAGTAGAGCACGCTGGCGAATCACCTGGCCAGAATACTGGCGATGAAAAATGCATAACACTTTATGTATGGTTAAGCGCCGAGGTCTGAATTCTATTCCATGCCACCCGTGGGAATGACCCGGATAGGCTATGGTAGAATCGATGCATTTCGATGAGCGTGGGCAACACGGCAATGAGCTGGGACTATCCAAACCCATTTACCAGCAACATCCTCGTAGCGGCGGATGACATTGATGGCTTAGGTCATGTCAACAATGCCTGTTATGTTGTGTGGTGCGAACAATGCGCGTGGAAGCATTCTGAATTGTTGGGATTGAATATAGCTGATTATCAGCGACTGGATCGGGGAGTAGCGATAAACAAGGCAGATTATGATTATTTTCTGCCCAGCTTCAATCGGGAGGAACTGATTGTGGGAACCTGGCTGACAGCCTGTGATGAAAAACTACGTCTCGAGCGCAGCTTCCAGACTATCAACAGGGAAACCGGCGCTACTGTAATGCGAGGTAGTTGGCAGCTTATTTGCGTGACCCTTTCAACTGGCAAACCCAGTCGCTTTCCGCAGGAATTTCTCGATTCCTACGCAACTGCCGTTATTTAGTTTGATCAGGCAACGGACAGGGCCTTGATTCTCATCACAATAGACCTCGGCCCAACCCGGCATCAAGTAATTCAATCGATAGAGTGCTGCTAAAAGGCGTTTTTACACACAAGTAAAATTCGGCCGGTTATCAGCAACTTAGATTGTAGTTCCAGATTATCCTTGCAGACCAGATGATTGTAAAATTTCTTATATTATTTAGTTATATCAACATGTTATACGATCTTGTTAATTTATATATTGCAAAAATTATCCAGCAACAAGAGAGTCGCTCTCGGAGAAGAATCGGCTTAAAGATATAATTACACCAGTCGTTATAAATAGAACCCGCTGACAATATTGTGTGAATTTTTTCTTTGAATCTGCACCGGGATGTCAGCTTTTTTAGCGGTGTTTCAGCGCCAGCAGACCGCTAAAGGATGAAAGGGAAAACATTAATCCACAGACATAGAAGCGTAGAGGCAGTGAAAAAATCAGCATTTCGCAAAAATCAAAACCCGTCCAAAAGCCGGAGCAAATTTTCAAATGTAGTTACGCCTATAACAGGCGACAGTGATGGGCCTGCAAAGAGTCAGCCGAATGCCCCCACGGACCTTGCGGAACAGATTAGTCAGACGGTCGATCTAAGCGCACTGAAGAAGAAGATCAACCAGTCACCCGATATGGATATGTCCCGGGTAGTTAGTCTGCACAACCGCCTGGACGCAGGCGAATACTGCATCGACTACGAAGAATTGGTGCGGAAGCTGCTATCCCTGGAAGAGCAATTACATTTCGATTGATATTCCGGCAATGTGTCATTGCTCACTCCGCCTGAGTGTCCGAGTGAAAAATAAGGGCTAGTAAATCAGCGGTGGTACCAGACCAGCCAATCTTTCCAGATCTTCATAACGGTCCACATCCCAGCGCTGATCCATCAAGTGGTAGCTAAAACCCCCATCCTCTAGCCGCTGTATCGTGGCGTTCAGCACGGCATCAGTCCCCCACTGAATATCCCGGAATAGCTCAGGAGCCGGTGTTTTCAATCCCAGTAACACATAACCGCCATCTTCCGCGGGGCCGATCACAGCATCCACATCGCTTCGGACAAGTTTTTCCAGTGCTAAAGCCAGATAGGATTGATCGATAGAGGGGCAATCAGCGCCGACTAGCAAGACCGCATTAATCATGTCATCGGCGAGCGTAGCGGCCACTGCATAGGCCATTTTTTGCCCTAAATCATCGCCAACTTGCTCACTAATATCCTTTATATTACATATAGATATAAATAGTTTATGATGTATATTCGAGGATACCCATAAAGCCATTGGTGCCAACCGGGATTGCTTTACCAATCCGGTAACACGGCGAATCATCGCTTCATGTAAGGCCAGTGCGCGCTCTTTCCCGATTACCCCCTGTAGTCGTGTTTTCACGGCCCCCAATTTCGGTTCCCTGGCAAATACCAACACGCGTGCCTGCGGATGCCTGTACTCCACGGATGGTTCCTGCCCACTCCTTTGTGGGTAATACTGGCGAGCCAGGTAGTCTGGGCTTACCCCCAGGAAATACAACAACCGCAGCCACCACATGAGAAATACAGTCCTGAACACGCCTTTGTCCTGCCAGCGCTGGCTAGACGTTATCACCTGCTCTCGGATACACAGCGGCTTGTGAAGCCGGCGCAGGCGCTTGCTCAGGCCGATATCCTCCATCAGTTGCTGGCTGGCAAAGCCACCCACACTTTGAAACAGCCCCGTTCCCACAAACAGTGCCTGATCCCCTGTACACACCGAGGTCACACGGGAGCGGAGCGTCATGGCCCTGCCAATGATTCGGTACATAAAAGAAGTATTGCTGAGCCGGACATCGAACCAGCCCCACGGATGGTCGTTCGCGCCAATAGCTTGTTCCAACAGACTGTCGACGGCAGGCGGTAGTCTGGTGTCCGCATGAAGAAATAACAGCAAATTACCTGTGGCGTGTGCAGCGCCTGCATTCATTTGCCGACTGCGACCCGGCCTGGTTGTGAGTACATGCTCTGCTAGTGGTTGGGCCAGCTCAACGGTTTCATCACTACTGCCACCGTCCACTACGATGATTTCATGTCCGAACTCGCGGTAGCACTGCAGGCACTGCAATTGAGCATTGATCAAATGCGCTTCATTTAAAACTGGTAAAATAAAACTGATTTTTAACAATGGCTGACTCGCGCGCGAACAGGAAAATCAGGCTTCCAAGGCACCACCGCAACTACTGCCCTGCCCTGCCGTACAGCCGAAGCAGTGTTCACCTGTCATGATAGGATTTCCGTCTAACACCTGTTGCATTAGTGCAGAAAGATGGGTCTTCTTATTTCCGTTAGCCGCTAGGGGCAATTCCAACATTTGGTTGAAGTCACAATCATAAACGAAACCCTGAAAATCAACACTCAACAGTGAACGGCACATCACCGTTGCAAGATTTTCTTCGCGATAGCTATCCCGCAGAATATCCATATACTTCTCGTAGAGCCCCTTGGATAGCAGCATTCCACCGAATCGGCTGATTGGCATATTGGTTATGGTAAAGAGCTGATTGAACACAATCCCATGCTGGTCCAGCAACTCGCTCTTGTAGTCACTTTCCAATTCAGTTTGTGACGGAGGCAAGTTAATTCCGTCCGGGTTATATACCAGATTGAGTTGTAATGCTGAATTTTTGCCATAGCCAAGATCATTGAGTTTCTGCAGGGCAGCGATACTCTCCCAATACACACCCTTACCCCGTTGTTTCTCTACATTTTGCTCCATATAACAGGGTAACGAAGCAGTAATAGCCACCGACTCAGCAGCAAGAAATTCAGCCATATCTGCAAAGCCAGGCTCCTGCAGTATAGTCAGGTTACAGCGATCTATTACTTCCATACCGGTCGCCCGTGCCTCACTGACCAAGTACTTGAAGTGCGGATTCATCTCCGGCGCGCCCCCGGTTAAATCCAGCACCTTCACCGGATAGCTATGGATAAATTCCAGCACTTGATCGACAGTCTGCCTATCCATTATTTCAGTGCGGTTGGGACCAGCATCGACATGGCAATGTGTGCAACTGAGGTTGCACTTGTAGCCAAGATTTACCTGCAGTGTTTCCAGCGTGCCACGGGAGACTTCCGGAAAATCCGTGTTGAGTAGTAACGGTCGAGTATCGAGCATTAAATTTCCTGATTGCCGGAATTGCCTTTCCCGTGCGGCTTATTCTCACCTGGCCTGAACAATTCAGGCCAGGCAAATAGAGCCCTGCTGGTAATGACCCCTCAATTCACCATTTTATGTCAAATTTTGGGGTTTTGTATAAGATTCCCGGGTACCCGGCTCCACCGGGTTCAAATCCGCCCACGCTTCACCGGGGATGAGTAAATTAACCTGGGACGAGCTCCATGGAGCAACAAATGAAGTTACTTTTCAATAGTGTGAACCAGCGCACAACCAGTTGATTTGGCTGGTATTAAGCTAATATTAAGCCAAAATAGTGGATAATTCGGTTATACCGGGAAAAGTAAGGAAAATAGTGCCTTCCCGGTCTTGTATTAACGGGACTGATGGTTTTAAATACGCGGCCGATATTAGCCGTATGTGAGCCTCCATCCCGGCTCATACGGCCCAGGTAGGTCCGGTTTTTGCGGCAACTAATTTTATTGGGATGAATGGTATTGATCATCAAAGTGAACGAGAATAATTTCTACATTATCGCCACTGCACCGAAGCAGCCCAGTCTTCAGTTGAACATTTCGGGGCCGTATCTCACCAGGCAGGCGGCGCAAGCTGATCTGGCTGCAGCTATTGATGAGGCGTTAGGTATTGATCCCAGCGCAAAGGACTACGACTACACCATCTCCAAGGTACATAGCTGCAAACCCGGTGTCATTCAACATATGGCATCTCACGCTTAAGCAGATTTCCCAGACAAACCGATCCCTTCATGTAGTGACCGGGCTAGCCCGATCAATTACAGGGGTGTAGACTAAACCCCGTCCCCTTTTTATTCCCAAGCGCTCCTATTTGTAGAAATATTTATACAATTTGCAATAAATCGGGTCTCACAGCTTTCTATTGTTATAACAGAACCAATTAACGACCTGGCTGTGGATATTCATAGAACGAGAGAGAGGATACTGTGAAAAAACTTAGCGCATTGCATCACATCAGCATAATTGAATCGCGCGGGACCAATTGTGCTTGGGTCAGAATCAAATACGATGGCAAGAATTTTCAACAGTCGTTTCCATTTAAGAAATACGGCGGCAAAAATAAGGCCATCACTGCCGCCAAAAAAAAGCGCGACGTGGAAGGCAGAAAAATCTATAGCGCTAACTGGCCCTATGCCAAGTATAGCCCCCGCAAAATATCTCCGCTGAATTCATCAGGTGAAATTGGAGTCAGCTATTCCGAAAAAGATCATTCCTGGGTGGCTACCTGGCAAGAGGGCAAAGGCGTCAAGCGAAAACAGAAAAACGCCTACTTCTCTATCAATAAATTCGGTGAAAACAAAGCCAAGCGATTGGCGGTCAAGAGACGCCGCGAAGCAGTAAAATCGAATCGAATACACTAGTACCTCCCAGTTCCTTGTTATGACATTAGAGAAGTATTTGAAAAATCGGCGCCGCTATGAACTTGGGCTTATTACTGCCGGGGTTCTGCTGTTTGGCATTACTAATGCAACCAGCGAGATTATGGAAAATCTGCGGCAAGACCAGACCAGTGACTGGGCTGCAGCATGGGCAGCAGAGCATGTACTGCGGATATTCGATATTCACAATGGAGAGGAACTGTGGCGCTACGACCTGCCGACCGCGGCCGTAGCGACACCCATGAGTTATGAAATTGACGGCACGCAATACATTGCCATTGCCGTGGGTGGCCATGACCAGTTGGAATTGCAGCGGGGTGATTATTTGATGACGTTCAGCTTATCCGAATAATTTCAATATCGCTGGAGATTAATCAATACTGGTAAATTGTAGAACCAGTTCCCCAAATCTGATCAGAATTAAGCTGTCTTGCATAAACCAGGTCGGCATCGAAATTCATGCGGTCGATACCGTATACTTCGTACAGGGCCTCAAAACTACCGAGTGCCTCGTCGGTGTCGGTGTCGATGGCTACCACCAGGTCATCGAGGGCTTTATTGTCTGACAACGCCTGAGCGGTATGCATCAATCCAGCATCTCGCATGCCAGAGATTAAGATAACCTGACTGGTGTTGCTGGCCGGAAAGGTCGAAAACATCCCATAGTCCCTGAACGGTTCGCCATCTTCGGGCAGACCTGCATCGCTGGTGTAGTATTCCTCCGTGTCCATATTGACCAATTCATCATAGCTCCTGCCTATGGACAGGCCGGAGCCGGCAAAGGCCATACTGGTGAGTTTTTCCAAGGCGCTGATGTAACCGATATAAACAATGTGATTGCTGCGAATATCGGCCGTTGTCAAATCTGACATCATGGTGATATTAATCGGTTTGCCGCTTTGTTGCAGTACAGGCACTATCCGGGCCAGGGCGAAAGCACTGCCCTCAGGCATGTAGCTGAGATCCAGATCCAGATAGTTTTCAGTTCTCTCAATCTCGCTGAATTGCAACTCTTCCAGGTCGTTACGAGAGTTAACATTAAACTCTCGCACCATGCGGGCAACATTACCGTTGGCGTTAAGCTCGCCAAAAATATAATAATCTCCCATGACCAGCATAATGGGCAACTCATCGCCAAACACCGAGTTCCAGACTGGATGCTCGGCAACCCGATCCACCACGTCCGCCTCGTTATCCCGACCCACCATATAACCAAGATTTATCAATAACAGCAGAATGGCTACCATCATCAAACCGGCAGTAATATTCATACGCGGCATTCTGGCCGGCCTGCTCACTGGCTCTGCAGCTTGTGGCTGGGGAATCGCAGCGATGGTGTACTGCCCTTTGGGGATAACTATCCGGTACTCAGTTCCATCCTCGTTGTTCTGATAATAGGCATCCAGCTTTTTCCGCAGTTGATGCATGTATACCCGGACCGTGGAATCTGTCGAGACATCAAAATTCTCACTCCGATCCAGCACTTCAATAGCCAGTTCCAGCTCTTTTGGGGTCTTTTTGGTAATTGAGCACTGCACCAGGTATTCAAGTAGCCCACGGTAATGCCTGGAACGCCCCAATTCTCCGCTTGCAATAATGCGCCGACACAGCGATTCCAGCTCATCACTGCTGAATACATCCTGTGTCTGCAGCAGCTTATCCTGGATCGATTTACTCATTTTCTTGCTCATACCGATGCGAATCACTCATTGGAGAGACAAAACGGGCTGCCATTGTAGCAGCATTAACCTTAACCACGGCAACAGCCCGGAGTAGCTGAATCGCTGCCTTCAGGTAAAGGCGGCAGCGGCGAACTGCATGGCATAGCGTTTGACATCACTAGGCCAGCGCCGCATTTCTGCTATAAAACCCTGCTTGTCACAGGCGTACAAAGAGCGCACAGCTTCCTCGAAACCCTGAAGATTCCCTGCCATGGCATACATGAAACGATTGGCGCTGTCCTGTGCCTGACGCACCAGGTCTTCGTGCACGGTAGCCTTTCTTTCCTGATCGACCAGGCGGCGCAATGCAGCAGATGCACTACCGCGTTGCCGGTCCAGCCATTGCCAGTGGCGCGGCAACAGAGTGACTTCGCGCCCTATTACGCCCAGCCTTGGTCTGCCTCGGGTTTTCGCAGTTGATACGGTTTCCTGCTGCTCTTGACCATCGCCCTGTTGGCTAAAGCGTTTGCGTAGATCGGCTTCACTACCCCCCAGATCAAGATCAATCTGCTTACCGCTGCTGTTCCCAAAAACCAGCACAGACCCTGTCTTTGTGGCAGTCAGTTCTGCTTTCAATTGCAGAGCAACAGCGAGTAAATCCCCCTCCGCAATCAGCTTCGTGCCATCAAAGGCGACATAGTTACTCTCTATTTCTTGCATGATCATCTCTTTTATACCCTCATTTAAATAATTATACCCGGGTATTAATAGTATGCAAGATTTTATTTTCTTATGCAGGGAAATCAGCTGCAGGAAAGTGGCAGACCTTACTCTTTGAGTTTACCAACCAGAGACTTGAGCTTATCGCTGTGCTCGATAATACCTTCAGTGATGTATTGTTCGTGGTTCCGCTCGAGCTGTTTAAGATCATACATGTAATTCACCATGGCGCCGCGGCTTTGCTCCAGCCCTTTCTCACTCAGGTCGGCCGCAACTCTGATCTCGTGCACCCTGGCGCCATTACCCAGATGAAAGCGAGCAACAGGATCTCGAGGGTAAATGTTCTTCTTGGCAAGCAAAAGATAGGCGGCTGCCAGCTGCCTGATGAGATCGGGATTTTCCCCAATCCCCTCCTCCGTCTTCGGGGAGGCGGCTATTTCAGCAATAAGAGGCTTAACTTGTTCATTGTGCTGAATCTGGTCATCCTCAAGCCAGCGACACAGGCCCGGTATGGGCGACAGAGTGACAAACTGCTTCATGCCAGGAAATTCACTCTGCAATTCCTGCACCACCTGCTTGATAAGAAAATTACCAAAGGAAATATGTTTCAGTCCGGGCTGGCAATTGCTGATGCTATAGAAACAGGCCGAGTCAAAATCGTTGTCACCTGCCAGACTACTGTCTTCCAGTATTTCATTGATTGATTCCGGCACATGTCGGCTAAGCGCCACTTCCACAAAGATCAATGGTTCATCTTCCAATGCTGGATGAAAAAAAGCGAAGCAGCGTCGATTTTCAGGATCGATGCGTTGCCGCAAATCATCCCAGTCTCTAATCTCATGCACTGCCTCATAGCGAATAATGCGCTCAAGAATTGCCGCCGAAGTTGACCAGTCGATGGTTTGCAGTAGCAGGAATCCGCGACCAAACCAGGATGAGAACAACCGTACGAAATCGTCATCCACAGAATTAAGTTCTGGCTGCGACTTCAGTTGTCTTCGTAAATCGGCACGCATGGAAACCAGATCTGAAGTTGCACCGGGGGTTTGATTTAAACGGCGTAATAACTCCTGCCGTCGCGGTTCTGCAATCCGGGAAAGCTGATTGAGATGCAGCGAGTTGGGCTCATTGTCATAGAGATTAAATGCTTCCCTGACCGACGCCTGGTCTGCATTAAAGTTTTGCTCCAGATTTGTGAAGAAGGCGAGTTTTTCATCATCATCCAGAACATTATAGCGATTCAGTAACTCCCGCGCCGCGACAATTGCGGACACTTCACCCGTGTTGGCCATTAATTTATCCAACAACTCATCAACCGTAAGGTTTTCACTGTCACCAGTAAAGTAAAAGCGACGCTGCAGTTTTACCAGTCCGCCCAGAAAATCCTGAAATCGTCCAAATGCCAATGTATTTCTCCCTTGATGCAGGAGCCCATTCTACTGGTATTTGCGATCCATTGAAACAGAACCCTAAAGCGACAAAGAGAAATAGCTAACCCGGATTAATTGGGGGTCGTTCTCAATGGTCTCACAACCATTGCAATTCTTGCGAAAAAAAAGCACAAGACCGGTTTTATTAAACTCCGGTTAAGCTTCACTGGCCTATTCTACAAAACGTCGTAAACCAAATGCCGGTTTATGCGTTTTGATTTATATGCTGTACAGAGAAGAGACGTCGGAGATTGCTATGAAAACTCGATCACTTTTGTTACTACCTATCGCCCTGCTGGCTGCCTGTGCCAGTGTTGAAGAGATGACTGGAAACAATCCCATTATCGATACTCAGGGTGTCAACATGATTGCCTACAACGGTGATCTGTCTGAGTGCCAGGACTATGCGGATCAGGTCGCCATCGGTCAAAAAGCGGTAGCCGGGGCGGTATCGGGCGGTGTAGTTGGTAGTGTATTCGGTGCCGTACTCGGTGACAGCGACACAGCCCAGCGCGGTGCCGGTGTCGGCGCGGTTGGTGGCGGCGCCAGAGGCGTTGGCGAAGGGCTGCGGGAACGGGAACGCGTCATAAGAACCTGCCTTAGGGGCAGAGGGTATCGGGTACTGAACTAGCCCCCTCATAGCTAGCTTATTCCCCCTTTCAGATACACCTGATTAGCCGTATCAATCAGGTGACATCACATATGCTTTATAGGATGGAGCTGACGTCAGTCATTCAGAGTGCGCCCTTTTGTTGCGTCTTTGTTACCTTCTTGTTACTTGTTTGTCATCTTGGCTCAAAATAAAAAATAGCTATAGTTAGATTACAGCACGGATAGCTGGGGCGACTTACAGGGATGTAACCTCGCCGATCGGCAACACGCATACAGGCCAGAAGCCCGATTCCAAGCATTCTATTCAGTAGTGCAAATCCCGAGGGAACACTAATGCTCACTATTCAATTACCACCGGACATCCAGAATCGATTGACTCTTTTAGCACTGAGAACAGGACGTTCGGAAGTGTATTATGCCCGGGAGGCGATTCTTGAACACCTGGACAATATCGAGGACAGATTCATTGCCATTAACAGAATCGATGAACTATACTGTTATTTACGGGAGTGGTAAAAGGCTGTTCGCAAAATTGTTCGTAGCGTCGCTGAAGCTACTCCGGGCTATCATACTAGTACCTCGACCAGGGCTAATTTTGGAGTGCAGAGTTCACCAGTATGTTCAGTGTTAGGCGCAGTAACGCAGGCCTAGCACCGCTAAGTCAAGTTGCTGCAACGCCACAATGGACATACTGGTGAACTCCCGAAGGGCGGGTCTCTCAGCATTCATCTGCTGCGTTGCTTTCGCTTGATGGAGCGCAGGCTACGAAGGCGCAAAAGCGCCTTGCATCTAAATGCTGAGAGACCCGCTGCACCCGAAACTTAACCCTGGTCGAGGTACTAGGCTGAAATTTGAGTGAGTAGTACGTAGTGATAGATAACGATATTGAAACCATAGAGTCCGGTTACGAATTTCTGCTGGCCTACGCTGCACAGGGCAGGCCAGCACAGGTTGAATCCGGTCCTGGCCCCCATGCCCGGCCCACTATAGAGGGTATGGCAGAGGCGATGGAGAATGTGGTCAGCGCATTTGCCGATAGCGAAGACAATTTTGAGCAGATTATAGCGGATGATTGTAGAAAGGCTGGTTCTGCATTGGCCTTTCTGCTGGCTCAGAAAAAAATTGGCTCTGAAATAGTCGACAACCTCAACGCCTCGATACATTTGCGTGCTGTATTAACCGATATGTTCCTGTACGGTGAAGCATTGAAACCCCTTGCAGATGACCAACCACAGGTGGAAATAACCAACGCGGCTGAATAGCAAAAGAAGCTCTGGACCAGGGCTTGCCGGGAGCCATAGAGCGGGATAATAGACGGAGTCAGAGGGAAACTCATATTCCGTTTTTTTATGGCAGCTAATTCACAAGAGAAGAATGATGATTGATTGGCCATCGCGATTGAATCTGGCGCAGTTGCCGACTCCGGTCACAAGGCTTGAGAAATACTCGGCACAGCTCGATGGCGTAAACCTCTGGGTAAAACGTGATGAGCTTACCGGTACCGAGGTCTCCGGCAATAAAATCCGCAAGCTCGAATTTACCATTGCCGAGGCCCTGAACCAGTCTTGCGATACGCTGATTACCTGTGGCGGCCTGCAATCCAATCACTGCCGAGCCACTGCTATTCTGGCTACACGTCTGGGGCTTAAAGTTCACCTCATTCTCCGTGGCAGCGAACCGGATACGTTGGAAGGCAACCTGTTTCTGGACTATCTGACCGGCGCCACTATCACCTATCTCCCACAGGACCAATGGCGAACCCATGAGACGCTGGCTCGGGAAATTCAGCAGGACTACAGCAAGGGGGGTAACAAGGCCTATTTTATTCCGATCGGTGCCAGCGATGAGGTTGGCCTCTGGGGATATATCGCCGCCTGTCAGGAACTACAAGAGGATTTCGAGACTCTCGGTTTCGAACCGGAATACATTGTCACCGCGACCGGTTCGGGAGGGACCCAGGGAGGACTAATAGTCGGTGCGGAATTGTTCAAAATGTCCTCACAGGTACTTGCCTTCAATGTCTGTGATGATGCGGCGTACTTCGAGCGGAAAATAAGGTCCGATATAACCCTGTGGATGCAGCGTTACAAACAGGAAATTGCAGTTGGCAGGCTGAAAATCAATACAGTTGAAGGCTATGTCGGCCAGGGATATGGCATAGCGAGCGCTGAGGTATTGGATACCATCGCAGATTTAGCCAGGCTGGACGGCATTTTTCTTGACCCTGTCTATACAGGCAAGGCCTTTCATGGCATGGTTAGCGAGATTCGGCGGGGTGAACAGGGTAAACTGGCCGGTGCGGAGAATGTATTGTTTATACATACAGGCGGCTTGTTTGGCCTGTTTCCGCAGCAGCAGTATTTTCAATTCGGCAAATGAAGAACAGAAAGAAAAGAAAGAACCCCTTACATCGCTAAGGTAGTTTACTCTGACCCCACACACGCGGCAGGGACATTATGAAACAACTAGACAAACTATTACTTTTGGCTTGCCTCTTCAGTTTGGTGGCCTGTAACGAAGCACAGCAAACGGCTGCTTCCGGGGTTGAATTGGTGGCTGCTGCGGAAAGTGCGGTGCCTGAGGCGGTCGCCGTGGAGCCCGATGGGGTGAGCGGTGCATCGGCTACCGAGGAAGCTCCTGTGACAGAAATCAACACAGACAACAACGAACCGCTTCTGCTGCGCAATACATCCCGGCTGATTGCCAGTGGTCTGCGATCCGGTGAGGGCTACTTCAGCGCGGATGGCACCCACATGATCTATCAGAGCGAAGAGCCTGGCTCCAATCCGTTTTACCAGATATTTATCCGGGATCTGGCCAGTGGTGAATCCAGCAAGGTGTCGCCGGGCATCGGCTTGACCACCTGTTCGTGGATCCATCCGCTGGAAGCAAAAATTATGTTTGCCTCAACCCACGATGATCCAGAGGCTGAGGCGAAGCAGGCTGAGGAGATTGCCATCCGGGAAACCGGTGTGACTCGCCCCTATGGTTGGGACTATGACGAGCACTACGAGATCTATCAGGCTGACAGCGATGGTGAGAATCTGGTTAATCTGACCAACGCCCGCGGCTACGATGCGGAAGGGTCCTATTCGGCAGATGGCAGTCAAATACTGTTTGCCTCTAACCGAGAAGCCTACCGACGCCCGTTGAGTCAGGCTGAACAGAGCTTATTTGAAGACGACAGTTCCTATTTCATGGATTTGTACATAATGAACTCGGATGGTTCCAATGTGCGACAGATTACCCATTCGCCGGGGTATGACGGCGGACCATTTTTTAGCCCGGACAACACTGGGGTGGTCTGGCGAAGATTCAACCCCGATGGGAACAGCGCAGAAATCTGGACCATGGATATTGATGGCAGCAATCAACGTCAGCTAACCGCCGATGCGATGGTGTCATGGGGGCCCTATTATCATCCTACCGGTGACTACATCATTTATTCTGCCAATACTCTGGGGAATGCCAATTTCGAATTGTTCATGATTGATCCCGCCGGAGCAAGTGCACCGGTTCGTGTGACGAACACAGCGGGGACAGACATTCTTCCGGTGTTCTCGCCGGATGGCTCCAAACTGGCCTGGAGTACTACGCGGACGGAAGACGGAACATCCCAGATCTACATGGGTGACTGGGATCATGCAAAGGCGTTGGAATTACTTGGCTTAAACTAAGGTTCCCTAAGCTTATGATCAGAAAAGTGTCCGCCTCACTGCTTATACTCTGCTGCTACAGCGGGATGTTGTACGCCCAGAGCGAGGACTTATTCCACCATAGCTTGAAAGTTATGCTGGACCCCTCGAATCGGGCTATAACTGTTGAAGATACGATAGCCCTTCCTTCCTCTTTTGCCGAGCCCCGCTTAATTTTTTCCCTGAATGAAAATCTCACCATCACCGATAGTGCCGATGGCGTTCAGCAATTGCAGACGAGCTCAGCATCCACCGCCGTTGGGATTAACAGCATGGGTGGTGAGGTGGCTCCTGCCAATAGCTACGTGCTCAATTCACTCCCGGCTAACAGCAATCAGATTACTATCAGCTACTCCGGTTTGATTTATGATCTGGCGGAACAGGATAGTGCCGAATACGCGCAGAGTTTTTCTGAGACTACCGGAATTATTAGCGAGCTCGGTGTTTACCTGAGCAAAGCCAGTATGTGGATACCTGAATTTTATACGGATCTGATTACCTTCGACATACAAGTTGAATTTGCCGATAGCGCCAGTAGCTGGACCGCCGTTAGTCAGGGCGATCGCGGTGGCAAGAACACCTGGATCAGTCGCCAGCCCATGGAAGAAGCTTATTTGATTGCAGCAGATTTCACTGAATATTCCATCGCCTCCGATGAAGTTGAAATGTTGGCCTATCTGCGTCAGCCCGATTCGAATCTTGCCAATAAGTATCTGGATGCAACAGAAAGATACCTGACCCTTTATGAGCCTTTATTGGGCGAATATCCATTCAGTAAATTTGCCCTAATCGAAAACTTCTGGGAAACCGGCTACGGCATGCCCTCATTCACGTTGCTGGGTGAACAGGTAATTCGTTTTCCCTTTATTCTGGAGTCATCCTATCCCCATGAAATATTGCACAACTGGTGGGGCAATGGGGTCTATCCGGATTATGCAAGCGGCAACTGGAGCGAAGGCTTAACTGCCTATCTTGCCGATCACCTGTTTCAAGAAATGAATGGTGTGGGCTGGGAGTACCGTAAGGAAATGCTTGCCCGCTACAAGAATTATGTCAGTGATGGAGTGGATTTTCCTCTGGCAGAATTTACTTCCAGAAATTCTGCCGCATCACAGGCTGTGGGCTACGGCAAGACGCTCATGCTCTGGCATATGCTGCGCCTGGAGGTAGGTGATGAATTGTTTCTATCAGGACTGCGGGCGCTGTACCAGGATTACAAATTCCAGCGTGCATCATTTGCCGACATAGCGGCACTGTTTTCCCAGCTGAGCGAGCGGGATTTGACTCCGTTTTTCGATCAGTGGGTAAATCGAACTGGAGCACCGGAGCTGTCTCTTTCTGTTGAGGAAAACAATGACAACCAGGCGCGCATCATGTTTGCCCAGGTGCAATCTGGAGAGCCTTATGAATTGACTGTGCCGATTGCACTGTACTATGCCAATGAAGCCGAACCGCTTCTGTACAATGTATCGTTGTCACAAAAATTCGAAGGGGTCATGGCAGATGATTTTGAGAATCTGGAAGGCGTGCTGGTAGATCCCCATTTCGATCTGTTCAGACAACTGGACCGCGAAGAAACTCCGCCCACAATAGGCGAATTGTTTGGTTCCGGTCAGATCGCCTTTGTACTCCCTGCGCAAGACCGCCAGCATTGGTCCCAGATGGCCGAGGCTTTCGGTCAGGGTGTGGATGCCGATGTGCTGTATAGCGAAAACCTCGAATCACTTCCCACCGATAGACCCGTTTGGATTCTGGGCAAAGACAATCCGTTTGCACAGTCCGTGCAATCTGCCGTCGAACTTTACGGCGTGGATTACTCCACGGCCGGTGTCACCATAACGGGCAGTGAAGTCGATTATGAAAACCGCAGCACGGTGCTGGTCGGGCGTCACCCGGATAATCCGGAATTGGCAGTGGGCTGGATACATGTCGAAGATATGGTGGCCATGCCCGGCATGATCGAGAAGCTGCCCCACTACGGGAAATACTCTTATCTCAGTTTTATCGGCGAGGAACCCACCAATGATCTATCGGGAGTCTGGTCGAGTCCTGAATCGCCCATGATGTGGTTGAAACCCGACTCGGTGGCCTCCATTGAGGTGGATGCCCTGGCCCTGGCTGAACCACTGGCCGTCTTGCCGCCAAAATTTCTGCCGGATCAGTTACTCAGACACGCAACTGAACTAAGCTCAGTGAAAATGGAAGGCAGAGGCCTGGGCACTGCCGGGATAAATCGCGCAGCGCAATACATCGCCGACAGCTTCCGGGAAGCGGGCCTGCAAACTCTGGGCGGGACTTTTATCCAGCGCTGGAGCAGCACGATGGCAGGCATTGGTCGCGTAGATTTAGCCAATGTAGTGGGCGTCTTGCCGGGCAGCAATCGCGCATTGAGCTCGGAACCAATCGTTCTGGCAGCGCATTATGACCATCTGGGGACCAACCAGACCTCGCAACAGCTGTTTGCCGGCGCCGATGATAATGCTTCCGGAGTCAGCATCCTGATTGAGGTGGCGTCCAAGCTGTCTGCAACCTTTACCCCTCAAAGGCCAATTATCTTTGTCGCGTTTACCGGCGAGGAAGCTGGCCTGGTTGGTTCAGACTATTTTGTCAGGAACCCGCCCGGCGGATTTACCACAGAAGACTTGTTTGCCATGGTCAATCTGGACAGCGTCGGCCGACTCGAGGGCCGTAACCTGCAAGTCTTTGGTACCGAAAGTGCTTATGAATGGCCGTTTATGGCCCAGGGTATTGGTTTCACCATCGGCGTTTCTTCCGAGTTTCCTGCTGAAACCATCGCCAGCAGCGACCATGTCAGCTTTCTGAATGCCGGCATCCCGGCCATCCACTTATTTAGTGGCGTGCATACCGATTATCATCGCGTCAGCGACAGTATTGAGAAGCTGGACTTGGAAGGCATGTCCAACATCGCCTTATGGGTAGAAGAGGCAGTGGTTTATCTGGGCGATCTAGCCGACCCGCTACGAGTAAATCTGGCTGTAGCAAACAGCGGTGCGGCCGCCGATGCAATTGTTCAAACCAGCGCCAACGCGGGAACGGAAAGGGCTGCGGGTCTGGGTACAATACCCGATTTCGGCTACTCCGGAGCAGGAGTAAGGATTTCAGGAGTAACACCTAACAGTGCAGGCGAAGCGGCTGGTCTGCAGGATGGCGATGTATTGTTGAGCTTTGCCGGTGAAACAATTGACGATCTGCAGTCTTACTCAAACCTGCTGCGCCAGTCCTCAGCGGGCGATGTTATCCAGTTGGAGATTCTGCGAGGCGATCAGCAGCTTGCGGTAGAAGCCACATTGACGGCTCGCTAACGCAGCAGGCCAAATAGCAATGCGGCCGATACAAATAGTATCGATAGATAAATCAGCCGGCGGTTGACGCTGGATTTCGGTGCTATCCAGTTGTGGCGTTCTTCCTCAACAAAGAGGCAGTTCTGCCGTTTCTTGAAAAATTTCATGGTTCCAATCTCATCACTGACCAGCGTTCATTAAAACGGATTGTGAAGGCAATCCCCTGCGCATAATCGGGCCAAGTGATGAAGAAAAGTGATGAATCGTGGCAAAGAATGTAGCAATCTGCCGCTATTGCCGAATGTCTGTGAGTATTTGCAGCGCATTGCAAATGCAATTAATTGTCTCTGACAGGGAATTGGGAATCTAAATCGTATATAGTGCGGTCCACTCAATCGATTCAAACCTATCCACTTTCAATGATCTTGCGGGCTGCGAGCCCGCCTCTAGAGAGCTTTGCCCCATGTTCATAGCGTCATCCACAGGCCGACAGTGCAGAATCCTTTCCGCTATGTTGTTACTGATAATGTGCCTACCAGTCCTGGGTCAAACTCCCCAGCTGACCAGGGTGGATGAAGCAGAAGCTAATATTAGCCTCGATGGCTTCGTGGATGAGTCGGTATGGGAAGGAATTCCGGTGATAGATGGAATGCGGGTGATCAACCCGGATACCCTGGTAGAAGCACCTTACAAAACCGACACCCGAATTTTCTATACCGAACAGGGAATTTACATAGGAGTTGTCAATCATCAGTCAGCCGGTACTCTGGTTGCGCGAATGACTTCCCGTGACACGCAACTGGACCGCGATGGATTCGTGGTCGGCATAGATGCATCCGGTGAGGGTTTATACGGATTCTTCCTGAGAATCAACCTCGGTGATTCCATGACCGATGCATCACTGTTGCCAGAGCGCACACTGAACATGCAATGGGATGGCTCATGGGATGGACGTACCCAGGCGCTGGGGGAAGGCTGGAGTGTGGAGTACTTTGTACCCTGGTCCATGATGCCGCTGCCCCAGGTTGCAGAAACACGACAGATCGGTATTTATCTGGAACGACAGGTAGGTCATCTCGGGGGTGAAGCCTGGTCCAATCCTGCTCTGCCTCGAACAGTTAACCAGTATCTTTCTGCCTTCGAAAAATATGAGCTGAGGGACATTGAGCCGAGGCGGCAGCTCACCTACTACCCGTTCTCCTCTGCCGTTGTCGACAACATCAAGAATGAAGTCGAGTAATAAAGTGGGAACCGAAATTTTCTGGCGCCCAACAACTAATACGCTGTTATCAGCCAGTTTAAATCCTGATTTTGGTAACGTGGAATCTGATGATGTAGTAGTAAATCTAACCGCATTTGAAACCTTCTTTCCGGAGAAGCGGAGCTTCTTTCTCGAGGGACAGGATATCTTTAACACCTCGCCCCGAACTTCGGGCCGCGGCGGCCCGATTTCACTATTGAACACGCGCCGTATTGGTGGCGCGGCGCGATTTACTATCCCTGATGGTGTCAGCGTAATTCCCACCAATCGAAGCCGGCCTACCGACTTGTTAGGCGCTGTCAAATTTACCGGGCAAAGCGGCAACTGGCGCTATGGCACTTTGCTGGCAACAGAGGATGACTCAGAGCTGCGTGGCACACTTAGCGATGGCACGCGGGTAAATATTCAGGCCGAGGGGCGCGACTTTGCCATAGCCAGGCTGCTTTATGAGGATACAAGTTCAGGGGGAAGGCGCTCTATCGGATGGATGGGTACGGATTTGTCCCACCCGGGCATCGATGCCTCAGTCAACGCGGTGGATGCACACTATTTTTCTGCCGATAATAAATGGGTCATCGATGGCCAGCTCATGCATAGCGACGTGGATGGTGTTACCGGCGCAGGCCTTTTAGCCGATGTGGGTTATCGCCCGGAGCGTGGAGTTCAGCATTCCTTAAGTGCTACCTATATAGACGATGAGCTGGATTTGAATGAGCTCGGTTTCCTGAGTCGCAACGATCAGGTCAATCTCGATTATTTCTATTCCCGTAACGAATCGGATATTCCCGGCCTACGCTCACGCAATACCGGTGTGATTATCACCAATCGCTGGAATACAGCGGGGCAGCCTGTATTGACCGGCGCTTTCTTCACGCGCGGATACACTTCGCTCGATAGCAACAACCTGAGCTTTCAGCTACAGTACTTCCCGCCACGAACAGATGATCGCCTGGGGCGGGGGACTGGTGATTTCCGCATCCCCGAACGCTGGGGGGCGAACGTGAATGTCAGTACAGACCGGGCAAAATCACTCGCTTTTACCGCCAGAATCAACCTGCGCCAGGATGATCTCGGCCCAGCCCAGACGGGAGCTTCTGCCGGTGTAGTTTGGCGCCCGGATGATCGTTTTTCCCTGAATCTGAACTTGAACTATACCGACCAGGAAGCGCTGTTGATTCATAAAGGCGGCGGTAACTACACCAGTTTCGAATCGCACCAGTGGGCACCTCGTTTAGAGCTGAATTATTTCATCACAGCCAAGCAGCAACTGCGATTCAGCGGGCAGTGGACTGCACTCAAAGCCTTCGAAGATCGCTTCTGGCAGGTCAATCCATCGAAGCGCGAGTTCCTTAGACCCGTGCCGAATCCAGACGATATAAGGGATGACTTTGTCATCAGCCGTTTAACTTTCCAGGCTCGTTATCGCTGGGAGATCGCGCCCCTGTCTGATTTGTTCGTGGTCTATACCCGGGGCAGCAATTTACCGTCCAGCGGATTCGATACCTTTGCCGATCTGCTGGAGCGTTCCTGGAATGAGAAAATTGTAGACACCATAGCAATCAAACTGCGTTACCGACTAGGTTCGTAGCAGCAATCGTTGCTTTGTTGGATTGGTTGATTTCAACACCCAGAAATACCAAGCCTATGATTACTCCAAAATTTGCAACCAGGGTTAACCAGTTGTTTAGCCGCCTAATATTTATCTTTGAATTAATTTTATTTATCGCTGAACTCTAAAAATACGTGGAAACATCATGCCTCTTTGATTTGATTGATGTGCCCTTTAGATCTCGATCTTGGAGCATATACTTACGCATTTCTCTTTCAGCTCTCATCACATGCAGCACATAAACGGTGTCGTCACTGAAACGGTAAAATATTCTACATGGGCCAACAATGACTTCTTTGTATTTGGAACGGGAGAGCTCAGGTACTCTCCTTCCGGAATTGGGCGATTCGCTGAGCAGATCGATCCGATCAAAGATCTTTTGAACAAGACGCTGGGCTGCGCTTAACTTATCTAGAGCAATGTAATTAGCAATCTCTTCTAAATCGTCTAATGCTGGTTCGGTCCAAACTATTTCAGCCATTTGGCCATCTTGTCTTTGGCCTTCGCGTGAACAAGAATTCGCTCTTCAAGAATCGCAGTTTCTCCTCGAGAGATGCCCTCGAGGATTTTGAGTCGACCTTGCATCATCTCATAGTCGTCTACATCAAGTAGATAGGCAGAAGGTTGGCCGTGCTCTGTAATAAGGACTGGCTCCTTAGTATTACGTAAATCCGCCAGAATTTTTGTAGCCTGGCGCTTTAAGGTGGTTACGAGTTCAGTTTTCATAGAGTGATACTATTCTATCACTTTGAGATACGCAAGTGTTCTGTGCAGATAACGCTTTTGATAAAGAGTGTGCGTAGCGCATCTCCTTGATTTGTTTGATATGTGCTGCTCTACGGGCCAATGGAATCCTTTAACGTTTCAGTCACCCACTGATTAATACTCTTATCTTCGCCGGTTGCTCGCGCTGCAATTTCGCTATGAAGTCGGGGAGAGATTCTCAAATTGAATTTTCCTGAGAATTCCTTTGTTGGGCTAATACCTTTCTCTTCGCAGACCTCAAGGAACACCACGAGTGGGTTCTTGAACTCTTTACGCAAGGCAGCTGAGCTCTTTCCGTAGAAGTCTGCACTGCCATTCAGTCCGAGTATTTCTCCCCTAAATTGATCCAATTCAGAGTCATATTCAATCTTGGCTTTGTAGCCGTCAATTTCCATAATATTCATGGTACTACCTCATTTTCTTCAAACCACCTCCGAATACTGGCTATTGCTCCTTTGTCTGTATTTGGTGATGGATGGGGCCTGTGGTATACGCGAACTTCATCAAAAACCACAACGGCAACCCGAGACCCAGCTCTTTCGGATACGTCAGCACCAAGTGCCCTAAAGAGAGATTCAATGTCTGACCAATTGATATTACCACTCGTGGGTCGACGGTATATTTGTTCTAAAGTCTTTTGATTTGATTGTTATGTGGCGTCAAGCTATGGGCACCCCAAGATCGTTGCATATCTTGCGAGCCAAATGGTCATTTATCTCACGGTGGCGAGGAACTGCCGAGCGCTTGTTTTAAGAAGGATTATGGAACCAGGAATGCCTACCGCCTTCCCTTAGTAGTTCGCAACCATGAGATTCGAGATGCCGAACCAGGTCGCGCCTTTTCATAGAGCTATTTTGAGCTCTTCGAATCCATCGCCTGCCGCGCTTATGGCATCGTCACGATTTAGCTCGAGCGCTTCTTTTAGTGTTATAGAGAGGGATTCCACGAGTGTGTCTCTAGAAGATTCCTGACAATTTACCCCAGGAACTTCTTCGATCCACCCGATCCACCAATCCCCATCTTGCTTTATGACTGCTGTATATTGATTGTCCATGCTCACCATTCTACCTTAATCGGAAGTCGGCACAAAGACACATAACGCCGTTAATAATGAGTGCCGCTTGCGGCATCTCCTTGATTTGATTGTTACGCGCTGGCCCTAGTCAATGGCTCAATATGAAATTCAGGGCGATTCACAGACAAATCATAAGTTGATTGAAGATTAAGCCAAAACTCAGGAGACGTTTTAAAGGCCTCTCCGAGGAGCCAAGCTGTTTCAGGCGTTACTCCACGCTTACCACGCACAACTTCGTTTATCCTTTGCACGGGTATACCTAAATGCGTAGCAAGCGCCTTTTGAGATTGGCCAAGCGGCTCCAAAAACTCTTTAAGTAGTATCACCCCTGGGTGAGTGCTTGATCGATTTGATGGAATCATGAAATATAAAACCTCTTAGACTAATGATAGTCAGCTATTCGTACATCAAAGGCTTCTGATCCTTGCCATTTGAAGATAATGCGCCATTGCTTGTTGATACGAATGCTATGGAAACCAATCAAATCACCTTTTAGAGCTTCTAGTCTATTTCCGGGAGGTGAGCGCAATTCTTTCAGAGCCACCACAGCGTTTAGGATATCCAGTTTGTAGAGCGCTAAAGTTCTGACCTCCGGCGGCAACTGTCTGACCTTGGCGCTAGAATTGCCGTGATATAAGTCTTCCGTGATCCGATCGCCAAATGATTTGATCATTTGTCAAGATTAACGGATACACGGTATTCATGCAACCCCTTCATAACCTGCCGGTTACGAGGCGCATAACGCTTTTAATAAAGAGTGCGCGTAGCGCATCTCCTTGATTTGTTCGTTATGTTCCTGACCTTTGCTTAGGCACAAAGTCAATTTGAAGTTGATAACCTATTGCCTCAGCGTAATCTGTAAGCGTGGAAAGTTTTGGCGAGATTTCTGATTCCACACTCTCTAATCTGGAAATATTGCTTTTGTTAGTATGCAATTTCTCAGCAACTTGTTCCTGAGTAAATCCAGCTTGCTGCCGCAGTGCAATTAGCTTTTTTCGAATTTCATAGGCAGGAGTTAAAGCGCCGTATTGCTCTTTTACTCCTTTCCGTTTGAATGCCTCTTTCTTAAAGGACTTTAATGTAGGTCTACTCATTTCATAACTCCAACATTCGTTTACGGGCTTTATCGATCTCTTTCTTTGGAGTCTTTTGTGTTTTTTTGATGAAGGAGTTCAGAATAACGATTTCCTTACCTTTGACGGTACAAAAGAGCGAGCGCCCAATACCTTCCTTGCCTTTAGCCCGTATCTCAAAAAGCCCTTTGCCCATTGGGGCTGTATAAGGCTTGCCGACACTTGGACCGAATTCTTCAATAATTTCAGCTATATGGAGAAAATTAGACAAGATTCCATTAGGAAAATTGAGAGTTTCTTCTTTAACCTTGATATCGAAAAACGTGACTTTCCATGACATTATAGAAGGTTATCATAAATGATAACTCTGTCAAGGTGCACGAAGGAACATTACACCGTTAATAATGAGTGCCGCTTGCGGCATCTCCTTGATTTTATTGTTATGTGCCGCTATCACTTTAGTCATGAATCTTTGAAACATAATCTTTGTAGTCAAACGGGTGAGATTCATGAGTTATCGAATTTACTAGCTTGTTAATGAGCATGTAAAACTGACCCACTTTGGTGGGTAATTGGGACAAAACGTGCATCATACCGCCTACGATCGGTAAATATATTTCTCACTGTAGTGATAGCATACGCGACTAGATTAAATGTATCTCCCGTGGGTTCCGACCATCTACGGAGGAGCCGCTCTAAGGCTTCCTGAACAATATCGTCTGCATCATCTAGATTACCTGCTAAGCTAAGTGCATATGCGCGCATTTGGGGAATAGCGCTAACAAGACCGTTTTTTAACTCATCCACGGCTTTGCCTCCACATTCTAAGGTTTTTTAGGTTCTGGTTACTTAAATTATCACGCATAATGGTGTGCTTGCTCTAAGCTAGATCAAGTGAATACTATCAATGAAATTCCTTTCTTCAAATAGACTAATTTCGTCAATAGCCGGAAAACCACTCATTAGAATTTTGTAATTCTCATCTTTGTGGAATATCTCTATGTGCTTAGTAAAGACTAACGTCTCCGCTGCATCGCGATGCCGAAACATATATCGGAATTTCGACTCATAAATATCGCATCCAGCAACAAAAGTGTGCCGTGGCTTTTCATATACTTTGAACTCATTATATAGCCCGCTATATCCGTCAAAGGTTGCGTGAATATATCTTCTATAGAACGCTTTCCGTTTACGATTCGAGTCCGGAACAGGATAGGTATTGTGATTGATTAATATACTCGGATTTAGCTTTTCGCTACTAAGCGAATATTTGCTGATGATAGCATCAGGATTAATTATATATTCCTGTACTAGATGTTGTTTATCTCGATCAAACCTTGTGGATTCGATGCCTTCAGCCAAATATCCAAAATCCTTAAATGCATCAATGTGCCTGTTGATTTGCACCCAAATCTGACCCATTATCCCCGTATATTTGCATCGAATTTTGACCCATGAATAATGCCTGAGGACCCTGAAAATACTGGATCTGCCTGGGTCAACTATTGATGCAAACGCTGGGTCAGTTTTCAGTGCAATTCAACAACCGTGGCCGAAGAGGCCGTACACTGGATACAGCCCGCAACAGGTTATTGATCATCAAGGGTAACGATAGAGGCGACTTTGCTATACCTACTAACAACACGCAGCTTGTACAGGCCATCTTGGTGGACAACTGGTTCGCAGAACTCAGGCGATTGGCGCCACCTGATCAGCAGTAGAAAGGTCCGGTGTTGGCAGGAGCTGCCGTTAAGCAGTAACGGTTTTGAACTAAATGTCCACGAAAATGGTACAAGATCACTCTTTATTAAAAGCATTATGTGTCTCGAGTCGGCAGACAAAGTGAACAAGAGATTCAGAAGGAGTAATACTTGAGAGTTTCTATCGATATATCATCAGCACGCCAATTGTTGGCATTGGTTTATTTTTTCTTGCCTGCTTTCGTTTATGCCCAATCATCTCTGCAATCTACTATTCTGCAGAACTATACATTTAGCTATTCTATAGTTGAAGCAGAGCCGGAAAGCGTTGAACTCCTTGAATTGGCACGAAATGAAATTTTATCGAAGGCAACTCTGAATGGAGGAATAATTTATGCAACATGGGTATCTGTGGAGAAACCTGCTGATGCGCCTTTTGCGGGCCTATCTGATAATCAGATGGGATTGATGCTCGCTTGGCCGAACGATGCGCTACAACAGGTGGATGCACTCAACCAGGCTTTACAATCGATAGACTCTGTGTCAACAGTTTCTAGTCGACTGTTCGAAGCTATATACCTTCCCGCTGGCTTAAGCGTTCCAACAATGAGGGGCTTCTATGTGCATCGTGAGGCGAAGTACAAATTGGAGAATGTTAATGAAGTAGTGCGTTTGAGCAAGGAAGCTTGGAAAACTTGAGAGCCACATTGGGGAGTCACAGTTATTGGGTTATTTCGAGAAATTGGTATTACGGCTGATTTCGCCAATTTGAACAGAATCGTTTGGTATCCTAGCTATGACCTATGGCTGGATACTCGGAATAATGATGATATGGAATCTGCAAATCGATTTAGACAAAGACGGAGCATGCGTATCCCTGATTCTGATTCTGGAATTGCGATAGCCACTGATCGTATTCTGCCTTGAGTTATTAGTTAAATACTTTGAGTATCGGAATATATTGAAACTACGGCCGACACATAAACAAATCAAGGAGATGCCCAGGGGAATTCGCCAATCTATCCTAGCGGTGACTGAGGCGTATTTGGACTAATTTCGACTATTGAGAATAGAAGCTAAGATCTGCTCACCAAGTGGGGAATTTGCGCTGCAATTAACGGTTCTTCCACTCCCTTTTATGACCAGTTCTATGGTCAGATCCGCAGCAGGTATAACTGGTATTCCCTTTTCGGGCCACTCCACAATACAGAGATTTTCCGGCCTGAAATAATCTTCAATACCCAGATATAACACTTCTTCCGGCTCCGCCAGGCGATACAAATCGAAATGGTAGATATGACAGGAGTCAAATTCATAGGGCTCAACCATTGTGTAGGTGGGGCTCTTTACCGGCCCGGTGTAGTTGTAGCCGCGCATAATACCGCGGGTTAACGTAGTCTTACCTGCTCCCAGCTCCCCGCTTAGATGAATAATACCGCCCGAGGTAGGGCGTCCGGGCACAGTGTCGCCGTGGTAAGGGCCGTCGCTGGTGGAAAATGTGGCATTAGCCAGTAGTTTGCCATAGCTGACAGTCGCGTCTTCGTCAGCAAGAAATTGTTGATTGATCTGCATCCGAAATCGTCTAAATATGCGGATTGACAAGTTGGCGGATAGGGGAAAACAAATCAGAAGCAACCATGCCTCGTTGCCCCCCAACGGCCATGGCCAGATCACCAGCCTCGCCATGGACACACACCGCACTGGTCAGGCTGTCCGCTAGCGTTAATCCCTGGGCAACAAAAGAACCTGCGATTCCACTTAGTACGTCACCCATACCAGCCGTGGCCATGCCAGGATTTCCTTCTGTGCATAGATCGACACGTTGTTTGCCATTCTCCTCATAGCACACAAGGCTGCCATTCCCTTTCAGCACACAGCAACCGCCCCAGCGATTCTGCATGGCCCTGACTGCCTCGAATCGATCTGCCTGAATCTCGCTCGATTCGCAGTTCATTAATCGAGCAGCTTCGCCGGGGTGCGGTGTAAGTATCCAGTTATCTCTTTCTACACTGACCCCCTCCTGATTTCTTTCCGCTAACAAATTCAGGCCGTCGGCATCTATTACCAGTGGCGTGGTGTGTGCTCTTTGCGCTTGCAAGGCAAATTGGAATAACTCTCTTGACCAGGCTGATTTCCCCAGCCCGGGACCGAGTATAATGGACGTGGCTGCACGCAACAGCGTGGCAATATCGATACCCTCATCTTCGGTTCCGGCAACCATTAATTCCGGTCGTCTGGCGACTATAGCGGGGCGATGATGTGAGCGAGTCAGCACGGTTACCAGGCCAGCACCGGTCCGCAATGCAGCTTCTGCCGCCAGCAACACTGCTCCCCCGCAGGCATGATTGCCACCCACTACAACCACGTGTCCGTGATCGCGTTTATGAGCTGCTAGAGAACGCGGTGAGAAATGCTGACTTACATCGTTTATATCGATGCGTCGGGAAGACGGGTTTATGCCATTGTCAGCAGCAAATACTTCCTCGGGCACATCGAGGTCATGATAGATAATCTCTCCCGCCACACCACAACCCAGGTAGGTAAGAAGACCCTGTTTCATGCCAATGAATGTTACTGTCAATTCAGCCTTTACTGCCGTACCTAAAATCTTACCCGTATCGCTGCACAGGCCAGACGGTATATCTACTGCCACTACCGGATGATCCAGCCCATTCAGTATGTCGATGGCGGCAACATAGAGATCCCTCACCTCGCCGGCAAGACCGGTGCCCAGCAAGGCATCGACGAGAACGGTTTGCTGCTCAGGATAGGAAGCGGTTTCCCCCTCGAGGTAATTTGCCCAGGACACCATCGGCACTTTTGCCTGCTCTGCCCATTCAAACGCTAACCGGGCATCACCGGCCAGCTTTGCTGCATCTCCCACCTGAACAAGTTCTACGTTCAATCCCTGCTGCCGGGCCAGACCAGCGATGATGTAGCCATCACCACCGTTGTTACCACTGCCCACAAAAACCACCAGATGTTTGACCTGGGGCCAGCGCTCCTGCAGGGCATCAAATGTGACTGAACCTGCCGCCTGCATGAGCTTGAATCCTGCTATGGAAAATTTATCGATCGCAATGCTGTCCAAGCGCTGAACTTGAGCAGCACAGTACAAATCGCGGGGCAGACGGCTGGTAAATTCGCTCATGGCTTACCTGTCAAATTTCTGAATGAGTTTGCGGACTACTTGTAATGCAGTATCCAGATCCTCAATGGGAATGTCCGTGGTACTTTCTATTGCCCAGGGATCCTGAACTGATCGCAACTGAGTGTAAGCTTCACGACCAACTTCAGAAAGAAATACCAGTGACGATCTCTTGTGTTTCGGGTTAGACCTGTATTCCAGCAGACCGTCCTGCACCATAACATCAGTAATCCGCTGTACTGCCTGTCGCGATTGCCCCAATACCCTGGCGATCCCGGGCACTGTCATGCCGGCGCTTGATAGTGCTATAACAGCGATTACTTTCCAGCGGGCACTGGTCAGGCCCAAATCGCTTGTCATGGCATCGCCTTCGGCTATCAACAAGCCATTTAGTCTGAACACTGAAAGCGCCAGGTCCAGGAACAGCATGCGTTTGGGGGAATGGACCATGCAGCAATGCCTCCGTTTTGGGGTAATGCCAGCATGTTGTCATTATGAGCCTCAACAGTCAATATTCACATTTACTCTGCCAGCTATTCGGGGCTCTGTTGCACTGCATTGCTATGCAGTAGAATGTAGTGAGTTACACCCGCCAAGTACTACAAGGTAAAAGAAAACAGTGATCCAGCAAACTGTTCTAAGACTGGTATGCGTTAGCTTGCTTATGTTGCTAATTCCACCTGCTGTTGCGGACGGTTTGAGCGATGCCTCCCGGCTATTGCGCGTTACCAGTGCTGGAGAACTATTCGAGGAAACCGCCAACCAGCAGACTCGGGATATCATCCGGACCTATGTCAGCATTGTGAATATGTCGGTGCAGATAACTTTGCCAGATCAGATTAGAGATGATATCGCCGAGTGTTATCGAATCATGTATGCCTGGGAAAAGTTTGAGCCTGGCATCGCCCAGCTTCTAGCGGATAACCTGAGCCAGCATGAGCTACGCCTGCTAATCGACTTCTACCGTAACCGTGGACTGCCGCCTGCTGAGATTCAGGCATTCAAGAGCACCATTGCCAAGGCTGATGATATACAACTACTTATCAGTGATTACCTGTTTGCCAATAGCGGGGGCTGTGTGGCGCAGGATACCAGGTCAATACTGTCCTATATAAATCAAAAATAAGGACAGCACCTACTTAATCAGTACCGATTTACCGGTGACGGGCCGAAGGACAGCCAGGTTTTGTTCACCTGCTGGTGTACACCTGGTTTGCTCCAGTCACAGATGCCTTCGCTAAATATGCTTCGCAACTGTGACTTTTCCTCATCAGTAAATTTCACTTTATAGTCATCGAAATCGATAGCTTTGAGCTGACACTTCAAAACATCGTTGGTTAGGGGGCCTCCTGCCACCAGGCGCAAGCCGGCATGGGGTGGGTAGAGCCGATTGCAGCTGCCTTCGGTGTTATCGAATAATTTGTCCGGGTTGAAGTTCGGCTCCTCTACAATTCGCTCACCGTTCTCGGCGAAGCAATCATTCTGCAGGTCGGCGGGTTTGGCCCGCACTATCTTGCTCATCGTGTCAGCCGGGGAAGTATCCGCCTGAATATTGGCCAGCCACTGGTCCATTAATGCGAGGTTATCATCGGCTAGGTTCATTTCACTGTTATGACGGCGCAGGACAAAATTATCTGCATGACCGTTGTCCCTTTGTAAGCGCGCCCGGGTTACAAATGAATAGACACTGGCGTGGAAATTACCAATATCGTCGAGATAGGAGCGATCATCGATTATTGGCACCTGTGCCAGGCCGGCCCCACCGCTGGTAATACGGCCGGTCTCATAGGCAATTCGTACCGCGTCATCATCGGCCTCGGTGCGTTCGGGTTGTGAGTTCACATCAATATCCCAGCCGCCAATGTTCTCATTCAGATCGAGGAACAATTCTTTGGAGATCAGCCCCTCATTCAGTGCAGCCAAGCCGTATTGCACACCAATATTGTCGTGAGGTACACGGGCAAATTCACGATTGACACCGATTTCAGGATACAGTTTCTCGCCGAATATATTCTTCATTCCATCATAAATAGAACACCTGATGCCCTCTGGATTGGTCGCGGGATTGTAACGAGCTGCTTCAGGAATCTGTGCAGAGCAGTCACCGGGACCCACGCGTTTGGGCCGCTGCCCGAGGGATTGATCGCATACTGACCACATGGACCAGCCACCGAGAATCGCCTTGGTTTCTTCGCTTAATGCCTTATCCGGATCATTTACATAATCTCTCAACAAACTCTCGCATTCTTGGGAATCGGTGAAATAGGAAACCGAATCAGCAAAGGTCATACTGGGTAACAGCCCATCCAGTATGCCCGGATAGGCACCGGCAATATGCAGTTGTTGCATTGCTCCACCGGAACCACCATTGCCAATGGTGTAGCGCGGCTCGCCATAGCTTTCGATGAAATGCTCCTTCACCATCATAGCTGTCTCGGCGGACAACACATCGTTACATCCGCCCTGGGCGTTTACATTCAGAGTAGACGACGCCACGGCATAGCCACGACCGAGCATGTTGTCCCTTAGAACGCCAGCGGTCGAGTTGGCCTGGAAATAGCCCGCTTCACAGCCACCGCCGAAGGTGTAGACCAGTCTTCCATTCCATTGCAGCGATGGGCTTAAGGCACTGAGCACTGCAGTCTGGGGATCGTGCAATATGGCAATCTGATAGATCGCCCGGTTTATGGTGCCGGTTTCGATTCTCACAATATAGGGCACTTCCTGGCCTTCATTTGTAGTAGTAAACGCCAGATCCTGTGGCCTGCTAGTGAGATCAATCAGGGCCTTGAAGCCAACTTCCGTATCCGTCGAGTGATAGACATAATCTACCCGGCCGTCGAGTGAACAATTTTCATCGGTGGCTGAATCATCGAGAAACTCACCATTACCAATTGCGAAACGTCTTTTTTCGCCGTCTCGACCAGGGGTGATCTCACTCAAACAAAGATAGGGTTCCTGGTAGGGTCCTGAAAAAATTGGCCCGGTGCTGGGATAGTTAACGACAGTCAAGTCAGCCGCCGCGTTTTCGCCCTCAACCCGAAGCAGGTTAACACCTTGCCGCAAACCAGTAACCAGAGTCTGATAAACAAATAGCCCACCGCTTGAATCTACCTTATTTAACTGAGTTGCGACCGGCGACCCGTTGTGTCGCAGCTCCAGATTTTGCCCATCGGCCACCGATGTAACAACTTCAACCAACACATCGCCACCGCTCACAAGATGAGACTGATTTGATAAGGCATTGAGGGCCATGAATCCGTCGGCCGAACTTTCATATTGATCCGGACTACAGGCAGATATCAGGAAAGCGAGTAGAATAATCAGGCTGGCTGGTTTCAGGCTCTTCATTGTATTGCACCCCGGTTGTTCGCGTATCGACGGATCGGCGATAGCTCTGAACTCAATTAGTATGTTTTGGCTGAATGCTAAGCTACAACACTTCAATAAATAGGGATAGATCTATTTTTGTTTACAAAAAATAGATCTATCCCTATTCTATTTATCCATGCAAAAACAACAACAAAAAACCGGAATTGAGCAGGACAGGCAAGAGTGGCTGGAAGCGCTCGATGACATCTATCGGAGCTACGGCGCTGAGGGCGTGGCAGACATCCTCTTCAGTCTGCAGCTATGGAGTGCGAGCCGGCATATTCCACTGACCGGCAATCAGCGCAATACCCCCTATCTGAACACGATTCCCCTTTCCAGCCAGCCTGACTACCCCGGTGACATTGAATTAGAGAAACGGATCGAAAACATCATTCGCTGGAATGCCATGGCGATGATACTGCAGGGGCAAGACTCCGGCAGTGGCGTGGGCGGCCACATTGCCACCTATGCATCCGCTGCCACCCTGATAGAAGTGGGCTTTAACCACTTCTTTCGAAAACCCTCGGCTGATTACGGTGGCGATCTGATTATTCTGCAACCCCATTGCGCTCCGGGTATTTATGTTCGCTCCTGGCTGGAGGGTCGGCTGGAGAAGACGCAATTGCAGAATTATCGCCGTGAATTGAACCCGGAAGGAGGTGTTACTTCCTATCCCCACCCCAGATCGATGCCGGAGTACTGGCAAGTCGCCAACGCCTCCATGGGGTTGTCCACACCAACGGCTATCTACCAGGCCCGGTTCGCAAAATACCTGGAAAATCGGGGACTGAAACCGAAGAAAGGCGGCAAAGTCTGGTGTTTTATTGGCGATGGTGAGACTGATGAGCCAGAGGTACTGGGCACTATTAACATCGCTTCCCGTGAAAAGCTGGACAATCTAATTCTGGTTGTGAACTGCAATCTGCAGCGCCTGGATGGACCGGTGCGCGGTAACGGGAAAATAATTCAGGAACTGGAATCTTCTTTTCTTGGCTCTGGTTGGAATGTCATCAAGGTAATTTGGGGCGGTGGCTGGGACAAACTTCTGGCCCAGGATAAAAATGGCAGCCTACGTGACCGCATGGAAGAGTGTGTAGACGGGGACTATCAGCGCTACTCCATTCTACCCGGCGACCGGCAACGGGAGCACTGGGTAGATGGCAATCCGGAGCTGGAAAAAATGATGAATGCGCTGTCTGATGACGAGGTAAAGGAAATCAAACGTGGTGGACAGGATGTGAAAAAAATCTTCGCCGCCTATAAGGCCGCCGCTGATAATAGCGAAAAACCCACCGTGATTTTAATCAAGACGGTTAAAGGTGAGGGCATGGGGCCCGGTGCTGAGGGTAGCAACACGGTTCATCAGAAGAAAAACCTGGATGCCAATCAGCGCTTACAAATTGCAAAAAACTTTGCTATTCCGCTCTCAGATGAAGCAATAAAGCGAGCAGATTTTTACCAGCCGGTCGCTGCCAGCCCGGAAATAAAGTACTTAAAAGAGAGACGCAATAAACTCGGTGGCCCAATCCCGGTTAGAGAGACCAAATGCAAAAAACTATCTGCGCCCGGATTAGATTATTTCAGTGCCTTGCTTGGCGGATCAAATAATCGACCGCAATCCACCACCATGTCCCTGGTTAGAATTCTTTCTGCACTATTGCGCGACAAATCACTTGGTAAATATATTGTCCCAATCGTTCCTGATGAGGCACGCACTTTCGGCCTCGATGCCCTTTTTAAAATTGCCGGAATATTTTCCTTACAGGGTCAACAATACACGCCTGTGGATGCGGAGACCTTGTCAGCCTACCGGGAAGTGGAAGACGGACAGATATTACAGGAGGGAATTTGTGAGACCGGTGCACTGGCGTCCTTTCTGGCAGCGGGCACTGCCTACTCCATCCACGGTTTGCCAATGATTCCTTTCTATTTTTTCTACTCCATGTTCGGCTTTCAGCGCGTCGGCGATATGATCTGGACCTGTGGTGATATGATGTGTCGGGGTTTTCTGATCGGTGGCACGGCAGGCAGAACCACCCTCAGCGGAGAGGGCATCCAACATCAGGACGGCCATTCACAAGTAGTGGCAAATACCTACCCGAATCTGAAGAGCTATGACCCGGCGTTTGCCTATGAACTGGTGATTATAGTGCGCGAAGGAATACGCCGGATGTATGAACTGCAGGAAAATCTGTTCTATTACATCACCTGCTACAATGAGAACTATTTAATGCCATCGATAGCAGAAAAAGAAGACGTTCAAGACGGCATCATAAAAGGCTGTTATCTGTACAAGACCAGCGAGAACACCAGCGAAAAAAATGCAAAGATTGACGTTCATTTACTCGCCAGCGGTTCAATCATGCGACAGGCCCTGCTCGCCAAAAGCCAACTTGAAGACACAGGATACCGAGTCAACCTGTGGAGTGTAACCAGTTTCAATGAACTGTATCGGGAGGCGGAAAGTTGTGATCGATACAATCGTCTGCATCCTTTAAATAAAGCAAAAACTCCCTACATCGAGAGTCTGTTCGAGGATAAAGAAGGTATCTATATTGCAGTAAGCGATTTTATGAAAGCCCTGCCAAATAGCATCGCGACCTGGATGCCAGATAATTATACGGTGCTTGGTACTGATGGCTATGGTCTGAGCGAAACCCGGGCGGATCTTAGAAATTTCTTCGAGATTGATGCAGACTACATCACACATGCAGCGCTGGTGGGACTCTACAAAAATCAACGAATCACCAAAACAAAATTCAAAGCGCAGATAAAAAGTCTGCAGGTCAATCCTGATAAAGTTGATCCGATGTTGCGTTGATCAGCAGAGCAATATTAGTACCTCGACCAGGGTTAAGTTTCGTCTGCACTCCAAAATTAACCCTGGTCGAGGGACTAGTGGGTCATGGAATACATCAGGTAATTAATACCGAGGCGGTATGCGGAGTTGGCGTAACGGGTTGGGTAGGCAGGATGGTAAGTATGCTCCCACCCATCGCCCATGTCCGAGTTCCAGTTGATAAGCACCATGACCCGGCCGGTATCATCCAAAATAGCATGGTTGGTAGCGTAGTCTATGCCCTGTTCGCCGTATTCATCAGAGCGATAGAGCGCGGGTATTAATTGCGGGCCATCGATATCATAGTAGCAATGAAATATCTCATGCTCCGGCTTTAGCTCGACAATTTCCCGGTCGGGGAAAACCTGACTGAATGCGCTGATGAAATTGTCCCATTGGCGCACTCCCCAAAAATCGTCTACAAGCAAGAATCCTCCACGTAACAAATACTCACGCAGATTTTCTATCTCGATGGGATTGAGTATCAGACCGCCGCCCTGACCCACTTCAAGCATATAAAGAAAAGGGTAATCGAATATTTCTTCATCATCTAAACGCAGGACAATAGGATCGCTCATTACCCGAATATTGGTCAATCTCGACACACCGCGCAGGAAATTCATATCCGCATCAGGAAAGTCTATGCTCCAGGGACCGCCATAGCCTCTGAAGCCTCTGCCATAGTAGGTATCGAACTGTACTCTGACGAAATTAAACTCCCCACCACGGTCATAGTCCAGACTGGTAAGGTCAGGTACTTGCCCCAGGGCGGTTGTTGAAAGTGCTGCTAACAGTAAAAGTGCGTATATTGATTTCATATTCGATTATCTGCAACGATAGAAATTCGGTCTTGCTCCAAGTTTGTATTGAATACGGACTGAGTGCAAGTATCTAGCCCGGAGAGCAAATATGGGGAAAGTGTAATGGAAGTGGAAGCTACTGCAAAGAAGCACAGTAATCCTCATCACTAATGGCTGGTGTGAACCAAATATAATCAAAGGCCGCAAGATCGGACTCTGATTCCAGATAAACTGCAGGATCAGTTTCCCCAAATTCCACTTCCAGCAAGGCCACAGAAAGGATTTCATTTCTGCTTGAACTCGAATCCAATGCCAAGATGTAATTGGGTACCCCTAGGTCCTGACGAACATGGTAATTGCCGGCGATTAGAACACTGATGTCCTCACCCCCGGTTGAGGTTAGAGCTAAAGCCATCTGATGGTCGCGGGTTTGCTGGACTCTAACCATAGCTGGAAACTGGCTTGCCGGCAGTAAACCGCAATGGCTTTCATCAATATCGGAGTTGAGGCGGGCTACAATTGCTTCTCCCAGTACTGCAGCGATTTCGTCTGCCAAGGATTCGGCGTAAACCTGCATCATCGTCTCATTGCTGATGTTGGCTGCAGATATCTCTATGCGGGACTGCAATACGGCAAAAATCAGTGGTCCGTAAAAAGACCAGTCCCACCCTTCTTCATCCCAACTCAGATATTGTTTCAATTCATCCAGAGTATCTATGTCCTGAGCCTGAATAGTATCCAGACGCGGCTGCATTCCTGTGTCCATCATTTCGAAGGCGATATTCGACAGCGCCTTATTCGCCAAAATACTATCGACGATGAATTGTTGTATACGATGGTGATCGGGGTTGTCGTGTTTCTCTCCCAGCAGAAGATACCTGGCATTTGCAAGCTCACGGTTTAATGTCGCCGCATCGATTAAGCTGCCATCGGCGCTCTTCCATATACTGCCAACCAGAGGATGATCGTTGTAGAGTGCAGATTCCCAAGGCTCCCCAGCCTGCTCCTGGGCAAATGTGCCAGTAATGAACAGTCCAAGCAGACTGCTTAGTAAAACCGCTGTTCGGAGTTTGTTTCTGCGCCCGTCCATGGATCTAGTTCACCCCGCCCATATCTACCCAATCCAGATAGAGCTCATCGGGCCAGAAACTCTGGAAATAGGCTATCGCCGCCATTTTCTCATCCTGATTCAAAACAGATTCGAAAGGCGGCATCTGACCTCCGAGATCTTCTCCGCCAAAATCGATTACCTGAAGAAGAACGGAGACCGGGTGATGCCAGGCATGTGCTGAGCCATTCAGGGGTGGCGGCGGGAAGGATCCATTCGCCTGGCGGGATCGCCAATCTGCAGTGAGCCCCTGGGCCTGATCACCATGGCAAACTGAACAATTGGTAGCAAATACCTGTGCACCATTGTCCAGTTGCTGCTGGCTGTACCATCGCCCGGTACCGACAGCAGTGGTTTCGTCTGAACCGGCAACATTGCCCGGTGACTCGGCTTCACCGCAGGCGATCAACAATGAAGACAATGCCAGTAAGGCAAGGAGTTTTTTAAGGTTAGGTTTATTCATGTGTCAGTCACATTTTTCGGATAGTCAAAGTCTACCAGAGTGGCCGAATCCAGTTCCACCTCAGACCAGTTTTCTATCGGAAGTGATAATTCGACCAGGCCGCAGGTGGGGACATTCTCAATATCGGTACCCGCCATGCTGTTGACAAACTCGGTTATGGCTGGATTGTGCCCCACCAGAATGGCCGAGTCAAAACTCTCATCCAGGAGGCTGGTTGCCTTCAAAAACATTGGCGCACCGGCAAAGTAGAGTTCAGGGTTACTGGCCAGATCCGCCGCGGGGAAGCCTATCGCCTCGGCGAAGAGCTTGGCGGTGGATTTTGCCCTGACTGCCGGGCTGGATATGATGCAATCGGTCGACTTTTCCCGGCCAAGAAATCGGCAACCCATAACGGGTGCATCTAACAGCCCGCGGTCACTGAGTGGCCGTTCAAAATCCCTCAGCCCGGGATCATCCCAGCTGGATTTGGCGTGTCGCAATATAAACAGGGTTTTCATGCCATGGATCTTGATTCAGCAAGTTTATAAGACCGGGTAAATGACCGGTTTGTGGGCCCGGAACGGTCCCTGACGCCTTATACATCAATTGGCTGAGCAACGCCAGTATGGCCAATAGCGTCTTTTAGCAACGGAGACCACACCCATTGCGGGGCGCTCCAGAAAATTACTGCAACATTAATCCTCGGCACTGCCGATGCACATTGCGAGTGTTGGCTATTTACCAGTGCTGCCGGTAAAATACGGCGCCTTATTGACCGGGGGATCCTCTAATGAAAAAGCTAATTCAGCGACTTGTATGCATTTTTCTATGTCTGATCACTGTGCAGATAGCAGCGCAAGAAGAGAATGGCATTAGTACACAGATCGAATTGGGGGCTATCTTCACCTCCGGTAATACGGATGATGAAAATATCCAGTTCAAGGGGAATGTAGCGTGGGTGCAGGATTCCTGGGAATATGGTTTTTCAGTTGATGGTTTTCGTTCGTCAAAAGATGGTGAAGTGGCAGCGCAGCGGGTTTACTACGTGAGCAGTGCCAACTACTCCATATCTGAGAACAGCTTTATATTGACCCGACTCGCCCACGATGATGATCGCTTCAGTGGCTATGACAGCCAATCCGACATATCGGTAAACTACGGCCGCAACCTGCTGGTCGCCACACCCAACATGGGCATTACACTGAACTTTGGTTTGGGCATGCGACAGTCAAGATCGGACGAAGAAAATTTTGATGAACCCATGGTGCGTTTTTCCAGTGACTATGAGTGGAATATTTCCCAGAACGCTATTTTTAGTCAGCATCTAAGTACCGAGTCGGGAAATGAAACCAGCATCTTGCGGTCTGAGAGTAGTATCGAAACCCAGATACTGGATAACCTGTCGCTGAGATTTTCAGTAGATGTGAAGCATCAAACCGAGGTTCCGGTTGGGCGTGATAAAACAGATACAGAAACTGCTATAACATTCGTTCTGGATTTCTAGCACAATCGAGCATGAGTAAACTCAAAGCGCTCACAAGGTAAGTCTATGACTCCTGCAGTTAAACTATTCTGGTCAATCGCATTATTGTTCATGCCCTTTAGTCTGGCCTGGTTGCTGTCCAGTACTTCCGGTGCTATTTCACTGCAGTCCTTAACCGGTGCTCCAGTGCAATTTTCCATTTTCCTGCTATTGCTCGCTTACACCCTGTTAGGGTCGTATGAGCTGTTTTTCTGCAAGAGTAATTTACGCCGCAACTATCCGGTGCTGGCAAATCTCAGGTATATGCTTGAATACATCAGACCAGAAATTCAGCAGTACTTCATCGCCAACAATGTTGAAGAAAAACCCTTTAGCAGAGAGCGCAGGAATTTGGTCTATCGCCGTGCCAAGAAGGCAAATGACACTCTTCCTTTCGGTACTGAGCAGGAGATTATGGCCGAAGGGTATCGCAGTCTCTTTCACTCAATAAATGCCAAGGAAGTAAGGGAGGAACATATACGAATCTCCATCGGTGGCCCCGATTGCAAACTCCCCTACAATGCCTCCCGCCTGAATATTTCTGCCATGAGTTTTGGCGCAATAAGCTCAACCGCAGTTGCTGCTTTAAATAAAGGCGCCGCACTGGGAAATTTTGCTCACAACACCGGCGAGGGCAGCATGAGCAAGTATCACCTTGCCCATGGCGGAGACATTATCTGGCAAATAGGCACGGGTTATTTTGGCTGCCGCAATCACGATGGCAGCTTTAACGATGAGGCATTCGCCGAAAGAGCCAATATTGATGTGGTAAAAATGATTGAAATCAAGCTCTCTCAGGGAGCCAAACCGTCCCACGGTGGCGTATTGCCCGGCGCGAAGGTAACACAGGAGATAGCGGATATCCGCCTGGTGGATGTGGGCGTAACCATTATATCCCCGGCCGCGCATCCTGAGTTTGACTCACCGACTGGACTGCTGCATTTTGTGCAGCGGTTGCGAAACTTAAGTAATGGCAAACCGGTGGGCTTTAAACTTTGCCTGGGTAAAAAATCTGAATTTCTTGGCATTATCAAGGCGATGCTGGAAACAGGAATCCTGCCTGATTTTATCACCATCGACGGGGCTGAAGGCGGCACCGGTGCGGCACCGGTTGAGTTCTCCAATCGGCTGGGCATACCCTGCCTGGAAGCCACCTATTTTGTAAACCAGGTTTTGCTGGGGGCCAGCTTACGCCAGCACATTCGCCTGATCAGCGCAGGTCAGACCGCGACCGGATTCGATATGCTGGAAAAAATAATAATGGGTGCGGATGCTGTCAATGCGGCCAGGGCGATGATGCTGGCACTGGGCTGCGTGCAGTCGAAAAGCTGTAACACCAATAAATGTCCAACCGGAATAGCAACCCAAAATCCTGCCAGGGCCCGGGCGATAAACGTGGAAGAAAAGTCTGTTCGTGTGTGCAACTTTCACCATGCCACGGTGGAAGCGTTTCTGGAACTCTGTGGCGCCATGGGCTATGACGATCCCGGCGGCTTGAGCCCTGCCGACCTCTATAGTCGAATTGAGGGCTGTCTTAAAAACTTCGATCAGATCTATACGCCATTGGCGCCAGGATCTTTGCTGGAAGAATCGATACCCGTTGAATATGAAGAAGATTGGAAACTTGCTTCAGCGCAAAGTTTTTGATGCCTGTTAGTTTTTGAGTCTTTAATTCCATCTACTCAACAACGTAGATCCTGTGCAGTAGCCAACTGGACAGCTTGCAATTATACTGTCTAAAAATTACCAACCAAGTTCTCAACATGGTCAAGAAATACTTTTTAACCCTTTGTTTAATATTCTTCGGCCCGGCAATCAGCCTGGCGGATCAAACAGATGCTCGTCTGGATGAGCTTTTTTCCGTTCTCAGGCAAACCGAAAACACCAATATAATCCAGCAGGCTGAAAACAGGATTTGGGAAATCTGGATGGAACATTCGGATGACGATGTGGAGGCATTGATGCTGCTAGGAACACAGCGGATGAATATGCAGTACTATAGTGATGCCTTGGCGGTCTATAGTGAAATCATCAGCGCCTACCCGGACTATGCCGAAGCCTGGAACAAACGTGCCACCCTCTATTATCTCGCCGGAAATCTCGATGCCTCGATTGATGACATTGAGAAAACCCTGGAGCTTGAACCCAGACACTTCGGGGCATTGTCCGGCCTTGGGCTGGTTTATATCCAGCGCGAAGAATTGCAGAAAGCTAAAACGGCTTTCGAGGCCCTGATAAAAGTGCTTCCGCAAAGCCCGAACGCAAAGCAGAATCTTGAAATGGTAAATCAGAGTCTAAGGCTGAGTATTATTTGAGCGATGCGAATCGGCTTGTACTGTAGCGCTTGCTCACGGGTTTTATTCAATTCGAAAATAAAAAAAGGCAGTGGATATCCACTGCCTTTTTATTGCCTGGCTATATAATTGCGGCGCTGCAACTGTCGAGCGAAGTCCAAACTCAGTTCGAAAGATCGCTCAGTGCTTGCAGCCTACTGCCGATTTCCTGAAACACTTAAGGCACCAAAATCAGTGCCAAATTCGCCTTCCAGTACGTCACCTTCAACTGAGCCAGAAAATTCCATGGTCAAAGTCTGTCCCTGTGCATCAATGTCAGCCGCGAAATTCACCGCATTGCCATCAAATACAATACCGGAGAGTGCCGCTTCGCCCAAGGCGTCGGAAGACATAGTGCCAGTGCCATCTTCATTGATTGTTAATACTACTTCGAGGTCTCCTATCGGAGTATTCATTGCGATATCCCAGGCACCAACAGCCGGGCTGCCGCCACCGGCACAACCAACCAGAGTGACGAGACATAACGCCATCAATCCGTTAATAATGTTCTTCATAATTTTTCACCTTGGTTTTTAAACCCATTGTAAAACTGATTATCAACGAAAAACTGAAATAACCATCAGAAACCGATGCAAACAGCTCTATTCCCCCTAAAATCCGAAATACTTATCGGGTCGCTTCACATGAAACGGACTGCCTATTGTCCGGTAAATAAGGCGGCAGTCAACACAAATAAGCGTCTAACAACATCAAATCGCCTCAAATAGCTCCAATATACGCTCCAAATTGTGAGGATATTGAGGAATCCAATTCAGGGAATAGCCCAGGCAGTAAGCCACTGTTGGCTGACTTGCGTGAAACCCATCTGCCCAACGATTTCCTGTTCTATGCCCGGCATGTGGGCAGCACCATAGAAAATAGAAACACGTCGCCTGGTGGAGTCACGCAGGGTATCACGGAGCACCTGTAGCGCCACCCGGTTGCGGTCGCCCAGAATCGTCAACTGGTTGCCAAGACTCGGATCGGTCAGTACACCACCGCTACGGGCTAACTCTTCTGCAAACAGGGTTTTGAATGCACTTCTCTGATCAGTCGCAGAGAAGGCGTCCATTATTGAAACTAGATTAAAAGCTGAATTTGAAGCACCGGTGGCAGAATCAAGCTGCTGGTTTGCCATCTCTGCCAGGGCCAGGGAAATAAACATGGAGAGAAAGTTCTCACCCTTGGCCTGCATAATTTCAGCGAGGCTGGCCGGATCCAGATCGGCATGAATAAAATTTTGCGGTGAGTAATCCACATGCTCCAGCTGAAACGCAACACCGAGAAAATTAGCTAGCATCTGCTGCAAGAATCCCACTGAAGAGCTACTACTCTGTATCAGATCTGGCGAGGGCCGCACATCCGCATCGGCCACTAATTCATATAAGACTGCGTCACGGCCTTTAAAATACTGGTTGAGCTCGGCGAAGTAGTCGCTGTCAGCTATATGAATTGTGGCAACTAGGTCGAGTTGAATACCCGACTCATTTTGATAGGTGGTAATCGCCGTCTTGAGTTCACCCTGCCACTTTTCCTGCCCGGGCTCGAAAAGCACAAAGCTGGTATTCCCCGGATCGGAGTCAATCGTCCTTGGGGGTTGCCCCAAAGCGGAACCCAGTAATACTAAGTTACATAGAATAATTACTATGAAGTGCTGCTTGAAATACATAATCTGCTCGGTCCAACGTACCTGGACCTTAATAATCGCACAGGCCGCCTGATAAGCTCGAATATTTCGACCTTCTACGCAAAAATCTCGCAAAATTCGGAATTAGTAAGTATTTAGTTTAGCCGAATCGTGAGAACACCGCGTCACCGGGTCTTACTATTAAATATTGATTTGAGCTACTATGGGCACCAGTCAGGCAATAAGAACACCAGATTATCCGCGAGGGGGGATTTGTAATGGCGAATTTCAAGGTGAATGGCATCCAGCAGCAGCTCGATATCGAGCCGGATATGCCACTGCTGTGGGCAATCCGCGACGAGTTGGGTTTAACCGGCACCAAGTTTGGCTGCGGCATTGCAGCCTGCGGTGCCTGCACCGTACATGTGAACGGGATAGCCACCCGTAGTTGTGTCACCCCAGTCGGTGCGGTGGAAGGTACCGAAATAACCACCATCGAAGGCTTGGCCAGTGCCGCTGCCGGCTCGAACCCGTCGGCACCGGATTTAACAGTGGTGCAACAGGCCTGGATCGATCACCAGGTGCCTCAGTGCGGCTACTGCCAGTCTGGCATGATCATGGCGGTTTCCTCTCTGCTGGCGGCAAACCCCAATCCTTCCGATACCCAAATCGACCAATCCATCACCAATATCTGTCGCTGCGGCTCGTATCCAAGAGTTCGCAAAGCCATCAGATCGCTGACCGCATAAAGGAGAATGACTATGAAAATTAATCGACGTCGTTTTCTGGCAACTTCCGCACTGGTCGGGGGTGGTGTTCTAATTGGCTATGCCGCAACCCGTCCCAGCCGGCACCGAAGAGCGAACGAGCAGTTTGCCCAAAATGGCGAGCACTTCGTGACCTCCTGGTTAAAAGTAGATCCTAATAATGAAGTCACCGTCTACGTGCCCCATTCAGAAATGGGTCAGGGCGTGCATACCTCACTGGGCATGATGGCAGCCGATGAAATGGATGCGAATTGGGAATTCGTCAACATCGAACAGGCGCCGGCAGTGGACCTGTTTGCCAATGGCGATATCATCAAGGGTTTTGCCAGCGAATTTGGCGCACCGGAATTTCTGAATGGCTTTATCGGTGCAATTGCCTTCAAGGTGGCTGAAATCGGCAATTTCCAAATGACCGGCGGTAGTTCCTCGGTGCGCTTTACCGGCGAATTCGGTATGCGAACCGCCGGAGCCACCGCCCGGCAAATGCTCATTCAATGTGCCGCCGCACGCTGGGGAGTCGCAGCAGACCAGTGCACAACACAGCTAAGTCATGTACACCATAATGCCAGCGGTCGATCACTTACCTATGGCGAGCTCGCCGCTGATGCTGCCCTGCTGGAGCCACCGGAAAATGCCGCACTGAAAGACCCGTCCCAGTTCAACATCATGGGCAAGTCGATGTCCCGCGTTGACATCCCGGCGAAGGTAAATGGCTCGGCGCCCTACGGCCTGGATGCCTACAGTGATGACATGTTATTTGCAGCGATTCGATTCGCCCCGGTGTTTGGCAGCAAACTGGTTGCGGTTGATGCCGCGGCAGCACTGGCCAGACCGGGTGTGGAGCGAGTTATTGAACTGGAAGACTCGGTCGCCGTGGTAGCCAATAACTACTGGCGTGCCAAGGAAGCCCTGAAGCTGGTAGAGACCGAGTTTGAGTCCTCGGAAAATGACAATGTGTCCCAAGCCGGTATTTACGCCCAATTTGACCGCGATCTGGCTGACAGCAATGGCAGCAAGGACAAGGAGCTGGGCGATGCCGAAGCAGGAATTGAAGAAGCTGCAGACGTGATTGAAGCCGGTTACCGGGTACCTTACCTGGCGCATGCCACCATGGAGCCGATGAATTGCACGGTACATTTTCACGATGGCAGAGCAGATCTGTGGACCAGTACCCAGGATGCATTGGGTATAAAAGGGCGGGTAGCAAAAGTTGGTGGCTTGGCTGAGGACGATGTGACTTTTCACCAGACCTACCTCGGTGGTGGCTTCGGCCGCCGTCTGCCCTTTAACTGGAATGTAATCGATCATGCCACGCTGATCGCCAAAGAGTTCGATGTGCCGGTGAAGACTGTACTCAGCCGTGAGGACGATATGCAGCAGGATTATTATCGACCTGCTGTGGCCAGTAATTTCCGGGCAGGCTTCGATACGCAGGGCAATGTGACCACCTGGGAAAATCGCTACACAGGACCAGTGCAAACCCCGGGCGCATCCCATATTCCCTATGCTATTCCCAATCAGTCTATTCGGGTCGTGGATAGCGATACCCATGTGCCGGTAGCGGCGTGGCGTAGCGTGGATCACTCACAGCAGACCTTTTTTACCGAATCGTTCGTCGACGAAATAGCCCACCGCGTGGGTAAGAATCCCTATCAATTCCGCATGGAATTGCTGGCGGAACACCCCCGGCATCGTAAAGTACTGGAAGTCGCTGCCGAGGGTGCGGGCTACGGCAGGAATCTGCCGGAAGGGCACGCACTGGGCATAGCTGTTCAGGAGAGCTTTGGCAGCATCGTGGCAGAGATTGCCGAAGTATCAATCGATAACAGTGGTGATCCAGTGGTTCACAAAGTCACCTGCGCTATCGACTGTGGACGTGCGATCAACCCTGATACGGTCGAGGCTCAGATTGAGTCCGGCATCATCTTTGGCTTAACCGCCGCGCTCTATGGCGAGATCAGCATCGAGGATGGCCGCGTGGCACAGAATAACTTCCCCGACTACGATATGGTGCGCCTGGCGCAGACGCCGGAAATCGATGTGCACATTGTCGAATCCGGTGAGGCACTCGGTGGTCTGGGAGAACCCGCCACACCACCAATCACAGCGGCAGTTACCAATGCGATTTACATTCTCACCGGTCAGCGGATCAGAGAGCTGCCATTGAAGAATCAGGATCTCACGCTCTCCACACCGCTGGCCCAGGCTTAACGAGTGGCCTAAACAAGGGGGAACAGTGATACTGCCCCCCCTTTTTATCGGGCTGGCAAACGAAAGAATCAAGCTCTCTTCGGTGTCTGCTGCCTGTCCGTTGGCGCCATGCGCCAATGGGGCGCTATTCACAGAGAGGAGAATACAATACTGCGTCCTGCTTTGATTTGCCTGTTAAGTGCTGACATCAGTCCACACAGCCAATTCATTCCCGCTTGGTTCAGTGAAATGAAACCGGCGACCACCAGGAAATGAAAAAATTGGCCTGGTGATAATACCCCCAGCATTTTCCACATTCGATAAAACTTCTTCTAGAGCATCTGAGAAAAGGATAACTAAAGCGCCTCCATCTCCGAAGGATGACGCTAAGTCTGCGCGATAGAAGCCACCATCTATACCTTGGTCAGAGAAAGCACATAGTCTGCACCATAGTCCTCAAACGCCCACCCAAATACTTCAGAAAAGAATCTCTTAGTTGCGTCAATGTCTTTTGCCGCAAACTCAACATAGTTAATTTTATCGCTAATATTCATAGGTGGCACCTGCTCGTTACTTGGAGTCTTTGTTAATAGGCAAGCCACACAGTGGCTTATCCTTCTTATCCACAGTAATCTATTTTCGGTAGCAAAATTCTGCGTCAACCGAATCAATCAACTCAGTCCAGCCGTTTACTGAAACGCGCAATGGCAAGTGTTAACGCAACCAACATAAAAATTCCTAACGCGACCAGTTCATCCCACATACTCATAATATCCGCACCGCGCAATACAATGCCGCGAATCAGACGATTGAAATGAGTTAAAGGCAGAACTTCAGCAATATTTTGTGCAATCTGCGGCATGCCATCGAAAGGGAACATAAACCCTGACAGCAATATTGAGGGCAGGAAAAAGAAGAACGTCATTTGCATTGCCTGAAACTGGGTTTTAGCCGAGGTTGAAATGAGCAATCCCAGAGCCAGATTTGTCGCAATGAATGCCAGCGCTGCCAGGAATATATGCAGTTGACTGCCTCTGATTGGCACCTGGAAAAAATACCAGCCCAGAGCGAAGATAATCACCAGCTGTAATAATCCGATAACCACATAAGGAACGATTTTTCCGAGCATTAGCTCTAATGTCTTCACAGGGGTATTGATTAGTAGCTCCATATTCCCACGCTCTTTTTCCCGCACGATGGCTACCGCAGTAAACATCACCATAGTCATCGTGAGAATCACTCCAACCAAGCCCGGTACAATATTCACAGCAGAGCGCCGCTCCGGATTATAGAAATTTCTTACTTCCATCAGATTTATTACCGCGCCAGGATTTGCTTGTGTATCGAAGCGAATGGGAATGGCAGTTAGCTGTTGAGCCACACCGAGAATTATGGGATCGGTCCCATCTACCAGTAACTGAACTGCCTGACGATCTCTTTCGATTACCCGGCGATCAAAGTCTTCAGGTAAGTATAAACCAATAGAAATCTTTCCCGAGTCCAGGAGTTGGGTTAATTCCGCAGCAGTATTTACCCGCTGCTGAAAATCTATTACCTGAGACGCAGCAATATCAGATAGTAGCTGGCGCGAAAGATGGGTATCGGCCTGATCTGCGTAAGCAGCCGATAATCCGCGAACATCTGTATTGATGGCATAACCAAACAACAATAACTGAATCAGCGGTATACCAACGATCATACCGAAAGTGAGCCGGTCCCTGCTCAGTTGCAGAAACTCCTTGTGCATTACGGCAAAAATTCTGGTTAAAGATTTCACGTAGTGTACCCCGCCAGGCTTTGTCGCCGCCGGTCGGTTACTGCAACAAACACATCCTCAAGATTAGGAATGACTTCTTCTACATGTACCTGACTGTCCAGTTGCTCCAAACTTTCTCGCACCAGTTGCAAGGCCCCCTTGACAGATTTCGGGACCAATACTCGTAAGCGGACGCCTAATTGGGTGATGCTGGTTATTGCATGTTGTCCGGTAAGACATAATCTGGCCTTATTGGGATCTGACGCGACCACTTCTATTACGTTTGAGTCTATACCATCGCCTAACTCCCTGGGTGTGCCATCGGCGACTTTCACACCTTGATCCAGTATTGCCAGGTTATGGCAGCGCTCTGCCTCATCCATATAATGGGTTGAAACCAGAATTGTTGTTCCATTATCGGCCAGTTCAAACAGAATTTCCCAGAAATCCCTTCTGCTCTGCGGATCTACCGCACTGGTTGGTTCATCCAGAAAAAGAATACTCGGTTCGTGCAGAGTAGCAGCAGCCAGTGCCAAGCGTTGTTTCTGCCCGCCGCTTAGTGTACCGGCATACTGCTTTATTTGCTTTGTCAGGTTAAATTTTTGCATTAGTTCATCAATACGCTTCCGACGCCGGGTACGGGCAACGGCATAAATTTCACTAACAAATTGTAGATTTTCCTTCACGGTTAAGTCTTCATACAGGGCGAAGCGTTGCGTCATGTAACCAATCTTTTGTTTCAGCGCTTCAGATTCTCTCCTCACATCCATACCCAGTACTGTGGCTACACCGGATGTAGGGGTCAGCAAGCCACATAACATTCGAATTGTGGTCGATTTGCCTGAACCATTGGGCCCGAGGAAGCCATAAATGGTCCCCGATGGGATGCGCAGATCCACTTCATCCACAGCCACGAGTTGACCAAATTTCCGCGTCAGTCCTGTGGCGGCAATTGCAGTATCAGGTTCACTCATTGGTAGAACCACTGTCGAAAACCACTTGCACGGGAACACCATCCGGTAGCCGATTGGGCAGTTCCGGCAGTGCGACCTCGGCCACATAGCTCAGTCGATCCCGGTCCCGTTCAGTTAATGCAAAATAGGGCGTAAAGCTGGCTTCTGATGCAATGCGTCTTATTCGCCCGGTAAGCAAATTCGGCAAGCCGTCTACATGGATTTGCAGTTCCGTGCCCAGTGCCATGCCTACGCGTAATTGTTCTGGAATATATATCCTGGCATAGGGTTGAGCCCCACTTAAAAGGACTGCAACCACGTCGCCCTGTCGGGGCCGCTCGCCAACCTCAAACGGCAGCGAATCGACAATGGCGTTAGCTGGCGCGGTGATTGACAACCGCTGCCGGTCCAGTTCCAGGCTGGCAAGTTGCGCCTCTGCCTGATCCATGCTGCGGCGAGTTTGATCTATTTGCTCTACGCGCGTGCCTGCCTCCAGTTCATCAAGACGGGCCTGGGCAAATTCAATCCGCGCGCCGGCCGATGCCTTCGACTGCTCTGCCTGATCGACGCTCTCGATGGAAGTCAGGTCGCGCTCACGCAGGCCGACCAGTCGCTCCACTTCCTTGATAGCAAACTCTTGATCAATAGTGGCTTCGCTAAGACTTGCTTTTGCTGCATCTATCAGTTCCTGCCGCGGGCCGCTGATTTGTTCGGCCAGCAGAGCCTGGATGCGGGCGATGTTGGCCTGGGCTTCGGTAATACGAATATCAACCCGACTGCTATCCTGACTCACAACCAGATCACCGGGGCTCAATTGGTCTCCTTCTATAACACTTATGGCAGTAATAGGTTCAGAGAATTCAGCCACCAGCTCGATTCGATCCGATTCCAACTGGCCTACCGCGGTAAGGGCTTCCTCCTCACAGGCAGTTAAAGCAAAAAGCAACAGTGCGCAAATGACTGAATTCTTAAACATGACCAGCCTCCTCGCCCTGCTTAATCTCAACGCCTCGCAAAAATAATGCCGAGCTGTGGGCAGCCAGGTCTGTGGCAGTGTCTCTTTCGATCGAGATTCCAAGTACACTTTCGATGATGGGCTTGGCCAGAAATGGAAATACTGCCAGGCTCAATAGGGTTATCAGGGTAAATTCCGGTTTCAGTTCTTTACGAAAACTGCCAGTGGCTATTTCCTGTTGCACCGCGAGCATCAGGGTCGGTGCCATGGTGGCTTTGAATTTCTGCAGCACTGCTTCACGCATGGCCCCCTCACGCAACAGCACCTCGCGAATCACGAAATTCGGCCACCAGGGGTTTGCCGCCAGTAATTCGGTGTAACTGCCAATGAAATCTGCAATACCAGGCTGGGCTTGCCCCCGCATCTCGCTTATTTTTACTTCCATAGGCACGAGCAGTTGGTCAACCAGGGAAAGATAGAGCCCTTCCTTGTCACCAAAGTAATATTTGACCATTGCCGGATTCACTCCAGCCAATTCTGCGATCTGCCGAACAGAGACTCCCTGATAATCATAGCTGAGGAATAGCTGTCTTGCGGCCTCGAGCAGCCTATTCTTGACCTGCTCGTTCCTGGCCCCCGCAGGCCTCCCCAGCGGACGTTTGCTAACAGCTTCTGGCATGATTACCCCAACTATTCAGTAGACTATACCGCATAGTTTAACTTATTTAATTAATTATTCAACCGTTTAATTAATTAAAATGCCCGCCTAATTGCACTAGATGAAGCCACCCGACCGTTTAACCTGAATTATGTGCGCAACCGCTGCGTGCGCTCGGATCGCGGCCACCAGAGCCTGCCAATAACTAAGCTGCCACTATGGCCGCATTAACTATCGATTTAATTACGGGTGATCACTGCCAATCGTATATCCAGGGCCTGTTTTTCCGGTCCTCTTCCTGGAAATCTGCCGTATCGCCACCGTGTGACAGAATTTCATCCAGATCTTCCAGACCCAACAGCATTTTATTGCGCAGTCGCGCGTCGACACTGAAGGCTATTGCTTCCAGGTCAGGATACCTGACGGTATTGCTTTCCAGATCGACCGTCAGCTCAATCTCAGGATTCAGCAATACCTGATCAGCGATCTGCTGTATTTGGCTGGCTTCCAGAATGACTGGCAACATGCCATTGCCGAAACAATTATTGTAAAAAATCTCTCCGAAGCTGGGCGCGATAATCGACTGAAAACCGAAGGCCATCAAACCGGTGACGGCTGTCTCCCGCGAGCTGCCGGTGCCAAAGTTCTCGCCAGCCAGAAGAATTGATGCCCGGCGATAGGGTTGCTGATTTAAAACAAAATCCGGGTTTTCCGAGCCATCAGCACGGTATCTGATGGATTCAAAACAGAGCTCACCTGGTGACAGCTTGGCCGAGGAGCCCTGGCGATTCATGGGCATGATCAGATCGGTGTCCACGTTGGGACGTAGAAACGGGGCGGCTATACCGGTATGACTTATGTAAGCTTTCATAATGTTTCTCCCGCCATCAGGTGCCGCACATCGACGATCCGGCCGGCAATGCCAGCTGCAGCGGCCATGGCCGGGCTTGCCAGGTGAGTAATAGAGTCTCTACCCTGACGACCGACGAAGTTGCGATTGCTTGTGGAGATACAGTGATCACCCGGCGCCACTGTTTCACCATTGACTGCTACGCACATTGAGCAGCCCGGTTCACGCCACTGGAAACCGGCATTAGTAAAGATTCGATCCAGTCCCTCGGCTTCCCCCAGGCGTTTGACATGCTGTGAACCCGGCACTACCCAGGCCTCTACACCTGTCGCCACCTGTCGTCCTGCAACTACCCTGGCAGCAGCGCGTTGTACGTCGTCAAACCATCCTGGACAAAGCTAGCCCTGATTTAAGAGACACATTAGCTCATCTGTGTTAGTGATTAGCCTTATTATCGTAATGCATCTGTCGGCGCATAGCCAAGGTGCTCATTTTAATCTGCTCTCGCTTCTCCAATATTTTCTGCCCACGACCATAATATACATCCGCAGGAG
>PVBE012316029.1_pt1 | contig 59510 bp, 53 predicted proteins | sample 1631181 | NCBI WGS metagenome assembly PVBE01 (sample SAMN08397723, study PRJNA350692) | Marine metagenome, whole genome shotgun sequencing project. | isolation source: water | place: Pacific Ocean | collected 2012-04
CGCCATGGCCGACACATCCGAGTTGCTGAGCAACCTCACGACGCGAAGGACTGCCTTGACCACCAATCGAGCGCGAGTGACCGACCAGATCGATGCCCTTGTAGAGGGAATCGCCGGTAGGCGCACTGGCCTCAAATCGGTGAGCAAGAAGATCGTGGAGTTGGAGGAGCAGAAGGAACAGCTCGATGACGAAGTCCTACAGATCGATCTCGAGATCGAGACCATAAAGCAAAAGGCCGTCAGTGCTCAGTCATTGACCAAGTCCCTGACGACCTTTGGCGAACTATATCGGGAGGCCCTTCCAGAGGAGCGACGCGAACTGATCAGACTGCGCGTCAATCAACTCGTGTGGAAGCCCGATGAAATTCGACTCGCCTTACTCGATAGCCCGGAGGTGTATCAAAGGTTAGGTGAGTCGCAACAACTGGTAGCCCGTACGGGATTCGAACCCGTGTTACCGGCGTGAGAGGCCAGCGTCCTAGGCCTCTAGACGAACGGGCCACAAAAGCTTCTCACTTGCTCAAAAAATGATAATGCCGAGGGCGACTGTCAATAGTTTTTGACCCCGCTCTGGAGGCACTATCCGGCGGCGACACTCTCGCCGTTGTGGCCATTTCCCCGATCCCCTTCGGCGACCTTTCTAAGCTTTACGGCGCAGACCTTGTACTCGGGGCAGCCCGTGTATTCGTCGGCGGCATCGCCGATGAGCAGGTTCGTGCGCGACTCGGGGAAGTGGAAGGTCATGAAGACGGTGCCTTTGTTGCTGGCTCGCGTCACTTCGGCACGGACGGTCACCTTACCCCGGCGACTCTCCACCTCGACCAGGTCACCCGTGTAGACGCCCACCTGTTTGGCGTCGCCCGGATGCAGCCGCAGGGTCTCTTCCTTGGCCTTGTGCAGCTTCACCAGATCGGTGCGCCGGGTCATGGTGCCCACGTTGTAGTGGAACAGTTGCCGACCCGTCGTCAGCATCCACGGATAGTCGTCGTCGGGCAGTTCGCCCGGCTCCTGCCAGGGGGTCGCGGTGAGCTTGGCCTTGCCGCGGATGAATTCGCCGTCGCGATGGACAATCTCGGTGCCGGGGTCGTCGGCATCGACGCAAGGCCACTGCAGGAACCCCTCTTCTTCGAGCCTCTCGTAGGTGACGCCGCGCCACTTCGGACTGAGTCCGGACAGTTCCTCCATCACCTTCGCTGGATCGACATGGCCTGCCTCGTCGGCAAAGCCGAGGTCGACGCCCATGCGACGGGCGATCTCGTGGGTGATCTCGGCGTCGATGCGGGTGCCTTCGAGGGGCTTCATCGCTGCCCGCACGCGCTGAATACGGCGATCGGAATTCACGAAGGTGCCCGCCTTCTCGAGGAAAGTCGTGCCGGGCAGCACCACATCGGCCAGCTCGGCGGTGGGATTCATGAAGATTTCCTGCGCGACGAGGAAATCGAGCTTCTCGAGCGCACCCACGACGTGATCGGTATTCGGATCGGACTGGGCCACATCCTCGGCCAGGATATACATGGCCTTGAGGGTGCCCGCGTGGCTGGCATCGAACATGTCGGGGATGCGCAGGCCCACATTGTCGGGGGGCTCAACTCCCCAGGCTTCAGCGTGCTCGGCGCGTGCTTCTGGATCCGTCACCGGGCGATAGTCGGAATACACGTTGGGCAGGGCTCCCACATCGGAAGCGCCCTGCACGTTGTTCTGTCCGCGGATGGGACAGGTGCCGGTCCCGAGGCGACCGATGTTGCCCGTCATGACCGCCATGTTGATGAGGCCGAAAACGGCGTTGGATCCGTGGCCAGCTTCGGTGACGCCGAGTCCCCACAGGATCTGACAGGCAGATCCAGCGGCATACACCGCAGCGGCATCACGAATCACCTGAGCGTCGACGTGAGCGATCTCGGCAGCCCACTCGGGTGTGCATTCGGCGACGGTCTGTTTCACGTCGTCGAGACCCTCGGCGCAGCGTTCGATGAAGTCGGCATCGAGGTGACCGCCCGAGAGCAATTCGTGCTGCAGGGCATTGATGACGGCCACGTTGGATCCCGGGCGCAGGGGGATGTGGACGTCGGCCATGCGTGCCAGTTCGGTATTGCGCGGGTCGAGGACGATCAGTTTGGCGCCGCCGAGCACTGCCTGCTTGATGCGGGCGCCGAAGACAGGGTGTGCCTCGGTGGGATTGGCGCCCACGATCATCAACACATCGGAGTGAAAGACATCCTGAAAACTGTTGGTACCGGCACCGGTGCCCAGCGCCTGGCCGAGCGCGTACGCAGAAGGGGAGTGACACACGCGCGAACAGTTGTCGATTGAGTTCGTGGTCAGTGCCACACGGGCAAACTTCTGCATCAGATAGTTCTCTTCATTGGTGCAGCGCGACGAGCTGATCATCGCTGCCGCATCGGGGCCGTATTCGCGGACGATGCCACCGAGTTTGCTGGCCACCAAGTCCAGGGCCTCGCCCCAACTGGCCTCGCGGAACTGACCGTTTTCTTTGATCAGCGGTGTGCGCAGCCGATCATCAGAGTGGGCAAACTGATGGGCGAAGCGACCCTTCACACATGTGTGACCCAGGTTGGCTGAGCCCTCCTTCGACGGTGTGATGCGGACGGTCTGACCGTCCTTCACGTGCACGTCGAGACTGCAGCCCACACCGCAGTACGAACAGGTGGTGGTCACCACGTCATCGGGCAATCCGTGGTCACGCGTTCCCGGCTCTTCGAGGGCCGCCACGGGACACTCGAAGGCGCACTGTCCACAACTGACGCAGTTGGCTTCTTCGAAGCCGGTGTCGTTGCCGGCGATGACGCGGGTGTCGTAGCCACGACCGGCCATCTGCAGCACGAAGGAGCCCTGCACCTCGTCACAAGCTCGGACACAGCGCGCACAGCCGATGCACTTGTCCATCTCGAGTTTGATGAAGGGATGCGAGTTGTCCTGGGGTGGGTTGTGGGTGCGCGGGTTCTCGTAGCGAGGTGTTCGCAGACCCACATCCTGGGCGAGGCTCTGTAACTCGCAGCGGCCATTGGCGGTGCAGTCGAGGCATTCCAACGGGTGATCGGAGACGATCAGCTCGGTGATGTTCTTGCGCAGCCGCGTCAGCAACGGCGTGGCGGTCTTGTAGGCGCCGCCGTCGGTGACGGGTGTATGACAGGAGGCGATGGGCTTGTGGCCCTCGTGTTCGACGAGGCATGTGCGGCAGGCGCCGTAGGGTTTCATGCGATCGGAGTAACAGAGGGTCGGCACCGACTTGCCGAGGGCGCGGATGGCGTCGAGGACGGTGGCGCCGGGTGTCACGTCGACGGGAATGCCATCGATGGTGGCGTGTACCGTCGGGGCTGGTCTGGGCTCTTCCTGCCGCAAGGTTTCCACCTTGGCCCCTGATTCGGCGCGACTGCGTCGGTCCTGCTGCAGGCTTTCGGTCAGCGTCGGTTTCACGATGATCGTCATGGTGTCCTCTCAGATGCCACCGACTTGCGGTAACGTCCGAGCTCATCGGGGAAGTGCTGGATCAGGCTCTCGATGGGGGCAGGGGTCATGCCGCCCATGGCACACAGGGAGCCGTATTTCATCGTCTCACACAGCTCGCCGAGCAACTCCACACGCTCGTCCGTGACGCCACTCTCCATCATCTGGTCGAACAACTCCGTACCCCGGACCGCGCCGATGCGGCAGGGAAAACACTTGCCACAGCTCTCGACGGCGCAGAAGTGAATCAGGCCGCGGCCGATCTTGACCAGGTCATCTTCTTGCGAATAGACGACGATGCCTCCGTGGCCGAGAATCGCGCCCTGGGCGGCCATGGCTTCAAAATCAAGGCGTGTGTCGAGCAGCGATTCAGGCAACAGCCCACCGAGTGGGCCACCCACCTGGACGGCTTTGCAGCTCTGCCCGTCGGCCATGCCACCTGCGAGATCGAAGATAACGTGGCGCAGGGTCACACCCAGTTCGACCTCGTAGACTCCGGGGTGAGCGACACGATGGTTGAGGCTGATCACCTTGGTGCCGCGCGATTTCTCGTGTCCGAGAGACGCATACGCATCGGCGCCGTGCTCGATGATCCATGGCAGGGTGTGGATCGTCTCCACGTTGTTGACGGCCGTCGGACAGCGCCACAGCCCCTCCTGCGCGGGAAAGGGCGGGCGCACACTCACCAGCGCGGGTACGCCTTCCAGCGAACGAAGCAGTGAGGTCTCTTCGCCGCAGATGTAGGCGCCCTGTCCGCGCACGACGGTGATGTCACAGGCGAAGTCGCTGCCGAAAAGGGAGGCGCCCACCAGGCCGGCGGCCCGGGCCTCGTCGACGGCAGCTTCGAGAACGCGTCGTGCCCGTGGATACTCGCAGCGGGCGTAGATGATCGCTTCGCGAGCTCCGGTGGCGTAGGCGGCCAGCAGAATCCCTTCGATCTGCGAATGGGGATCGTTCTCGACCAGTTCCTTGTCGATATAGGACCCAGCATCCCCTTCGTCGAAATTGACGACGACGAAGCGACGACCCGACCCGTCGGGCGCCTCACTGTCGGCGACGGTCTGCAGCTTGATGCCCGTGGGGAACCCGGCACCGCCGCGCCCACGCAACTGACTCGCCTTGATCTGGTCGATCACGTCCTGGGGCTGCAGGCTGGTGACCGCCTTCTCGAGAGCGCCGTAGATGCCGGCGGCGCGTGCATCGGTAAGGCCGATGACGTCTTGCCCGGCGTTGCGCAGCACCACGCAGGGCGCATCCGACTCAGGACGATAGATGGGGTTTTTCGGTTCCGTGAGGCCGTGCTCGCTCTCTGAGAGGACACTTTTCAGGGCAGCATCGACCGCGCCCGTTGAGGCCAGCGATACGGGAAGATCGTCGATCATGGCATTCGGGCCCTGGCCACAGTACCCGAGACAGGCCACGTGCTCAAGGCGCGTGCCTGACGATGACACTTCCCCCGTGGTGACTCCTAACTCGGACTCGCAGCGCTCGATCACCGCGTCACACCCGGCGGCGCGGCAGGCCTCGCCGTTGCAGATCTTCAGCGATCGCTGCGCGGCGGAACTCTGGGCCAACTCGTCATAGAATTCGGCCGTCGCCCGGACGTGGGCGGGGGGCAGATTGTGCTCCTGCGCCAGGTCGAGGATGTCCTGGGGGGCAATGTGGCCTTTGTCGGCGTGCAGACGGGCCAGCGAGTCGTAGACCGTCTGCCCTTCACCGAGGAATTTGTTCTGTAGAGCGATCAGGTTCCGGGACATGGGGCCTGGTCAAGACCGGAGTGAGAGACGGAGAATGGAGGTCAGTCGCGTATATATATAAGGAAAGCAGCCGTTGGGGCCCTCTACAATACCAGCTTGGCCGCGGAGCCACAACCAGCCAAACGTGCCCTGTCGCGGCAAGGGTCCAAAGTAGGCTATCTTTAGTCTGTTTGCCCTGAGGCATCGCTTCTTTTCGAGTCGAAATGATCTGGCAAAACACCCCTTACACACTGCCCCTTCTCGGCAATACCGTGATCTCGGTGGTGCTGACCTGGTATATCTGGAAGCGGCGGGCCCGGCCAGGTGCCCTGTGGCTCTTTACGGTCATGTGCGGTGTCGTGGTCTGGGGTGGTTTCTACACGATGCAGATGGCGAGCGCCGTCCCCCTGACCAAGGGGCTGCTGAATGGCATCGTGTATGTGGGCATATTGATCGTCCCCACCGCCTGGCTGGCCTTCTGTCTCGACTACACGGGGAAGGGCGACTGGTTCAAAGCGCACGCTGGCTGGTTCGTCGTCGTGCCGGGGGTCACGCTGTTGACCCTGTGGACAAATCCCGTCCATCACTGGTTTTGGTCGGGTTCCCATGTCGTGCAGGTGGACGACTACTTCGTCCTGGAAAAGAGCCGCGCCCTCGGCTTCTGGGTGCATGCCTTCTATTCCTACACGATGCTGCTCGTAGGCAACTTCGTCCTTCTGCGGGGATTGCTCCGATCCAACACCTATCGTCTCCAGTTCTGTGCTGCCCTGCTTGGATGTCTGGCGCCTTGGGCGGCGAACGCGCTGACGATTTTCGATCTGACGCCGTACGACTATCTGGATCTGACCCCCTTCGCATTCTGCATCACGGGACTGGCCCTCGGCTTGGGACTGTTTCGTTTTCGTCTCCTCGATGTGCGGCCCCTGGCGCTCGACCTGGCCGTGGAGCGCATGCGGGACAGCGTTTTTGTAGTCGACGGATCAGATTGTCTCATCGATCTGAATTCCCCGGCTCGTTCGCTGCTGCGCAGCAAGCATGTCACCGAACCCATCGGTGAGTCCGTCGTCGAATTGCTGCCTGGTCTGGGTGATCTGCTCGCTCACCCGATTCGCGGGGACGTGGAATCGATGGTGACCATCGATCTTTACGGTGCACTACGTTCCTATGAGGCGCAGCGGATTTCGATGCAGCCGCAGGGCGCCGGATGGCTGCTCGTGCTTCACGATATCACGACTCGGCAGCGAACTGAAGATCGTCTGCGCCAACTGGTGGAGGAGGCCGATGCGGCAAGTCGTGCCAAGAGCCATTTCCTGGCCCACATGAATCACGAGCTGCGCAATCCGCTGACCAGCCTGATGGGGCACGCGGAGATGCTGCAGATGCAGTTGGATGGTGAACTGAATCGAGAGCAGGAGACCTCGGTCGAGGCCATCATCACTAGCAGCGAACAACTGTTGGCGATGATCAATGAATCTCTCGACATGTCACGCATCGAGGCGGGGCGGGTGACGCTGTCACCAGAGGCCTTCGATGTGCATGAGCTCGTGCACGAGGTGGCCGGGACCGTGCGTCCTCTGATCGAGCGAGGCGGCAATCGCCTGCAGTTGACGGGAACCGATGGGATCGGCGAGATCTACACCGATCGGGTCAAGGTGCGGCAGTGTCTGTTGAACCTGCTGACGAATGCCGCCAAATTCACCAAGGACGGCGAGGTGGTCTTCGGTGCCAAAGCGGAGACCGACGCCGAAGGCAGACAACTGTGTCGCTTCTCTGTGCAGGATTCCGGTGTGGGCATCGACGCTGATCGCCACGAAGCGGTCTTTGAACCGTTCTCGCAGGCCAGCGATGACACGGCTCGCCGTCATGGGGGCACCGGGCTGGGGCTGTCCATTGCGCGCAGTTTCGCACGCCTTCTGGGCGGTGACATCGACCTGACGAGTCAGCCCGGAGAAGGATCAGTGTTTACTTTGCGTCTGCCCACCCGCATGCTGGCGGTACCGAAAACCAAGGGATAAGGGTCAATCGATGATTATCGAGTGGAATCAGCACATCTTTCACCCGGATACCGAACGGTTTCCGCTCCACGAGCGGGCTTCCTATCGCCCGGATCTTACCACGAGGGCGGCAGACCCGCTGCAACAATACATGGAGCACATGGAGGCGGAGGGCATCGACCGCGCCGTGCTCGTGCACCCCGAGCCCTACGGCGATGACCATCGGCTGGTACTGGATTGTCTCGATCGCGAGCCCGAGAAGTTCCTCGGGACGACCCTGCTGTACCCCTCCGATGATGGCGCGCCCCAACGCCTGGCCGAACTCGTGGCGAAGCAGCCTCGGTTGGTGTCCACGCGGTTCCACGCCCATCGTGGCAAGGAGCAGTATCTGCACGATTTCCACGAGGACTGTGTGCGTGCCCTCTGGTCGAAGGCGGTCGATCTCGGGCTCATCATCGAGTTGCACATCGGCCCTAACTACGCCGAGCAGGTGGCCGGTGTCTTGAAAGACATTCCAGACTCGGTCGTGTTGATCGATCATCTCGCCGAACCGCACACGGGCAATGCCGTGGAGTTTTCGCATGTCCTCGATCTTGCCCACTTTGACAACGTGCACATGAAGCTGTCAGGCCTGGGACATTTCGCGAAGGATGAACCCCTCTACGAGAGTGCCCTGCCTTTCACGCGCCGCGTCGTGGATGCCTTTGGACCGGAGCGAATGGTGTGGGGATCGGGGACGCCGGCTATCGTGGACACACACTTGGAGGCCTTCTCTGATGCGGATCGAGCGCTTGTGAAGGGCGGAAATCTGGCACGCCTGCTGGGATGGAATGGTGCCCCTCGTGTTTGATGACCAACATCAGACGTCGTCGCCGACGTCTCACAGGAGAGAGCAATGACCGAAGAAGAGCTCTACGAGTTTGATCGGGTTGGGTACATCGTGATCAAGGACATGCTCAACCCGGATCAGGTTACCTCTCTGAGCACTGCCGTCGACTGGATTGAGGATCACGCCGCGGCGAACGTCGATCTGCCTCCGCGCAAGAAGTCGCCCTGGGGCGCCGAGTATCACGCCGATCCGGAACACGGCTATCACGTGCAGGGCGCTCGCGAAGAGGGCAAGACGCTGATCATCGAAGACTTTTGGAATGCAGACCCCGCCTTCGATCAGCTGCTGGATCACGAGCGGACGATGGACTATGTCCGTGGCATCGTGATGCCGCGCCCGACGATCAACAACTCCGAGATCCGTATTCGCTACAAGGGCAACAACAGCCCCCATCACGGCGGAGCGCGCGGTGAGGATCAGAAGTATCGCTACAACTTCACAAAAGGGCGCATCGACTGCATGATGGTGCGCATGATCTACTTCATCCACGACAACGATCACGACGGCGGGGCCTTCACCGTCATTCCGGGTACGCACAAGGTAAATCTCCCGCCGCCGTATGGGAGCGATCCCGACACTGAACCGGGCACAATCAGCCTCGAGGTGAAGGCCGGCGATGCGATCTTCTTCACCGAAGCGCTGCGCCACGGTGGACGGACGAATCATTCCGATACGGTGCGCAAGACGTTGCACGTGGGATACGGTCCCTATTGGATGATGTCGCAGAACATTTCCACCATGGACGAGCGTCAGCACGTGACAGAGGCGACTCGCCAGCGACTCTCCAAGGCGCAGCGTGAGTTGCTGCAGCCGTGGCCCGATCCTGAATAGGCGATCGGTACTGCCGGCTCACACTACGGCCACCGTGACGAGGCAGTTGGTGATGATTCTGTAGATGGGTATTGTGATGAGGATCGCGCCGCAGGCGTAACCAGCACGGTGGCGGATGTGGCGCCGACCGAACCGGGCGCGGCACAAATCGCCGAGGTGGCCGGCGAACTGGCGGCGGAGATCATGGGAGAGCCCGTGGACGGGCTCATGAAGCCGAGTCGCTGGATGTAGAGAGCGCGCTGAAGGTGGTTGGGCAACGACGGCTGCTGCCTACTTCGAGTACGTCAGATAGGCGATCGTCACGCCCGTGTAGCCCCAGCTGACAGCGAGACAGACGTATCCCCAGAATCGCCGTCGCGCCAGTCGCCACCACAGATAGATGCCGGTCAGCGCGAACAGAATCAGCGACAGACTCGCCAGATCGTAGAACAGCACTCACAACTCATAGATGCCACCGCCGCCGTAGTTGTGCATCCGATGGAAGCCGACCATCGTGCGCTGCCAGCCGAATCGCTGCGTCACGACACGCGCGGAGTCGCCATTGGCCATCAGGTCGACTTCGTGAAAGATCCCCGGCCGGAAGTATTCGAAGTGCCATTCTCTGGCGGTAGTGCGCTTGCCGCGTATCTCGAGGTGTTCCTGCAGGTGCGCGGAATACTCCCTGATGTCGTCGGCCTCTATGGACGGAATGGCGACGGTGCGCTCCGTCTTCACCGGGTCCTGTGCGTCGAACCACTGGTTGCGGATGATCGGATACCCCGTGACGAAATACATCACCACAAAGACCAGCTGCACGAGACCGGCATAGAGGTGGGTCTTGCGGATGACGTTGTACACGCCGGCTCTCGTCATGATCGAGCCTCGCGGCGGCAGGCCTGAGATCTGGAAGGCGTTGTGCGAGCCCCGGCGCCTCGTCTACCCGATGACATAGATGGATCCCATCAGCAGCAAGGTCGCTGTCGTCACACCGAGCAGAATCCAGCCGATGCGTCGTTCGGCGGAGCGTCGTGTCCAGAGGTAGACGCCCGATCCCGCTGACAACAACACGACCCAGAAGGTCAGTTCCGTAAAGGCACCCCACCACGACATGAACTCGGAGTTGGGCAAGCTCATGAGGGCGTGCAACTGATTGACGACGGGCCAGATTCCGAGGCGGTATTCCTCGACCTGTAACGAGTCGTCGGTGGACAGATGCATCTGGTAACGTTTGCCAGGACGCACCACCTGGAAGTGGAACACATCGTCACGATGTCGGTACTCCCACCAGGGGGCCCAACCCAGCAAGCCGAGACTGTCGCCTACGGCAAAAGCGATGGTCCGGTCATCGTCCGTATCGGGCAGGGCGAGCTGAGCCTGCCATTCGACGACGTCGTCCTCGACCTTTGCCCGAAGTGGTGATTGTAGTTGAGGGAGCTGATCCCAAAGAGCACGACGTAACTGGAGACAAGCAGTCCGCCGTACAGGTGCAGGTTGAGTAGCCACGAGCGCAGAGATCGTCTCATGCGGGCTCTGGTGGTGAGAAGGTCTCGCGAAAGGTGAAGGCTGTAGCGGTGGGTCCCGAGTGGGCGAGTTGCTGCAGGCGCTCACGTGATTCGGCCACCTTGGGCAGATGTCCCGCCGGCACCCACCACAGCACAAAGCTGGGACGCTCGATGGGCAGGAACCACTCCTTGCGCCGCCGCAATACGCCGATGTGGTCGCTGCGATAGACATACCGTTCCAGCGCTTCGGCAGATTCCCACACCGACATGTTCACCACAGCTGTGGTTCGTCGGGGGTCACCGAGTCCGGATCGTCGCCGAACAGTCGCCAGATAAAACCCGGCAGCGACTTCGTTGATGTGTTCGATGGCGTCGACGAAGCCCTTCATCACGGGTTGGTCGAGAGGTGCCACCATGTGAGCGATGTTGAATTGTGCCAGATGCCATGCCATACGGCCAATCAATGCCGCACAACAAGGGGCGTCCAGTGAAGAACTCGCTCGAGGTGCCTTTGATAGGAAGAGGGCCACGATCTACACTTTGACGTCTGCACCGGAACTCTACAGCGAGATGATGCTTGGCTGCACGAGCACAAGAGGTTCGCACACCCGAAGGCACGCTGGTGTCTAGGTTGGTGGCCATCTACCGGGCACCACAGTCGGTCTACGTCGATCTGCGAAAACAGGGCGGTGAGTGGTACGATTGGGTCGTGCCCACCTTGCTGGCCGCCGCCTTCTGGGCGATGTACAACTCTTCCATTCTCGCCGACCCACAGGATCTGACGAACTGGGAGACCCTCTCCGAGGATCAGCGCCAGATGGCTCGCGACGCGATGGCCATGTGGCAGTCGCACGTGTGGTTCTCTCTGCCACTGGTCAATTCCTTCGCCAGCCTTGCTGCCGCCTCGCTCGTGCTCGTACCCATCTGCCGTTGGTTTCTGCGGCGTGAGGTCACCCTGCGTCAGATGCTGGCCGCCAAGAGTTATGCAGCGATGATGGTGATTCCACGCTGGTTGCTGCTGGCCATCTGCCATCGGCTCGGCGCGGTGAACGTCGCCTTCGGACCGGCTGCTTTGCTGGCACCGGACGAGCGCAACGACGTGGTCGGGCAGATTCTCGTCGGACTCGATCTGTTCGATCTGTGGCAGGCGGTGGTGCTGGGGATTGGCCTGGGCGTCATGAGTGGTCGCGATCCACGAGCAGGAATCGCTCTCTCGATCGGTTTGTGGATCACATGGGTCGTACTCGGCGCGCTGATCGGCGCACTGCCCACCGCGCCGTCGACGCCGGTCTGATGGTTGCGATCCAATGAGACCGAATCGACGAGAATTGAGTGAGGTTGATTGATGCAACGGCTTCTAAGGACAGCTTGCAGAGGTTTCGCCCTATTACTGATTCTGCCACTGGTGGGAGAGGTCCACGGCCATCTGCGTAACTTTGCCCGACTGGATCAGGCCGAGCTCAAAGAGGCGAATCTTCATGCAGGCATCGACGATTCCCTCATGCTGATTCACCACGACACGAAGAATCGAGTCGAGGTAGAGCGGGACTACGGGGACATTCCCGTCGTGACGCGTTACCCCGGTCGTCTGAACCAGGTTTTCCTCAATATCCTGAACAACGCACAACAGGCGATCGATGGGAATGGAACGATTGCCATCCGGACATGGGTGAAAGACGACCAGGTCCACGTGTCCATCGCCGATACAGGCAGTGGAATTCCTCAGGAAGATGTGGCGCGCGTCTTCGATCCGGGCTTTACCACCAAGGGTGTTGGTCTGGGAACGGGTCTGGGATTGTCCATCTGTTTCCAGATCATGGAAGATCACGGTGGTTCCATCGAAGTGAAGAGCGAAGTAGGCGTGGGTTCGACCTTTTCCCTCAGTCTACCTGTCCGTCCATCGTAGAAGGACCCTCCCCAGGGTCTGCTTCGTACCGATCGGCTCCCCGCCGTCAAAGAAACGTGTCCTCGCCCAGTCCGGAGGGTTTTCCGGACACTGGAGTATCACCGCGTGATTCAGCCACACATCGGTGTGCTGCAGGAGAAATCTCTGCACGCCTCGGTGAAAACCTGGTATGCAGGTCCTGAGGATCAGCTTGAGACGAAGGTGGACGGCTACGTCATCGATATCGTCCGAGCCGACGACCTGCTCGTCGAGATCCAGACCCGCAGCTTCGCCCCCCTGAAGCGGAAGCTGGGTGAACTCACCCAGACCCGGCGGGTGCGACTGGTGCATCCCATCGCGACGGAGAAGTGGATCGTCAAGGTGGACGCCGAAGGTGAAGCTTTCGGTCGACGCAAATCACCGAAGCGGGGTCGCGTGGAGGATCTGTTCAACGAGATGGTGAGTGTCTCTCATCTGATGGAAAGGGAGACCTTCGCCGTTGAGGTCCTGCTGATTCAGGAAGAGGATGTGCGCTGTTACGACGGCAAGGGATCCTGGCGTCACCCGGAATGGCGTGCCTACGATCGTCGACTGCTCGACGTGGTCGAGCGGCGTCGGTTTGAAGAACCCGAAGATTTCCTGGCGTTTCTACCTGATGATGAACGGCTGCCGCGCCCCTTCACAAACCGAGAGTTGGCCAAAGCAGCAGGCATTCGAATGAACCTGGCTGGCAAGATGACCTACAGCCTTCGTCACATGGACGCTCTCACCGTCGTCGGCAAGAAGGTCAATGCGCAGTTGTTCACCGAGGCAGCCGGCATGCCGGGCGCCTCGGTGAACCAGGCGTCAGAGGCGACGTAGTCCGACCAACTGCCAATCCGCATCCAGGCGATGAAGATACAAGCGAACGGGCGCAACCTGCCGACCGGCCATCAGGGGCCGGTACGATCATCTGTGACAGGACCTTTGACGGCGTCGTCGCGATTGTGTGCAGAACGATGACGCGTTGACGATCCGCTCGATGGTCACCGACTGGCCTGACGGTTCCAGCATGCGCACGTCATACTCGGAGATGTCGCCTCGATATCCACCGGCGACCGCCAGATCGTCAAATCGCAGCGCGCCGCCCTTTACCCGAAACCGATCGAGGGAATTGAGGCGGTTGAACCAGTACTGATCTACGCGATCACGCCGCTCGATCAGGAATCGCACGAGATGGCTGTCGGCAGCCGTATCGTTGAACTGGCCCGAGGACACGGCAGCGCCGATGCGGTTGTCGGAGAAGGCGGTGACGATGCGGGCACCCCAGAACGCAACCCAAGCGTGGTCCATCGCGTAAAGGTATCTCCCAGATCAAAACTGTTGGCCACGCCCCAATCGGCAGGCGAAGCACCCGCATCCCAAACCAGGACACAGACGATGGCCACAGCGTGTTCGGTAGCACGACGGACCCGGATGCTGCGCCAGGCGGTCTGTCTCCTGTGAGGGATGGGTTGGATCGGCATGCCACCTCTGTTAGATTGCCAGTTCAATGTACAGCGAAGATAAGGAGACGGGGGAATGACTGATCTGGCGACGATGTCGAGTGTGTGTCCTGACTGGACACTGGCACAGGTCGTGGAGGGGATGAAACGGCACGGATACAAGGGTTTCGAACCACGCGTCGAGTGGGGACACGCCAGTGGGATCGAAGCGGATCTCTCTGCCGAAGCGCGGACGGAAACACGAGCACGCTTTGCCGATGAGGGTTTGGAGATCTGCTGTATCGCCACGGGCGTTCGGATGGCTGCACCCGATGCGGCCGAACGGGCGAAGCACGTGGAGGATCTGAAGCGATACATCCAGTTGGCCGCTGATCTCGATTGTCACCTCATCCGCACCTTTGGAGGGCAGCGGGCCTCGGGTGAACTCCTCCCCATCATCGATTACGTCGCCGAAGGGTACGGCCAGGTCGTCGGCGAGGCCGCCGCGGCGAATACAACCGTGCTCATGGAGACTCACGATGACTGGTGCGCCTCGGCTGCTGTGCGGGGCGTGGTGGAGGCCGTCGGTCACGAACGCGTGAGGGTGCTCTGGGACTTCATGCACTGCCAGCGGCTGGCTGAGCGCCCCGAGGAGAGTTTCGCCAATCTCGGCACCCTTACGGCACACGTGCATGCTCACGACGGGTCCCTCGTGGATGGAAGAATTCAGGTCGGGCCGCTTGGGGAGGGCATCATCGACCACGAAACACCGCTGAAGATGCTTGAGCAAGACGGCTTTGACGGCTACTTCTCGGTAGAGGTCATCCACAAAGCGGGCAGCGACCATGACGCGGATGGTGTGTTAGCCAACTATGCGGACGTGTTCCGCAGCTATCACTAGACGGTTGATATGGGTCAGTCAGGCGATATGAGCGCGTCGCGAGACGAGACACAGCATCGCCCGCCACCCACGAGCGTCGCGGGTCTGCTGCGCAACATCGGTCCCGGCGTCGTCGTGTCCGGATCTGTGGTCGGTTCGGGTGAGCTTCTGGTCACGACCCGCATGGGCGCCGAGGTGGGTTTCGTTTTTCTGTGGGGCGTCATCATTGCCAGTCTAGTGAAGTTTTTCATCCAGCTCGAACTGGGTCGACAGTGCATCCTGCACGATGACACCACCATCGATGCCCTCGATCGGATGCCAGGGCCCCGCTGGCGTGGCACGTCCTGGCTGGCCTGGATCTGTGTCCTGGGGTATTTCTCCGTGTTCATGGCCCTCATCGGTATCCTCGGATCTGTCGCTGGTCTGGTACACACGGTGGCTCCGTGGCTGGGCTATCGGGTCTGGGCCGTGGCGATTCTGCTGTTGATGGCAGTTCTGCTGTGGCGTGGCCTGTACGAAGACCTCGAGAGAATGGTGACGATCCTCGTGGCTGCTTTTTCCGTTATTGTCATCGGATCATTGCTTGTCCTGCAGGCGACCGGTTATGCCATCACGAGCGCCGAACTGGTGTCCGGTTTCGGATTCTCCCTACCCCCAGAGGGCGCTTTCGTGGCCCTCGCCGTCATGGGATCGGTGGGAGCGACGGGCGTAGAGTTGTTCATGTATCCCTATTGGGTGCGGGAAAAGGGATATCCGCGTTTCGTGGGGGTCGACGACGGCAGTGACGGATGGCGACAGCGGTATCAGGGGTGGATGCGGGTCCTGGCCATGGACGCGGGTGTGTGCACGGCCATCGCTCTCGTGATTACGACCGCCTACTACCTGCTCGGCGCCTCGGTCCTGTCACGGCTCAACGTGATTCCTCAGGGGCCCGAGGTGGTCGATCAGGTGTCTCTCATCTTCACCGAGACCCTTGGTCCCGCCTGGAAAGGCTTGTTCATGTTCGGGGCTTTCTGCACGTTGTTTTCGACGTTGCTGGTCTTCGCTGCCAGTTCGGGTCGCATCGGCGCTGACTTCCTTGGGCGCCTGAAAGTGCCAAGTGCACAGACGGACGCTGGTCGACGCCAGGTGAGCCGCGCCCTGCAGATTGCCTTTCCCGTCTTCTGGCTGTGCGTCATTCTGCTGGAGTCGGATACGCCCTTCTTCTTCGTCCTGCTCGGAGCCAACGCGAACAATCTGCTCCTGATCCCCATGGCCTATTCCGTGCTGCATCTGGCGATGCGCGAAGTTGAGTCGCGGAGAATGTCTCTGGGGGTGGAACTGGGGCTCATGCTGACGATCTGGGTGATCATCAACTTCACTGCAGTGAATCTCTACCTCACGTGGACCGGTTGACGAGATCCTCGTAGCGCACGCCATCGCCTCCGAAGATGTCCAACGCTGAGCCGACGGTGTAGTCGAGGCGGCCCTGGCCGGTCTTCTCGATGATCTCTACGTCTGCCAGATCCTTCACGCCGCCGGCATACGTCGTCGGCAGGGGCGTGCTGTCGGCGAGCAGGGCGATCAGCTCGGCGTCGACGCCGGCGCGTTTTCCCTCGACTTGTGTTGCGTGAATGAGGAACTCGAAGCAGTAACTGGACAATCGCTCCAGTCCCTGCGGGTCGATGGTGAAGTCGGTGCGTCGCTGCCAGCGGTCGGTGGCGACCACGTAACGACCGTCCGGTTCGGGCGCACAGGACAGGTCCAGGACCAGCCGGTCAGGCCCCGCCGTGTCGGCGAGCCGTTCGAGGTTCTGTTGCTGTAGCGATCCGTCCCTGAAGACGTAGGATGTCGCGATGACCGCCTGGGCACCCCCGTCCAGCCATTGCGCAGCGTTGTCGGCGTCGATTCCACCTCCCACATGCAGACCGTCAGGGTAGGCGGCCAGCGCCTCGCGGGCCGCTTCTTCATTGCCCGGCCCTAGCTTGATCACGTGACCACCGGGCAGATTGTCGCGGCGGTAGAGCTCAGCGTAATAGGCCGGCGAGTGGGGGGAGGCGAAGTTGGTTTCTGGCACCTCGTCATCTCGCAGTGAGCCACCCACAATCTGCTTCACCTGGCCATCGTGCAGGTCGATACACGGGCGGAAACGCACGGGGCCGCTCAGTCCATCCGGTAGCGGGCAAGGCGTTCTGCGTCGAGCTGCACACCGAGGCCTGGCCCAGTCGGTGGCAGAAGATGACCGTCTTCGATGCGAAGACTGTGGTCGACCACATCGTCCTGGTGATAGACGAAGCCATTCACATCACTGCCGTAGCCGATGTTTGGCATGGCAAAGGCCAGATGGGCCTGGGCGGAGGTACCGATGCCAAACTCAGGCATGCTGCCGATGATACACGTCAGTCGCGCCGCATCAGCGATGCCGAATATCCTGGCCGCGGGCCCGATCCCACCGGCTTCGGCGACATAGACGTTGAACACATCGACGGCACCGGCTCGGACGCAGGCCATGGCGTCAGACGGGGTCCAGACACTTTCATCAGCCATGATGGGCACTTCTACGTGTTCACGCACGAAACGAAGTCCTTCCAGGTCGCTGCCGTGCAGAGGTTGCTCCACCATTTCGATGCCGAAGGCCTCCAGGTCGTGGATGTCCCGGACAGCCTCCTTCGGATTGCGCCAGCCCATGTTCGCATCGACGCGCAGCTTCAGTTCCGGATAACGACTGCGCAACGATTCCAGGTTGGCCGCATCGCTGGCCGGATCGCGGCCGACCTTCATCTTCAGTGTGCGGTAACCCTCACCCACGAGACGCTCGGCCTGTTCCATGACCTGCTCGACGGTGCCCATGGACAACGAGTGGGACAATTCGACCTTGTCTCGGACGGCGCCGCCAAGAAGCTGGTAGACGGGAGCGTCTACACTCTTGCCCAGCAGGTCCCAAAGAGCCATCTCGATGCCGGCCTTGGCGGGCTGGGCGCGATCGAGGTGGGCGTCCATCAGGTCGGTCAGTTCACGAATGCGTGCTGCGTCGCGACCCACGAGCAGCCCGGCGAGCAGGCCGTTGATGTCGTCGGCACAGCCAACGCCCATGCGGTCCCAGATGCTCGAGGACTCGCCGATTCCAACCAATCCCGAGTCGGTCTCAATCTCGATGACGGCATTTTCTGTGGCCGCATGGGTGCCGAGGCTGCTGGTGAATGCTGTAGGGCGGGGAATACGAACAGGGGTCGCACGAAGCGCAGTGATCTTCACGATGTTGTGGTCCGGTGTCGTTGGTGGGTGAGAGGTTTGCAGGTCAGCGGGTGCCGAAGAACCTACCGGGTAGTTCGTCGATCGTCGACGCCTTCCCGATGTGATCGGCCAACCAGGGCTCCAGCGGGACGTCATCGGCCTGTGGGATCTGGTATCCCATAGCGTCCGTACAGTCACCGAGAAGCTGTCGACGAATCGGATCACACCGATCGAGCAAGTCCTGCGGTTGGGCCAGATAGTCCATCGGTCGCAGCCATCGATAGCCATATCCAAAGAACACACTCATGCGGGTCACGTCCGATAGATTCGGGCCCACTGCGTGCAGCGTTCGATTCTCGAACAGCACGGCATCTCCCGGTTGTGCCCGTATCTCGAGATTCTCTTCGTCTCCATCGCTGGGCGCCGACACAGACGTGTCATTGCTACCCCGCAAGAGGCGGATTGAACCCCGACCGGGTTCGCTCAGGTCGGTGAGCCAGTAGGCAACCTTGATGAACATGCGTGGCTGAGCTTCACCCAGATCGAAGAAGGCAGTGCCGCCATCCCGGTGCCAGCCAGCCTGAAAGAAGTCGTGCCCCGTTCCCTCCGGGCAGGGAGGACGAACGACCAGGTGGGAGGTGATCATCTGGATGTTGTGATTGAGCAGTTGGGCGATCAGCGGCACCGTCGTCGGCCAGTCGAGCAACTCGAGGAAGACATCGTCTGCAGGCAGGCAGTTGCGCAGATACCAGTAGCCCGCCGGATTCAGACCCGTTGACGCGAGGCCCGCTTGATACAGGCGGTCGGCTGCGGTTCGCGTGCGCTCGACCATTTCGGGAGGCAGGGCCCCCTTGATCACGAGGTATCCGTCGCGATCGAAGGCCAAACGCTGGTCGGCTGTCAGGGGCGTAAACTCCATGGTCGGCAACCTTAGGCGGTGGTCCCAGGAGGGTCAACCGCCAGAAGCTCCGTCGCGATGGGACTCATCTTCTACATCTTCCGGGGTCTCATCGTCCAGGGCCTCGTCGGCCATGGCTCCGTCGGCCTGGGGCCCGTCGACCAGTGCGTAGACGCTCAGCAGTGAGTCTCCGTAGAGCCGTTGGTCCTGTCGGTGCAGCGGTGGATGGCTTTCTGGCAACGGCTGCCGCCGATCGTGCTGCACAAGAACAAGACCACCCTCCGTCAGGATGCCACTGGCGGCAACATCCTCCAGCAGGGCTGCACACAAGTGTCGTCCGCCGCGGGTGGCGTGGTAGGGAGGGTCAACGTAGATGAAGTCGAAAGAAGCGCCTTGGTCGGACAGTTCCTTGAGCACGACTTCCGCACGCCTGGCGCGAAGATCGATGCCGTCACCAATCCGCCATTCCGCCAGCAGAGATTTCAGACTCGATGCACGGCGTCGATCGGGTTCGACGGAGACCACCTCGGCACCACGGCTGTAGGCTTCCAAGCCGACCTGGCCAGTACCGGCGCATAGATCGAGCCAACGCAGTCCGTCGAGGGGACCGAGGCGTGCAAAGACGGCTTCTTTGAGACGACTCGACGTGACGCGGATATCGCCGTGTCGTCGATGAGAGAACGGAAGGGTGCGGCCGCGCAGGCGACCGGTGGTGATCCGCACGAGGCATCCGGCACAGGGTTTGGGGTCGTGTTGTCACGTCGCCCCCTTCCCGTTTCGGCCCTGGACACGTTCCGTCCCGGGACCCAGTTACGACGAAGCTCAGGCGTACGTAACAGCCTCGCTGGGATCCCACACGACTCGGCTGCCATCGACGTGGAACCGAAGGGCGCCCAGTTCGGCCGTGGTGACCGTCGCCGCCATCTGGCCGCCATCGGCGTCTCGTGACACCATTTCGGCACCCAGTCCGTTCACGGGCCGAATGTCGAGGTGCGCACTGCGGTGGGCAAAGTCGAAGCCTTCGTCCCGCGGTTGGGGGATGACCTGTGCGAGAATGAACTTCATCTCCGTATTCCCTGCAACGCCACCGATGTCGACGAAGGCGTCCCTCTGTTCCAGTGAGTCCACCTGCTCCTGTAGCTGATTCTCCATATCCTCCACGCTTCGTCCGAGATTGTCTTGGCGCATGACGTCGCGAAACAGGGCACGAAGACCGCTGATCAACTGCAAGAACACCTTCTCACGGGCAGGATAGTTCACCAGATACTTGCGTTTCTGTCGCGTGATCACGCCGACGATGCCCCGCGTGAAGAACTCGTTCAGTGCCCGCTCGACCTCCTGCGCCGGGCGACCGTTCACGGATGCGTAGAACGCGTCGAGGCAGATCCCCACACGACCGTCGCAGTGCTGAACGACCTTCCCCACATTGAAGTCGAGAGGAATTCGCAAGGCCAAACAGGCTTTGTCGAGTCGTTTTTCCTCCGTCATCACCCGTCGACTCAGCGATTCGAGTTCATCTCGACCGTGACGCAGGGATATCCGCAGGGATTCGATTGTGCGTTGTGTGTCTTCGTAGTTGCCATTTACAAACCGGCCCCCGTGGATTATTCCGGACACGATGGTGCTGCGCGACGTGGTGATCTGCACAGGATGGGCAGCACCCACGACAAAACACCGGGATGCTCGGATCTGCGCATGACGAATGGAACCGGTAATGATCACATCTCCCTCCAGCTCGATTCGCAGTGGATGGTCCTCCTCACCGATCGCGTCGCCCTCGGCGACCAGCGAACCCTGCCCTCTTCGGCGCGTTGACGATACCGAAGAGCGCCCCTACCGTTGCTTCCGCGGACTGCCATCTGAACTTCTAGAGAGAAACCAGCCCTCTATGTCGAGTTACCAGATCGCCGTGCTCAAAGGAGACGGCATTGGCCCGGATGTTGTCGATGAAGCATTGCGGGTTCTCGATGCCGCAGGGGGGCCGGTCCTGAGTTTCAGTGAGCACCCCTCCGGTGCCGACTGCTACAAGGAGACGGGCGATCCCTTGCCCGAAGCGTCGGTAGAGGCCTGCCGGCAAGCGGATGCAGTTCTGCTCGGTGCGATGGGGCTTCCGGATGTGCGCTGGCCTGACGGTACCGAAATGCGGCCCCAGGTCGACCTGAGATTCCTGCTCGATCTGTACGCCGGCTTGCGTCCGATCTATCTCTACACGGCCGATCACTGTCCTTTGAAGGGTTATGGTCCGGGGGACATCGACTTCGTGCTGCTGCGTGAGAACGTGGAAGGTCTCTTTGCTTCGATGAATGGTGGTATTCAGCTGCGAGGGGAGACGGCTGTGGACAGCATGGTCATCACGCGCACAGGTACCGAGCGAATCGTTCGCTACGCCTTCGAACTCGCCCAGCAGAGATCCGGTGCGCGATCCGGGAACCCACCGGGCCGCGTCACCTGCGTCGACAAAGCCAATATCTTTCGCTCCATGGCGTTCTTTCGTCAGATCTTCGACGAGGTGGGTGCGGGTTATCCCGCCATCACAGCAGATCACGCCTACGTCGACGCCATGGCGCTCTATCTCGTGCGACAGCCGCAGACCTACGATGTGCTCGTGGCGGAAAACATGTTCGGCGATATCCTGTCCGATCTTGCAGCCGGTCTGGTGGGGGGCCTGGGTATGGCCCCTTCAGGTGACATCGGCGAGGATGCCGCCGTCTTTCAGCCTGTCCACGGGACGGCCCCCGATATCGCCGGTCAGGGAGTGGCCAACCCCGTAGGCACGATCCTTTCCGCAGCGATGATGTGGCGCTGGCTTGGTCATCGCCATGACGATGAAGAAGCACTGGCCGCTGCCGCACGAATCGAAGACGCTGTTCGCCTCGTATTGGCCGACAAGAAGGCCGCCACACCAGATATAGGGGGAACGATGAAGACCCATGAACTGGGTCAAGCCATCGCCGCCGCCTGTAACTGAATCACCTTCAACGAGAAGACGATGATGAGCGACCTCACAACTGAATCTCCGATCACAGATGCCGACGTGGAGAGTTATCACGACCAGGGATTCCTCGTGGTTCCCGAACTGGTTTCTGACGCCGAGGTAGAGTCACTGCGGGGTGACGCCCTGCACATCTGCCGAGGTGGATATCCGCACGACAAGCTCGAGACGATGCCATCCACCACCAGTGATGACGAAGCACTTCGCAACTTTCTGTGTATCCACTTTCCCCACAAGATCAGCCCCCTCATGAGGGAATCCGGGGTCTGTCATGAGGGTGTCGCTCACGTTCTGTCGCGTCTCATCGGCCCCGATGTGAAATGCATGCAGTCCATGCTCTTTATCAAGCCACCTGGTTTTCAAGGCCAGGCCTGGCATCAGGACGAGATCTACATCCCCACGCGAGATCAGTCTCTTACGGGTGCCTGGATCGCACTCGACGACGCCACCGTCGAGAATGGCTGCCTCTATGTGCTGCCCGGGTCGAACAAGGGCGTGTTGTACGAACAGCGCGTCCACGAGAATCCGGAGGAGTTCGATCAGGCAGCCGAGTCCTATGGATTCGATGACAGTGGAGAAGTCCCCGTGGTGGTGAAGGCCGGTGACGTGGTGTTCTTCAACGGCTACTTGCTGCACCGGTCACGGAAGAATCGCAGTCAGACCTATCGGCGTGTCCTTGTGAACCACTACATGAACGCATGGTCCCGCCTGCCTTGGCAGACGCGCGAGGGAGAGACCGCAGCCCGCGCTGACTACCGGGACATCATCATGGTCCACGGCGAAGATCCTTATGCGTGGCAGGGACTCGAAGATCGGGCCGACATCGGTCTGCGTCAGTGCAAGGCGCTGATCGAGAGCCAAGAGGCCTGATGCCAGGCGGTGGCGATGGACCGGCACCAGGGCCAAACCAACCCCGCAGCGTCCATGGCGGACTCAGCCGCCGGCGATTCCTCGGCGTCGGTGTCGGCTCGCTGGCCCTCTCAAGTCTGTCCACATCATGTCTTTCCGCTGTGGCTTCCCCGTCGGGAGGGAGCATGCCTCGCCAGCGACTGCGGCAGCTCGGAATCACCATAGGCCAATTGCCCACGGGCCCTCACAACGCGATCACCGATGTGGCTGGCGTTCACGTGGGCCACGCGACACGCATTCTCGGCGAAGGTCCCCTCGTGGTCGGCGACGGACCGGTGCGCAGTGGGGTGACGGCGATTCTGCCACGCTCAACCGACCACTGGCGTGAACCGGTCGCCGCGGCGGACTGGATCCTCAATGGGAATGGCGAACTCACCGGTACCGGACCGATTCGACGTACCGGGCAACTCGCAGCTCCGATCCTGCTCACCGATACGGGATCCGTCGGGTCGGTCTATGACGGCGCGCTGGAATGGATGCTCTCACGGGATCCCCTCTGCCTCGACGGGATGCCCATCTCGGCGCCGGTCGTGGGGGAGACGTGGGCCAACACGCTGCACGACACCGGTGGTCGTCACATCGGCCCCGCAGAAGTGGCCGAGGCTCTCAACACGGCCGCCTCCGGGCCCGTCGTCGAGGGCTGCGTCGGCGGTGGTACCGGGATGCGCGCCTTTGCCTTCAAGGCGGGAATCGGCACCTCTTCGCGCCAGGTAGAGGCGGGATCGACGCCCTATCAGGTGGGGGTCCTCGTGCAGGCGAACGTCGGCCGGCGTTCCGAATTGCGCGTGGACGGCGTGCCGGTGGGCGAACAGATCGACGATCTGATGCCCGACTCTGTCGACGTCTCAGCCGTGCCGACATCGGTACCGGGCAACTCTCTGCTGGTGGTGGTGGCCACCGATGCACCTCTGTTGCCCACACATCTACACCGACTCTGTCGACGCGCGGCCCTCGGAGCCGCTCGAACAGGAACCGTGGCGACCCATGGAAGTGGCGACCTGCTGCTGGCCTTCTCCACAGCTCCGAATGATGAGTCTGGGCAGACGCGGGCACTCCACATGCGGCATCTGTCCCGCCTCTATCAGGGCGTCGTCGAGTCGACGCAGGAGGCCATCCTCAATTCGTTGACCATGGCCACGACGATGGTTGGCCGAGATGGCAACAGGATTCATGCCCTGCCTCTGGATCGTATGCTCGATATCATGCGCTCCCACGGACGACTCTAATGCGGCTGCGTGATCTCGATCTCACCGTGGGCAACCTGGCCACGGGGTCGGCCAACGCCATCACCGATGTGCGGGGTGTCAGCGTCGGACACGCAGCGACCCTCGCAGGTGTCGGCCTGACGGCGATCAATCCCTTCGACGTCGACGATCCACATCGAACCTATGTGGGTCGATGGACTCTTGACGGCGGAGACGATGCAACGGGTCTTGGGCTGGCCGAGGATTTCGGCGCTCTGTCGACGCCCATCGTGCTGGCACCTGCCGCCGCGGTCGGGCGCGTTTACGATGCGCTGATTCAGCGGGGCCTGCGAATCGATGGTGGGCTATCCGAAGACCGTGGTTGGCCGCCGGCCGTGTTGTCTTTACCAGGTGTCGGGGTACCCGGGTCGGCGATCCGCGAGGCCATCGACGACGATCTGGTGGAGCGCGCAGTGACCGACGTGGCCAGAGACGCGGCGGAGGAAGGTCAGGTGGGGATTGGTCGATCTCTGCTGGGGTTCGGATGTGCTGCCGGCATCGGCACAGCTTCTCGTCGTGTGGGACCCTTCACAGTGGGCACACTCATTGCCGTCAACGGGGGTGAAGCACGGCGACTCAGCGTGGATGGACATCGACTTGGTCTGTCGCTGCCATCCGTCGAGCGCTCTCGTCTGCGCTCCGTGATCGCAGTCCTGGTCACCGACGCACCGCTTCTTCCCCTGCAGTTGAATCGCGTCTCTGGACGGGCCGCCTTCGGTCTGGCCCGTGTCGGCCTTCTCGACGAACTCACCCATGCTGCTACAGCCTGGACACTGTCGACGACGGCACCCATCGACGACATCGATCCCACGACGGGGACGATCGATGCAGGTGGCGTGGTGGAACAGGATCTGCCTCCACTCTTTGCCGCCGCCGCCGAAGCGGTTGAAGAGGGCGTCCTCAATGCGATCCTGGCGGCCTCGTCCCATCCGGTCACGGGCAGACCCCTGCCGACAGACGACTGGCCGGCACGTATTCGCCAGTTGCAGCGATCTGCCGGGTGACGGATTCCACCGACTGGCGCGTCGATCGACACCGCATCGGGCGTCTGCGCAAGCGCCTGCTATCCTGGTATCACTCCTGTCGCCGCGACCTGCCCTGGCGCCGCACGGATGACCCCTATCGCATCTGGGTCTCCGAGATCATGCTGCAGCAGACGCGCGTAGAGACAACCATCGACTACTACGAACGCTTTGTCGCTCGTTTTCCGACGGTAGGTGATCTGGCGAAAGCGACGCAGGACGATGTGTTGAAGCAGTGGGAGGGACTGGGATACTACTCGCGAGCGCGTAATCTGCATCAGGCGGCCAAAGAGATCGTCGACGAGGGGGGACAGCTTCCCGACTCCTACGATCGGCTGATCGACCTGCCCGGCATCGGTCCATATACGGCGGCTGCCGTCGCGTCTATCGCCTTCGACCGGCCCCATCCCGTGCTCGATGGCAACGTGCAGCGTGTCCTGTGTCGCATGCTGCGGATCGAAGGAGACCCGCGTCGCACGGCGACACGTCAGGAATTGCTCGCCGCTGGCGAGAAACTGATGCCATCACCGGCGGCCATGAAGAAACGGACAGCCGATGATGACGACCCTGGTGAGGGTGATCCCATTGAGGACGGGCCGGGAGATGTGAACCAGGCGTTGATGGAGCTCGGCGCTCAAGTCTGCACACCCAGGAAACCGGACTGTCAGGCGTGTCCCGTGCGCAGCTGGTGCAGGGCACAGGCGGAGCTCGACGATCCCACAACTCTACCCCTCAAGCCACCACGACGGGAGCGGCCTCATGTGGAAGTCACGGCCGGGGTTATCTGGAAAGAGAATCGGTTGCTGCTGGCCCGCCGTCCACCGGGTGGCATGTTGGCTGGTCTCTGGGAGTTCCCCGGTGGCAAGATCGAAGAAGGTGAAACCCTCGCTGCCTGCCTCGCACGAGAGATTCGCGAGGAACTTGCCATCGAAATCGACGTGGGCGAGCCGCTGGCGAGTGTCGACCACGAATACACCCATCTGTCGATCACCCTTCATGCCCTGCAAGCGCACTGGCGCGCCGGAGAGCCGCAGACGATCGGTGTCGACGCATGGGAGTGGGTGACGGTGGAGCAACTCGATGACTACGCCATGCCTCGTGCCGATCGACGTATCTTGGAACGACTCGCCGCCGATGGGCGGCCCCTCGAACCCGATCCGGCTGGTCCGAAATGATTCAGCTTGATACCCCCGACCCGAAGCCCGGAGCAGACTCCCGATGACGCAGGCCCCGCCCCTTTCGATCGCCGCCCAGTGGCAGCGTGCCCGCCAGCGGGCACTGGGTCTGTTCGTCCGCGGCATCGGCATGGGGACGGCCGATGTGATTCCCGGCGTGTCAGGGGGAACCATGGCCCTGATCACCGGGATCTACGACGAACTGGTGGCCACCATCGCCGGTGTCCATCCGCGCATTATCGGTGACACGGTACGGGGCCGCTTTGCCGCCGTTCTTCAGCAGCTCAATGCCTCCTTCCTCGTGCCATTGCTGGCGGGCATCTTCGCCGCCGTGTTGTCTCTGGCAAAGGGGATCACCTACCTGCTCGAGCATCACCCCGAGCCTGTGTGGGGGGCCCTCACCGGTCTCATTCTCGCCAGTGTTCTCGTCGTCGCCCGCCACATCGATGGGTGGTCTCTGGCGACGGCCGTCCTGGCTGCCGTTGGGGCTGGCATCGGATATGGCGTAACCATCCTGGTGCCCGTAGAGACGGGGACCCAGTTCTACAAGTTCGTCGGCGCCGGTATCATCGCCAGCATCGCCATGATTCTGCCGGGGATCTCAGGTTCGTTCCTGCTTGTGCTCATGGGCAAGTACACACAGGTCCTGACCGCCATCCACGAGCGCGAACTGACCGTGATCGGATTCTTCGGGATCGGCTTCCTCGCCGGTATCCTCTGTTTCTCACGCGTCCTCAAGCGCCTGCTGGCACGACATCACACGCCGACCATGGCTTTCCTCACAGGCCTGATGGCGGGGTCGCTTCGCAAGGTCTGGCCCTTTCGGTTGCCCATCGAGGGCGATCTGGACCACTACCTGTGCGTAATGCCGGACAACTATGATTCCGAAACGTGGTTGACGATCGGACTGGTGGTGATCGCCTTTTGTGTCGTGATGGTGATCGAACGATTTGCCGCCAAGGTGAGCGACGACTCAAGCCAACGTTGAGCCGTCAGTTCATCTTGTCTTCGATCTCACGACGTGCATCCTGAAATCGCCGGATCCGCCGCACGAAGATGGCGACCAGGCCGATGAGCGCCCCGTACAGCAGGACTTCGTAAAGTGGGTGGTCCCAGCCCAGGATGACTGGCCACAGGGTGATGACGCACAGGAGAATGAAGACATCCTCCAGACGGCGTCCCCGGTTCTCAGGCTCGACGGGGGGTGGCGTTTCCAGTGACATAGAAACAAACGATAGGGACCGGAGGATTCTCCACAAGCCCGCCTAGGTGCGCGAACGGCCATTCAGCGTGTGATAGATGGCGAGGTTCTTGAGCACCTTCTTCACATACAGGCGCGTTTCCTTGTACGGAATGCGCTCGACGAAAGCGTCCGGGTCTTCGTACGGGAAACGTTCAAGCCAACTGCGCGTGACCCGTGGCCCCGCATTGTAGGCGGCCAATCCGAGGGCAGTACCCAGATTCTGAGCGGGACCCCGCTCAAAGGACCGCACCTGGTCACCCAGGAATCGAGTGCCCAGGCGGATCGAGACGTTCGGATCGAACAAGAGTTTGCGGTCGAAGGGTTGCACGCCGAGAGAGCGGGCAAGTTTGCGGCCCGTCTGCGGCATGATCTGCATCAAGCCCACAGCACCCACGCGGGATACGGCATCGGAGTTGAAGAAGCTCTCCTGCCGGATCACCGATAGGATCAGGTAGGGATCGACGTGCGCTTCACGCGCCGCTTCTGCGATCTGTTCCCAGTAGTAGCTGGGGTAGAGGGTCACCATCTGGGTCGGATCGTTGGAGGAGACCAACTGCGTCGCCAGACGCAAGGCTCGATCGTGCAGGCGCAGCTCTTCGTACCCCTCGTAAATCAATCGCAGGGCCTGGGTGTCTCGCCGATGGAGTCGTTCGGCATGCCGCAACTCACCTTCTGCCGCGTCAGCCAGTCCCAGGTCCATCAATGCATACGCTCGCAAGACGTGATCTGCACCTCGCAGGTGTTCTGCTCGCTCGGGAACCGACGCTGCCGCTCGCAACGCTGCAGGGGGTCTGGGCAACTGCCCGCTGCCAAAGCCCATACTCACCGCGCGGGAGGCGTAGTAAGAGCGTGGGAATCCGGCGGCGGCATGTGAGAAGTGCTGCGTCGCTTCATCCTTCATTCCAAGACGTCGTGCCGTCTTGCCCGCCCAGAAATAGCTCTGGTCCTCAATGTGAGGTTGACGCGCGGCCCGTGCCGTCTCGACGAACAGCGTCAGGGCACGTTCATCTTCGCCACGGCAGTAGTGGGTGAAGGCGACACTCCAACGGGCCTCCTCGCTGAAGCCACTGGCCGGATAGGTGCGGTAGAGTTGCTTGTAGACTTCACCGGCAAGGGCGAATTCATCGTGTCGTTCGGCAGCCTTGGCTGCCTGCCACAACGCGTCATCTGCCAGACCGTGATTCGGGTAGAGGCGGGCGAATCGACGATAAGTCTGCACCGCATCGAGATCGGAGTCGCCGCTGACCTCAAGTCCGGCCAACCGATACAGAGCCGACGGTCGACCGTGTTGTTCGTGAAGCCGTTCAAACGTCCGACGAGACCGACTGCGCTGACCGGAGCGTGAATACGAGCGTCCCAGCAGGTACTGGGCGTCGGAGGCGAGTTTTCGGGGAACATCATCGCGGCGCAAGAGACGCCGCAGTCCGTCAATGGTCCGTCGATCGTCGCCGTGATTGTAGCGGACAACGGCGCGGACATATTGCTCTCGTGGCGTTCGGGTCCTGAGGCGATCCGCCACATCTCGGGCCAGCCGATGGGATGGGTGGTCGGCCATCAACTTCAGCTGCGTTTTTCGAGAGCCTTCTTCGTCGCCGAGAGCGGCCTGCGAAAGAGAAATCCGATAGAGGAGATCTCCCTTGAAAGTGGGCGCCGCACGCAATTGCTGTCTGAACATCTCCAGCGCTTCGGCATGCTGGTGCGTCTTGGTGTAGAGTCGCGCAAGATAGTGACGGGCAGAGTCGGCGACGGCCCTGTGGCCTCCGGCCAGCAACGCTCGATAACCGATGACGGCGGAGGTCGTATCGCCCAGTTGTTCACGACTGCGACTCAACCACAGATCGCGATACTGCAACAGGTGAGTGGGCAACGAATCGATCGCTGCCAGTCGGCCCGCTGCGACGGCATGCTGACCCATGGCACGCTCGCAGATCGCCAGGCGCAGGGCCAGACGCCAGGGGCGCAAGGAGTCCGGCTTCGCCTCACGCAACTGTGCATACGCCTGCCGAAACTCCTGTCGCCGCATGAGTTCGGTCACATCCGTTGCCGGCCGCTCGCGCACAGTGGTGCGCGGCTCGTGCAGGGCAATTCGCACGATGAAGGGCAACAGCACAACGGCACATACGGCGGTTGTGGCGATGGCGAAACGAGCCTGGCGTCGCACGGATTAGCCTGGCAAAAGGTATATCAGGTGTCAGAAGGGTGTCAGGAGGGAGGGACCTCACGCCGGGGGACGGCGGTTCAGGCACACGTGAGGGGGCAATGTCTCGAACTCGCGACGGCCTAAGATACTGACACGGATGCACAGCAGCCACTGCGGATTTTCCGCTCCGTTCAGACTCCGGGGTCTGTCTCCGACTCGAGTGTCTCAGACTCCAGAGCCTCTGACTCGAGGGTCTGGGCCAAGACAGCGGAGAAATCCTTCCTGGGCGACGAGACGCTGGTGCGACCGTTCGTCGATGCCTTCTCCAACTCGTGCATATTGCGCCGGATGTCACGCAGGGCAGTGTTGATTTGCTGGTCGATCTCCTGCAGACGGCGATCGAGGTGATGTGCTGGATTCAGCTGCATTGGGGCAAGCTACGGAAGAGGGTGGAGCCACATCCAGTTGTGGCAGATCAAGTCCAAGCCCCCTATCGCAAAGGACGTACCGCCCGACGTGCAAACTGGGTCATTCTCTATAAAAGGAGTAAAATCAGCAAGATAGGACAATAGTGGGATATTCGTCCTCGCCCCGGGAAGGGCTCGCCAACGGAAAAAACGATCTATTTGCGTTTCGGCGCGTTGATGTGCGGGCTGAGTCCGTGGAAGGCTTCAGCCGCCTCCATTACCGTTTCCGAGAGGGTCGGATGGGGATGTATGGAAAGGGCCACATCCGATACGAGAGCGGCCATTTCGACGGCCAGCACTCCTTCGGCGATCAATTCGCCGGCGCCAGGCCCCACAATACCCACGCCGAGGACGCGTTCGGTCTCGGGATCGACGATGAGTTTCGTCACACCGTCATTGCGATCGAGGGTGGTTGCCCGCCCCGACGCCGCCCAAGGGAAACGAGCGACCTGCACTTTGCGGCCTTGCTGCTTGGCCTCGGCCTCGGTGAGACCGCACCAAGCCAACTCGGGATCGGTGTACACGACGGAAGGGATCGCATTTGGCTCGAAGGCGGCGCGTTTCCCGCTGATGACTTCGGCGGCGACGATGCCTTCATGGGAGGCGGTATGGGCCAGTGCCGAGCCAATCACATCGCCAATGGCGAAGATCGTCGGTTCGGCTGTACGTCGCTGCACGTCGGCTTGCACGAAACCACGCTCATCGAGTTGAACCTTCGTGTTTTCGAGGCCGAGGTCTTCCGAATTTGGACGGCGACCGATGGACAGTAGAACCCGGTCATATCTCTCTTCGATGAGATCGCCGCCGTTCACCGGCTCCATCGTCACCTTAAGGCCATCTCCATCCTCGGCGACGGCGGTCACCTTCGTCTCCAGGTGGATCGCCTCGAACTGGCTGTCCAGCCGCTTCTGCAGGATCCGCACCAGATCGCGATCGCCAGGTGGTACAAGTCCGTCCGTCATCTCCACGACAGACACGCTCGAGCCCAGCGCGGCGTAGACCTGGCCCAACTCGAGACCGATAATGCCGCCGCCCACCACGAGCAGTCTGCCAGGTACATCGGCCAATTCGAGGGCACCCGTGGAATCCATGATCCGATCGGAACTTATGTCGAAGGCCGGCAACATGATGGGCCGTGAGCCTGTGGCCAACACGGCATGCTCGAAGGTCAGATCCTGCGTTCGACCATCGTGTACGTCGATCGACAGCGATTGGGCTGAGGTGAAGCGAGCGCGACCACGGATGTAGTTCACCTTGCGGGCTTTGGACAGCTGGCCCAGACCACCGGTCATGCGAGCCACGACGCGGTCTTTGAAATCTCTCAGCTTATCCAGATCGATCTGGGGTTCGCCGAAGGTGACACCCCATTCGGTGGCCTCCCTGGTCTCATTCAGCAATTTGGCTACGTGCAGCAGCGCCTTGGACGGGATGCACCCTCGGTAGAGACATACGCCACCGGGATTCTCGTCGAGATCGATGAGGGTTACATCGATGCCCAGATCGGCGGCGCGGAAGGCAGAGACATACCCGCCCGGACCACCACCCACGACAGCCAGCTGCGTCTGCTCAGCCATCGTTGCTCAGCCCTCAAAGGCGAGGAAGAAGGGATTCTCGAGGCACTCACAGATGAAGCGGAGGAAACGCGCCCCGTCGGCCCCATCGATGAGTCGGTGATCGTAGGACAGCGACAGGGGCATAATGAGCCTCGGTTGGAACTGACCGTCTATATGCACCGGTTCAGTTTTGCTGCGGGCCACACCGAGGATCGCCACCTCCGGTGCATTGACGATGGGTGTGAACGCCGTGCCGCCGATCCCGCCGATATTGCTGATCGTGAAACAGCCCCCCTGCATATCGTCGATGGCGACGCGCCCCGTACGGGTTTTTTCCGCCATCTCGGACAACTCGACGGACAGCTCGGTGACCGTCTTCTGATCCACGTCTCGAATGACCGGTACGAGCAAACCGCGCTTGGTATCCACGGCGATGCCGATATGGCGGTGCTTCTTGTAGATCACCTGCTCGGTGGCCATGTCGATGCTGGCGCAGAACTGAGGGAACTTCGTCAGCGCCGCGCCGACGACCTTCAAGATCAGAGCCGTCGGCGTCAGCTTGCCGCCAGCTTTCTCTACGGCCTTGCCGTGGCTCTTGCGGAACGTTTCCAGTTCCGTGACATCTGCCTGATCGAATTGGGTCACGTGTGGGATGCTCGTCCAGGCCTGAACCATGCGCTGGGCGGTGATGCGGCGGACATTGCTGAACGGTTCCGCCTCGATCTGCCCCCACTTGCTGAAGTCAGGCAGGGCCACGGCGCTGGCCGCGACGGGGCCACTGGCAGCGCGTGTTTCGTGCAACTGTTTGGAATGTGCCTTCACGTCGGCTTCCGAGATTCGGCCGCCGGGACCGGTGCCTTTCACGACGCCCACATCGACGCCGATTTCGCGGGCCAACCGGCGAACCGAGGGCGCCGCGGGAACCAGCTGACGCGCTGGCTGTTCGGGCGCAACCGCTGGGGCGGCGGCGCTCTGGGCAGGCGCTTGAGCGGGTGCCTCGGAGACCGTCGGTTCAACTGCAGGCGTGGGTGCTGGCGTCTGGGATGGCGCTGTCGCGGCCGGAGCGGGGGCTGCGCCAGAGACCTCGAGGGTGGCAATCAACTGACCAACCGTCGCTCGATCGCCCTCCTTGATGTGCAGAGCGCTGATCTTTCCGGCCGCCGGCGATGGCAACTCGACGACACCCTTGTCGATTTCCAGCTCAAGCAGGCCTTGTTCCTCCACGACGTCATCGCCGACACCAACCATGATGCCCACCACGTCGCCGCTGTCGACGCCTTCTCCGAGTTCGGGCAGGACGACCTCCTGCGACGAGGGGGCGGCAGGTGCCTCAATTGCAGGGGCAGGTGCCGGATCAGCAGCCGGTGCGGGTGCGGCGGCGGCAGGTGCTTCAGCTGCGGTCGCCGGCTCAGAAGGAGCCGTCGCGGCCTCGCCGTCGACGACGAGAATCGCCTGTCCTACAGCGATCGTGTCACCTTGCGATATGTGGATGGCGGCAATAGTACCGCTCACCGAGGAGGGTACCTCGATCACAGCCTTGTCCGTCTCCAGTTCGACGACGGGCTGATCCTCGGAAAGGCTGTCGCCGACTGCTACGAGGACACTGATCACCTCGCCCGTTTCGATGTTCTCGCCCAGATCGGGCAGCTTGAACTCAGCCACAGATTCTCTTACCGGGTAACAGGGTTGGCGGTGTCGGGGTCGATGCCGAAGCGTGTGATGGCATCGGCCACGACCTGGGGTTCGATCTGTCCTTCATCAGCCAGAGCGCTGAGGGTGCCGATCACGATCGAGGCAGCATCCACCTCGAAAAAGCGACGCAACTCAGCCCGCCCTTCACTGCGACCGAATCCATCCGTGCCGAGGGTGACGGGCGTTTTCGGGAACCAGCGGGCGATCGACTCCGGCATGGCCTTCACGTAGTCGGATGCGACGACGAAGACCCCCTTCTCATCTTTCAGACACTCGGTCACGTAGGGGACGCGTTTCGGCTGACCCGGGTGCAGACGATTCCAGCGGTCTGCATCGAGACCGTCATTGTGTAGATTCTTGAAGCTCGTAATGCTCCACACATCGGTGGCTACGTTGAAGTCGTCTTCGAGGATCTGTTGAGCCTCCAGGGCACTGCGTATGATTGCGCCGGACCCGAGCAGCTGAGCACGCAGTTTGGACCGCTTCTTCGACGAGGCCTGGAAGCGATACAGTCCTTTCAGAACCCCTTCCTCCACGCCCTCAGGCATGGCTGGCATGGGATAGGTCTCGTTCTCCACCGTCAGGTAGTAGAACACATCCTCCTGTTCCACATACATGCGGCGAATCCCGTCCTGAACGATGATCTCTATCTCGTAGGCGAAGGCGGGATCGTAGGCCACGAGATTCGGGACCAGATATGCCTGCAGATGGCTGTTGCCATCGTTGTGCTGCAGGCCTTCGCCAGCCAACGTCGTGCGCCCAGCTGTGCCGCCAACCATGAACCCCTTGGCGCGAATGTCTCCGGCCAGCCAGATCAGATCGCCCACGCGCTGCAGGCCGAACATGGAGTAGTAGACGAAAAACGGGATCGTGTTGACGCCGTGAGTAGCATAAGCTGTTCCGGCGGCAACGAAGGAAGACATTGATCCGGCTTCGGTGATGCCTTCTTCCAGGATCTGGCCGTCCGTCGCCTCCTTGTAGTAGGAAAGCGTATCGCGATCCACCGGCTCGTACAGCTGCCCGGCATGAGAGTAGATCCCGAAAGGTCGGAACAGAGAATCGAGGCCGAAGGTTCGTGCTTCATCGGGAATGATCGGCACGATCAGCTTACCGATCTCCTTGTCGCGCATCAGCTTCGTCAGGACCCGGCCGAAGGCCATGGTCGTGGCCATTTCACGATCGCCCGTGCCCTCTCGGAATTCCTCAAAAAGACCCGCGTCTGGCGCCGCCATCGCTTCGGCGCGCACGGAGCGCTGCGGAAGGGAGCCACCGAGCGCCTCACGACGAGCCTTGAGATAGGTCATCTCTTCGCTGTCTTCTGGCGGGCGATAGAACGGCGCCTGTGCCACATCGACATCGTCGATGGGAATGCCGAAGCGAGTGCGGAAGTACCGCAACTCCTCTTCGTTCAGTTTCTTCTGCTGATGCGTAATGTTCTTGCCTTCTCCGGCCTCGCCCAGGCCATATCCTTTCACGGTGTGGGCAAGAATGACAGACGGGCCCTCTGTGTGATTGACTGCCGCGTGGTAGGCGGCGTAGACCTTCTCCGGGTCGTGTCCTCCGCGACGCATCTTCTGCAATTGCTCGTCGGAATAGTGCTCCACCATCTTCAACAGGCGAGGGTCGGTGCCGAAGAAATGCTCGCGGATGTAGGCTCCGTCAGAAACGGAGTACTTCTGCATCTCGCCGTCGACGACTTCCCCCATGCGTTTGGCCAGCAGGCCATCCACATCCGCCTCGAGCAGAGCATCCCAATCGTCACCCCATAGAACCTTGATCACCTTCCAACCGGCTCCCCGGAAGGCACCCTCCAACTCCTGGATGACCTTCTGATTGCCACGCACGGGACCGTCAAGTCGCTGCAGATTACAGTTGACGATCCAGGTGAGGTTACCGAGTTGTTCTCGAGAGGCGAGGGTGAGGGCGCCGAGGGATTCAGGCTCATCCATCTCGCCATCACCAAAGAATCCGAAGACTCGCGAACCATTTCGAGGCTTGAGGCCGCGGTCCTCGAGGTATTGGTTGAATCGCGCCTGGTAGATGGAGCAGATCGGTCCCAGGCCCATCGACACGGTTGGGAACTGCCAGAATTCGGGCATGAGCCACGGATGAGGATACGACGACAGACCGCCGCCTTCGCGTGTCTCACGACGGAAGTTGGCCAAGTGCTCTGCGGTCAGACGGCCCTCGAGAAATGCCCGCGAATAGATACCTGGTGCCGCATGGCCCTGGAAAAAGACCTGATCCCCGCAAGACTCGTCCGTGGGGGCACGGAAGAAGTGATTGAAGCCGATTTCGTAGAGCGTCGCTGAGGAGGCGAAACTCGAAATGTGTCCACCGGGACTGGCCTCATCCTTGTTCGCACGCACCACCATGGCCATCGCATTCCAGCGAATGAGGCTCTTGATGCGCCGTTCGATCTCTCGGCTGCCAGGAAATGGGGCCTGGCGGTCACGCGGGATTGTGTTGATATACGGTGTCTGGGCGGTAAAGGGCAGGGTCACCCCGGCCCGCGCCGCACGGGTTACCAGCTGGCGGAGCAGGTCTTCGACCTGGGCGCTGTCACGGTTCTCAAGGACAAAGTCGAGGGAGTCGAGCCATTCCCGCAGTTCAACTTCGGCCTCTCCGTTGACGGAGAAGGAGTGGGATTTGTCCACCACAGTCTCGCTCATTTGGCTCTCAATGTCGTTTGGGGGGACGCAGTGGCAACCGTTTGGAGGGGGCGCCTGACCGCCGCCGATGGCAGTCGTTGCGCGTCAGCCATGTGTGCCGCAGACCACTGCTGCGCGCTTAGCGAAGTCGTCGAAAGAGGCTGTATATAATAAGGATAGGCCCCAAGGGCCGCAAAGCGACCAAGGGCTTCAGATCCACGAAGACTAAACGTTTGTCGGTCATGTGCATCCAATACATGGGCACAGACGCCCCGTTAGACACGATCGCCCCAACAGGGCTTCACTCAAGTCGCGTCAGGATTCTCGCTGGATACTCAGAAATCGTTGTGGCGCAATCACATACGTGCATGTTCCGCAATCGCCCTGTCGCTACTTCTGCACGTGGTTCTGATCACCCAGGTCCAATCCTGGCGGACGCAGCAGGACCAGATCGAGAAGTTCCGCGCTCGACTACGCCAGGTTCCACGTTTCGAGCCGAAACGCCTGGCCAACACCAAGCCTCGAAACGTGCCCATGCGGCAGATGGAGTATCATCGCCAGGAGGCCCGTGTTCAGGAAAGACCGGATCTGGTCGCGCCTGATCAGGATATCCCGCTGCTCTCGCCGCCCGAATTGGCGCGTGTCCTGCGACCCTTCGCCATTGCGGCCAAAGCCGACACCTTCTCTCCTGAAGTTTCCGAGCGCCAGGCAGAACGCGCCATGGCCTCCACAGAAGCGCTGCGCGACAGCCTGCGGGGTGAATCTCTCGACCTGTTACGCGTCCAAGATCTGGCCGCAGCCGGAAACCTCCCGGCCGTGGTGCTCATCGATCCGACCAACCGCAGGGACGTGACCGGTTTCGTGACGCTGCGCCGGGTGCGCCTCAGAGGTGCTGGTGGCGGAACTCGCGGCCTCGAGGCACTTGCGCGTCACATGCGCGATCATACGCAGTTGCTGGTCCAGGTGGACCCACGGAAACATGACTACTTCCTGAATCCCGAACTGCTGAGAGATCCGATCCACTTTCTGTTCGGCGGTGGCGGCCTGAGACTATCGGGGGATTGGCCGCTGCTACAGGTAGGTGAGCGAGAAAAAGAGATGCTGCGCCAGTATGTGCAGGGCGGCGGGCTGTTGTTCATCGAGGGCAGCAACCGATTCCTCCAGTCTGCGGCCCAGCTCATGCAGGAGGTCGTCGGTGCCGATGGCGGCATGCGTCCTCTGCCGCCCACCCACCCTGTCTACCACGCTTTCTTTGATTTCGACTCGGGATTTCCGAGTGAGGACAAGGGCATCTATTTCATGCTCGAAAGCCGACCCACCACGTGGGACTATCCCATTCGTGCTCCCGATGAGGTCGTGGAAGCGGCACCGAATGTGAACCCGGATCTGGAGGAGATCGCCCAGCCGGCTCAGCCTCCTGCCGGTCTGTGGGGGGTCGAACTGGAGGGACGACTCGTCGCCATCCTCAGCGATATTCGACTGCACGACGCCTGGGTCGGGTCGATGGCACTGAATGAGAACACGGCCCTGGATCTACAGTCCGGGCCCAAACTGGCGGCTGGCGTCAATCTCATCGTCTACGCCCTGACCCGTGAGGAGGGCACTGCCGTTCGACGGGCCCTGCCTGCGTGGGTACAGAAGCGACCCGTCGACCGTCCCTCGGCGGCCATCGACGACACGTCTTCGCGCGCCGACCCGGACGCCGGATTCGACGAGTCTCTGTACGACCATCTGGACGGCGCTGTGGCTGTCGTCTGCGCCCCCCTTGGAGCCAGTTTTGGCCCGGGCAGTGTGCGCATCAGAGTGGGCGGCCACGACGTGGAACTGTTCCGAGACGATTTGCAGGGCGTGATCCTCAATCAACTACCACCGGGGGAGCACTGGGTCGAGATCGCATGGAGGGGAAAGTCTGAGACGGCTCTGGCCACCGTAAAGGGCAGGCAGATATCGACGGTGACCCTGTCGGTGCAGCGTCTGGCCATGCTTCACCGAATTCTGGTCGAGGTCCAACCAGACGTCGTGGGTTACGACGACTGGCTGCACACCTTCGACGATCTGGAGGTGCAGGAGATCTTTCTGGAAGGGGTCGAACTCTTCGAGGAGTAGGGCCTCGAATCCCTCAGCTCTTGCTCGCTTTGAGTTTGGATGGGTGGTTCGGATCGGACGTCAATCGCCATCCCGCCGACGTCTTGCCGGGCGGCAGTGCCACGTTGCGCGAATCCATGAACTGAATCGTTGTGCGGCGGTGCCACGAACTGCGCCAGGCTGTGGTTCCGCGGGCGACGCCACCGAAGAACAACACATCACCCGCCTTCATAGCTGGTTTGTACACCTGAGGCAGATCGATGCTTGTCGTCAGGCCTCGGGATATCGGATACTTCGCTTTGTGGCTTCCGGGGACGGAGATGAAGCCACCACTGTCTTCGCCGAATCCCGGCGATTCGTCCTGCAAAGCCCAGGCTACATTGACCTGTTCCACAAGCTGGCGCCCGTTGAAGTGCTCGTGTTTCGCCGGATTCTGTCCGTGCAGCGAACCACCTGTCGTTCCGGCGGGATAGACACAACACATGGGTTCGGTGCTTTCTCGGAACCCGTAGCCGAGCATCCAGTTCAGGTGTTTCACGATGGCCGGGTGCCCGATCATGCGGCGGAAGGCATCACCGTGGGGTGACGGTAGCTGATACAAACCACCGAGCCGAGGACGATTGATGGTCCCCATCAGTCTCGGTGAGGTGTCCTCGGGCCAGACCCAGTCGTTCTCGCGCAAAGCCTGCTCGGGGACCTCCTCAATGCGAGTGGGATGCGCCTCTGGCAGATCATCCTGCATCCCGAGGGCGGCATCGACAGCGTCTAACGTGCATCGATCTCACCTCCCTGAGGTGGGCGACTTCCGGCCCACAAAAACAACGTGGTGGGCTCCTCCTTTCTTGCTGCGTGATCGTGCCGTCACCACCTCGAGATCGAATCCATGGAAACGAAGCCGGTGCTCAAACTTGCGATCATCCCACGCGGACCAGACCGCAAGAGTACCGTCATGCTTGAGAGCTGCGTGCGCTGCGGCTACGCCGTCATTCTCGTAGAGCGCGTTGTTCGCATCCGTCGTAAAGGCCGTCGGACCATTATCGACATCCAGGAGAATCGCATCGAAGTGATTCACATGTTCGCGCAGGGTGATGGACACATCCTCGACGCGGACCTTCGTGCGGTCATCGGCCAAAGGGTGATCGGCGAGTGGTCCCAGGGGGCCGCGATTCCAATCGACCACGGCCGGCACCAGTTCCGCCACGGTGACGGTCGCACCAGGTGCCAACAAGTCCAGCGTGGCGCGAACCGTAAACCCCATGCCCAGACCGCCGACGAGCACTCGTGCCTCGGGCGAGGTTCGCAGTCCTTTGCAGGCGGCTTCGGCCAGAACCTCTTCCGATCCGTGCTGACGGCTCGACATCAGGGTCTTGCCACTGACGCGAATCACGAATTCACCGGCACGGGCGGTGAGACTCATGTCGCTGCCATCAGGGGTGCGGGTTTCTCCCAACAGTTCCCAGGCGTTCATTTATTGATGCACTCCAAGATTCTTCTGCACCTCAAGATTTGAGCCCCGAAAGCACACACATCGATGGCACTGGCACTCACTGAGTATCAACTGGCCGAATACGACCGCGACGGTTTCACCATCGTCAAAGACGGATTCGCACAACAGGAGTGTGATCGATTTGTCGAATACATGATGGATCTCCAAGCCGGCCGCACCACCGTGGAGGGCTACGCACCGCGAACTGCCGACGACTGGAGTCGACTGATCACCCGCAACTGTCACCATCCGATGGGTCTGTCCTGGATGATTGATCCACGTCTACGAAAGCCGCTGAGCACACTGCTCGGTGAAGAGCCGGATGGTGTTCAGAGTATGTATTTCTACAAGGGGTCAGGGCAACGTCGCCATCAGGACGCCTACCATCTGCCCGGTTGTGTGTCTGCCTGGGTCGCTCTGCAGGATGTGGGCGAATGGAATGGCAGCCTTCGAATCCAGGTCGGTTCGCAAAAGCGACCTGTTCTGGAGAAAAGTCACTTTCGGCCTGATCCCGATGGTGACCCGGGACCGTGGCAAGGTTGGAGTCACGACGACGCCTTCGATGAACTCTTCGAACGCAATCAGTTGCCCGAAGTCGCTATCGAAGCGACGAAGGGAGATGTGGTATTCTTCGACGGACGCCTCATTCATCGTGGAGGACCCATTCTCGACCACGATGCCTTCCGGCACAGCTGGGCGGGGCACTACATCCCTCGGTCCTTTGACCCATGGCCCTATGAGGACAATCCGCGCCTGCACGTTTCCTTCGATGGGGTGTGCCGATTCACACCGACGAGCTGAACCCGCTGTCAAGCCGACGTCAGCGGCTGATCGCCCTCAAAGATCCTGCGCATTTGTTGCGTCATCAGACCATGTGCAGCGGTGCGGTCAGCCCAGTGGGCGGGAGTACCCTCGTTCCATTTCGAGGGGGCTTGCTCAGGGTCTCGCGTTCGATAGGCCATCAGCAAACCCCATCGGGTGGGCGCCCCTTCGTCTCGATGGCCTACGTGATGGGGCATGTGGTGGACGAAGGAAACCATGCTACCCGGCGATAGGTCGAGGGTTTCGATCCGCAACGGTTCTGCGGTCGCAGGATGGTCCTTGCCCCGCATCCAGCCCGCCGCAAAATCCTCATCGTAGTCGGTTCGGCGTTTGTCCCACATGTAGGGTGTGCGGTAGAGGTGGGCACCGGGTACGACGGCCAACTCACCGCCGCCATCGGTTTTCCCCATGCCCTCCGGGTAACAGAGGGTCCGCACACACTGATGCTGCAGGAACTGGGTCGACGGAGATTGACCACCTGTGGCGGGATCTTCCGTTTCGTGCTGACCCTGGCGGTAGGGATGGCCATGCCAGCGCCGGCCAGTGGATCCACCGGGTCGATTGAGGGTAAGCACATGGTCAATGAGAAACTCGGGCCCCAGGACCTTTCCGAGCAGATCCATCATCTGCGGATGGTTGGCAGTGACGTCGAGGATGAACTCATCGTAGGCGAGGGGGAAGTACTCGGGCATCATCCCTTGCCACTCGCATCCATCGGTAACGAGGGCCGGGTCGAACAAGCCATGCTGATACATGAAGTCACGTAGTCCAGGTGGCTGGAAGCGCATCTGCTCCGAACCACCGCGATATCCGGCCAGGGCTTCAGGCGCGATCTTGTCCGCATCGGGAGCGGCGAGTCCATGAGCAGCGAATTGGACACGTCCCCAGTCCGAGTTGGCGACGATGGCGTCATTCAAGGACTGCACCCTCTGCAGACTCTCAGACCACCTCGCACGGCCTTCGTTGGTCAGGATGCCATCCCAGACCCAGTATCCATCCCGTTCGTATACATCACGATCGAAAGCGGCCAGCACCTCTGGGTGCAGAAGTCTGTCGAGCCGAGCTGAGTTTTCTGACAAGATGTCTCCCCTGACCGTTACACAAACACGAGGGTACCCTTACTTACCATGCGACCACAACCCAACATCATAAACAGCGAGACCGTCTGATGACACAACTGAGAATCGGTGCGATCGGCGTGACAGGTAGAGGAGGCCTGGCCAAGAACTGGCACGACCCCGCCGGTCGTTCCGTGGTCACTGCGGGCGTCGATATTGCCGAAGGGGCGTTGGGAGCGTTCTGCGAGAGTGTGAACCCAGACGCCTTCACGACCCTCGACTACAAAGAGATGCTCGATCGAAGCGACGTCGATGCTGTGGCTGTCATGAGTCCGGATTTCACCCACGAAGAGTATGTGTGTGATGCCTTTGAAGCGGGCAAACATGTGTTCAGCGAAAAGCCGATGGCCATCACCACCGCCGGGTGTGATCGCATGCTGCGCGCCTGGAAAGCGTCCGGGAAACAGTTCATGATTGGCTTCAACATGCGCTACATGAACATCTTCCGCGTGATGAAGGATATCGTTGACGCCGGAACCATCGGCGAGATCAAGGCCGTGTGGGTACGCCACTTCGTCGGTCACGGTGGTGAGTGGTACTACCACGACTGGCACGGGGCTTCGCGCAACTCGACGGGACTGCTGCTTCAGAAGGCGTCCCACGACATCGACATGATCCACTGGATCACGGGTCACTACGGAAAACGCGTGGTCGGATTCGGCAGCCTGGACTACTACGGCGGCGACAAACCGAATGATCTGGTCTGCAACGAATGTGATGAGAAGGACACGTGTGTGGAATTCCAGGACCGTGGCGACGCCAAGGCGAATCGCATGAACATGTGTGCTTTCCGCGAGGAGATCGATGTGGAAGACAACAGCACGATCCTGATGGAGCTCGACAACGGGATCAAAGCGACATACATGCAGTGCCACTATGCGCCTGACTACTGCCGCAACTACACGTTCATTGGCACCGAGGGCCGAATGGAGAACCTCGACGACGGCAGTCAGGTGATCGTCAAACTGAGAAACCGCTCGAATCGCTGGAAGAACCTGGCGGACCAGAAGTATGACGTGAAACCCGCCTCTGGTGGCCACGGTGGGGCAGACCCCCTCGTGGCTCGGGACTTCGTCGACATGGTGGTCGACGGGGTCGAACCCCTGGCGACCCCCATGGCGGGGCGCATGAGTGTCGCCGTCGGCTGTGCAGGGACCGAATCGATCCGCAGCAACAGTGCCGCTGTGGACATCGATCCGGTGGAGTGGGAGGTGTAGCTGTCGTCCATCACCGGGGATAAATCACACGGAAGCGTTTACATACCAGCGGCATGGTATGTGAGGCCTCACGGCCCAGTTCGTCACATTGGGCGGAATAGAACTGCCAGCATTCCTGCCGCCATGTCTTGAGAGTCCGGTCCCACTCGCCATAGTCGTAGGCGAATTTCAGATCTACGTCACGGAAGGGCTTGGTCTCAATCTGTGTCGTCTTCACGACACAGACCGGTTCATCCCGTCCATTCTCCACGATACTGAGAGATCCAATCTTCGGCAGCGGTTTGTAGGCCGCTTCATACTCCCACAACAGAGAACTGGTTGTGGTCTTGATCCCCCGCGAGATGAGCAGCGCGCCGTCGTCGGCGCCCTCCTCGGTGGTACCGATCTTGAAGGCCTCGTAGAGCCAACTCCGGGCTTTGGCGGGGTCTGGCGCCTCTTCCTCCAGATAGGTCTTCCAGAAGCGCTCGGTCGCGGGTTTCAGGAGAGTCGACATACGATCGCGTCTTGAGCCGCACTCGACGCTGGATCGAGTGCGGACCGAAAGAAGGGACTACTGATCTCGCTCTTCGAGGAGACGCTCCATCTGATCCATGATGGCATTCATCTGTGTCACCACCGCCTGGTAGGGTTCCGGCTGGGTCAGATCGACACCCGCACGACTCAGCAACAGGTGCGGATAATCAGAGCCACCGGCGCGCAACAGGTCCTTGTAGTTCGCTGAACCTGCCTCCTGGTCCTCGAGGATCTTGCCATACAGGGCGGTGCCGGCCGTGACGGACGTGGCATACTGGAAGACATACATGTTGAAGTAGAAGTGGGGGACGAACATCCACTCATTGGTGTAGAGGTCATCCACGATCACGACACCTTCATCATGACCGTGATATCGTCGCACGATCTCGCCATACATCTGCGTAATGCGATCACCCGACAGTGCCTCACCACGTTCGACCGCTTCATAGAGAGCCAGCTCAAATTCGGCAAACATGGTCTGCCGGAAGAAGGTACCACGCATCTGCTCAAGTCCGAAACCGAGATAGAACAGCTTCTCATCGATCGTCTCGGCCTGGTTCACCATGTAGTTCTGCAGGATCAGTTCGAGAGACGTGGAAGGGATCTCAGCGATGAAGGTGGCGTAGTTGGCCGTTTCGAAGGGTTGTGATTGACGCGCATACAACGTGTGAATCGCATGGCCCCACTCGTGCGCGAATGTCGACAGTGACTCATAATCGTCGTTGTGGTTCAGCAGCAGATAGGGATGCACGTCGTAGGCGAACCCTGACATGTAGGCACCGGAACGTTTGCCCTGCTGTGGAAACACGTGCATCCAGCGCTCGTCAAAGCTGTCACGCTGCATCTTCACCCAATCGTCACCCAGCACCTCCATGGCGTCGAGGGTGATCGCTTTGGTGGTTTCGATATGGAACTTCTTGTCGAGAGCGACCAGTGGCGGATAGATGTCGTAGTAGTGCATCTGATCTAAACCCAGCATCCGCTGACGAAGTTTGAAGTAACGATGCAGTGTGGGCAGGGCCTTGTTCACCTCTGTCACCAGCGTGCGATAGACGGCGGGTGGCAGATTGTCCTGAAACAACTCTCGCTCGAGCACGTTTTCGTAGTGGCGAGCCTTGGCCAGCGCCACCTGCGTTTGCAGATGCGAACTGAGAACCAGGCCAACGCTGCTGCGATACTCGGCCCACTTGCCCCAGTAGGCGTCGAATACAGCTTTGCGATCTTCTCGGTCGGCGCCAGCCCGAAAGCGGCTATACGCCTGCGCGTCGATACGATGCTCTTCGCCATTCGACAGAGTCACGGTCGGCCAGGGGATGTCGGAGTTAGCGACCATCGAATAGATACGGGACGGCGCACCGAAGGGCTGGGAGAAGTAGGATAGCGTCTGTTCCGCCTCGTCGCCCAGCGTATGGGCCTCATTGCGCAGGGTGTTATCCAGGTCGTGGGCGAAGATCGAAAGACGTTCATCCTCTTCGACAAATCCCATGATCCTCTCGCTGCCCACACCCAGGATCTCCGGGTCGATCCAGGCGGTGGACTCCGAGAAGCGGGCAACCATGATCTGCGATAGCTGGTGGCGTTCCTGGGTTTCTGAATTGCGTAGATCCTCGTCACCATTCAGGCTGCTGTAGACCCGGACCCGACCCGCCTGGCGAATCGTATTCGATACCAGGGCCAACGTCTCGTACAGAGCATCGGCACTGTCACCGAGATTACCCCGACGACTCTCGATCTGTTCTGCCTTCTCCATCACTTCTTCGCGCGCAGCACTCCACGCGTCGACATCGGGATACAGGTCCGTCAGATTCCAGACATGTTGGGGGTCGACCGGTGGTGCGTCGTCTTCGGCTGCACAGAGCGTGCTGAGCAGAAGACCACAAAGCACACAGGATATGAAACGATTCATCGAGAACTCCTGGTTCTGGTGAATGGGAGGCCCCCAAGTACGTGAAAGGGATTTAGGCCCCGACGAGGGACACGGTCAAGCACTTCCTTTTTCACAGATCTCCCTTGCCCGAAGGATGCTCCTGGCACGATAATGCGGTCGAGATCATCGCCACTGAGAAGCGCGGAAGGGAAAGCATGTCATTCACCGACGAACAACTGGCGCAGTATGAGGCGAATGGGGCTGTTACCATCGACACACCCTTCACCGACGAAGAACTCGATCGGGCTGAAGACGCATGGGACCGGCTGCAGGCAAGTGGGGAGGCAGCTCACACAGACCCCGACTACGTCGATGTGATCCAGCACCCTTTCTTCGAAGAGGTGGCCAAGAAAGTGCTGCGCGCCGATGGTGTGCATCTATGGTGGGGCCTGGCCCCTCACGCGCGGGCACCTTCGGCAGCACCTTATGGATCCATCCGTGATCAATGGGCGGGGGGCTGTCACACCGACATCCAGGCAACCCTCGAGGACTTCGACGCGACACCTCGCAGAATGCGCGCCGAATTGTGGTTCTGGCTCAACGACGTTCCTGTGAATCGGGGCGCCATGCGTATCCTTCCCGGAAGTCACCGCCCCATCATGGAGTATTGGGGGAATGTGCTGACACCGGAGCACAAGCGGATGTTGCCGCGAGTCCACGGTCTGCGTCCGCCACCGGTTTCAGAGAAGGCACCGGCCTACCCTGAGCACGTGCCGGATTCACAGGACACGCCCTGGATCGAGCAGGAGCCCACACCTTTCGTGGCCAAGCGTGGGCAGCTTCTGATTCTGTGCAGCAGCGCCCTCCATTCTGCCTGGCAGAATGAAGACACGGTGCCGCGCAAAGCCATGGGCAACTCATGGATCCCCAATGGCGTGCCTTGTGGTATGCCTGCCAATCAACGCGAGGGTGTGATGGACTTCTTTCCGCAACTGCGCGCCAAGTTGCGTGCGGATCGAAAGCACATTGTCCCGGAGGACTTCGACTGGCTCTTCGAGAGTGGCTACGAGCCCAAGTGGCCAGAGACTTTTCTGGAGCAGGCGTGACGCCTCGGTGATGGGGGGGCGTCGCGCAATTCGTCACGAGAGCGGGTCATGACCGAATCAGATCGGGCGCAGCCACCGGGTCTGCGTGTGGTAGGTCTCGGAGAACCGCAGATGTTGGCCGACGACCATCTCATCGAAAATCGCTTCGACGCCAACATGAGTTCCGCCAATGTGCCGCATGTGTATCACGCGCCGCACCGTCGTATCGAACCGGTGATCGTGGCGGACAAGCCGTGGGAACAGGGCTTTGGGCTACTTTATCCCGGGGCCCTCTACGATCCGAACGTCGATCGAACGCGCATCTACTACACGCTGAACAAGACGGACCCGGGTCCCGCCAACTACCCCGTGGGCCGCTACTTTGTGGCTCTCGCCGAATCGGTGGACGGCTTCGCCTTCGAGAAGCCAGAGTTCGGTCTGCATGGCTGGGGAGACATGACGCAGACCAACATCGTGATGACGGGGGACAACGAGGCGCATACGGCGCACGTGCACGTCGCCGGTGGTGCATCGACAAACCCGGGGACACTGCCGGCGCGATTTCTGAAGCAGCATCGGTATGCCATGTACTTCGGCGACTTCGGCAGTTGGATCGCAACTTCCGAGGATGGTGTACACTGGCACAAAGATCAGCAGGTCATCAAAAACCGGATCGACTGCTATCAGACGATGAGTTATGACGAGAGCCAGGATGAACTCGTCTCCTATGTACGCAACAAGCTGATCTTTGGGAGTCCGCGGAAATTCCCGGAAGACCACTGGGGGAACACGCGGGCGATCTCCCATCTGAGCGCGCCGGACTGGTGGAGGACCTGGGATCAGATGCCCACCAGCGTGCTGCTGCCGGACGCCGGAGATGGCCACCGTTTCTACGGGCTTCCCTGCTTTCGATACGGAGGTGTGTCGTGGGGATTTCTCCATCATCTCTATGAAGATCCGCAGACGATGGACGTAGAACTCGTGTTCAGTCGCGACGGTCACGACTGGAAGCGGGCACCCCGCGAAGAGCGACTTCTGCCCCTGGGAGATGACGGCTGTTGGGACGGAGGGATGATCCTGTCCAGTGATCGTGTTGTGGAAGCTGGAGACGAGTGGAGGATCTACTACTCCGGTCACCCCTCGCCGCACGACACACCCGACCAACTCGGATCCATCGGTGTGGCGATCCTGCGTAAGGAGGGGTTCGTCTCTGTGCGAGCGAGGACTCTGGACAGTTATGTGCTGACACGACCCCTGTCCTGGCCAGGTGGCCACCTGGCCATCAATGCCGTCGCCAAGGGGTCGCTGCAGGTCCGCGTCACCGACCTGCAGCGAGCGACCATCGACGGTTTTGCCTTCGATGATTGTGTCCCGTTCACCGGTGATTCGCTTCGTCACAAGATCCGATGGCGTGAGAAGGATCTATCCTCCCTAGCAGGTTTACAGATTCGGCTTGAGTTTAAGTTTCGTCAGGCGGATCTTTTCAGCTTCGTCGCACAAGACCTCGCCGAACACCGCGAAGGACCAGCATGAGCCACCGTGATCCCTCCAGACAGGTCCACTTCCAACAGACCGATCCAGGTGTGTCCTTCACCAAGGATCCCTGGATCGCCATCGATCTGGACCATCCCCTCGACTCCGAGCGGATTCTGACACCGAATGTCATTCACCTGCCGTCGGGTGGGTACAGGATGTATTACACCGGTCTGGGACCAGGCCGACGAGATACGCATGCCCTTGGCTATATCCTGAGCGCCACTGCCGGCGATGCCGAGACGTGGACGAAGGATCCGGAGGTTCGCGTCGATCTCTTCGAGCCCCACGCTTCGCTGCGCACACTCTGCCCAGATGTGATTTCGCTTCCTGAGGGGGGATATCGGATGTATTTCGAGGCCCGCTCGCCCGACCAGCCAACGGTTGTTCTCAGTGCCCGCTCTGACGATGGTCTTGACTGGACCGTGGAGGACGGCGTGCGATTCGGTGATGGGACCTGGTCCTATGGGACCCCACGCGTACTGCCTCTGCCGGGATCAAATGGGTATCGCATGTACTTCCACCGGTACACCTTTCCCCTTCTCTCAGGACCTGAGCCCGGGAATCACATCATCAGCGCCCTTTCGAGCGATGGTCTGCACTTCGAGGAGGAACCGGGTGTGCGCATCGTGCAGGAAACGGACCGAGAGACGTTCTCCGTGTACGCACCGGAGGTCATCCGGCTCGCCGATGACACATACCGGATGTACTACTCGGGATGGAGCGACACGGTACGGGGCGGTATCTTCTCTGCCACATCAGAGGATGGGCTAGCATGGAAGAAGGCGGATGTGACGGTGATCGAACTCGGCGGACAGTGGGACGGGGACATGGTTTCCGAGCCGTGCATCATCGATCTGCCCGACGGACGTTCCCGACTCTTCTACGAGGCCTGCGACGACGACGACAACTACCGCATCCTCTCTGCCACTTCCGACTTCTCGTCGACCGCGGGTGATTCAGGATCGAGCCATGCGTAAAGATGTCCTGCTTGGCATCATTATCGTCGTCGCGATTCTCGCGGCGCTGACCTACTCGTCGATGCAGCTGCGTGCACACACCTGTCGTGCCTGCGTCACCTTCAATGGGTTGACGAACTGCGCAACGGCGTCGGGCACGAGTCGTGAGGAAGCACTGCGAACGGCGACGACGACAGCCTGTGGATCGATCAGCGGAGGTGTGACACAGTCCATTCAGTGTGGGAATACGACGCCCCACAGTGTCGAATGGATCGACTGAGTATTTGAAACCAGTGCGCACGGAAGTCCGTGTGCAAACAACAGAGGGTAGTTTGTGATGAAGAAGGTGTTGCTCACGGGGTTTAAAGGCACCGTGGCACAGGCGATGAAGCGGGAGTTGGAACAGACCTACGACATCTCCGGTATCAGCATCACGCGGATGGAAGAGGTTCTGCAGCAGAAGCCGACGACGTGGAAACAGCAGATGGACGACTATCGCGAGCGTGTGATGGACCAGCTGACGACGGCCTGTCGGGGCATGGAAGCCGTGGTACATCACGGCTGGAACACGCGCGACGAGAACTGGCAAGCCGGTCTTGACCCGCTGAACATCATGCTCGTTGACTGCGTCTATCAGGCAGCCATCGCTGAGAATGTGCCGCGCATCTACATGACCAGTTCCGTCCATTCCTACGATTTCATGGGAGACGGATTCGATCCCGACGAGCCGATCCCGCCCTATCCGGATACCCGGCAGGACCCGTTTGGTACCAGACCGACCAGTCTCTACGGGGTCAGCAAGCGATGGATGGAGATCAGCGGGCAATTCTACGCGCCGAAGTTGAGCGCATCGCAGAAGATCCTCGTCGTTCGTCTCGGTTCGGTGACCGGGTCGGGTGAACCTTCTGAGAAGTTCGGTCGGCTGTGGTACAGTCACCCCGATCTGGCCGGTCTGCTGCAGGCGTTCATCGAGTGTGATGACGAGGCACCGAATTTCTGGATCACCTATGGCGTGTCCAACAATCTTGGAGGCGGTCACAAGTCGGCCATGTTCGACACGGTGAATCCGTACGGATTCACGCCCAAAGACAACGCGTTCGATCGCACGTAGGAGTGGCAAACCGCCATGGGTGCTGACGAATTCTGCGATCTATCGGCTGCGGATCTTCGCCGACTCTATGCTGCGCGCCAATTGTCTCCCGTCGAGGTGGCAGAGGGACTGCTCGAGCGTATCGAGGCGGTGGACGCCACGCTGAATGCCTTCGTCACGGTCACCCACGATCAAGCTCTGGCCCAGGCGAAGGCGGCAGAGAAACTCTTCGACGGCACCGCTGATCCACCACCGCTTGCGGGCATCCCCTTCACGCTGAAAGACCTGACCGCCACCGACGGCATACGGACCACCCGTGGGTCTCTGCTCTACAAAGACTGGATTCCCGACTACAATGCGCCCCTCGCTCAGCGCATGCTCGACGCTGGTGGTGTTCTGCTCGGGAAGACCAATACCCCCGAACTTGGCTGGAAAGGGGACTCCACTAATCGTGTCGCCGGTTCCACGCACAATCCGTGGCAACACGGACGCTCACCTGGTGGGTCCAGCGGTGGAGCGGCGGCATCGGTGGCGGTGGGCCTGGGGGCCATGGCACAGGGCACCGACGGGGCCGGTTCCATCCGGATTCCTTCCGGGTTCTGTGGCACCTTCGGCCATAAGCCGTCCTGGGGGTTGGTGCCGCAGTATCCGGCCAGCCTCGTACCGCTGCTGTCACACGCGGGACCGATCACTCGTACCGTACGCGACGCAGCCCTCTTCATGGATGTCACCGTCGGCCCCGATCGACTCGATTCCTTCTCCATCCCGGGGCAGGGCGACTATCTAGCAGCCGTTGAAGGGGGCATCGAGGGACTGCGCGTCGCCTGGTCGGGCGATCTGGGCAATGCCGCCGTAGATCCGCAGGTGCGCGACGTCGTGGAAGCGGCAGCGCGACGCTTTGGTGAACTGGGGTGCCACGTTGAAGAAGCACATCCCGGTCTGGACGACCCCTGGGAGATCGTGCACACGATCTGGTCCACCGGTTTTGCCGGGGCCTTCCGCGATCGACTCCATGAGGTGGGTGATCAGCTCGACCCTGGACTCGTGCGTGTCATCGAGGCCGGACTCGCCTTCTCGGCGGCAGATCTGTCGGGTGCCTATCTGCGACGGGATGAATACTACCACGGTTGGCGCGAATTTCTGACCGGCTACGATCTCATGTTGACGCCCACGCTGCCGGTGACCGCCTTCGACGCGGGTCTCGACTACCCCACCCAGATCGAGGGACGGCCTACGACCTACCTGAGCTGGACCGCTTTTACGTATCCCTTCAATCTAACCGGCCAACCCGCTGCGTCGGTGCCTTGCGGTTTCGTTGATGGGCTGCCGGTGGGGCTGCAGATCGTCGGCCGCTGGCGTGACGATGCAACCGTCCTGCGGGCTGCCGCTGCCTTCGAAGCCCTCGCCCCCTGGCCGTCTCCCTCGGCTGCGCCTTAGCATCGATCACCTTTCACCGTCGCGTACACCGGACTGCTCCAGGCGCGATGTCGATCAATCTGCGTGACGCGAACCCAGTACGCGTGTTCTCCCGTCGGAGGCTCCAGGTCTTCGAAAGTCGCCTCGACGGACATGGCAGAATTCTCGCAGGGCGCCGGTCCGAGTTCGATCCGCCGATTCACACCTCCCGCATCGATCACCATCGTCTCCTGCTTGAGTTGAGACAGCGGAGTGTCTGCATCGCCCAGCTCCGTCACCACCCGACAGATCGTCTCTGAGGACCCTTCGGCTTCGAAGGTGAACCCCATGTCGTTGCCGGCGGTAGCACAGTTGAAGGTGACCCGCTGATCGAGATGGGTGATCTCATCCTTCGGACTCTGCAGACCCACATCCACCACGTCGTGGATCACACCCTCTGACAATTCCAGCGAGCCCTTCCATGATTGACGCTGCGCCGCAGCGGTGCCGATCTCTCGAGCTCCACCCCACAGCAGTCGCAGGCGCTGCGCATCTGCCTCGGCCATCGTCTGCGACGAGATGATCTCAGTGCCGCAAAAGAAGTCGATCCGTTCGATCGCAGCTGTGCCTTCTACGGTCACATGGATCTGAACTGCTCCAGCCGTCGTGATCTGGCTACCCATGGGTGCGTCATTGACGACGACGTCGAGCAGGAGTCGAGCGCCCGTTGTGCCATAACAGTGGCGCCGAAAGAAACCAGCGGCGACGGCTCGCTGAGTCAGGTCTTCAGCGGTGACGGCCGTGAGGCCATTGCGAACGTTGCGGGTCACTCGTCTGCCCGGGCCACACGCGCCAGGTCGTCCCATGACACCGTCTGTACCCGCTGTGACACCGACCTTGTATCCGCGCGATAGGGCATCGAAGAGAAACCATTCAGAGGTTGCATGGGTGGAGTGAACTTCAAAGAGGGGTTCGATCCCTGGTTCATGGAATTCGAGATTCGTCGGACGTCCGCCGACGTGGAGGTTCAGCAGCACATCTCGCGACCTTAATGCCCCAAGGAATTCGGGCGCTCGCCGGAGGTCCGGGGTCGGGTCCGGTTCGAGTTCGGCGAAGAAGCGATCGGATCTGTTCAGACGCTCCTCGTCGGACAGGTAGATCACGTTGCGGTCTCCACCATCCTCCGTGTACGGACTCCACTCGCATCCGAGGTACGCGAGAAAATCTGAACTGTCATGGCGTGGCGTCACGTTGCGAACGTGTTTCCACAGTTCCGCTGTGATGTAGTGATCGTTGGCTTGCTGCGATGTGAACTGCAGCCCCGCCACATCGCGGGCATAGGCGTAGTGATGATCGAGAGATCCGGCACCGCAGCCGATCTCTGACTGGCCCCCATGCAGGTCTCCCCAGAATACCCGATGATTCGGCGCCTGGGTGTGTACTCTGGTCGGATTCGATTCGACGACGTGATCGCCGATTCGCGCCTGCACCCGATATACACCCGGTGTCGTCCAAGCCACCGGGATTTTCCACACCGGGTATCGATCACACGGGACGGGCTGACCGATGTCGGCGCCGATCACCTCTACATGGGGGGCGTCGACGAGCACTGCGTTTTCCCAGGCGTCGATGGCTCGTACGCGAAGGATCGCTCGTTCACCGACGACACCGTCACCGGGAGCGATGGCTACTAGACGATCTACCGACCCGCTATGAATCTCAAATCGAGGTGCGTCGACAAGCCGACTCCACTGGTCATTCCCTCCCGGACTGATCAGCAACACGAAGTAGGCCTCCTGCGTACGAAACGTGGGAGCTTCCCAGTTTGCGACGTGCACTTCGACCACGTCGCCCTGGCGCAGGGTCCCATCGGTGACCCGCAGGTCGATGTGGTGCTGCCACGGATTCAGACCGCCTCCGCGGGCAAAGTCCGATCCGAGAACGCAGTGATCGGGCGATGACACTTCAAGGAAATTTGGCGCCTTTGAATCCTGCATCTGCGGGGCAGACCAGTCGAAGGGCCAACGCCATGCGATGCGTAGGCCGGCACCCACGGGGAGCTGGGTCGTCCCCAGGCAGAAGTGGAAGGCTACATCTACCGATGCACCCGCAATCACGTGGGCAGGCATCTGCACGGTGGCTGAGCCATGAAGAGCTCGGCGCTCTTGCTCGCTCAGGTCGGCGTGGTGGAAGACCCGGTCACGATCCGCTTCTCCCGTCCATAGCGAGGACGCCACAAGATCTCGGTCAGACAAACTCATCCCTCCCGGTTGCAGGCCCGCGTGGCCAGCTCTTTGACGACGACGAATCCCACGTGCACACTACGATCATGGCGCTCTCCGATTTCACAGGCCCGACCTATATCGACGACTGGTCGGCCGATCTCGACAGCCGATGGCCCGAGCGTCGCGGAGTGCGGGAGCGTATCGTGGACTCCATCGACGCGTGGCAAGCGTCATTCAGACCCACGTCTGCCGAGGCAGATCCACTGCGCTTAATAGAGCTCGGCGTCGGCAATGGCCAACTGGCGGCGGCCGTCATCGACCGTATCTGTCACGCCGTAGGCAAAGTGATCTACACGGGCGTCGATATCAATCATGAATTGACTCAGTTCGCTCTGGGTCGCCTTGGCAAACAATCGGCCAGCGTAGAGATGGTGATCGCTGATCTCAACGACAGCGAGAGTCTGACCGACGGGTCAGACGTGGATGTCATGTTCACGCTGCAGACCCTGCATGATCTGGATGGCTACGAGGCCCTTGCCGCGGTCTACGACGCAAGTGGCCGGCTTCTATCGCCGTCAGGACTCTTGCTCAACGCGGACTTCATCGAACCCTTCGAGAAGGATGACCCCGCGCATCCACGTCGCTTTCCCGTAGAGGTTCACGAAACGCTCCTGAGGGAACTGGGGTTTGTCGACTTCCAATATGTGGTCGAGGGCAAGCTGGCCAGCATGACCGCCCGTCGGCCAGAGTAGAACAGCTCAAACGTCGAGATGGCGAGCTCAAAAATCGAGATTTCGACGAAAGAAGGCCTCGGAGAGATTGCCACCCCAGCCGTGTTCGCCGGGGTGCAGATCCAGTTCGAGCAGATCACTCGCGCCTGCGGCTTTGTAGATCTTCTCCACCTGTCGATAACAGGCCATGGCCGTATCCACCTTGAAACAGGTGTCGTTGGCGCCGATGTCGACCAACAGGGGGCGCGGAGCGATGAGCCCTTGTACGTCGGGCAAGTCGACGAGCTTGAACAGTCCGGGCGCGACCTGCATGCCGCAGTAGTTGTTGTCGCGGATGCCGAAGGCACTCCACAGATCGCTGTAACACATGATCTCGGCAGCGCGGAATCTCTCGTCGCACAGTGACATCCACAGCGTCATGACTCCACCCCCGCTCAAGCCCATGACGCCGAGTCGGTCACCATCTACGTGTCGCTGGGTGGTGATGAAATCCGTCGCCGCCTGGCCGTGAGTGACATTGATAGAGATCGAGGTCATGCCCAGCATGGTGGCGTGCAGGTAGTAAAGGTTGCACCAGTCGCGACCGCCCGGTGCGCCGTGATGATTCGGTTTCATCGTGTCGTTGCGTTCGCCGAACCCGATGAAATCGATGGCATAGGTGATAAAACCGAGCTGCGCCATGGTCTCACCATAGTCATAGCGGTGCTGGGCGATGTTGGCAGCCAGATCAGGGCTCGAATCGTTCCCCATGACCGGTTCCTTGCCGTAGGGACCGTGGCCGTGACAGCAGAAGAGGGTTGGGCGTCGCTCTCCCTTCTTGAGATCACCGGGCAGATTGACGAGCAGGGTGGCCGACATGTGTTCCTGCACGTCGATGATCCAGCGCTGCCGCCGTAAGCCGCGGTGTTCCCACTCAGCCAGAAGCTGTGGATTCAACGGCACCCGTCGCGGAGAATCGCCGAGGCACTCGAGGACCTTGGGCAGAGTACTCGCTTTCCAGCGGTTGAACTGTCGTTTCGTGGTACCTGAAAAAGCACGCTCCGGGGGTCGCTGAGCGACGAGGTCGGCGAACATCTGTTGCGGACTCAGGTTGCGGATGGTCATGTTGATCTCCCGTCAGGCCTTGAATCGTCAAACTTGAGTAATGTGCAGAGCTTGGCGTATTGGGGCGTTTGAGTCCAGCTTAGCACGTCCCTTCCTGCCCCACCAACCAAGAGTGCAGCCTCTTCATGACCGACGATCTCAAGTATTCCCTCGGGGCGGTTCTAAGTGCCCTCTTTGCCGCCGCTGGTCTCATCCTCACCGAAATCGCCGTGCGATCGCTGTCGGTGTCCGTCGTGGAGATTGCTGTGGGCTCGAACTACGTGGCCGGCACCATGCTGCTTGGGTGGTCCGCGATGCGGGGTGGTCATCGGTGGACAGGTTGGGGACGGGCTGACTGGTTTAGACTGGTGGCCGGGTCGGTGGCGACGTTTGCGGCCGGTTTCCTTCTCCTGTACGCGTCGATCGGACTCGTCGGCACAAGCAAGACGTCGCTGCTCGGCCGACTCGAGACGATCTTCATCGTCCTTCTCGCCGTGGCCTTCCTGAAAGAGAGATGGACACCTCGCCATTGGCTGGCGAGCATGACGGGGTTGGCCGGTGCAGTGATCGTCAACTTCGATCCCACCGCCTGGAGCCTCGACTTCGGATGGGGAGAGGGGATGGCCGTCACGTCAGCCCTGGTCTTCGCTGCCGGTATCATCACATTGAAGTCAGTCCTCAACCGACACAGTGGCCCTCTGGTCACCGGGTATGGTCTGATGATCGGTGCTGTCGTGTTGACGCCCTTTCTCCCCGCCCTGCAAGGAACGGCTACCGACGTCTCGACACCGATCGTGGTCCTGGCGCTGCTGTGTGGTCGGGGTATCCTGCTCGGCCTTTCCTGGGTCACCTACAACGTGGCCATGCAACATATCGGTGCATCCCGCAGCTCCGTCCTGTTTCTGAGCATCGGCTTCCTATCGATCCTGCTGCAGGTTACTCTCGACGCGCTGGCACCCGGTTTGGGCCTGCAACTGCCCGCCCATTTGGACATGGCGATCGTGGGTGGTGCCGTCATCTGTGCAGGAATGTACTTTGTCTCGACCGCACCTGACCCCGTCCCTGAGGAAAACCATGACGACCCATCTCGGTCCTGACTGGATCTGTGAAACCCGTGAGGCAGCCTGGCAGGCGAGAGACTCGCAAGGGGAGATGGTCTTCGACGGTCACATGTGGATCTTCGGCGGTTGGTTTACGCCGCAGACGCCGAATCCGCGTGACGTGTGGAAATCCTCCGACGGCGTTGAGTGGGTCTGCGCCACTCCAGAGGCAGCGTGGGTCCACGGAGATCTGCCGGCGACGATGCCCTTCAAGGATCGCATGTGGCTCATGGGGGGGCGAAAACTGCCCGGCGCCGAAAACACGAACACAGTCTGGTCCTCGGCCGATGGCGCTGACTGGAAACTGGAATCTGCCGATCCCGGCTGGTGTGCGCGGGTGTCGCCGTCCTTCGCCGTCTTCCAGGACCGCATGTGGATCATGGGAGGGACGGAGAACTTCTACGAGGACAACGACACGACTCTGAAGAATGACGTGTGGTCCACAGCGGACGGCAGGAACTGGACGTGCGAAGTCGAACATGCCGCCTGGGACAAGCGAACCCACGCACAGGTCACCGTCTTCGACAACAAACTCTGGATCATGGGCGGTGGTGCCTGGCAGCCAGAGACGATCCCTCGCAATGACGTCTGGTGCTCGGCGGATGGTGTCACCTGGGAGCAGGTGACACATGCGGCGCCGTGGATGGCCCGCATGTGGCTCTCACTGGTCGTCTACAGAGACCACCTCTGGGTGCTGGGCGGCTGGAATCGGGAAGACGGGAACTTTGGCGACGTCTGGTATTCGAGCAACGGTGCGGATTGGACACAGATGACGGCAGACGTGATCTGGACGAAACGTCACGAACATTCTGCCTACGTTTTCGACGACAAGATCTGGGTCGCCGGGGGCCACGCCGAGCCGCTCAACAGCGAGGTCTGGTCACTCCACCTGCCCGCAGGTTGGTCCGGTTAGGTTTGGCAGATCGATCAGACGATCGATCTGGCCCAGATTGTTCAGGCCCACATTGCTAGACAGAGTGCGCGTTGATGGCCCGGTGGCGGTGGATGTCTTCCAGGCCATTACTGAGGGATCGTCGATACAGATCAAGGTCCAACCCATAAGCCACGGCACGGAAGCCGCGTTCCAACAGCTTTACACACTCCTCCACTGTGCCACCCAGCTGACCGGCGACTTTTCCCTCCCGTTCACACGCATCCAACACCGTATCGATGGCAGCGTGGTAGTCCGGGTGATCGAACTGACCCGGTATTCCCATGAAGTTCGTCAGGTCGAAGTGGCCGATCCATAATACGTCGACTCCGTCGATGGCAGCGATCTGACGGGCATTGGCGACGCCTGTGGGACTCTCGATCTGCAGGATGACCAGACCCTGTTCATTGGCCTGTTTCATGATGGGTGCCACATCGTCGGGCACATAGTCGTCGTGCGCGATGGAGAATCCCGCCCCGCGTTTTCCCTCAGGCGGATACTTACAGGCGTCGACGATCTGTTGAGCCTGAGCCACATCGTTGACCATGGGCACCATCAGACCCATGGCGCCGGCGTCCATGACACGAGCGGCGAAGTGATATTCGGCTGTCGGAATCCGTACGATCGGAACGATGTTGATGCCCGCATTGGCCGCCAGCAGACCGCGCACCGTCTGAATGGACCACGCCGTGTGTTCCATGTCGTAGATGATGAAATCGGCACCCGCCGTGGCCGCCAGCCGCGGCATCCCCGAACTCGAAAACTCCATGGCCATGGTGCCGACCGACGTGTCTCCGGCGGCGAGTCGTTTCTTGACCGGATTGTCTCTCATGAACTCAGCTTTCTTCGCCGGCTGTGGCTCGCCCGGCGCAGGCGGCGATTCGTTTCTTGAATGCGCTACTGTCCAACACGTTTCGATTCACGACATGGTCGGGCGCCTTACCCCGAGCGATGGCCAGGATTCCCGCAAAGGCACTTTCACCCATCATGCGGAAACTCTCGTCCGTCCACGATAGTGCATGAGGTGCGAGGATGACATTCTCGAGCCCCAGCAGCGGGTCGTCCAGGTCGACTGGTTCCCGTTCGAAGACATCGAGGGCGGCGCCGGCAATCTCGCCTTGCTGTAGGGCCCCCGTCAGCGCCTTCTGATCGACGATGGGACCGCGAGCCACATTGATCAGATGAGCCGAGGGTTTCATCTGTCGAAACTCAGTCTCGCCGATGAGATGGTGCGTCTGTGTCGTTAAGGCACAGCAGACGATGACGAAATCTGCACGACCGAGCATCGAGGGCAAATCGAGCAGCTGGGCACCGAGACCTTCTACACGATCTGGATCAGCATAGGGATCGGTGACGACGATGTTCATGTCGTGGGGCGCGATGAGGGCGAGGATCTCCTGGCCGATATTGCCCAACCCCACCAGACCCAGAGTCCGGCCTCGCAGACCGATGCCCATGTGTTGTGGTTTCTCTCCCCAGCGGCCGTCGCGGGTCAGTCTGTCCTTCAAAGGCAATCGATGAGCCTGGGCCAGCAGAAAAGCAAGCGCAGCGCTGGCGACGGGACGTCGTACGCCGTCGGGCGTGATAGTGAGGGCGACGCCTGCACGAGTACAGGCCTCGACGTCGACGGCGTCGAAACCGACGCCGATGCGGGCAACGACGGCGAGTTGATCTGCCCCCTCCAGCGACGCGGCACTCACCTTCGGTCCGAGCACGACCACGGCATCTGTGTCGGCAAGCTGTCCAGGACGAATCTCGTCGACGCCCTCGGTAAGAATGTGATAGTCCACACCGGGCACATCGAGGGCAGTGGCATCGATATCAGGAAACACGGGCTCCGTGCTGCCAGGCTTGAGGAAGTCGGCCGTAAAGGCGACGCGAAAACTCATCTCTTCTCCTTAACAGGCTGTTCTCTCGCATGTGGCTTCACCGTGACGTGCACGGTGGCGAGGCAGAACCCAGGGTTGATGGTGGTCGATGCAGGCTTGAGGCGCAGATAACACACGCCATCACCGAGATGCCGCGCAGATGCGGTGACGCGTTGCTTACCCACAGACGCCGTCATGGACCGGTCGTCGAGGTCCCAGTTCACGTCGATGTCATGCCAGACGTCTGATTCAGCTGCAGCACGGTCTCAGCTGGCGTCCACGACACGCCGCCATCACGTGACGCCCTGCTGGACACCTCCCAACTCGTCCCCGCCGCGTCAGGGCTGCAGTTGAGTCCCAGCAGAGAACCGTCGGGTCGTACGACGATTCGGACCCGTTCGTCGAGTCGGGCAAGGATCTGAGGTGGCGTTGGCATGAAATGCGGCTTTCAGAAGCGACCGATGGGCCTTCGATGAGAAGCCATGATGGCGCAGGCGGGCCATCGGAGCAAGGGGAGGGCTTCATCACGGCCCTCGCGTCTGTTATCTTTCGCAGCACCTGTTGACGACTCACGACGAA
>PVBE012500539.1_pt1 | contig 59318 bp, 33 predicted proteins | sample 1631181 | NCBI WGS metagenome assembly PVBE01 (sample SAMN08397723, study PRJNA350692) | Marine metagenome, whole genome shotgun sequencing project. | isolation source: water | place: Pacific Ocean | collected 2012-04
ACTTCGGCTCGCCTCAACTTCTGGATGATCTGCTCCGGCGTATGTCGCTTCTGACCCATCGGTATTGCCCCTTTCAGTTGGCCCAGGTACACCCAGATACTAACACTGAACCTGGACTCGCTTTAGGGGGTAAGGCCAGGTCGCCATCGATGTTGTCCCCCGGTCGAGGCGCATCCAGATCATCGATGGCGGCGACCAGGACGTGATTGAGGAGATCATCGAGTCCGACTAAGCCCAACCTCCCCGCGACGTGCCACTCCAGTTTGCCGGGCGCCATTGAGAACATCTTGATGTCCTTGATGCGAATTGAATGCTCCTGAGCGCAATTGAGCGAGGGCCCTGTCGCGCGTAGCGGTAGGTACAACTCGTTGCCGCGCGGGTCGAGGTGGAGGAGTGCCTGGCGTCGGCGGCGAAGATCTAGGAGCGAGCCGGCCGCGTGGAGGCGTCGAGGTGGAGGGAGCCGCGAGTTACGGCGAAGGCGTATTGGGAGATCGAACTTGATGGTTGGGCATGGGGCGCGCGTGACGATGAGGGTGGCGGCGATCGCGGGTGCGTGCGCCTGCCTATTGACGATCCCACGGCTGGGTGTGGCGGACAGCAGCGGCAGCCACCAGGTCACGGTCCAAGTAGTGCCGATCAGCGAGATTCGCCTCGATGGCGGGGATATTTCGCTGAGCATTAGCTCTGCCGAGGCTGGATCAGAGCCCGCCTCGGCCCTCGATGCCACGAGTTGCGATCTCGTCTGGGCCACCAATGAGGATGGCCGGAAGATCACCGTGGCCACGAGCCTCGCCTCGCCCACCGTCAGACTCGAGGTTGAAGCCCGGAACGTCTCGGGCGGCAGCTCCGCCGGGTCGGTGGAACTCCGTGGAGGCAGCCACGATCTGATTAGCAGTCTCACCAAGGGCTCCGGACGGTGCGACCTGAGCTACGTAGCAACCACCACGAGCGGCCAGACTGCCGCGGCTGAGACGCACGCGGTGACATACACGATTACCGACCAGTAGTCACGCACACCCCCCCCCGCACGGCAGTAACCTCCTCTGCTCTAGGCGTTTCGTCTTCTCGCTACATCGCCAAGCCGTTCCGCGATGCAGGCGCGCGTCGGCTGTCCGGTGAAACTGGCGGCCACACGCATTCACGCCGAAGCGGACCAACACCTGACGCAAGGGAGATCGTATCCATGCGCGCTTTCATCATCGCCGGGCTGATATTGATCGGGTCACTCGGGCCAGGGCTGACCCAAGACGCCGGGGACTGGGTGGAGATGTTCAATGGCGAGGACCTGACCGGCTGGGTCCCGATGAACTGCGCCCCCGGTACGTTCACTTCCCAGGACGACATGATCGTCTCAACGGGCATCCCCACCGGGCTTCTTCGCACGGATCGCCACTACGAGAACTTCGAGATCGAGTTGGAGTGGCGCCACATGAAGCCGGGCGGTAACGCGGGGCTATTCCTGTGGGGCGATCCCATCACCGCCCAGGGCACGCCCTTCGGGCGGGGCATTGAGGTGCAGATCCTCGACAACGGGTACAGCGCCGGCGGCAAGAACGAGTGGTACACCACTCATGGCGATATCTTCCCGGTCCATGGGGCCAGCATGACGGCGACCGGGCGAACATCCGACAACGGCGGTCGGAGCTTCCCGAGCGAAGACCGGTGCAAGGACTCGCCTGAATGGAACCACTACCGTGTCGTCGCCAACGACGGCGAGGTTCGCCTGAGCGTCAACGGCAAGGAGGTCGCCGTCGGCAAGGACTGTCGACCTCGCAAAGGCTTCCTCTGCCTGGAGTCCGAGGGCTCCGAGTGCCACTTCCGCAACGTCCGCATCCGCGAGCTGCCCTCGACCGACCCCGAGCCGGATGAGATCGCGCTGCTGGACGAGGGCTTCAGATCGCTCTATACGGGCGTCGACCTGGCCAACTGGAAGGCCGACGAGGGGCATGAGGGTCACTGGAAGCCAAGTGATTGGCGGTTGAGTTACGACGGCGAGTCCGAGGCCGCCGACAAGAATCTCTGGAGCGAGAAGGAGTACGGCGACTTCCAGCTTATCTGCGACTGGCGCTGGACGGGAGAGCCCACGCCGACGCAACGCCAGGTCATTCTTCCCGACGGCAGCGATGCCGTCGACGAGGACGGACAGCCGGTCACCGAGGAGGTCCCCGATGCCGGCGACAGCGGGATCTACCTCCGGGGCAACTCGAAGAGCCAGGTCAACATGTGGTGCTGGCCGGTGGGATCGGGCGAGGTCTCTGGCTATCGCAAGGACGCGGAAATGCCCGCCGAGGTCCGAGCGGGAGTTACGCCCACCGAACCGGCTGACAACCCCATCGGCAAGTGGAATCGCTTCCTGATCACCATGCGCGGCGACCGCCTCACGGTGGTGCTGAATGGCAAGACGGTGATCAAGGACGCGGAGCTGCCGGGTGTGCCGGAGACAGGCCCAATTGCCCTGCAACACCACGGCGATTCGATTCAGTTCGCCAATATCTTCATCCGCGAGCTGTCGGCCGAATAGCGTCGTCCAGGAGGCCCACGATGACCGCATTCTGCCTATCACTGGCACTCACGGCGAGTAGCGCGCTGGCTGATGTCGGTCGGCCTGAGTACTCGCGCGCCGATCTGCCCGAGCTGAAGAAGCTCGACCGAGCAGGCGTGTTTGCCGCGCTGGGATCGTTCGATGAGCGGGGGCTGACTGACGACGAGTTCGTCGCGGAGGCCCTGAATCTGCTCGACCCCGACAGCGTCCCAGGGCTCGCCGATGCCCAGCAGGCCAACGATTGGCGGGCGGCGCTCGACGCCGTTTACGAGGCCTGCCGCGCGGGGAGGGGGGTGCCGGTGCAAGCGCCGGCGAGCGCCTCGGCCCTCGCCACCGCCGACGAGGCGCTGGAGCATCGCTTCACCTTCTACGGTGAGAAGCACCAACTGCCCGCCGACATCGACTGGAATGTCAATCCGGGCACGGGCCACTGGGGTCATGACCTCAACCGCTTCACGTATATCTCGTCGCTGGTCCGCGCCTACGTGGGCACGGGCGATGAGCGCTACAGTCGCAAGACAGTGGAGCTGATCCTCGATTGGGCCGCCAAGTGCGAGCAGGAGAAGTGCTTCAACGGCACGCCCTACGTGTGGGGCTCGTACCTCAACAACGCCATCCACTCCCAGGCATGGTGCTCGCGCGTCTCGACGCTCGTGGCCGCCGATCAGATCACCCCGCTCGAGCTTCTGCGCGTACTGAAGTCGGTCCACGACCAACTCGCGTACCTTGAGATCGTCACCAACAAGCATGCGGGCAATTGGCCGACGATTGGCATGCAGGGCATGTTGACGTGCTTGGGCACGTTCCCGATCTTCAGAGATACCGATCGGTTTGCCGATTACTGCACGAGGGAGTTCTCCAAACAGGTTGCCGCGCAGGTCCTACCCGACGGCGTTCAGGACGAGTTGACGCCCCATTACCACCGCGTGGTGATCAGCAACCTGCTGAACGCGCTCCACTGGCTGCGCGTGTTGGACCGCGATCTTGATCCAGCCACGATGGCCACGCTGGGCAAGATGCTGCACTACACGCAACAGACGACCGTCCCCGACGGCAGCAAGCAGGCCGGCTTCAACGACTCGGATCCGGGCTCATCCGGGAGCTACGCCGGCCGGCTGGCCGACATGGGTCTGTCGGAGATGGTGACGCCTCCCGAGGAACTCGGCCCCGAGGTCTTCCCATACGCCGGCGTGGCCTTCCTGCGCCAGCGGCAGGACGTGGGCGATCTCTACCTGGCGTTTGACGGCGGCCCGTACGGGCGCAGTCACCAACACGAGGACAAGCTCGGGTTCTGGCTGTTCGCATACGGTCGCAATCTCATCGTCGACCCGGGCCGGCATCTTTACGATCACTCCGAGACGTCCTACTATCCCTACCTGAAAAGCACCACCGCGCACTCGACCATCCGCGTCGATGGCCAGGGCCAGCACAGTCGCGGCCGGCGCGACACGTGGATAGCGAAGGAGCCGATCGATCTGGGCTGGCAGGTGGCGGACGGAGAGATCCGAGCGTCCGGCACGTATGACCTTGGCTATGGGCCTGACAATGACATCAGCGTCGTCCACAGGCGCGAGGTCGTGTTCGTGGGCGAGCGTTTCTGGGTGGTGTTCGATGTGGTCGAGGGCGAAGGCGAGCACCACGTCGAGTCTCGCTTCCAGTTCGCGCCGGGGAATCTCACGATTGACGGGACAGGCGCGCGCACCGCTTTTGCCGACGCGAATCTGCTGCTATCGACCAAAGCCACGGCGGCTCTTGCGGATGTCCACATCGAGAAGGGTCAAGAGAATCCGCGCGGCGGGTGGTACTCCGACGGCTACAACCAAATCGAGCCCGCGCCGGCGCTCTCGATGTCGCTGCGGACGGAACTGCCGTGGCGCGCCGCGACGCTGCTCTTCCCATACGAGGGCACGGACGCCCCGGCCGTTGAGTTCAGCTTCGACGGGCGCCACGCGACGGTGAGCGCGACCGCGTTGGGAGTGGGGGAGACCGAGGTTGAGTGCTTGCTGCCGTGATCGACGCTCCCACAGAGCCGGGCGCCGGTGGAGGACACGGATGCTGATGATCGCATTGTCGATGGCGTGTGGTCTGAACGCGGAGACCCAAGGCCCGCGCTGGCGGATGGACGAGTTCATGATCTCGCTGTGGGGCGGACCCGGCAACGCGGAGCTGGCGCGGTGCCTCGCGGAGGACGCGCGCTTCAACACGGTGATGGCGGGCGTCGCCTTCACGCCGGCGGGCGGGCCGGAGCTACTCGACCTCGCCCACGAGCATGGGATGCGCGTGTTGATGAAGGTTGACCCGGAGACGGTCTCCGACGAGACCATCAGCCATCCAGCGCTTTGGGGCTACTACGTCTTCGATGAACCCGTCCAACAGAAGGTCACCTACGCGGACATCCTCCCGGCGGCCACTGCCCATCGGGCGGTCGACCGCAGTCATCCCGTCTACATCAACCTCAACAACGCCGACGATCCGGTCGCGTTCATCGAGACTATCCAGCCCGACCTGCCGAGCATCGACCGTTACCAGTGGTGGTATGGCCGTGAGGACTATTTCCCCCTTCTCCAGCGCTACCGCGAGCTGTCGCTGGAGCATGACATCCCGTTGGTCTGGTGGGTCGAGGCGAATGCAGACGAGAATCGGTCGAACTACCCCGAGGGCAACCAGCAGATGCTGAGGCAGAGCGTGTATACCGCGCTGGCGTACGGGGTGAAAGGCATCCAGTGGTTCGGCTGGGGCGAAGCTTGCAGTTGGGAGCCGAAGGGCGAGGGGCGGTGGGGTCTGAAGCCGGCGGGTGAGGATGTGGCGGCGATCAACGCGGAACTGCAGGTACTTGGGCCGACGCTGATGGGGCTGGAGTCGGTCGATGTCTTCCACACGCCGCCGCTTCCGACTGACGCGCTACTCGTGCCGGATGACCATTGGGTTCAGGCCACGGGCGGCGAGTTGGTGCTTGGGCTGTTCAAGGACGCCAAGCGACGCGACCACATCCTCGTGGCCAATCGCGACCACGAGTCCGCGCGAGAGGCGATTCTCGCGCTGAAGCGCGGGGGCAAGCGCGTTCGGCGTTTGGACCGGCACACCGGCGACTGGGTGCGCGTCGAGGACACCACGCCGCTTCGCATCAATCTCGGCGCCGGAGACGGCGAGTTGCTGCGCATCGGGCGCTAGTGAAGCCAGCTCGGCTGCTAGCGGCGTAACGGCCCCCCAGAAGGTCTCGCGGCCTCGCCCGTCGTAAGAGCGTATAGCCCCACACTTAAGGAGTACACGTCCCGACTTGGCAACCGAAGCTCTCACACCTGGCCCCGTCGTCCCCGATGACTTACCCGCTGAAACCGAGAACGTCCAGGCCGCCGGCCTGGCTCGTTGCGGAATCACGACCCGCGCGGTTGTCATCGCGCTGGTCTTCACGTGGCTGGCGGGATACTGGGTCCGCCAATCCGAGATCGTCGCGCTGGCATGCCAGGGAACTGAAGCCGTGCCCTCCATCCCTGGCGTGGGCGCCCTGATACTGATCCTCATAGGCAATGCATTCGCGCGCCGCACCCGCCTCGCGCGGCCCCTGCAAATGCCGGAGATCATCACTATCTTCCTGTCTGTGACCGTGGCCACCACGATGCTCGGCTGCGGAATCGGCCGATTCCTGCTGGCCTGTCTGAGCGCACCGTTCTACTACAGCACCCCCGCTGCCCCGCTGGAGAAGCTCGCCACTTTCATCCCGCCCTGGATGTCGCCCGCGGACCCACTGGTGCATCGCTGGCTGTATGAGGGCACTCCCACGGGTGGCGTGCCGTGGGGGGCGTGGCAGTGGCCGATCGTGGCCTGGACGGGCTTCTTCGTCATGTTCGGCGGCATGCTGCTGTCGCTCATGGCGTTGTTCAGCAAGCGTTGGGGAGACCAAGAACGCCTCGTGTTCCCCTTGGTGCGCCTGCCGCTCCAGATGATCGATCCCGAGTATTCGAAGGTGCCGTTCTTCAAGTCGAAGGCCGCCTGGATCGGCATCGGGCTGGCACTGGCTCTGAATGCCATCAACATGGTGCGCGGCGTGTTCATGGGGGGGCCGAACGGCGGGCTCCACGTGGACCTGGGCGCCTCGCTGGTCGGCGCTCCGTGGAGCGCCATGCGTCCCCTCAACGTGCATCTACGCCCGGAGCTTATCGGCCTGGGCTACCTGATATCCACCGAACTGTCGTTCTCGATCTGGTTCTTCCACGCGCTCTCCAAGTTGCAGGCTCTGATGATCAGCGGAGTCATGGGGCTAAGGCTGCCGGGCGCTCCCTTCGCTCAAGAGCAGGGCATCGGCGCGTACGCCGTCCTCGGAGCGATCCTGTTCTGGAAGGGACGCGGCCCGATTCTCGATGGCGTCCACGCTCTCTTGCACGGCGCGAAGGCCGCCCGCTCTCCCGATGCGGCGGCGTGCCGCTGGCCGGCACTCGGGGCAGTGCTGGGATTCATCGGCGCGGTGGTTTTCTGCCGGGCCGCAGGGATGTCTCTGTGGCTGACGCTCGTCTACCTCGGCCTGCTCACGAGCGTGTCGGTCGTCTACGCTCGCCTGCGCGCGGAGGCGGGGGTGCCGCTGGTGTGGGCCTTCCCCTACGGGCAGGCACATCGGGCGGTGAAGTACTGCCTGGGCTCGGCGGCCTACGTGGGCGCCGGCCCGGACTATCGCTCCGCGACCATCTTCAACCTCTTCATCTTCATGTCCAGGGGGTACTTCCCGACGGTGTCCGGATACGGCATCGAGGGGATCACGCTGGGCGAGAAGGGGGGCATCCGCAGGAACTCGGTGCTCTGGTTGCTGCTGGGCGCCATCGGCGTCGGCGCCGTCTGCTCGTTCTACTTCCACCTGATCCCCTATTACGGGAGCGGCGCGATCGGGCTGCGTGGGGGGATATGGGGCTCGGGCGAAGCCCAAGCCCAGTACGCCGCCCTGTGGACGCATACGCAGATGCCGGTCGGGCCGGATCAGCCGCGCATCATCGCGACTCTCTCGGGTGGCGCCGTGCTGACGTTGCTGACCATGCTCCGCGCCAAGTTCTTCGGCTCGCCTCTGCATCCGATGGGATACGCCATGGCTTGCGCGTATGGCGAGTTGCTCTGGGGGCCGTTCTTCTTCGTATGGGCGATCAAGTCGATCGTGCTGCGCTATGGCGGGCACAAAGCCTATCTCAGCGCGCTTCCCGGATTTCTGGGGTTCGCGTTGGGTCACTTCGTGGTCGCCGGGGCGATCTGGGGGTCGCTGGGTGCGGCTCTGGGAGGCCCGTTCCTGCGATATGGCGTGTGGTTTGGGTAGGGCGTCAGCGGCTGTCCTGCGGGGGCGACCAGGTCTCGTCACGTGTTAACACGATGGCGTCCGGGCACTCGAACCCCGTTCCCGCGTCGTGGACCCGGACAATCACAGCGGCCGCGCACAGCGCGAGGATCAGCGTCGCCATGGTCATCAGTCGGTTGCGCAAGTCCTTGTGGTCCCTTTCGTTCCGGCGCGCTGGGCCGATTTGCTAGGCGCGGGGATTCGGTTTCGGCCCGAATCCCGGGATGAACATCGGGGTCTGCCTATGGTATTCGACGTACTCATCGCCCAGACGCTTGGTAAGTTCAGGCTCCTCGATCTGCTTCAACTCCCACACGTTAACCAGCACGTACAGTGGCGTGAAGAAGAATACGAGCGACACGGAGTTGACTCCGAATCCCAGGCCGAACAGGAACACGAATACTCCCGTGAGCATCGGGTTCCTCGCGTGCCGGTAGGGCCCTGTCGTCACCAGTTTCGGGGGCGGATTGAAGGGGACCGGCGTTCCCTTCACTCTCAGGAAGTGAAACGCAGACCAAGCGATGACCGCGCTCCCTAACGCCATCACAGGGATTGACACTGGCAGTCTCACGCTCTCTGGCAGCAGATGGGGCAGATGCAGCAGCCCGTCAACGAGGATCGCGGCGCACGCAAACAGCGCTGTGAACACTCCGAAGACCGCCGCTCCGATCGGCGTGAGAAGCGTCCGAGTCTTCTTGGCTCCCGTTGCTGCTCGATGGACGAGGTCGATCCAACGTTCGCGGAGTCCCATGTCTCCTCAAGCCTTCCCTTGCTACCAAAGCCCGACGCCTGTCAGAGCCCCCGCCGACTACTCGCTGATTGCGCCGGTCACGGCCTGGCAGGTCTCGCGGTTGCCATCCGCCTCGATGAAGACCACGTAAGGCCGCCCGGCCTCTCCCGCCACGAATGGCCAGGCGATGGTCTGCTCCTTGCCAGGCGCGAGGTCGAGTTGCTTGGCGGTCTCCGTCGAGGTAGCATCCTCAGCGTAGGCGGCGAAGTCAATCCTGGCCGGTCCGAGCCCAGCGTTCCGCACCACCACGGACACAGCAAACCCCTCGCCCGAGGTCACGGAAGCGGGCCCCGTCGCATCCACGGTAACGATCCGCTGCAAGTCGATCTCGCGGACGTGATCGGTGCCGCTGATTGGCGAGATTGGGATCACGACATCGCCAAGCACCAGCTCGTAATCTTGTCCGCCATCGAGAGTGAACTCGGGAACGCGGCCCAGTTGATCCGTCCTTGCGGCGAAGACGCGCTCCCCTGTCTCCGTCCATCTCACTGTGACGCGACCCCGCCAGGGCCCGTCCCCATCGCTGATCGCCAGTTCCATTCGCGCCGGCTGGCTGATCGCGATCATCGCGCGCATGAGCCGGAGGCCGCATATCGTGACTGGCTCGGCGCCATACGGCCTGCCGCATCCGGGCACGCCGTTATGCCCGATGCCAAAGCCCGCGACGCAACCGGGCATCCGCCCTTGGCTGAATGAGTAAAACTGGTTGATGCTGTCTTCGCCCAGGTCGCAGACCCACGAGATGCCGAACGGATTGTGTCCCACCGCCCACTGAACCTGAGCGCGCGCGAGACGCTCCAACTCAGCATCCCCCAGCGCCTGAGCGATGCGGTGAAGGGCGAAGGCCGTGTCCGGTAGCTGAAGCGTTCCCGCGGTTGGGACGAGATACCGCGTGACTTCGTCGTCGGCTGATCTCTCGAGGGGGACGCCGACGTGGTCCTCTCCGAACTCCCCGGCGGGGACCTCCAGGTGAGGCACGGTGAAGGGCTCCCAGTTCCGGCGCGTCGGCTTCATCCACCACTCGGCCGAGCGCGCCAGCGTCGCGCGCCAACGGTAGTAGTCATCATCATCGGGCAGTTCGAGCATCAGGTCGGCTAGGTACTCCTCGGGGAGGTCGCGGTCGGGGAGCGTGCGGAGCCATGAGAAGATCTCGCCACCCATCGGCTCATCGCCGCCGGGGTAGAACGCCTTGCGCTGGTAGCCCATGATCGTGTCGGCGCAGAGACGGGCAAACTCAAGGTAAGCGGAGTTGCCCGTAGCCAAATGCAACTGCAGCGATCCCTGCCCCCACTTGGCGATGTGGTAGCCGTGTCTGTGGACGTGGATGGGTTCCTCGCGCCACTGTTTCCGGCCGGTCTCGGGATCAAACCAAGCTGCCCACCGGTCCTCCGCAACCGCCATCGCGGCGTCGGCGACCTCGGGGAGCGTGTCCCCGAAACCGCGAGCGAACAGCCCGGCCGAGGCGCACGCCTGTCCGACGCCGTCGACGTCTTCGGGCCGGACCATGATGTGACGGTCGTCGGGGGTGCCGACCAGGCAGTCCGACCAGTAGTTGCCCCGCCGGTAGTCGGGCCAGTCCTCGATCTTCGGGTAGAGTTCGCCCGTATCGGGATGCTGGATCTTCGCGAGGTGCTGCATGGCCCACGCGGCGGAATCGAACAGGTCGTCGCGGCCGTCGCCATCGCGGTCTCGGCGCCAGCCAGACGCTCTGGCCCTCAGGGCCTGGTACGCGACCTCGTAGGTGTATCGGTAGTAAGTGCGCACGTCTCCGGCGTCATGCCAACCGCCCACCACGTCCACGTGGCGGCGGCTCCGCTCGTTGCGGTCCTCGGGATCGCCCTCGTAGTCGACCAACGTGCCGTCGTCGAGGTGACAGGCCTCGTGCAGATCGGTCTTGCATCCGCAGCGCATGTTGAAGACCCAGTCGCTGAGCAACTCGATGCCCGGCGAGTAGGCATCGTCGCCGATGGCGAACGTGGGGGACTTGAGGTCCCCAACGCGGACCTCGTAGCGGCCCGGGGTGGTGAGTGGGGTGAAATCCGCCACCTTGTAACGACCGATGGGGCTCTCGACGATGGCCAGGTCGCCCCGGAACGCCTCCCGCCCGGTCTTTCCGAGATTCACGGTGAAGGTATCCGCGTCGGTCGCGCCGTTTACCACCGCGAGCTTCTCATGGAATCGGCGGAAACCAAGCTGGCTGCAGATGACCACCGTGGGGTCGGCGTCCCAACCGCGCGCCTTGCGGAGCGGCTCATCCGTCAGCGTGAAGTCGTCGAGCCAGACTTGCATCTCAGGCGCTTCGTCGGGCTGCCGGCCGACGTTGATCGATGCGATCCCAAGCCATCGATACGTCTCGCGCTCGGCGGGATCGACGTGCCCCAGAATGACCTGGTGCTCGCGCCAGTCGCCTGCGTCCAGGGGCGTGTTGTTGATATGGTTCTCAACGCCCTCGCCCCAGATGAGGGCCTGGTTGCTGAACACGACGTGCAAATGCCCGTGGCGAGTGCCGTCGATCTTCCCCCAGAAGCGCAGCCGCGTGTACTGGGTCAGATCGAGATCCTCGGGCAGCTCAAACCAGACGGTGGGCACCTGCGGCGAGTTCGGGACGCCCGTGCCCGCGATGTCGCCGAGGTCTTTGGGCCATGTCATGCGCAGCGCCTGGGGCGTGTCGCGCGTTACGTCTGAATCGACGGCGACGCCGATGTGAGGCGCCTGGCTTGTGTCCCACCGGTCGGCTTGCTCCAACACGCCATCAAGGCTCCGTTCGGCGCCGATGGATGCCGACGTGGGAACGAGCGCCGCCGTCAGGAGAAGCCCAGTCACGAGCGCGATTCGCGGGCTGTTCATTGAGTGCTCATCGCTCCGATATAGTCTGTCGCGTTACGGGTTCGCGAATTCGGTCGCGAATCGGGTTGGGATGAGGATCGCATCATCGTTCCTCACCAGGGCCAGAGGAATCGCGTGCGTTCATGAACCGGACTCGTCTACGGGAGGCTGGGGGGCCACTTTCGGCCAAATGTGGCGCGCCACGCGGGCGTACAGACTCCCCAAGTACCTTATGTCGGAGTTCTCGAAACACTCTCTCGCGGCTTGCGCCAGGGCCAGCCCTCCCGCCATGTCTGGCGGCAGGCTATCCGCGAGGTCCGGCAGGTTTGCTGCTCTGACTACCCAATCACGATTCAGCGCGCCCGCGAAGTCCGTGGAGAAGCCCAGCAGGGAATCTAGGAGGTGCTTTCGGAGCGTAGGCTGCGAGTCGAACGTGTGGAAACACATGCGGAAGAGCTCGGTCACGCCCGTGCTGTCTGCGTCGAACCGCGGGTGTCCTGCAGCTTCGAGCAACTCGTCCCGCCACTGGGGTTCCCCGGTCAGTCCCACCGCGGTCAGGTAGCTCTGGATCGAGTCGTGAAAGAACCTGACCGTGTGGGGATTGTCGGCGTCGGCCCGGTTTGTCTCTGCGGGAACGACCAGATCGGCTCCCATGAGGTCGCGCAGAACGGCTCTTCTTTCGTGCGTCGCGTTGGCGAACCGGAGGCGCCGGTCGCCTGTTGCCCAGTAAGTGTCCCGGCAGAGCTGCACGGCGGAATCCGCACTGAGTGCCCTCTCACTCAGGATCTGGTTGATGGACGCGGAGTAGACATCCCTGATCGATCGCATGCCCTGTCCGTCCGCCAGAATTGCCAGCCGGATGAGTATCGGCAGATACGTGCCATCCTCGTCCCGGCACGCATCCTTGACTTCGGGGCTCAGGACTCCCGCCGAGTCCGTGTAGCCCTGAACGAAATCATCCAGCGTGTCATCGGACAGCCGTTCCGGCTCCACCACGACCCACGCCGACGCGGCTTGCTCGACGGCCCGAAGGTGAGCATCGCTAGGCCGCGTGGACAGGAGCATTGACGCGCTTATATCGTACGCAGCAACGTGTTGGCGGAGAGTGTTGGCCGTTACGGTTGATTCGGACAATCCGTCCAGGACGAAGAAGAACGCTCCGGACTTGGCGAGGGAGCGCAGAAGCTCGCTAGAGAAGCCGTCTCGTCCTAACGACTCCGCCGCGCGGTCGAATAGGGTATCCCCATCTCCGTCACAGAACACGGGGATGGGGCGCCGCGGATCGGCGCTGAACTCCACCACAGCCAACCTCACGACCTCTCTCAGTAACGCGCTCTTACCCCGGCCTCCGGGCGCCTCGATGATGAGGTTCGTCCGTTCGTCTGCCTCTCGGGCGGATACGGCCTTGCACAGTTGATCGGCAGGGGAGTCTGCATCGGGCGCCATCTCCGTGTTGTGCGCGTCGCCAACTGTGAACGGAAGCGGGATGTAGGTTTCTCCGTTGGCCTTCTCTCGCTCCCTCTCGAGCCGATCGAGCAACCTCGTCACGTACCCCGCGAATAGCCTCCTTCGGACTCCGGGAATCGTGGCAGCCACGCGCGCACAGTACCGGAAGGGCTCGAGGGACTCAAGCTCTCGGAACATCCTGGGCGACAGCAGCCCGGTGACTGCTCCCAGGAGGAACGAGGCTACGAGCAAGCCTACGAGGACAGTGGGGTCCAGGAGGTCTTTCCCCACCCAGGGCGACGCCATGGATGCTGTGGAAGCAACGTAGACACCCACGCGCGCGATGGTCTGCGGGCCGCCGGGGAAGCACTTGCCAACCCACACGAGAGCGCAAATGAAAACGAATGCCAGCACGGAGCGGAACCAGTGGCGGTCGAGCAACGGGATGGGCTCACGGAAGACCACATTATCCCATGTCCAGGTGACGGCGGTTCCGAGTGAGTCGGAAAGGGTGGCCTCCACCGTGCACTGGCTCCCGTAGTTATTGTAGGGCTCGCGATCCTGTTCGGACGCAGCCGCAGCCCGGCCGACCTCGTACTCATCCACATCCGCCGTCAATGGCTGTGTCACCCACTTGCGCTGGTAGTGCCCAGCCTTGTCGGTCAGCACAACCTGAATTGTCGCCTGGTCACCCAGTCGGCCGGGCAGAGACTCCATGCCAAACGTCAGGCGGACTGGGTCGCTATGCGGATCAAAGGCCAACGGGCCGTCCGGCCCCGGGTCGGCGACGAGATTGCTGCCCCCAAGCTTGAGGTCCGGCGCGGGGGGCGTGGCTTTCATGTCGATGAAGAACAGGTCGTCCTCTCGGTCATTCACATATTCCGAGTAACCAAGAGCGTGACGCCCGTCGCCAAAGGGGACTATCGTGGGCACATCGGGTTCGCGACCGAGCAGAGGCCGGTCTGAATTCACCACCTCTGCCTGCTCGCGGTCCCACACGGAGACACCACGCAGCAGGGAACCTGACCCCGAGTTGATCAGCCAGAGGCGAACGTCGCGATCTGGTACGAGCGGCGGCCGAAGGCCCACAGCTCTATCCCGTCTGGATAGTAGAATGCCGCTCGGGTCCGTTTCAGTCTCAATTAGGAATACCGCGCCTCCTTCAACAGCAATAAACGAATGATCGTCTGCAGACAGAAACATCCTATTGTGAAGGTCATATGGACCAAATGGTGGATAGAAATGTCTGATGTGTATCGGCAGACTATCAGGGCCTCCGAACGCTGTTTCATCTTCATCCGAATGAACATAGACAGTAGCGTTCCCGCCTCCACCATCCCGACTGACCTTCGCCAAGTATCTGTTCTCATCGAGAATGTAGAAATCGATGATGTCCAGTTCCCTCAGCGAACGGATGAGTTCGACGGACTCGTTCATTCCGTTGAGCCGGAAGACACCACGTCGATTCCCGTGGCTTCCGTATCCAATTGCCGTCGCGGGTCCGACTGGACGGACGTGCGTTGGCTCAAACCCCTCAAACCTGGCCGGAGAGAATGGGATCCCGGCGTGGTGACTGTCTACGGCGGCGTCTGGGTCGATATAATAGATGGGGTTCCCTGGCGATGTCAGCCAGAACCCCGAGCCATCGGGCCCAGGTAGGATCTTTGGAAACGATGTCTCCGCCCCGACGCTCGACGCGACCGGGACTGGCACTACGCCCGCCCGCCTGTCAACGACATGGCAGCAGAGGACACCACCATCGTCAAGACTTGCTGTTACCAACACCGAGCCAACCGACTGTACATCCGCATTCAGAAGGAGGTCCTCCGTACAGACGGGCTCCACGACAGTCATGTCAGCCGTGAGAAAGTAGAAGTCGTTGGCCCCCCAAAACTCCATGCCGCCAGACCCCAAATACGAATAACCATGAAACCAGACGCCCTCGGCTGTCTGGTGTGTGCGGACCCTATCGTACCTGTCCGAGAGCAGTTCGGGCTCATCCAAGAGCGGAGACTGCGGTGACGGGCTGTCCGCCGCGAGTCCAATCCGGAATACTCTCGCCGGCTGATTCACTTTCCCCCCTCATAGTCGGCTTCGAGGATTACGAGCGCACGTTGGCCACTCGCAACGGAGGCGACCCTGGCCCCGGGCGCTACATTGGGCAAGAGCGGCGTTTCGTTGGCGAAATCCCCTGATGAATCGACCAGCCAGATGCCCTTCTCATTGGGCTTCCATGCCCACGCGTGCTCTCCGTCGCCAACCGCGGCGGCCTTCCAGGGCCCTTCCTTGATCTTCGTGACGAGCCAGCCCGACTGAGAGAACGCCGCCTCCGCTTCAGTACTTGGCGACCGCACGCAAGATGATAGGGTCGCCGCGGACAGAAGGCACAGAATCACCGCGGGCCAGGTGCGTCGTCGCGCGTCTCTGACTCTCGGTAGGGCGTGGTCAGGCGTGCTCAATTCCAGATCTCCCTCTCCGAGCGGCTCAACCCTCGGCGCTCGGCCTCATCATCGCCCCACGAGCGCCTGCCCATGGGTGCCCCGGGCGGATCGCATGGTCCGCTGCCATGCCGCCACCTTGGTCGCGTCGGCGCGCCATTCCTGCAACCGGCGCGGCAGCAGGATGTGCCGCATCCCCGCGCGAAGGGCTGTCAGCGATACGGTCGCTCGACTGAGACACATCGGGCGCCCGCGCGTGAGGTGCATTCGTGGACAGGATCAAGCCGTGGGCCGCGGCTGCAATCGTTGGCGTTGCCATCGGCGCGTTGAATCTGGCGCACTATGCGGCCACCTTCGGGATTGATGGTGGTCCGTTCGGCATCTTCCCGGGAGGGCTATCGGTCGGGGTAGCGCTGTCGATCATGGGGGAGAGGCTCTCGCCGTCGATCGTCGCGATGATGATCCTGGCGCTGGGCATAGTCGCCGGGTCGGCCTTGGCGGCGTGGCGCTCCGGCGAGTTGGCGGTGGCGAGGTCCTGGTCCATCGCTCTGCCCAAGCGTAAGGCGCTCCAGGCTGCGGCCGGCGGCGTGTTGATGGGGATCGGAATCTCGATGGCTCAGGGGTGCCTGGTCAGGCACACCCTCAGCGGCGCGCCGGCGTTGATCCCCGGGAGCTTCCTCGTCCTGCTTGGCATCGGCATTGGGATCTGGGCCGGCGTGTTCGTCATGATGAGGACATCGCGATGACCCTCACGTGCGTCTTTGCAATCGGCCTGGCGATCGGCGTGTTCGCGCAGCGCTACGGGTTCTGCGTCTTCGGCGCGTTCGTGGAGCTGTTCGCGATGCGAAGGTGGGAGAAGGCTGTGGGCGTTCTTGCCGCCATGGCCGTCTTCCCGCTCGTCCATCTCATCGGGCCCGCCCACGACGTCGTGCCGGTTGACGTATTCGTCTTCGTGGGCGGCGTCCTTCAAGGCGTCGGTTACTTTCTCGCATCCGGCTGCACGCTCAGCTTGCTTGTCCGGATCGGCGAGGGCAGCAAGCCGCAATTCGTGGCACTGGTCGGTTGCGTGGCCGGTATCCTGCTGCATCAGGTCATCATTCGGTGAGTCCGCCAGACGTCAGTAGAGACCCTCGCTCTTCATCACCTCAAGCATGGGCCGGGGCTCATCCAGGGGGAAGGCGACCTTCTCGTGCCCGCGACGCTCGGACTCGTAGAAGCCCGCGATGACCTCAATAGCAGCGCGCCCGTCCTCGCCTGCGCAGCGGGGATCGCCGCCGTCTTTCACGCAGCGGACGAGGTCTTGCGCCGCGTTCAGAATGGGCGTCCCCTCCCAGGCCGGTTCGGGTAGCGTGTCATCGCTCAGAGACGCCCACCAGTCCTCCCCGACGTCCTCGATTGGGACCGCCTTCTCGACCGTTTGCCCGCTGCCGAGCGTCACGAGGCCTCGCTCGAAGTGCAGTTCGAGTTTGAACAGCGAGTGCTCGGTCAGTTCATCTACGATGGCGACGCCCTGAACGCCGGAGTCGAATTGGATGATCCCGAGGGCGGTGTCCTCCGTGCGGATGTCGTGGCGATGGCGGCGCTCGGCCGTGCCCAGAACCCACTGCACCCCACCGGCGAAGAAGCGCATGATGTCATACATGTGCACGGCGTCGTGCAGCATGGGGCCTTCGTGGTCGGCTTCCCACTCGGGCAGGGGCTTGCAGCCCTGGCAGTAGCCGACGAGATGCAGCAATCGGCCCCATCGGCCGGCGGCCGCGTCGCGCCGGACGGCCTCGAAGATGCCCGACCAGCGGCGGGAGCAGTTCACCAGTAGATGACACCCATGCTGTCGGCAGGCCGCGATCATGTCGTCACACTCGCCGAGGGAGAGCCCCATGGGCTTCTCACAGAAGATGCCCTTCACGCCGGCTTCGGCGGCGGCGATGACCTGATCGCGGTGCAGTCCCGGCGGCGTGGCGATGGCCACGATGTCCAGGCGCTCGCGCGCGAGCATCTCCTGGCAATCGTGGTAGAGGGCGGGCACGTCCCAACGCTTGCCGAAACGCTCGAGACGTTCCTTGCCTCGATTGCAGCCGGCGACGAGGTCGCACTCGGGGAGCGCGCTGAATGCCCCGGCGATGCTGACGGGATGCTCATCGGAGCCATCCTCGAACTCGCTGCCGATACGTCCGGTCCCGATCAGGCCCACGCGATATCGTGACATTCCCTCTCACCTCCGGGTTTGTAGCTTCAGGATGCGCTCCGCAATCCGCGCGCGCCACTTCTCGCCTCGCGTCACATCGCCCACGTCCGCGGTGATATCCGCGATGGCCTCGTCGACCAGCTCCGCCGCGGCCCGCTCGGCCTTCGGGCCCTTGTCTTGGCTAGCTGCCAGCAGGGCTTGGACGTAGCGGTAATCGTCGAGCCCCTCGCGATAGAACTCGTATCGCCGGGAGTGCACGACTTCGGACTTGTCGCGATGCTTAAAGACGAGGTTGTAGGCAAGGCTGCGCTTGGACTCGCCCCACGCGCTGTCGCCCTGCGCGCAGTAGGTCCATATACCCGTGCCACTGATGCCGTACTTGATGTTCTCCCACGCGTAGACCCGGTAGTAGTCGTACAGGTTCTTGTCCAGCCCGGCCATGGACTGGCACCGGTACGTCCAGAGCGGCCTGCGGTTGACGCCCATCCACTCGCGCAGGGCGGGTGATGGCTTGAGCGAGTCCAGGCAGGGCTGGAGGACATCAAAAGCCTGGAAGAAGCGAGCGGCCATCGCCGTATCGTTGATGACCTGGCTCGCGTTGCAGCTCAGGATGATCTGCCTGTCGATGTCCTTGATCATCTCGGCGAAGGGGATCTCATAGGTGAGCAGGACGGATTCGCTCGACTCGTCGGCCAGCACGAACATCCAGTCGCCTTCGGCGATGCCCAGCGACTCCATGAGGTCCTTGAAGCGCCCCAGCCACTGCGCCAGGACGCCCTTCCACTGGCTCGACAGGAAGACCACCGAATCGTCTTCGAGCAAGCGTTCCGGGGCTCCCGTGAGGGCGAAGACCCACCTCAGCCGGTCGTCGCCGGGGGCCGCGTCCCAGGCCTCCTGGATGGGTTCGATTCGGTTCACCAGCGTGGTGGCATCGAAGGTGGTGATGCTGAGAGCCTCGTCGACCTCGACAGGCCACGGGAGTTCGTGCGGGTAGACGTAGACCATGTTCGTCCCGTACATTTTCATGTGTCGGACGCCGTCGTCAGGCACCTCAGCGCCGATCTCGGAGTTGTGGTACTCCACGTACGCGTTGTTGGGGAGCAAGTCGTACGATGGCAGCTCAAACGCCCAGACGGTCAGCTCCACCGGCACGGTTTGGCTCGCCCCGCTAGCGAGGTCGCGGAATTCGAGGCTCAGTGAATGGCGGCCCGCGTTGAGGTTGTGCCAACGAGTATCGAAGGTCAGCCACAGCTCGCGGCTCTCGCCTTGCGGGATCGCCAGCGGGCCTTCCACGGGCACGAGAACGTCAGCGTACTCCTCGCCGTCGGCGGGCGTGACGAACTCCGACCAGCGGAGTTGAACCGCGTCTGTCAGGTCCGCCTCGTCAGACTCCACTTGCACGTCAAGTTCGGCGTCCCCGTCGCAAGCCGTGACCATCCAGCTCGCGTCCCGGAACTCATTCCGAGCCATCTCGACGTCGATGCGCTCCAGTGGCGGGCTAGAGAAGCTGGGAAGCGCGTTGCGGCGCGCGTAGGTGTAGCGCGGACGCTGCCAGAGATGGAACCCCGTCTTGTCGGCGAGCGCGAATTCACCAAGCTGGCGGGCGGTCGCGTCGAGCGTGTCCCGGTTCTGGTTGAACTCGCCCTGCCATCCCTCGACCTCGGCGAGGTCCGAGCGCGTCTGCACGTCAGTCACCGCCTTAGCCAGCTCCGGGATGCGTTGACGAAGCGCGGGCGCTCTATCGGCGGGCACGCCGTCCCAATCGACCTTCGCGTCCAAGCCCTGAATCTGTTGCAGCAGAGCGTCCGCGTCCGCCGTCAGCTTCTCGGCGGGCGAGCCCTCGGCCGGCTCGTAGACGGCCTGGATCGCGTCGATCCGGTAGATGGCTTCGGTCTCGTTGGCGGGGAACACGAACATCAGTCCCTGCACGGACGAGGGGTCGTTCATGGAACGCCTGAAGAGCGAGGTGGGCAGACCGCAGACCATCGTCGAGCCACCGGGGATGACGAAACCGTCGCCCTCGAGGTTGCGTCCGCCATCATTGTACGGCTTGCTGGACAGCGTGATGCGGACCGTGGCCAGGCCTTCGGTCACGTTGCGGACGATGGTGGTCAGCCGCGAGTGCCGCGTGAGGTCGATCGGGGTGGTGAAGTACCTGTCAATGAGGAAGACGTATGGCCACTTGTTCCCGTGCGACGAGAATCGCTCGACGCGGACCTCCAGACTGTGCTCCCCCGACGCCGCGTCCTCATCGCTCAGCGAGATCGAGACCCCGTCGTTCGCTATCATCCGGTCGAGCACGCCGGGGTCCTCGAAATCGGCGATCATCAACGTCTCGGGGGCATCACGGGCGCCCATAGCCATGCCTCCTCCACAGGCCACGCATGCAACGAATGTCAGGACTCGCAGTTTCATGAGCGCTCCCCTGGTGATGTCTAATGCGAGTGCATCCAGTAGTCGCGGCGCGCCAGCGGCAGGTCCACGCGCGCGCCGCCCTGGCGATGAGATTCGATGATCCCGAAGGCGATCTCGGCGGTGTTGACCGCCCGGCGGATTCCCTGGCGCGTCTCGCCGTCGGTGTCCAGGGCCTGTACCAGGTCCTGGATCAACCGCACCGTGGGACTGGTCCGCTCGTACGGTGGGAACGGCGCCGATTTGTACTCGAAATGTCGCCCGCCGTCGACCGGCTGGCGGCGGCGCAGGGCGAACTCCACCCCGTTGTTCATGATGTCCACCGCCCCCTCGGAGCCGACCGCCGCGAACTCCGCCCACATGCCGGTGCTCAGCAGATGACACATCACCCCGTTGCTGAATCGCACCTGCCCGATCCCCGAGAGGTCCTCATCCCACCGCTCGGGCTCTGGGTCGAAGTCAGAGTTGGTCACCGTGCCCTGGATCCAGTGGAGATCCGGGTCGCCGGCCAGGTACAGCATCAGGTCGAAGAAATGGCTAGCCGAGTGCAGCATGCCACCGACGCTGTAGGTGATGACCGTCTGGAGTTGTCCCAACTCGCCGCGCTCGATCATGTCGCGCAGCGTCTCCATGCCCACCGCCCAGCGCCTGAGGGTGCCGGTGTTGAACTTGATGCCCCGGCTCTCAACCGCGGCGACCATTCTGTCAGCCTCGGCCAGCGAGCAGCAGAGGGCCTTCTCGCAGTAGATCGCCCGCGCCCCGTGCTCGGCGGCGAACAGCACCGCCTCGCAGTGGTGCGTTGCCGGCGTGGCGATGCTGACGATGTCGGGCTTCTCGCGCTCGATCATCTCTTGGTAGTCCTGGTACCCGCCGGCGACGCCATAGCGCTGCTGCAGGTTCTCGACCTTCGCCGGATCGAGATCGGCGAAGGCCGCCAACTCGATCTCGGGCACGGCGGCATAGCCCGCGGCATGAGAGTAGGGCACCCCGCACGCGTCGTAATCCACCGTCTCGTCGTCAATGGTCCCCGCCATGCGACCCGCGCCTACGATGACCGCCTTGTACTTCGCCACTTGTCGTTGCCTCCGTGTTTCGATGCGCGGCCGCTAAGGAAGCCGTCGCTCCGTTCGGGACTGTCCAAGCGGCTGCGCAGGACTGTCCCCTGTTTGGTGTGGCTTTCCCAACAGCCCCGTGCTCCACGGCTTCCGCCGCCCGCGATAGCTCATCGGCGTTCCGGCCTCATCAGACAGTCGCGACCCCACACAATGCCATGGCAGAACACAACATGGCCTCGGCGCTCCTCATCTGAGAGGGTTGCCGAGGCCATTCGTCGTCAAGACCCGATTACCTGTTGAGCGGGCGGGCTACTCGGTACGCCAGCTCTTCCCGTCGAAGATCAGCGTGTACAGCTTGTCCGACTTGATCCCAGTGACTCCGACGACGAGGTGGCCGTCTCCGTTTCTGGATACCTCCTCCAGCGTGATGCGTGCCGGCCCGCTGTGGCGCGCGAAGGGCCACAGTCCGAGAATGGCTGTAACCGGGACGTATCTGTGCCTGTCCGGGCCATGGCCCAAGAACCGACCCTCCATCGCGGTCTCCACGAAACGGTGCGGCTGAGGTGGGTTGACGTGCAGGTTGAGCAGGTATCCCTTCAGTGTCGCGGTCTTCTCGTTGGGCTGCGACACGTCCATCCACCATATGAACTCTTTGCCACCTACGAGGGTCTTCTCATTGCCCCCAAGGCTGAATAGCCGCAGGTCGTCTCCCGGCCAGGCTCCGCTGGCGGTCTGGTACGTTTCGTGCATCCCCAGGATGTAAGGCGCCCAGAAGGAATAGGAGTACGGCATCTCTGGATCGGTAGATCGCAGGTTGAAACACCGCAGCCTTCCCGACCATTCCTTGACATCGTCCTCCGTCTTGATTTGCGCACGCACCTGGTAGACCTCGCGCGCCATGACCACCGGCATCTGCCTGGCCTCTCCCGACTGAGTGGTAGTGACGAAGTGAGGCGGGTCCAGCGTGAGAGGCTCATCGGACACCTGTTCTAGCTCCACGATCTCCACGCGATCTTCCGCTTCCGAGTCGCCGGCAGCATCAGCAGCTCGCTTCTCCGTCCGTGTCTCATCCCCCTGGGACGGGAGTTTCGGCTGGCACCCCACAAGCGCCACGAGCATCAAGACAGTCAGACCGGTTCTCTCTCCCATGACCACCAATACTCCTCTAGCGCGTGCGGTCCTGAGCCACCGGGCCCACACCTCCGCCAGTGTCCAGTCGCTCATCTTAGGCGGAATCCTACAGCCGGCGCGTCGAGCGGCTAGCCGCTTTGAGGCTTCCACCGCACGCACTGCCTTGCGGCGGCCATGCATATCTCGACGACCGTGTCTGTGTTCATCACCAACGCGTGCGTCTCATCCCGGTTCCCCGACATCTCGATGAGAAACGCCGCCGGACAGCCCTGCCCCGCCGCGTAGTCGATCAGGTACGGGAGGGGGGCGTCGTGATCCATGGTCTCGTCCATGTTGACTTGCTGGTACGGGCCGCCGTATGGCCGCTGGCAGATGTACCGGTCCGCCAGCCTTCGGCCGATCGCCCGGTGGACACCCATCAACAGCTTCTCATCGCCCTTATACGGGAGCAGCATCACGTAGTCCGCCGTGTGGAAGTCCATCGCGCACCGAGGGGCGTCCCGATCGATGATGGCCTGCACGACCTGGGTCTCGCGCTCGGATGCCGGCCGCGCGCCCTTGTAGTTGTAGTCCCATGGTGTCACGACGTCCTGCACCTCGGCAAGCTCGTCCCATCCCGCGTCGAAGTTCCGATTCAGATCGACCCCGCGCGCGTTCTGCCGGACGAAGTGGTCGTAGCCATAGGGGTTCTGGATCGGCACGATGCGGAAGTGCAGTCGCGAGGCGTCCCAGCCGTCGAACTTCGGATCCTGGCAGAGAAGCTCGGTCAGCCGAAGCAGTCCGAAGGCGTTCTCCCACTCCCACCCGTGGATCGCTCCGCCCGCGTAGATCGTCGGGGCAGATTCATCGCCGATGCCGAAGGACCACATCTCGCGCCCATCGCTGCATGGGCCCTCGGGGGTCAGCGTGAGGTCAGGATGCTGGTCGGCGAGCGCATGCATGGCCTGGACGAAATCGTCGTAGCTCAGTCGCTCCGGGTAGTGCTTCCCATACCGGACGGAGCCGCCGATGAGGTTGCCGATGAACAGGTACTTGTTCGTGCTGCCATGCGAGTTGAAGAACGGGCGGATGGGGGAGAGGAGGTCGAGCGCGAGGATGCGACCCTTGCCTACCTGCTCCTCAACCATCACAGCGCCGCCGTTGAGGGTGGAGGTCGCCAGGATGCTGACCTTTTCGGACTCGCTCACGCCCATGACCTGTCGTTGGAGCATCTGGTTCTCGTAGGAGGTGTCCGGCGCGCTAGAGACCGTGCCGAACCACCCGATCGTATCGCCCACTGAGTAGCCACGCGTGACGTCGTCTTCTACTTCGATGCGCATGGCCGGGCGGACGCGGTCGCCGACGTGGGTCTTGCTGAAGTGGAGCTTCCGATCGCGCGCGTATTCGAGGAGGCATGAGACCACCTGGCCGCCCGATCGGGCGAAGCGGCGAACGGCCCGGTAGTCCAGCTTGGGCAGGTTGACTCCCCAGCTTACCAGCGTGATGACGTGCTTGAAGCCCGCCAGCACGTCTATGCCATGCGCGTCTTTGGTGAAATCGAGCTTCGCCACGCGGCCGGGATAGAGGATATCGAGGTCTACCCCCACCGGGCCTCCCGGCGCGTCGCTGAGGAACAGGATGTCTTGCTTGCGGGGCATTGCCGCCTCCCTGGGACCATCAGAATCGCGCGAACTCGGGGCGATGGATGGTGTTTCGCCGCGCGCGACACGCCTCTCCTCCTCGGGCCGAATGGGCGCGATGTCCGCAGGTCCCGACGGCCCCGAGGCGAAGGAGTTGGCGGCGAACAGCGCAGCGATGACGGATGAGGAACGGGGAGGCCGGTGGATGACCAAGCGGAAGGCAGTGGCGTTGGTGTTGGGCGCGATACTGATCGTAGCAGCGCTCGGGGCGGTTTCGGCTGGTGTCGTGCGGAAATGGAACGTGAGCCGTGGGGCCTACGATGAGGATCTCCGGAAGGCCGCCTTTGAAGGCCATGTGCCGGAGGTCGCGGCCCTCCTCAATATGGGTGTCGATGTTGCCGCCAGCTCCCGTGATGGCGAAACCCCGCTGTACTTCGCTGCCCACGATGGCCACCTCGACATGGTGCGGTACCTCGTCGAGCAGGGCGCCGATGTCAACGCGGGTGACCATGATGGCGTGGCCGCACTGCACCTGGCTGCAGGAAGAGAGCACGTCGACATGGTGCGGTACCTGGCTGTCCAAGGCGCCGATGTCAACGTGGTCGACGACTACGGCTGGACTCCGCTTTACATCGCTGTGCTGAATGGAGACCTCGACGCTGTGGAGTACCTGGTCGCCCAAGGAGCTGGCGTCAACACGATCTGCGACGACGGTGACACTCCGCTGTCCGCCGCCACGACAGGCGAGATCCGGGCGCTGCTCATTGAACACGGCGCGAAGTTCAAGGAGTGACCCATGCTCACCATGCTCATCTGCCTGGCCGCACCACGCGTCGCGTGCGCCGAACTGTCGCTGCCGGCTATCATCTCCGATGGCATGATCCTGCAGTCTCGCATGCGCGTGCCCATCTGGGGCAGCGCTCCGCCGGGCGTTGAAGTCTCGGTCCGGTTCGCTGGCGAGGAAGTCCGCGCGGAGGCTGATGCGGACGGGCGCTGGCGGGTTGACCTCGGCCCGCTGGACGTCAGCACCGAGCCTCGCGTGATGACCATCCAGTCAGGCGATGAGGTCCTGCGGATCAGCGACGTCCTGGTCGGCGAGGTGTGGGTGGCCGCGGGGCAGTCGAACATGTGGTATCCGCTCCAGATGATGAGCAACCACGGGGAGCACAAGGAGGCCTTCGATGCGCTCGAGCACGTGAAGGTCTTCCGGGCCGCGATAGCCCTCCGCGCCGACCAGTGGGACAAGCTCGACTACGCGCGAGCGATGGGCACCAGCGCCATCGCCGACTACTTCGCGCGCGACCTTGCCGAGGCCTATCCGGGCGTGCCCATCGCGATCGTCGACACATCCGTCGGCGCGACGTGGGCCGAATCGTGGATGAGCAAGGAGACGCTGGACGCGTACAACGCCGATCCCGCCCATGAGCAGAAGATCACGATGGACGGGACTGACTATGGTGGCAATCCCGACTTCCAGCCCACCCGCTGGTACGAGGGAATCATCACCAAGGTCATCCCCTTCGCCGTCAGGGGCGTCATCTGGTACCAGGGCGAGGGCAACGCGGCCAAGCCCGCTCAGCACAGCACGCTCCTGCCCGCTCTCATCGCGCAGTGGCGTCGCGACTTCGAGCGCCCGGACATGCCGTTTCTGATCTGCCAGCTCCCGCCATTCCATCCGCGCGCGCCCTGGGATCCGAGGGACCAGGTCTGGGCGTACTTCCGCGAGTCCCAACTCCGCATCTGGCAAGCCGTTCCAAATACGGGCATGGTCGTTGCGCCCGAATGCGGCGCAGTGGGCAACATCCACTCCACCCACAAGGATGAGTTCGGCGAGCGTCTCGCCCTCGCGGCGCGCGCGATCGCCTATGGCGAGGACATCGTCTACTCGGGGCCCATCTACTCGCGCCATGAGGTCGGCGGAGGGCGCGTCATTGTCCACTTCGATCACGTCGGCGCTGGGCTGAAGGTGATGGGGGGCGCGGCTCTGATGCAGTTTGAGATCTGCGGCGCGGATGGCCAGTTCGTCCCGGCGAATGCTCACATTGACGGCGACACGGTGGTCGTCTCCAGCCCGGACGTGCCCGATCCCGCGCACGTCCGCTACGCCTGGACGAATTATCCCGCCGATATGACCGAGGTCAACGCGGCTCTCGATGCGTTAGCGGAGGAATCGAAGGGCCAGCCCGAGCCTGAAGTCTGGCTGCGCAAGCAGATCGACACGCGCTACGCCGAGAACTCCCAGCATCCCATCGAGGCCAACCTCTACAACCTCGACGGCCTCCCCGCCAGCCCGTTCCGCACGGATGACCTCCCGTTCCCAACCAAGTGAGTCATGGCCCCTCGGCTCGCAGGAACGCGCCGTCCAACGGCCCGAGCCTTAGGCTGCCGCCGAGCGCCTCGCCGGTGTTGACTTGGGGCGACTGGCTGCCGCGGATGCGGCGAAGCTCCATGTCCGGGAACAGCGCCGGCAAGTCGAACTCCCAGGCAGCGCTCTGAGAACCGTTCATCAGGATGGCGCCGGCCTCGAAGCGTCGCGCTAGCACCTCGGCGCAGCCCCGGCGCAGTCGGACGCCACCGACCCACACGGGCCCGAGTTCGCAGCCGACGCCGACGGCCAACCGAGGGTGCCCCGTCGCGGGCGCCGTGAGGGTGAGATCCAGGCGCCTGGGTTTGGGCCCTGCCAGTACTGTCTGCATGGGGCCCAGGGCGTCGCCTTGCTCCAGCCGGAAGCCGACCTCCCGCGGGAACGCGGCATACCGCTCGCCCTCGATGTCATCGTTTTGGGGGTCGGCGTCGAGCCACATGGTCAGGACGACCTCCTCCCCCGATTCGACCGTCGGACCGACGGGCGGGGAGAGCAACCGCGCCGCCCACATGCGCCGGAGTCTGTGCCCCGTCCATCCCCCAAGCCCGGCGGCCGGATCGCTGACTGGGCTCAGGCCAGTTACGTCGGCTTCGCGGGCGCTGGTCGGGGCGTCGTCGCCGAACGTGTGCTCGACAGCGCTCGTCTCCGCGTCCGCGTCGTGGCCCTCCTGGGCGAGCTCCCACCCCGCCGCGTCGACTGTCAGCAGCTCCTCACCAGCCACATCGATCCGGCGAGGCTCCTCCACTGGAAGTCCGAGCCACCCGTATCCGCCCTCGTCTCCGGCATGGTGCTCGTCGAGGTCGAATTCCACGTCGCCGCCGCCTTCGACGATGCATGACACCTCCTCCGGGAGTCCGTCGCGGTAGGTGTGGACGCCAAAGCCCATGCACGCCGCGGCGGCGTTCATGCGCAGGCGACTCGATGGGCGGTACTTGTCGGTGCCTACGCGGTCGGCGCCGTAGAGTTCGCACGGGAAGCGGCTCTGGAGGTAGGAGATTCTCGGCTCGCGCGCCTCCCGGCACCAGTATAGGTACAGGTCAAGTTGCGCCGAGAGCAGCCGATAGTCCCCGAAGGCCGGAAACTCCTCATTCTCGGAGCCATTCAGCACGTCGAAGCCCCTCGGGGAGTTGGGGCTGCCCGAATCAGCCAGCAGCAACACCTCGTCGCCGAGCTTCGCGCGCAGGTTGACGAAGAAATCGTGCATGCCAAGCGCCCAGTAGCTGACCCCGTTCAGCTCGCATCCGTCTGCGGCGCCGTCGTTGTCGCAGTCTGCGCTGGGGTTGTGGGCCTCGAAGGTGGCCCAGTCGAACTGGTAGCCGTCGGGCACGGGGCCGTCGCCGGCGGCGATTCTGTCACGCCAGAGAGTGGCAAAGTGCTCGGCCCAGGCCTCGGCGGCGGTGAGGCCGGTCTCGGGATGGCGGGGGCAGTGCTTGGTGAGGTTCGGGAGCCATGTCTTCAGCGTCTTGCCGAGCATGCCGTAGATGTCCCCACACGAGGGCGCGACGTAAGCCTCCCCGGCCTCGAAGGCGAGCCACGGGCGGGCCTCTCGTTCCGGCCAGCGCTCCAGCGTGACCGTGCCGGCGTCTGCATCAACAGCGGTTACCGTGGCGTAGTTGGCGCGCGTGAAGTCCGGTATGTCGCCTGGCCGGGCGTAGATGAGCACGTCCGGCAGGACGGGCTTGCCGAAGCGTTTCTTCTCGAAGCGCTCCGCGTGGTCCACGTCGACGGTCAGCGCAGCCTGCGAGTCCGATATGGCTGACCGCAAGGTCCCGCCCGCGGACATCAGCCAGTGTCCGGGCCAGGTCTCGGACGGGAAGACATCGGGCCGATGACGGAGGCCCTCCTTGAGAGCGAACCCGCTCGTGACAGTGAACCAGCTCCCCCATGTCCCGTTCGGCTCATCGTTGACCTGCATCAGCACCAGTCGGTCGGGAAATCGGCGCTTGAAGTCTCTGGCGGCGGCGATCTTCTCGCCGATGAGGTCGACCAGTAGCACCTGGTTGTGCCCGTGGACCGATGCGCTACCGGGGCCGAGATGCCGGAAGTCCATCGCTCTCGGGAAGCCCGCGCGCGTCAGGGAATCGATGGCGCGCCCGAAGGCCCCGGCGGCCTCCGCCACGCGAAGCTCGCAGGCCCTCGTCCTTCTCGTGCCGTTGCCCGCCACCGACGCAGCGACTCGGACCGACTCGCCGTCGTCCGCGGTCGCTCTCCACCGGGCGATGTGCTCCTCGCCGGGCGCGAGGTTCACTTCGGGTGGCGTGAGCAGCTCTGACTCGCCGCCTATGGCCCGGAGGTCCAGGCGCATCAATAGTCTCGTCGGTCCGTCATTGCGCAGCAACCACTCGCCCGCGACGCTCTCGCCTGCCGCCAGCCACCCCCTCTGAGGGCGCAGAGCGGATGCGTGCAGCATGGGGGCGCATTCGTCCGCGCGCAGTGGGCGAAGCGACCGGACATGCGCGCTAGCGCCTGCCACATCGGATGGCCGCAAGGCGAGCGCCTCCACCTCGCCCCGCCAGTCCGGACAGCGCCGCATGTCCACCTCGTAGCGATGGGGGGCGCCATCGGGATTAACGAGGAACGAGGCCTGGCCAGCTCCCTCGGATGTCGCGTAGAGCAGCGTCGCGCCCGCGCCGCCGTCGCTGGCCATCGTGACTTCGATAGATGGGTGCCCCTCCGCCTCGAAGTCGAGCCCTCGCCAGACGATCTGGTCGTGCGGATGTGTCACGTCGAGATCGAGGTCGATGCCGGCGCCCATGGGAGCGCTCTCGTCGGTGTCGTCCACTCGCAGCGCCCGCCGGAGGGCCACGCGCGGGCCGATCGGCCACTGCCAGACGCGCAGTTCATCGATGCGGCCCACGAAGCCGGGGGCGAACTCAGTCGGAGCGCCGATCATGAGCGGAGCGCCTCCGGTTGGCGCCTCTCCGGGACGCTCTCTATCGAACATGATGCCATCGACGAACAGCCTCGCCACCTTACCGTCCCACGACGCCAGTACATGGTGCCAGCGCTCCGCGCCGGGAATGATGCTCATCACGCGGGGCTCGGGGTTGCCGCCGATGTGGGGGTAGTAGGCGATCGTGCCGCCGACGCCGGGCCTATCGAGCCGCAGGAGCAGCTCCCCCTCCTTGCTCGCGAGCGTCATCGGCTGTCCGGCCGCGTTCTTGTCCACCCATACCCACATCTCCAGCGAGTAGGGCTTTGCGAGGTCGATCCCGCCGTCGGCGAAGATCTCGAGGCCCTCCTCGCCGTCGAGTTCGAGGGCGCGTCCGTCAATGCCCTCGGCGAGGCCGTCATCGAAGGCATAGTGCGCGAGTACGCCCAGCTCCTGGGCGGAGCCCGGCGCGCCTCCGATAGCCGCGATGAGTAGACAGGTGGCCAGGCGCTTCAGCACGAGGGTGGTCATGCTCGCCAATTCCGGCCCGCGTCGCGCCGCTCCTGCCTTGAGCTCGACCTCTCTGTTGGCGCAAGGGGCTCCCGAGCCGCAAGAAGAATAGCCGGTCATGTCACGCAGACCAGTGTCGGAAAGTGGCCCTCTCGCGTGGGCGGCGGATCGGGTGTTCGACGGTGAGAGCGTCCTCGCGGACCACGCGGTAGTGGTCACCGGGGCGTCGGTCGTCGAGGTGGTCCCCAGGCGGGACGTGCCTCACGGCATGCCGGTCACGTACGAGCCTGCCGCGACCATACTGCCCGGCCTGATCGATGCCCATGCTCACCACATGCAGTGGCAGCCGCCGCTGTTCCTGGCCCACGGCGTGACCACCATTCGCGATGTCGGCAACCCTCTCGAGTGGATCCTGGCCGAGCGCGAACTGATGGCGGACGAAGCGTGCCCGACGATGCTCTGCGTCGGCCCGCTCCTGGATGGCCCGGCCCCGCTCCACCCGCTCGTGGCGCGTTCCAGCGCTGACGCCGAGGCCGCGGTTGCGGCAGTCCGGGAAACGGCGGAAGCCGGCGTGGACGGCATCAAGCTCTACACCAAGTTGCACCCCGAGTGGCTGCCGGCCATGGTCGCGGAGGCTCATTCCCATGGCCTGAAAGCATCAATGCACTGTCAGCAAGCGGGGGCGCTCGTCGCGGCCGAGGCTGGCGTTGACGAGTTCCATCATCTGGACGGGCTATTGGTGGATATCTGGCCGGATCGCCCGCCGGGGTGGATTGAGATCTGGGGCGATGCCGAGTTCTCGTCGACCGCCGATGCCCAGCGCCGGGCGGCTGACCGGATTGCCCAAGCTGGGATGGCGGCGACGCCAACGTTGGCGTATTGGCACTCTCAATGGCGCATACGCGCGGTGGATTACTCTGATGAGTCGGACGCGGCCCACGTTCCGCCGGAGATGATCGCGTGGCAGGGAAGACAAGCCGCTGATGGCCCCATGGCGGATCAGTGGGAACGGGCGCTAGGGGCTGCGCAGCGTTTCACGGGGCTCTTGGTCGACAGGGGCGTGACGGTGCTCGCCGGATCGGACGTTCCGTGCGGGGCCCAAACGCCGGGCTTGAGCCTTTGGCGGGAAGTGTCGCTGCTTGCGCAGTGCGGAATGTCGGCTATCGATGCGCTGCGAGCGGCAACATCACGGGCCGCGACGTTCCTGGCGCGACCCGAACTTGGGCATCTGCGAGCGGGCAGCGCCGCGGACCTGGTGGTGGTCAGAGGCGATCCGACTGATCGTATACCAGAGAGGCCGGACATCGTCTCGGTCGTGCATGGAGGGCGCGTCTATAGGCCTGGCGATCTGATCGATCAGGCGCGCGCGCTCGCACCCTCGGTAACCGATGCGCCGTGGTCGGAGCAGTTCAAGGCCCACGCGCCCGGTCAGTGACCTCGTCTGCCCGCGCGCGTCAGCGTATCTTCCTCTCGATGGCCATGGCGGCGTCGTGTAGCGCCTTGCTGATCTGCGACAACAGCCGCATCGTGTGCTGCTGCTTCTGCAGCATGCTCTGGAGGTCAATGTTGGCTAGTTGCGCGTCATCGCCCAGCGTCTGCAAGTGCTCGTCCCACTCCTCGATAAGCGCAGTCAGTTCTGCCAGCGACGTGATCCGCCTATTTAGGAAGATCACCACCCCGCGCGCCTCCGTCCCTGTCGGCAGCACCGGCTCGCTGACGGTGAGTGGGGTGAACTCCGCATCATCCGGGGCCAGCCCGTTCCCTCTGGCCCATGCTTCGAACTTCGCCTGTATCTCTCGCAGCTCTGTCAGGTACTCGCGTATGGCCTGCTTCTGCTCGTCGAATTGCTGGACTTTCTCGGCGTGGAATTTCAGGTCCTCGCTTGTCTCAACGTAGCTCTCTCTGAGCACGTGCTGGATCAGGGCCGCGATGTCGATGGGACCGTCGGACTGCGCCGCTCCGATAAAACTCCTCCACGCCGCCATGCCGGCATCCTGCTGGCCCGCCTTGAGGAATGCGATTGCCCGGCTCAGACGGCGCCCGTCAGTCTCGCTCAGCCCAGCCATCGCCGTCGTCTCCAACTCGGCGCGAGGCGTCAGGAGCGCAGCCGCGCCATCCTCGCCGATGATGCCCTCCACGCCGGTCTGGTTCGTTCTCCGTACTTGGAGCTTAGGCGCGCGGCGGACCACGCCCGACGCATTCGGACGCACCCGAAGCCCCCGTCTCGGGGCGAAGCCAGCTCCCGGCTTGAACTCAGCAGGTTTGAAAGTGGTCCCCGCCACGCCACCGAGTGCCTTCGCGTGTAGGGCCATTTGTTCGTCGGTAAGTACGGTCTTCAGCTTGGCCTGGACCTGCGCGCGTGTTGTGTTAAGGGCGTTCGTCAATATCTCGGTCTGCTTGGCCTCGTCCTCTTGCTTACCCGCCTCTTGTAGGGCTGACTGCTGGGCGTTCCAGGCCGATTGGTATGTTGCGCGGAGAGCGGCGAGTTGCTCGGTCGTGAGATTGGCCTCGAACGCCAGCGCGGCCCACGATCGCGCGAGCCATGAGTAGCCCTCGCGCAGCTCGTGCTCCTCAATGAGTATCCCCGAGAACCCGGCGGACGCCAGGCCGAGCAGCATCCCCACGATGGCCGCCGACACCAGCCACGCCTTCTTCCGCCGCGTCATCGGTAGTCTGCTAGTTGCCATCCGCGTTCCCTCCGATCAGGCTCGCAAAGATGATCATCGGTCCACTTGCACGCATCTACACTTCGCCGACTGGGATTGCTGAGCCTGCCCATGGGTGTCGCTCACTCCACGCCATAGCACAGCACATCGCCCGCCCCCGTCACCACGCACGCCGTCTCGCCGAGCTGCGCCAGCCAACGCGCGGGCGCGCCGGTTCGGATCGTGCGGACCTCGCTCCCCGCGGCGTCGGCCGCCCTCACGAGACCGTCCTCATCGGCGTACACCACCCGGGACCCAATAGTCATCACGTCATTCACGCTGAACCCAAGTCGATCGCGCCAGATGAGCTGTCCGTCGGTGTCAAGCGCATATAGATAGCCCGTACCGGAGGCGATGAGGCACTCATCCGTGCCGTCGCCGTCGAGGTCGGCGCAGACGATTCTGTTGACCGGGTATCCGAAGTTGTCGAAACGCCAGCGCTGCTCGCTGCCATCGGTGCAGATTAGATCGCCCGTGGACGATCCGAGCACGGCTCCCAGACGGCCGTCGCTGTTCGCCACTGGCCCGATGTCGAACTGGACATCGCCGATCGATGAGTGCGACCGGTAGAGCGGCTTCCCGCTCGTGTCGAGGGCGTGGATCGAGCCGTACTTGTCGGCGGCGATGATTTCCGGCTTGCCATCGCCGTCGATGTCGCGGATCTTGATGTCGGTGGTGCCGTGAGCGACCGTGAAGTAGCCCCACACCTCTTCCAGATCCTCGTCGAGCGCCACCAACTCCATGTTGGCCATGCCCGATACGATCTCATCATCGCCGTCTCCGTCGAGGTCGACCCCCCGGCTGCACCAAACGCCCCACGGTCGCTCGCCATAGTCCGCGCTGAAGTAGATGCCCGTCATCTGCTGCTTGCGGTCGAGCGTTCCGTCCGCGTGAAGCAGGTACAGATAGGTGTCGTTGCTTGAGACGAGCACCCGCAGGCCGTCGGCCATGCGCGCGGTGCTCACGTCACGCGTCGGGCCGCCGGTGTCGAACGTCCAGAGCAGCGCCCCGTCCGCCGTCAGGCACGAAACGGATTGGTCGTGGGCCACCAGCAGTTCGTCGGCGCCATCGCTGTCAATGTCATCGACCCACACCTTGCGCGCGAAGCCCGGCAAGCCGAGGTTGACGCGCCAGAGCGGCCTGTCGGCCTCGCCAGGGGCGTCCGCCGTTGCGGGGCCAGGCCTCTCCGCCGAGCGGACGATGCGCGTCAGTCGCGCGCGCCACCGAGGGTCGCGTCGATAGCTGCCAGGCGGAGCGCCTTCACCGGTCGCCAGGTCAATGGAGACATCGGTTGGCTCATCAAGAGTTAGCGTGGCGCCGGCGGCGTCGAGACGACGACACGCGACCGCGCTGAGGTCGGTGGCGGTCAGAAGGCAAGCCTCGGCGTCGATCTCGATTCCATCCAGCTCCACCGGCCCAAACGCGCAGATTGCGGGCTCTGGCCCGGACACCGCATATGCGTTCCCGCCTAGCGCGACCAGATCGTAAGGCTCGGGGCGCTCGGGATTCGTGACGCACAGGAGCGACGCGAAGCGCGACTCATCTCCGACCGACAGCTTCGCGTGACGGCGCTGGTGGAGGATGCGCACGGGCACCGAGATGCCCTTGCGTTCGTGCGCTGTCATGCGAGAGGCGACGGGCTCGGCGGGGCGGATGTAGAACACCTTGCGATCGGCCCTCGCCAGATCCTGCTCAGTGGGCGGCTCGGCGTCGGTTGTGACAACCGTCACCGGCTTGGCGCCGGCTTTGGCGAAGACGATGCGTTCCACGCGAACCGGGGGCATCTCCCGCAGCCAGACCGTGAACACGTGCACGCCACCACGGTCGAGCGTGATGCGCGGAGTGCCCTCAACGGTGATGGGCGTGGTGCCCGCTGATCCGTAGCGGCCCTGAGGCACGTGAAATGCGACTTTCTCGCCGCCATCGGCGGACATCCAGAGCGAATCGCTGCTTCCATCGACGCCGTAGGCGATGAGGTCCACCGCATATTCACCGGCAGAGAGCTGGGCGCGGAAGGTCAGCCGGGACGTGGACTGGGCGAGCACGATCGCGCGTCCGGATTCGGCCTGCGCATCCTCCACAGGCACCAGGTGACGACTCAGGGCGGCGCTCCCGCGGGAGGCGATGAAGTCGCGGCTGTCCTCTAACCGCTCGTCGCCCAGGTCGATCGTCTTCCAGGTGAGTTCGAGGTCGTAATCACCCGATTCTCTGGCCTCGACGTCGTCGGCGACGATGAAGTACTCGCCCTTGCGCCACATGATCCGCCGAGTCCAGTCCACCCCGCTGTAGTCGGGGACGTAGCTCTTGGTGTAGCCGATGCCGGGCAAGTCGGCGGCGGTCAGCAACCCGGACATGCTGGGCTCGAGGGAATCGCACCGTCCGTCGCGCAGGACGGAGAGCATGTTGTGCTCGGTGGTGTTGCGGACGAGGTAGTCGTGGTCGATCAGCCAGCGCTCGCCGTCCTCGATGAACTCGGTGATCGAGTTGCCGTCATAGTGGAGGTGCTTGCCGCGCGCGAAGCCGTCGAGCAGCAAGTACTGGGCGTCCCTGTCCCAGCTCTCGCGGAAGGCGACCTTATCGAAGGCCTCCTCCGCCGAGACCTCCGAGGGCGCGAACAGCTCATTGTATGAGGGCTTCTCCTGCGTGTACTGGTAGAGCTGGCTATCCAACGCGAAGGGTCTGACGCCGGTCATGTCATCGGGCGTCAGAGGCTCAATGTCTCGCCAGAACGGGTTCTCCCACGCGCCGGCGGATGCGAGGTTGAGAAGCCACAGGTAACCGGGGTCTTTCGTCCACCAGAAAGCCCGCGGCAGGGCCCCCCGGATAAGCGTGGGACTGCTGGAGAACCCGGAGTCGCCAAAGCCCGATGGGATGCCGCGCGAGTCGCAGATCGCGACCACATAGTCTGCGTACTGCTCCATCAACCCGGACTCGAAGAAGCTCAGGTCCCACTCCGCGAGACTGTAGTCGATGGCGTGGGCCATCGTGAGAATCAGGTAGCTGTCCGCATCCTCCTGCGGCTTCCAGGATTTGGCCTGGGCCGTGAAGCAGGCCCTCGCCTTCGCCAACGCTTCCTGGGGCTCGATCAGCCCGAAACTCCGCTCGAGGTACCGACCTCCGAAGTAGAGTCCGAGCAGCGGGAAGGTGGTGTGATTCCAGGTGACGCTGTCGCCCTGGCCCAGCGCGCTGTAGCCCGAGGTCTTTGGGATAAGGCTGCGCCAGAGCCGCAAGAACGCGTTGACGTACCCCGTCCGCCGGTCCGGGTCGATCACGGGGCATTCGTCGAAGGCATCCCACGTCGCGAAGATCGCTCCGCTTGTGGTCTCCTCCGGCCAGGGCACCGGTCGAGTCGGGTCCGCCTCGTAGATCCCAACCACGACGTCGAGCGCCGCCACTGCGCGGCTCGCATACGCTTCATCACCTGTCTTCAGGTACAGCTCAGCGTGCTTGCGGAAGTCGGTGAACGATGGATCAGGCTTCGTCGCGATGAGCTGTTCGCGCGCTTCGTTGGTCAGCGACCGGCTTGGGTGGATCTGCATTGTGTAGGGCAGGCTCGAATCGCCGCCTTCACCCTCAATGCCCGACAGCAGGGCGTCCACGCCGACCGCCGCCCCCGCGGCGTCGGAGCACCCGACCACGATCACGTCGTTGCCCCGCGGCCATGGGTACGGCTCGAAGACGGTCTGGATGACGTAGCCATTCTCCCCTGGGAGGAGCGAGTCAACATGCGTGTAGCGATTGAAGTACAGCCGCGTCAGCAGCGGGTTGCTCAGCATGTTGCCGAGGCAGATGACCGTCCGCGTTCCAGGAGCGGCGGCCCCGACTGTGGAGACGATCTCAGGCGCTTCACCCAGCCGCGCGCCCAACCCCTCTGACAGCGCGCCAGCCGCCGTCGACAGCTCTTCCGGCGCCAGAATGACGGGCATGGTCTCGCCCGCGATCAACTTGACCTCACCGCGCGCGGGATGCGCCTTCGGGATCTGCGCTATGGGGAACCCACGCTTCCCAGCGGCCTCCAGGTCGGTCGCGAGAGGCATTCCAATTGCTGCAATCTCCGCCCAGCACGGGTGGGCGCGAAGCCCGCCTGATTCGCCCGCCGCGCACCGGACACGGAGCGCGCGGACGGAGACCGTTTCCCACGCCACATCGATCCACGCAAACAGGGGCGTGTCGGTTGCCTCGCCGAGCTGGAGGCTGAACGTCCCAGAGCCGTCGACGTCCCCCTCGACGACCAGGGCGCTCATCGTGTAGACCGTGGAGCTCTGGACGATCCGGACGCCCGAGACCTCGCGCGGCTCATCCCACGTGAGCGTCAGCGACCCGTCCCCGGATGAGCCGACCTCGTGGGCGAGCCCGCTCTTGGTCCAGCCATCCAGAAGCGGCACGAGTGACTCCGCGTCCAGCGGCGGGTCTGCGGTGATCGTGGCGGCGGACGCGATGTTCATATGGCCGGGTGGCGGCTCCGCTTGCGCGAGGACAGGGGAGTTCAGGAGGATTGCGAGGAGAGCGAGCATGTCGGACCACCTTCGGAAGATCGAGTATGCGCGCCAGCACCACTGACGGTAGAGACTCAGTTCGTCGCCCCAACGCTTTCGCCTCTCATTGCCACGGGTGCAGGTCCTCGCGCCTGGCCGCTGAAGTGTCGCTGCGTGCGGCTGGCCGCTAGGCCAACGTGCCCCGCCTGATGCGGGGAGCCATGGATGACAGGGGACCACGGAATGCTCATGATCTGCGGAGTTGCGATCGCCTCGCTGCTAGTGGGAAGCCACGCTCATGCGTATGAAATCCACGTCGCGCCTGGTGGCGACGACGCCGGGCTGGGCACGGAGGCGCGGCCCCTTGCCACGCTTCAGCGCGCGCGAGACGCTGTCCGCGAGCGCGGCCACGCGGAGCCCGCGACGGTCGTGCTCCATGGCGGGACGCACCGACTTGCTGAGGCTCTCCAGCTCACGCCGCTCGACTCGGGCACGGAGGAGTGCCCCGTCACTTTCCGCCCGCGCGAGGGCGAGCAGGCGATCATCAGCGGCGGGCTGCCCGTCATTGGGTGGCGCAAGCACGATGACCAACTGTGGGTGGCCGATGTCCCCTGGGCCGCGGAGCGAGATGAGCCCTTCACGCAGCTTTTCGTCGGTGGCGCCCGCCGTCCACGTGCCCGCACGCCCAACGAGGGCACGTACTTCTACTCCAAGCGCCTGCACATGCAGGACACTCAATGCCTTGGGCTGACGTATGCCGAGGATGACCTCGGCCCATGGGCAGACGACGAGGACGCGTTGATCTGCCTGTTCCACAACTGGGTGAACTCGTACAACCGCATCGGGGAGGCCAACTGGGAGCGCCGGCGGGTGGACTTCGCTCGCCCGGCGGGGATCTTCTTCCTCGGGCCCAGCGTGCGGTACTACATCGAGAACGTCTTCGAGGCGCTTGACGCGCCCGGCGAGTGGTACCTGGACCATGACGCGGGAACGCTCTACTACTACCCTCTGCCTGGCGAAGTGATGGACGAGGTCGAGATCGTGGCTCCTGCCGTGCCGGTCACGCTCGTGGAGTTGACGGGCGACGCTCGGCTAGGTCTGGGCGTCGAGCACGTGCACTTCCGGGGTCTATCGTTTCAGCACGCCGACGCCGATCTATCGCCCGACTACGAGCACGGCGTGCAGGGCGCGGTCCACCAGAAGGGCGCGATCCACGCCAGGGGCGCGAGCAACTGCGTGATCGAGGACTGCGAGTTCACCCATCTTGGCGAGCACGCCGTGTCGCTCCGCGAGGCCTGCACTGGCAACACGATCACGCGGTGTCATATCCGCGACATGGGCGGAGGTGGGGTGTACCTGTCCGAGGGCGCGCCGCCGGTGACGGATGACTGGTACCTCACCGCGCGCAACGTGGTCGACAACAACCTGATCCACGATGGCGGCCACATCTTCCGGGCGGGCTGCGGAGTGTTCCTGGGCGGAAGCGCCAGCTACAACCGGATCACGCACAATGAGATCTGCGACCTGAGTTGGATGGCCGTGCACATGGGGTGGAGTTGGACCGGCCGCGCGCCTGCCTACACGCACCACAATGAGGTGGGCTATAACCACCTCCACCACCTCGGCAACGGCGTCCTGAACGACATCGGCGGCATCTACACGCTTGGCATCTCAACCGGCACTGTCTTGCACCATAATCTGATCCATGACGTTACCCGCTTCGAGCGCGGCGAGCAGGGGTATGGCGGCTGGGGCATCTACCTCGACGCTGGTAGCTCCGAGATGGTCGTCGAGAACAACGTGGTCCACGACACGCGCGATGGGGGCCTGCATCTCCACTGCTACGGACACCCGTATGGCGATACGATCCGCAATAACGTGTTCGCCTATTCCGATGAGGGCCAGATGATGCGCAACGCAGACCACGAGCCCGACGGGGGCGTCCATGCTGACATCGAGCGTAACATCGTCTACAACGCCAGCACTCGGATGCTCTGGGGGAGCAACTGGGCGCCGGAGAGCAAGTTCACGGCCAGTGGCAACCTCTACTGGAGCGAGGCGGGGGAGCCGGAGTTCCTCGGCGATTCGCTCGCACAATGGCAGGCGACCGGGCGAGGCGCCGGCTCGATCGTCGCCGACCCGGGCTTCGTGGATGCGGCCAATCGCGACTTCACTCTGAGGCCGAACTCGCCGGCGCTCGCGCTGGGTTTCGAACCCATCGACATGAGCACGGTGGGGCTGCAAGGCGATGATGAATGGAGGCGGCTGCCGGACGCCCTTGTCCACCGCACCTACGAGGAGGCGCCGCCGGTTGACGAGGGCGGCCCGATCGTGGAGGGCTTCGAGGACTACGAGCCTGGCGATGAACCGGCGGGCGCCGTAACGGCCACCGCGACAACGAGCGTCGCCGTCACAGCCGATAGCCCCGCCTCAGGCGTTCGTTGCCTGCGCTTCGTCGATGGCCCGGACGTCGATACGTGGCGCCCTCACTGGTTCGCACGCCGCAAGCCCGGCGACGGTGAGGTCCGCCTGACGTGCAGCATCCGCAACGACGCCGACCAACCGGCGACGATCAGTCTCGAGTTCCGCGACTGGCCAGGAATGGCGGGGGCCACGTACACCACGGGGCCGCACCTGCGGCTGATGCCGGACGGCGCGATTCAGGCGACGGATGGCGCCGAATGGCGCGAAATCGGCCGGCACGAACTGGGCGAGTGGCTGCGGGTTGAGGTGACCTTCCGCGAGGGCGAAGGCGCTGAGGGGACCTACACGGTGACGCATGGTCCGGTCGGCGAGGCTGGCACGACCACCGAGGGTGTCTCCTTCCGAGACGAGGCCTTCAGCGCCTGCAACTGGTGCGGATTCGCGGGGATGGGCGACGAACCGGCGGCCTTCTATGTGGACGATTTCCAGTTGGAATGAGACAGCGCTTCTCGCAGTCCACGCAACCGTATCCGCCGACAACGAGGAGTGAGCCGATGCTCATCGACATCCACGTTCACGTATGCCGGGCTCGGCACGCGGGGATAGCGCGCGCCAACGGCACCCGCTACCCGACGCCTGATGAACTCATCGCCACGATGGACGCCCATGGCATCGACAAGGCGCTGTGCATGGGCACCGTGAACCCGGCCTATCGCTACACGCTGGTTGCGGCCGAGGAATTGGTCGAGATCGCCGCGGAGTATCTCGAGCGTCTGATCCCCTGTTGTCCGATGGACCCGCGATGGATGCTGAATGATCCAGCATCCGATTTCCGCCCGATGATGGAGGCCTACAAGCACGCCGGCTGTCGGTGCATCGGCGAGTACATCCCCAACATCCCCCTCGACGATCCCCTGAACATGAACCTCTTCGCCCAGGCGGGAGAGGTGGGGCTGCCGGTCACCATCCACATCGCATCCCGGGTGGGCAACTGCTACGGGCTGGTGGACGAGCCGGGCCTGCCCCGCCTGGAGAAGGTGCTGAAGACATTCCCCGACCTCATTGTTCTGGGGCACTCGCAGCCGTTCTGGGCCGAGATCGGTATCATGGATGACCCGCCGGGCCAGAGGAACGGCTACCCGGAGGGGCCTGTGCGTCCGGGGCGACTTGTGGAGCTGATGCGCGGCTATCCGAACCTGCTTGGGGACCTCTCCGCGGGCAGCGGGTTCAACGCCATCAGCCGCGACGCCGAATTCGGGTCTTCTTTCATGGAGGAGTTCCAGGACCGCCTCTTCTTCGGGACCGACATCGCCAACGTGCCTCAGGATCTGCCCATCGTGGCCTACTTCGCGAAGCTCAAGTCCGAGTCGCTGATCAGCGACGACGCCCACGATAAGATCACGTGGCGGAACGCCGACCGCCTGCTCGGACTTGGGTTGGCGTGAGGCCTGTCTCGCCGCCGTGTATTCTGTCGCGGAGGTCGATCCGACATGCAGGCCACGATGATTGGAGTGATGGTGGCAATGTCCATGACTGCGAACGATGCTCACTGTGGCGAGGTGCGTTCGGAGGATGCCGTCGTTCGTTGGCGTTCGGGAGCCGTGGAGCTTGAAACGAGCGCTGCCCGGCTCCGCCTGGGCACCGAGGGCGGCAGGCTGCAGCGTGTTAGCTGGCTCAACAAACGCACCGGGACGGATGTGCTCGCCGGCAAGCCGGTCGAGGACTTTGCCCTGATCATCAATGGCGAGCGCGTGTCGAGCGCCTCGCCGGGGTGGGAGGTCGGCGAGCCGACTTGCGAGCGTCTGGCGCATGGCGAACTGAGGCTATCGCTACCCCTCACGCGCGATGGCGTCCGGGCGACGCGCTACTACGTCGCGCACCACGGGTTGAGTCTCGTGAGGTGCTGGCTTGAGATCGCCAACGCCGGGACGGAGCCGGTGGCGGTGGCTGATCCGCCCATCATCTCGCTAGCGCAATCGTCGGGTGAGGCGGACCTGAAATGGATGAGCGGGGCTGAACTGTTTGGCGATTCGTGGCGCATGCGCACGGAGCCGCTGACGGGCGAAGACCGCGTGTTCGACTCCTACGATGCGCCACCGACGGCTACCGGCGCGGCGCTGCAGGGCGACGGGATTGACGCCCGGATCGTCGTGAACGAGACCCAAGTCTGGCCCGAGACCGATTGGGCGCGTTCGGCCCATGCCGGCGACGTGCTAACTCACGAAGTGACAGTGGAAGCAAAGCCGGGCGATCGGATCCTGTTCGCCCTGGCGCGCGGCGGCAACATGGCGTTCGACACGACCGAGTGGGACCCGCTGGTCACGTACGGAGACGGCGAAGCCTTCCGGGCCTCGGATGGCTTCAGCACCGAGCAGGGCCTCGGCGGCTGGAGCTATGAGTACCTGGGCGATGACGGACAGGTTCGAGAGCTGACTTACGCCGACGTGCCCGGAAGATACGGTCAGCGCTGGCGTCTGGATGTGGATGTGATTGAGCCGTTCGTGTCGGACAGGGAGATGCACCCAGACCCGAGAGGCTGCGCGGTCCGAGTCTTCACCGCGCCTCGCGCGGGGCGCGTGACGATCTCGGGGTCGCTGCGCAACACGGGTAACGCGCCCACGCCCGGAGCGGGCTTTCGCCTCGGCACGCAGGCGTACGCCCCATGGTTCTGTCTGGCGGACCGAGAGAGCGGCGAGGCGGTCTACGCGGGCTTCGACTGCATGGCCCACTGGCGCGCGGAGTTCGGCGCCGGGGAAGCCGACATCCGGCTGGCGGGCTACTCCAGGGACCTCGCGCCCGGAGAGACCGTGCGGACGCCATACGCGTTCACGGGGGTCTTCGCCGGCGATTTGGATGACATGGGCCAGGAGATCCTCGAGTGGCAGTATCGCTGCATGTGGGACTACACGCGCGAGCCGTGGTTCCCGGCCGTGCGGATGCTCGGGTACTGGATGAGGGGCACGAACTGGGGGGTGCATGGCTGGGTCGGTGGTGACGGCGACGTGGAGAGCGCGTTCCGCAAGGTCTTCCGCACGGCTGACCTGATGCGAGCCGTTGGCGGCGACACGTACCACCGCGACTGGGGCTGGTGGGACCGGGCGGGTGACTGGAACGGTCCGGATTTCCGCGCGACGGGTGACTACCTTCGCAAGCATGACATGGGTCAGCTCATCTACGCGTTCATCTACACGGTCGACGGCGAATCGAGCGTTGCCCAAGCGCATCCCGAATGGCTGGCGAATCCCAACACGCTGGATCAATCGATGTCCGAGGTCGTGGACTACGAGACCGAGTTGCTGCATAGCTTCTACGAGCGGTGGGGGGCGTTCCAGTGGCGAAACGACAGCAACCCGATCGCGCCGCGCGGCGGCGATGACACTGTGCTGCTGCATCAGCAGCAGGGCTTCATGGATGTGCTGAGACGGTTCCAGGATGAGCATCCCGACTGCGCCTTCCAGGGCGTGAATGGCGGGGGCATGGCGCTGAATTGGGAGTACCTGGGCTACTCAAGTGGCTTCCAGTTCACCGACGGGCAGTCTGGCCCGCTGGCCTGCTACTACGCCACGTATCTCTTCCCGCCCGACAAGATCAATGACATGCCCGACATCTGGGACCCGGCAAAGTACGACCCCGCAACCTGGCGCTCGTTGCTCTGCTCGAACTTCGACATGACCGGCGACACGTTCGATCCCGTCAAGCTCGAAGGGCTGCGCGACCTCATTGACGTCTACCATTACCTGCAGGCCAACGGTGTCGTCGGCAGGTGGGTGCGGGTCTACCATCCCATCATCGACGGCGACGACGAGACGATGTATCTCCAACGCCTGAGCTGGGACCGCGAGCGCGGCATCATCATCACTCGCCACCTGATCGAAGGCACGGTCTCCATTCGGCCCAAGGGTCTGATGGCGGACGCGCAATACGAGGTCAGCTTCCACGAGTCGGCCGACGCGTCCAGCATGACGGGCGCGGAATTGATGAGAGACGGCATCACTCTGACTGATCCGGCGCCAGGCGAGTTGATCTACCTGAATCTGCCCGATCATCCCGGCAACCGCCTCGACAACACCCCGCCGTCGGCACCGCCGGATGCGCGTTGCGTGGTGGGAAGGAACATGGGTGTGCCCGGAGTTGAATTCACGTGGCAGCCCGGCGAGGACGACCGGTGGCTGAGCCATTACCAGGTCTGGCGTGATGGCGAGATGCTCGGTCGCGTGGCCAAGGGATGCCTCTACTTCGACCACTCCGCGGGCGCCGATCCGGCGGCCCTCTACGAGGTCGTTGCGGTCGATGGGAGCGGCAACGTCTCCGGGCGAGTCGCCGCCCCGAAGGCCGAGGGCGCGCGACGCGTCGTCATCGATGACGCGGACCTGGCCGCCATCGCCTACACCGGCTCGTGGCAGCGCGAGACGGACTTCGGCCCCGCGCACGAGCGGACGCTATCGAGCGCCGAGGAGGCTGGCGCCTCGTTCACGGTCCGGTTCACGGGGGGCGCTGTAACATGGCATTCCCGGCTTGGAGCCGAGGGCGGATTGGCCCGAGTAAGCGTCGACGACGGCGAGCCCGTGACGGTGAGTTGCTACGCGGCCGACGAGATCCCCGGATGGCCGATCTTCGAGCACGAGTGGGATCAGTCCGGCGAGCACGTGCTTCGCGTTGAGGTATTGGGTGAGAGCGATCCCAGGGGCACGGGCAGCCGCGTGTGGATCGACGCAGTGACTGTCGAGCCGCGGTAACTCTTGCGGGCAAGGCCGTTGCGCGGCGCTTGATTTAATTAGTGTCAGACACTAGTTTATCGGCCATGTCATACCCCTCAGCTCGGAATATACCCCTGGATAAAATAGTGTCTGACACTAATTAATTTGCCGCCGGACTTGCGGCTCTGATCGGAGCGCTCAGTTCGCGCGGGTGCAGGCATCCCGAGTCCGAGCGGTGAAGCGTCGCGGGGAGTGTTCGCTGCCGTGCGGGCGAGCATGAGGGAGATTCTGAGAGGAGCCGAGATGCCCAGACTCATGGCTGCCATCGCGGGATCGGTGCTGCTCGTGCTGCCACTCGCCTACGCAAGGGGAGACGCCCCCGTGAAGACCGAGCAGACGTTGCACTCGCCCGAACAGATCAAGGCCTTCGCCGAGTCAGACCACTGGCAAAGCCTGTCCCTCAAGGGTGACAAGCGCCCGTTCACTGCGGCGGTGGGCTGGGCGCCGGCCGAAGACTGGGTGGGCAAATCAGACGAGTGGATCTGGCAGTCGATGCCCAGCACGACGATCGGGCGCACGGTCACCGTCGGCGACGATCCCTTCCGCGTCCCGAAGCTCGGCTGCCCGGTGCATGGTCCGGAGATATACGGGGTGGAGGCCTACTATCCGTGGGTCGTCGACTGCGACAAGCTCCCCTACAAGCTCAAGTGCCCCATTGGCGGCGAGACCTACCCCAGCAATGACTTCGCCGCCGGCGACTTCACCAGTGGCGACTATCCCGACGATGGGTCGGGGTGTCTGAAGGACGGCACGCCCTACTACTTCATGCGGCTCTACACGCACTATGCCTACAACACGCTCTTGCAGCCCGCGATCAAGTCCTTTGGCCGGGCCTACTCGGTCACCGGTGACAAGCGATACGCCCACAAAGCCGCCGTATGCCTCCTCAAGGAGGCGTATGAGTACCCGAATGCCGACGACCGCAAGGACCGGACCTACATCTCCGGCTATGAACATGGCTCGGGGATGATCACCGATGTCGTCTGGTCCGCCGGGGCGCTGGTCGCCAGTGCCACGAGTTACGACGAGATCCTGCCGGCCCTCGATGGTGACCAGGAACTGGTCGACTTCGCCCGGCAGCAGATTCCCGAGATCACCTCGATCGACGATGTGAAGCTCTACATCGAGGACCATCTCTTCCGTCCGGGCATCCAGGCCATCCTCGATGGTCGGATTCTGCCCAACGTCGGGTGGGGTGAGGAGTGCATGGAGAGCCTGGGTCTGCTCCTCAGCGACTACGGCGAAGCGCGCCCCAACACGGTCGACTGCCTCGAGTGGCTCTACTACGGTGGCGGACGGCTCACCACCATCGGCAACCAGTTCTACAAGGACGGCTCGAGCTACGAGAGCACCAGCTACAACGACGCTCGCGGCGGCTACATCAGGGCCGCGGATCTGATCGCGCGGATTCGGCAGGCCGCCCCGGTCGAGTTGGATGCCGAGCGATACCCCGACATCATGCAGAGCGAGAACGTGCAGCGGTTCACCGATACCTACAAGCCCGCCACCAAAGCCCTCGGCGGCGCGCGGACCATCTGCGTCGGGGATGTCGGATCGACGGGGTTCGCGTCGAGGCCGGGCCGCTGCGGCGCTCCCAGGCCGTCCGAGTACCTCGATGGTTTCGGCCTCGCGGTCCTGCGCTCCGGTGAGGGGCAAGAGCTGCGCGACGTGACGCTCTTCTATGGCGGGCTGCGCGGCCATGCTCACTACGATCCGCTGATGCTGGGCCTGTTCGGACTCGGGCGCGATCTTCTCCCCAACATCGGCTACCCGCAGTCTTGGAGCTTCGCGCATGCCTGGGAGTGGTCGCTGGCGACCCACAACACTGTTGTCGTCGACCGGGTTGAGCACCCGTGCTCAACGGTCATAGGCGATCTGACGGTGTGGTCGCCCGGCGGCGCCTGTCAGGTGGTGGAGGCGGCCAAGCGTCCCTACCGCAAGCACGAGCCTCGCGGCGAGGACGGCCCCGATGTTAGCGACTACCGCCGGTTGGTGGCCCTCATCGATATCTCGCCGACCGATTGGTACGTGGTCGATGTCTTCCGCGCGACTGGGGGCCAGGACCACCTCCAGAGTTGGCACAGCGGATCGCCCGTCGACGAGGCGCGGATTCGCGGGATCGATGGCGAAATGGTCCAGCAGGACGGTGGTACGCTGGCCGGCGCAGACGTGGAATACGGCACTCACTACGATGACGATCGCTGGGATCCGTATGCTTACCTCCACTCCGTGTCGCGCGGGAAGATGGCAGGCGTCACGACCTCTGAGGTGGTCTACCCAACCGACGATTCCGCGCGCGTCGTCCACCACTTCATCCCCATCGGCGATACGGAGCTGGTGACGGCCAAGGGCGGCGCTCCCGTTGCCCCCGACAAGGGTGTCCTCGAGTGGATGTTCCCCCATCGCTCCGGGGCCGACGGACTCGTGTCGCAGTTCGTGACCGTGCTTGAGGCCCACGCGGGGGAGGAGACCGACGTGCTTGGCATCCAGCGTCTCCCCGTCTCGGGCGATGGCGCCGGTGGCTATGAGCCCATCGCCATCGAGATCACCCACGCCGACGGGAGAGACATCATCCTCCTGGGCGGCGACGAAGAGGCCACCCTCACCGGCGACGGCTTCTCTCTCACCGGCAAGTTCGGCCTGATCCGCGAGCGTGATGGCGTCGCCTCCGAGATGAAGCTCGTGGCCGGCACATCGCTGAGCCATGGAGACAACCACCTGGAGATGCCGGCGGCGCCGGAGCCTTGTCGCATCGTCAGCGTCGACCGTGATGCGCGGTCCGTGGTATTGGAGGGGGAGACGCCCGATCCGGCCGAGTTGGCTGGCAAGCGCGTCATCATTGACAACCACGGCGAGCGCTTGGTTAGCTACACGGTGACGGAAGCAGAGAGACTTGACGACGGCCGGACGCGCCTGGTGCTCGACAGCCAAGGGGCGATCGGCAACGGAATCGCGGTGGGGTTTGAGGATGGCATCATCACCAACGGCCCCGAAGTGAACATGCCCTTCGCCGGGCTCTGCGAGATTGACGGGCGGCTGGACTACAGCGATTGCTTCTACCGCGGCGGGCATCTCGAGACCGGCGAACCGGGCGTCGACCTGAAAGTGCGCGGCGTGATCGGCTTCCCGTATCAGGCCTGGGGGGCGCTTCACGATGCGGGGACCAACCACGTGCATCTCGCCGAGAAGATCGACGCCGCGCGCCTTGAGACCATGATTGGCGACCAGACGCGCTGGACGATCTATGAATACGGCGTGGGCGACGAAGTGAGCTTCGACCGCGAAATCGTTTGGCGGGCCTGACCCCGGAGGTGCGACCGACAGTGAATTTCGCAGTCGTTACGCTCGCGGCAATGGTGGCGGCTGCGTCCGCCTTTGGGCAGGACGCCGCGACGCCCCTCCAGCCGTTCACCTCAGACGAGAATACGCTGCTCCTATATCACTTCAATGAGGGAGAGGGCGACGTCGTCGCCGACAGCGGGCCCCACGGATACGATGGCGACCTGGATGGGGCGGCGTGGGTGACCGGACGGTTCGGGAACGCGCTTCGGTTCGACGGGGAGGACGACCATGTCTACCGGGAGACGCCCGATGCCATTCAGGGCATCAAACAGATCACCGTTGAGTGCTGGCTGAACCAGGATCGCACCGACGGTCGCCGCTTCATGGCCGGACAGGATGTCGGCTTCCATTTCGAGGTTGATGGCGGCGTTGCCACGTCGATCTCGATCTACAACGAGGGAGGGGGCGTGCCGAACGCCGATGGCCTTCCACATCAGCAGATCTCCACGAGCCTCGGCTCGATCCGCCCCGGTCGATGGCACCACAACGCAATCACTTACGACGGCGAGATGGTGAGCTTCTTCTTCGACGGCGTGTTGCGGGATCGTCGCCCCTCCGCCAGGGATTTCGCGTTGGGAGCGCCCTCCCGTGGCCTGTGGATCGGGTGCTACGTGGGCACCGACTACTGGTTCAGCGGCTCGATCGATGAGTTCCGCGTATCTGATTGCATCCGGTACGATCCCGACCGCGATCTGGCCGTTGGCGACACGATCTTCGACATGCCTCAGCCCGAGACGCTGCCCCCGCCGTCAGTGCGCGTCCCCAATGAGACCGGTCTGGCCAAGCTCCGCGTGACGCTGCGGAAACTGTACGGTGGCGAGGCCAATGGTTGGGTCTGCCTGAAGCCGCCCGGCGCGCCCGCAGTGACGGTCGGCGAGTACGCGCTCGCTGGGCTCGGGCCCGGTGAGGAAGCGACGACTGAGGTGGATGTCTCCGATGAGGTCGCTGGGGACGGGGAGTACGTGCTCGGGCTGGTCCCCGACGCCGGCGACGGCTACTTCGCGGTGACGGAGGCCATGCTAGCCAAGGGCGACCGCGTGGTTGCGAAGTGGTCGGGCGATCTCCGGTCACGGCGCACGTTCTCACCGACGCTGCTCCTGCCTCTGTGGGTGGGCGAAGACACAGCCACACCCTCGGCGCGGATCGTGCTTCTGCCTGGTGATCGCGACCGCCATTCGGGGCAGCTCTCAGTCGTCGACGATGATCCCGCGTGGCCACCGATCCTGACCGGCGATGGCCATGCCGAGTGGTGGCTCAACGCGCCGAATGACACCACGTACCGCGTCCACATGCGCTACGGCACGAGTGGCTTTCGCCCCTGCGATATCGTCATCGACGGAAATGATCTCAACGCCTTCGACATGTGCGCGGTGAACGTGTCTGACCGGACGCACCCGGGCGATGCGTTTTGGGAGTACCAGGGCTCGGTCCGGCTGGCGGCCGGGCCACACTGGCTGCGCGTTCAGGACGTTCTGCCCGATATCGTGGCCCTAAGGTTGGAGCCGACGGACGAAGGTGCCGCGACCGGCGACGTGCCATGGGGGCGCTTCGCCGAGCCCGACGGCGACTTCCTGGCACAACCCGCTGAGTGGTCGACAGAGCCTCGATTCGGGCGCATCGAGCGGGCTTCGGCGAGTACCGGGGAGCATAGGCTGGAGTTTGCCACCCGATTCGCCAACACCGATCCCGATGAGCTGTTCGCGGGTGATCGCGTGAGATTTGCGCGGCGCGGCAAATGGGATCTCGAACCCTTCGGCAGGCTGCGGTTCCAGTTCCAGGGCCACGGCTCGGGACACGTCGTCGCGCTGTGGCTAGTCGACGTCAAGGGTGACGAGAACCTTCTGTGGCGCGTGCGCGATACGCAGACAGAGCCTACCGACGTCACGGTCCCCATCTCGTTCGAGGGCAATGACGTCTTCGATCCCGGTCGCACCGTCGCCGTCTGCTTCGATCTCGACGAGGGCAACGAGCGTGCCGAGAACGCGAATGACCTCAACGTTACCATTGCCGATCTGCAATTCGACCGCCGCGACAACGTCGTTGAGCCCGAGGGTTACGCAGACGCGTTGGCCGTCGCGCGCGCGGCACTCGCACTCGTGGCGCCGCCGGCGAAGACGCCGAGGTTGCTCTCCTCGGGGTTCCGGCCGTGGACGGAGCCGGTCGTGCCGGAGATGCGGCCCCAGTTCGTCGAAGCGCGTCCGCCGCCCGTCACTCGCGAGACGTTGGGCCACGCGCTCCACTTCGCGGGTGCGCGCGGCGTCGCCGCGGCGACGTTGGACGACTTCCACGCCTCCTACGACTTCGGCGATGTCTGTTGGCCTCACATTGGCATCCTGCCTCAGCGCAGGAACTTCGGCAGCGACGCCGACTACGAGAGGGCTCTAGGCGAGTTGGAGACGCGGCTTGAGGACGTTCGTGCTCGCGGGCTGCTCCTCTGGGACATCTGGGGCTACGTGCCCAACGATGAAGCCGGGGCAACCCCGCAAGTGACGCCCGAGCACCACGCGATTCTCCTGCGAGTGTTCCGCGATCGTTTCCTGGGTTACGACAATGGCGAGCAGGACGGGCGCTACATCGGCGGCTATGCCGACCGCGACGCCCACACGAATCGGGTCGAGGGCTGGGAGGCATTCGTCCGATGGGACGAGGCCATCTGCCGCGACAGTATGAACTTCATGAACGCCACCGGCTCCCTCAACTTCAGCCACTACTACGGTGAGCGTGGCGCGCGCACGCTCGGTCTCGAGACCGCTCAGGGCCTTCCGAGCGATACCCTCTTGTTCGCCTTCTTGCGCGGGGCGAGCAAGGAGTACGGGCGTCTGACCACGCAGGCCACCTCGATCTGGAATCGCTATGGCTACAACATGTACAATGATCGACGCACCACCGCCGGGAGCGGCTACGGACTGGGCCCGAACAAGGGGTGCTCGCTCAGCTTGCACAAGCGCCTGTTCATGGCCAGCTACACCGGCGGCGACAGCATCGTCGGCAGCGAGACGTCCCAGTTCACCGCGGACCGGTTGGAGAGCGGCGCGCCGGAGTTGAGCCCACTCGGCGAGCAACACATTGCAGTCAAAGAGTGGGTCGAGCGCCACCCGGACCGTGGGATTCTGTATACGCCGGCTGCGTTCATGCTGGACTTCCACCACGGCTGGAATCCGCCGCGGCACTTGTACCGCGCCGACAAGTACAAGATCTGGGGCAAGCTGGCGTATGAGAAGGGCGACTACCTGATCGACGCCATGTTCCGGTTCGTGTGGCCCGGCTACGAGGACTGCAGCTACCTGCGCAACGAGCGCGGTTTCATCACCCCCACGCCCTTCGGCGACATGTTCGACGTGATTACCAATCGCTGCGATCCCGACGTGCTCAAGCAATACTCGGCCATCATGCTGCTCGGCGACGTGCAGCTGTCGCCGGATGTGGTTGAGCGCCTGACGCGCTTCGTCGAGGCGGGTGGCGACCTGCTGCTCGATGCCACGCAAGCGCGCGAGTTCGGCGAGGCGACGGGTGCGAGTCTCGGAGACACCGCGACGGGCTACACGTCGCGCTTGCTCTCAGATGACGATAGTTCCAGCGAGCTGTCGTACACCTACACCGTCCTCACGCCAACGTCGGCGACGCCTCTGCTGGTCAACGAAGCGGCCCACGCGCTACTCGCGGTCAACCAGGTCGGCGAGGGTCGCGTGATCGTCGGCGCGGTCGATCATTGGATGACGGATCAGATCACATACGAGACGCCCGAGATCATCAACATGGAGCCGCCTTACCGGATGCTCGACGGCCTCCGCGCCGCGCTGGGCGAGTATTTCGACTCCTTCAGCCCTGTCGACGTGACGCCCGAGGGCCTAAACGTGCGCGTGAACTGCTTCGCCGACGACCCCCAGTGGATGCTGGTGACACTCACCAACAGCGACCTGTTCGCCGACTGGGAAGGCGAGGTCGCGTTGCGCGCGGGGAGGGTTACATCGGCCCGCGAGTTGTGGTCCGACCGGGAACTGAGGGCTGATGGCGGCCTGCGGCTGACGGTGTCTGCGGGCGACGTGGCGGTCGTAGACCTGCGACTGGCGAACCGATGATAGGGTCTCTGCTGCTGATCGGCGCTGTGGGTTTGCGGGTTACGCCCGCCCAGGAGGTTACGCGAATGGATCGCCCGCCGACCCTCATCGGCTACACCGAGTACCGGACGGACCTGCCGGGCGGGCGTCTGGCGAATGTATCCACCGAACGCGCGTGCGTGGTGCGGGCGGATGGAACGGGGCGGCGCGAGCTGGCGCCGGAACTGGCGCGGGAGGCCAATACGTGGACCCAGCACGCGGGCTGGTCGCCCGACGGCGCGAAGGCGATCGTGCTTCAGGCCTACGAGAGCGACGAGAACGCCGCCTGGGAGGAAGCGCAGAAGCAGTTCCGCCACACGCCGGAGGGTTGGCTGATCGACTGTTGCTTGGTCGATCTCGCAACAGGGGGCGTCGAGAATCTCACGGCCGTCGAGCGCGTCAGCTACTACAACTCGGGGCTGTTCTTCTGGCCGGGCGAGTCGACGCGCGTTGGCTTTCAGGCTCTGATCGGTAGCGAGTCTCGGCCCTTCAGCATGAACGCCGACGGCACGGACAAGCGCGATCTTTCAGCCCAAGCCGGCTTCGCCTACGGGTTCAACGCCTCCCCCGACGGCGAGCGCATCGCCTACCATCAGGATTACCAACTCGTGCTGGCCGATGCGGACGGCCAGAATGCTCTCCGGGTCGAGACGGGCAACCCGTTCAATTTCTCTCCGACGTGGTCGCCTGATGGGCAGCACGTTCTGTTCGTGTCCGGCGAGCACTACAACTGCCACCCGCACCTGCTGGAGCGAGACGGCTCGGGCCTGCGGAAGCTGGCCGACCGTGGGGAGTATAGGGGTGTGGTCGAGTTCCTGGATGTGCCTGACTTCCACGGTGGCAGCAGCGATGTGCCGGTGTGGTCGCCGGACTCGCGGTGGGTCTACTACACGGCCAAGGTGGGGGATGCCGTCGAGTTGATGCGGGTTGGCCTCGGCGGCGAGCTGGAGCAGTTGACCCACTCAGAACCCGGCGCGCTCCATTACCACCCGGAGGTGTCGCCCGGCGGCGATTGGTTGCTCTTCGGTTCGACCCGTAGCGGCCGGCGTCAGCTCTACGTGGCTCGGGCGGATGGCACGGATTGCGCGCCCATCACCGACGTGCCTGAGGGATATGGTGCGATGTGGGCGCATTGGCAGCCGATGTGATCGACCCAAGACCCACCCCGGTCATTCCTCTCCTGTCCCCCGCGCGAACCGCACGCGACCGGCCTCGGATACCTCCCACGTGCACGCGCCGGTGCCGCGCCACATGACCCACGGGTCGTCGCCTTGCTTTCGCACCGCGAGGCTCAGCGGGAAGTGTTTGCCGCTCGTCGCGTCGATACCCAGCGACGCGAAGGGCACGCGCATCTCAGCCACCCAGCGGTCGGGCCCGATGACATTGGCGGCATATTCCACGTCCTCGGCGGCTTTATTGGCCACATCCGGCGGCGCGCCCGCCTCTTGACTGGACTCGAAGGTTCCGCAGGCGAAGCCGCGCAGCACGATGATCGGCGCTTTGTCGCCCAGGGCGGCATTGCTGAGCGAGACCTCGACGGCGTCGTTGCTGCCCCACGCATCACCCATGCCCATCGGAATGTCCGCGTCGACCGCGTTGTCGAAGGCGACGTAGAGGGCGTCACTATCGTAGGCCAGCCAAGCGACGGTCTGAAGCTTGCACTTCTCGCCGTCAACTCCCTCTCGCAACACGAGCCCGTCGCCACGCGCCAACCCGAACCACTCGTCCGCTGTCAGCTCGCCGTCTACCGTCACATCGCCTGTCAGACGCGGGATGTCGAACTTCGGTGGCGGGCCGGCCTTGCGGACGGGCGCGGGCTTGGCGGCAGGCGGCTTGGGATCGCGACGGAGTTCAGATGTCACCGGCCATGACGCGCGATCCGCGCTCTCGTAGAGGCCGATCCGGCGGAAGGGGGTGGGGTGGAAGCCGATGTCATTCGCGGGCGAGTCGGGGGACAATCGGAAACTCGCCGGGAGCGGCTCGGCGAACAGCGGATCGACGTCGATGAGGTTGTCCTCGAAGGTCACGTGCGGCTCTGCCTTGGCTTCGGTATAGCCCCACGGCGTGCCCCAGCAGATGTTGCGGGCCATGACATTGCCCTTGGGCGCGAGTGGCTCATCCTCGAGGATACCGAGAAGCTCCGGGTACTTCGTCGACCACGGCGGTTGCGTGTAGTTGAGGGCGTGGAGTTCCTGGGTTGCGGAGTTGCCGACCGCGCTTGCCCACCCGAGGCCTCGCGCGTCGATGTGGAACGCGCGGCCGCAGTTGATGAACATGTTGTCGGTCATCGGGTTGTCGCGCCCGCCGCCGATGAGGATGGCGTTGGCGACGTCGTAGAAGATGTTGCCCGAGATGTCGGCCGACGAGAAGCAGTCGTCAAGGTAGACGCCGTGGCATCCTCGGCCCTCGAAGCCGTGAATGTTGTGGAGGTAGTTGTAGCGGATCTTGTGGCCTCGCATCGACCATGTCTCGTCCGGCGGCGAGGTGTAGATCGCGCCCGCGTCATTCGACTGGAAGACCGCACTGTGGATCTCGTTGTACTCAATCGTCATCTCATTGTGGCTGAATCCGATGGCGATGTGAGGCACGTTGTCGATGAGGTTGTGAGTAGCGCTGTTGCCCACGCCAAAGAGCGCGATCGCCTGCTGGTAAACCGGATCCCAGCGCGCGATATGGTGGATGTGATTGTTGTCGGCTACGTGCCCCGCGGGCGTGAGCGTCTTTCGGTCGCCGCCCTCGAGGTGGATGCCGCCCTGACCGGTTTGGTAGACATCGCACCCGACGACGGCGTGGTCCGTTCCGTCGTTGACGCGAACCGCCCAATTCCCCAGATTGCGGAACGTGCAGCCCGCGATCGTCACGCGCGAGCCGCCCTTGATGGTTACCCCCGTGCCTCGTCCGGCCTCAACGGTCAGGCCGCGCAGCGTTACGTAAGAGACATCGGTGAGTTGGATGATGTCACGAACGATCGACACAACCGCGTTGCCGGCCGACACGCGGCTCGGCGGCCAGAAGTAGATGATGGCGGTCTCTCGGTCGAGGTACCACTCGCCGGGACGATCCAGTTCGGCCAGGACGTTCTCGGCATAGAACCACTGACCCTTGCGCACCTCAATGGGCGCGCCTACGGTGACGACGTTTCGATCGGGATCCACGCCGCCGAGCGGCACGCGAACATCCGACCAATCCCATACCCAGAAGCCGTGGAGCCAAACGTCCGTCTCACCCGTCCAGCGCCCGACGCGAGGGTCGTCGCAGATGAACGTCTTGGATGTCGTCCTGGCCTGAGGGTCTGCGATCACATCGCCCTCGTCGTCGAGCACCTCGGCGATCTTCATGTAGCCGCCGTTGGGGTACCGGGCGAGCGTCATCGGCTTGTCGTCGAAGAACAGCTCCAGGCCCGGATCCGACTGGTAAGTCCGCGGGTTGTTGATGCCCTGGAGGTCGGTCACGCCGAGCGCGCGCAGGTCGGCCTGGACGACCTTCTTGCGTGCGGCTGGCGCGAGACGCTCGAGGACGGATGGGTCCTTCACTCGCTGCCAGCCCGAGATGGTCTGTCCGCCGACCAGACGCACCTCTTCGCCCGCGCGCGCTCGATACTCGATGGGGCAGGTCTCTGTCCCCGAGTCATCGGACCCGAACTCGATGGGCTCGGCAAGCTGGTAAACGCCTCCCGCGATCTCGACCACGATGCCGCCAGGCGGCGGATCAGCCATCAGCTCCCGGACCTCGTCACGCGCGCGAGCGAGCGTTGCGAAGGGCCCGATGCTCTTAGCTGCGGCCGGGCGCGCGTCTCTGCCCGTCCAGGCATCATTGCCGTTAGTCGCCACGTGCAGCGTTAGCGCGCCCGGCTCTCCTGCCATCGCGCTCGCGCACCAGCAGACCAGGATCAGAGGCGCCGCGACGAGGCTGCACGAGTTCATGTCTGACACCCTCTCAATTCAGCACTCGATACAGGGCCTACGGCAACTCGGCGATGGTGATGTTCCGGTACCACGTCTCGCTGGGGGCGCCCGCGTGGACCTGCACTGCAATCAGGCCGCTCAGTGGTATGCTGCCGTCGGTTTCGATGTAGTCCACGGTCTGGAGGCCGTTGACAATCAGTCGGATGCGTGGCCCCTCGCAGCGAATCTCATACGAGTTCCAGTCGTCCTTCTTCACGATCCGAGCCGTCTCTTCCGCGTCGGCCTGCACGAGCATCCCGCGCCGGGATTCGTCATACAGGCAGCCCCAATACGTCCCGCCACTGTCCATGTCCGCCTGGTAGCCCTTCATCTCCGCGCCGTCCGGCACGCGCTCTGAGCGGATCTGGATCCCGCCGTTGGCGTCGACGAGCTTGCACTCGAGCCGCAGGATGAAGTTGGCGTAGGGGCGGGTGACGGAGAGAAACTCGTTCCGAGGAATTGGCGTGTCCAGGTTGCCTCCCACGATCGCCCCGTCCTCGATGCGGAACGAGCCTTCGGTGTCGCCCTCCCAGCCGTCGAAGGTCTCGCCGTCGAACAGCGGGACGAACTCCAGCGAGGAAACGTCCACCGGCTCGGCCGGTTCTTCACCGGGGAGGTCCACCTGTTCCAGTGCCAACGGCCGCCCCTCGCGATCGGTCAGTCTGACAGCGAGGCCCCAATCGGCCGCGCCGTTGAGCACCTTCGCCAGGATCGTGTTCGTCCCGGCGATCAAGCTCGCCTCGACCACGTCCTCGTCCACCGTAACGCCTCGGCTCGTGTTGTTGCGGTGCACCAGTTCCCCGTTCAGCCAGACGTAGACGCTGTCATCGCTGCCAACCTTGAGTAGAATGTCCCGCGCCTTGGGGGCAACGACCTCCGCGTAGGCATACGCGGCCGTATCGGCCTTCTGAGCAATGGCCTGGAGGAAGTTGACGCTTCCGGTTGAGCCATCCGACTCCCAGCGACCCCACGCGAGCGTCCGGCCCTCGAACTCCACGGTTGCCGACGTATCGATCGGACCGCCTGTCGAGACGGCATCGGCGTCCACGAGCCCGTCATGCGTGCCCACCGGGCCGAGCAATCGCCACTTCGTGATGAAACCCTCGCGCGCGGCCAGGTTGACCACCACGCCGCGTGACCGTAACGCGCTGACGGCCGCGGCGAGCGTCGCGCGGTCCACTGGGTGCGAGGCCGTCATCGCCAGCAACTCGGCGCTCCGCTTCGCATCGCCCGCGTCGGCGAACCTACGCGCGGCCAAGGTCAACGCGTTGGCGGCGGCGGCGCGAACAGGGCTGTCTTCCGCGCCGAGGTAGGGCTCCACGGTGGGCACCCACTCGACGCCCTTCGAGCGGTCGGTCAGGGCGTGGATGATCATCACCTGAGCGCCGGGCGCCACCCGTGGCAGCTCGTCAACTAACGCGGCCGTCACGTCGTCGCCGGGCATCTCCCGAATCGCCCCAAGAGTCGCGCTCCACGCTGCCGGGCCCCCGGTTCTGAGGTGCTCGATGAGTATCGGGATTCCATGCGACTGCCTGACCACCATCAGCCGACACGCCGCTGCCACCCGCACGTGCTCGGGCACGCCTGCGTGGCGCACGCGCGCGAGCAGCGTAATGGCCGGACCTCGCTGGCCCGCGGCGAGCATTCGATCGGCGCACTCCAGGCCGGCTCGGGCCGCCGAGGTCCGGCCCGAAGGCGAGTTGCCGCGCAGCGCGTGCTGCAGCGCCGATGCTGCGCCCTCCGTCGCAATCCGCCCCAGGGCCGCCAACGCCACGGCGGATAGCGCAGCATCGTCCCCATCCACCAGTTTGCGGCACAGCGCCAAGGTGCTGGCGCCGGGCGCCCGAAGCGCTCCGAGAGAGTTGACCGCACCGGCGAGCAACTTGCCGTCCAACTGCCTCGCCGCGATCACCAGTTCCTGAGCCGCCTGCGGGCCCCCAATCGTCTCCAACGCCGCCCGAGCGTAGGCGCTCAGTTGCGCGTCCGACAGCAGCTTGCCCAACGCGGGCGCCGCGTAGGGGTCGCCGATCAGGGCGAGTCGTTGGCAGGCCTTGGCCTTGGCGAACACGTCAGCATCCGACTCCAGCACGGCGATCTGCTCGGCGCCCGAGCCCGTAGCCTGGGCCGAGAGAAACGCGGGGCACAGCATGGAAACCAATATGGCGAGCGCAATGAGCGTCAGGTCGTGTCGGATCATCATTCTCTATCCTCGACTCACAGGCTCCACGGCGCGCGCATGGCGCGGTGGCGCAGGTTGTTGGCTTCCTCGTCGTTCACGAACGTCTCTGTCTCCGGGTCGATCGTCAGCTTGCGTCCCAGCTCCCATGAGAACGACGCCGCGTAGCACGCGATGTGAGAGCGGCGCATCACCTCGGGGTGGCAGTTCGTGAGAGCGCCGGTCTTGATGCAGTCGAAGAAATTCCGGCCATGGCGCGTCGAATCCGTCCCCGCCATCCGCTCAAAACCCATCAACTCGGACCGGAGCGATTCCGGATGCACGGCAATCTCGCCGCTGTCGCCCGTCTCCACCCAGCCCTCGTCGCCCTCATACCGAACGGGGCATGTCCCGCGCGACGTGCCGTAGTGCGGGTCGCGGTTGCCGAAGGGATCGGCGAGGTAGTCCAGGATGAGCGTCACCCCGTTGGCGTATTCCATCCGGATGCCCTCATCTCCCGCCTCGTACGTGAGCGGGAGCGTGTGGTCCGTCTGGTTCGCCCACTGGCAGAGGTCGATGGTGTGGGCGCCCCAGTCGAGCAATCGGCCGCCGGAATCAAAGTCCCAGTGCCCGCGCCACCCGCCGTCCACATACGTCTTGTTGTACGGCCGCCACGGGCACGGGCCGAGCCACATGTCCCAGTCGATGACCTCCGGGTCGGGCTCGGGCTGGGCTGGGAGCCAGTCGTGGGTCACGTTGGGCCGGTAGCTGGAGGCGTGCATCGTGTGGATCCGGCCCAGCTTTCCGCTCTTGACCAGGTGCGTCGCCGCCTGGAAGTTCGGGTTGCTCCGCCGCTGTGTCCCCGCCTGGTAGACGCGTCCGTACGTGCGCATCGTGTCCGAGAGCGCCTGGCACTGCCCGATGGTCAGCGCGCAGGGCTTCTCGCTGTAGACGTGCTTGCCCGCCTTCGCTGCCATGATGGAGCCTAGCGCGTGCCACCGGTCGCCCGTCGCGATCAGCACCGCGTCGATGTCGTCGCGCGCCAGGAGTTCGCGCAAGTCTCGGTACTGGGCACAGTCGGTGTTGTCGTAGTGCTCATCCGCCAGCGCCTTCACCGAGTCGCGCCGGTCCGCGCGGATATCGCAGATCGCCACGAACTGCACGTCCGGCATGGGCAGCATCCCCCGCAACACGTGGTTGCCGCGCGGTCCTATGCCGATAGCGCCTAGCGTGATCCGCTCCGACGGCGCGGCCCTGCCGTCCTGGCCCAGGGCTCGCGAGGGGATGAGCCATGGCAGTGTCACGGCGCTCCCCGCTGCCAGCGACTTCTTGACGAACGCCCGTCGGCTGAGATTGCCTGCCTTGCTGCGATGTGTCATGGAATGCGTCCTCTCCGAGTCAGTCTCACGTCAATGCTTCACTCACATTCCAGAAGCTGGCGAAGTCCTGGGGTTTACGGTTGGTTTCGTCACCAACCACCTCATGCCCGCTTGCCGTCAACCCCTGTAAGAGGGGCTTTAGCCCCGACGCCGTTTTCGTTGCCGTGCGGACGTCCACGGCATCGGGGCTAAAGCCCCTCTTACAAGGATTGGGTAGATGAGAGCGCGCGGCAATGGGGGCGAGGAGTGTTTCTCACCCGTGCCTCGCCTGGAACATCTGGTTTCATCACCAACCACCTCATGCCCGCTTGCTGTCAACCCCTGTAAGAGGGGCTTTAGCCCCGACGCCGTTTTCGTTGCCGTGCGGACGCCTACGGCGTCGGGGCTAAAGCCCCTCTTACCCCGCATTGCCCATATGAGCAGGGAGGTTTTCGGTAGAGGTGCCAAGAAACTGGCCTCAGAGCATCGCAGCGGGCATCGCAGCAATGATCGCCGGAGGCACCGCATGGGTGAAAGCCAACAGGAGCCGTTGAGCCTG